>ERZ1026882.134-NODE-134-length-56383-cov-22.004225_pt1 | contig 56383 bp, 48 predicted proteins | sample MGYA00380171_ERZ1026882 | MGnify/ENA primary metagenome ERZ1026882 (study PRJEB33269, sample SAMEA4719807) | human gut metagenome | biome: human-associated habitat; feature: organic feature; material: feces | place: Cameroon | collected 2013-10 ...
CTTTCAGGCTGTACAAGCTGTAACAGCACCTTCAGCAAATTACCCATCTCTTTTCTAATGATTGGGACTTCATCCGCAATCGCTTCTTTTTCAATTGTATTACATATATCAGAATTACCACAATCCAGAGAATTAATATAGGCAACTACTCTTTCATTGACTATCATATAATCCCCTTATCAATCAGCTATTCTTCTTCACTGTCCGCCTGCGACAGCACTTCCATAATTTCTGTAGGCGTCATTCCTGTATTAAGCTCATATGTTCCGCCTACGAATTTATCCTTATAATCCGAGAACTGAATCTGAAAATATGCTATGGTCTTATCAGACACAAGCCCTTTATCATAAAGCATACCAGCAAGTTTCTTGGCCTGTACATCTGATGTTATGGTAACCTCAACTGTACGGGCATTATCCTGTGAATCAACTGACTGCTCATTAAATATTTTCTCACCAAATGTATATGCCTTGCTTCCAAAAACAAAAACAATATATATACCCAAAACAATTATCAGCACATTCAGTGATACCGATATCAGCATTCTGATTGATTTATTGCTCATAAAACCTGATTCTCCTCTTCCTTAATAAGCTACACTATATATGATTCACCCAAAAAAATCAAGGTCTATGTCTATTGCCTCCGCTATATCCTTATATATGTCCCTTACAAATCTGCAAAATGTAATTTCCGTCATAAGATACCGGTTTACAATATCCTGATTACGCATATCAGCATATTCATTATTAAGATTTTCCATCGCTGCAAACATATCCGGTACATCCTGCGAATTCTGCAATTCAAAATTCCTCATGCGGAATTCATCCACCTGTCTTTTAAGGTCAGGTGTTCTGTCCATTTCAGCCTGAAGTCTTCTGTACTCCTTATATTCTTCACTGTTAAGAATCTCATGTATAATTTCCTTCTTAAGCTCATCAATTCTACGCATGAAAAACACCTCTTTGTATGCCCGCAACAATATCCTGCAACATTAAACCTGTGCCTCCATAATAATTGGAAGTATAACAGGATTTCTCTTCATCTTCTTCCAGAGATACTCACTTAAGTCATCCTTAATAATATTCTTAATCTTACTCCAGTCAGTAATATTCTTATCAAGGCATCTTTCAACTGAATCAGATACAATAGCTCTCGCCTCATCAAGAAGTTCTTCTGCTTCTCTTACATATACAAAACCTCTTGTTACAATATCTGGTCCTGCAATAAGCTGTCCTGTGTACTTTTCAAGTGTAAGAACAACAATGATAATACCATTCTCTGCTAAATTCTGTCTGTCTCTTAATACAATATTACCTACATCGCCTACACCAAGACCATCGACAAGGATAGCTCCTGTCTGTACATGGTCAACAATCTGTGCATGCTCATCATTAAGTTCAAGTACATCACCAGACTTGGCAATAATAACATGATCCTTGTCATATCCAAGTGACATTACAACATCTCTCTGTGCAACAAGATGTCTGTATTCACCATGGACAGGAATAGAATACTTAGGCTTTACAAGTGAATATATAAGCTTAATCTCTTCCTGACATGCATGTCCTGATACATGTGTATCCTGGAATATAACCTTAGCACCCTTCATTCCAAGTTCATTAATAACCTTGGCAACTGACTTCTCATTACCCGGAATAGGTGTTGAAGAAAATACAACACAATCTCCCGGCTGGATAGATACCTTTCTGTGAAGGTTGGCTGCCATTCTTGAAAGTGCCGCCATTGATTCACCCTGACTGCCTGTTGTAATAAGAACAATCTGCTCAGGAGTATAATTCTTCATCTCATCTGTTTCAATAAGAGTTCCGTCAGGTATCTTTAAATAATCAAGATCTTCTGCAACCTCGATGATATTAACCATGCTTCGTCCTTCGACGCAGACTTTTCTTCCATACTTAACCGCTGAATTAATAATCTGCTGCACTCGGTCAACATTAGATGCAAATGTAGCAATAATAATTCTGCTGTTCTTATTATCATTGAAAATCTTTTCAAATGTAGCACCAACTGTCTTTTCTGACATGGTAAATCCAGGTCTTAAGGCATTGGTACTGTCACACATAAGGGCAAGTACACCCTTCTTTCCAAGTTCACCAAGTCTCTGAAGATCAATAGGATCACCATATACAGGAGTGTAATCAACCTTAAAGTCTCCTGTGTGGACAATAATTCCTGCCGGTGAATATATGGCAAGTGCTGCCGCATCTGCAATACTGTGGTTAGTTCTTATGAATTCAACCCTGAAATCTCCAAGAGTTACAGACTGTCCATACTTAACAACCTTTCTCTTGACTGACTTTAACATATTGTGTTCCTTAAGCTTTGATTCTATAAGTCCCATAGTAAGCTTAGTTGCATATATAGGAACATTGACATCCTTTAATACATAAGGAATAGCTCCAATATGATCCTCATGTCCGTGAGTTATAACGAATCCCTTAACCTTATTAAGATTCTCTTTAAGATAAGTAACATCTGGTATAACCAGATCAATACCAAGCATATCTTCCTCTGGGAAAGATAAACCGCAATCCACAACAACAATACTGTCATCGTACTCAATGGCAGTAATGTTCATTCCTATCTGTTCAAGACCACCCAAAGGTATAATCTTGACAGATGCATTCTCTTCTTTTTTCATAAACACCTCATAATAAAATAAAAATATAAATATGAATAAGGCTCACACCTTATTTAAGTTCAACATCATCATCCATCAGTTCTGAGAACACCTTGCCAACTGCTTCAAGCTCACTGTCGTCCTCTACGAATTCATACACTGCCTCTTCGCTCACTGCTTCAGATACATCCTTTAAAATATACGCTTCTGCTTCCTCGTCCTCACTGTCAGACTCAGATACAAGCAGATAATTAATCCCGTTAATTCTTGTCTCGTCAACTATAAAAAATTCAATCTTTTCGCCATTCTCATCAATAAATTCAAGCTTTTCCATTAAAAACAAATCCTCCAAATATTACTTCTGCTTAGATTCCATATATCCACGCAAAATAAAAACAGCCGCAAGCTGATCAATAACTGTCTTGCGGTTCTCTCGCTTCATCCCGCATTCTTCAAGGACTTCATCTGCTTCAACTGTAGTAAGTCTCTCATCCCACAGTGTAACAGGTAATCCTGTGCGTCTCTCCAGTGCTGCTGCAAATTCTTCACAGGCCTTAGCCCGTTCCCCAATAGTATCATCCATATTCTTAGGATAACCAACCACGATTTCAGTTACATCATATTCGGATATGATCTGTTCTATCCTGGCATAAGTTCTTCGTAACTTATTATTCTCTTTTCTTGTTATCGTCTCGAAAGGCTGTGCAGTTATCCCAAGCGGATCACTTAAGGCAACTCCAACAGTCTTCGTTCCGACATCTAAGCCTATAATTCTCATATTATAAGCCTTTACCTTCAATAAAGTATCTTACAACTTCTTCTACAAGTTCATCTCTTTCAGCCTTCATAATAAGACTTCTTGCATTATTATGGCTTGTAATATATGTTGGGTCTCCAGACATAATGTAACCTACTATCTGATTAACCGGATTGTACCCCTTCTCCTTAAGTGCAAGATATACCTGCTCAAGTATTCCTTCTACTGAAATTGTCTTCTCTGGTTGAGTTTTAAAAAATTGAGTGTTGTTATCTACCATATCTACCACGCCCTTTCGTATATTGTTTATAATATAATAAATATGCGAATTATACAAGTGCCTGACATAAAAAAGATTGTAAAAAAAATGTAAAAAAACTGCCCGGACGGCATGTATTTGTCCGGACAGTTATCTTATCACCATATGCTGTTATATAATTAATTAAGGTTTCCGCCATCTGAATTCGGCATCGTACCCATAGTAATATTAAGATTACCGTTTCTTACTCTTAACTCATCTATGAACTGCTTTCTGTTCTCACCTCTTGAGCCAAAGCCTGTAAGTGAAAGTACTATAAGTACTGCAAGAATTATTACTGTAAAGCATACTGCAAATGTTACAAAACCAAGTCCGCATGCAAGACCTGATGCCATTGCAAAGAATACTACTGATATATCCTTGGCGCTTCCCGGTGCTGAACGGAATCTAACCAGTGCGAAAGCACCTGCCATTGAGAATGCTCTTGCCACATTGCTTCCTACAAGAAGGATGACTGCTGCCACAATTGCCGGGAGCAGGGCAAGTCCGATTATAAAGCTCTTATTGTATCCATCCCTCTTGGATACAAGTGTGTATACAAATGCTATCACAAGACCGACAACGACTGCTACTAATATTCCTGTTATTGACTGACTAATGCTGATTGCATTATCTGTTGTTGATGTAAATATTGATTCAAACATAAATTTTCTCCTTTATACATTAAACTTGTGTAATTTGACAGAACATACTGTTTATACTCCGTACCATACTTGGAAAACGATACAGGATAAATATTAAGTCCTGATATAATTTTAGTAAACCACAGCGGAACAGCGCCGCTTATCTTAACTTCCATTAAATACTGACCATCCGGAACAAGCTTATTTCCATAGCTTCCATGTTCAAGTCTCACATCTTCCCTTCTGGTCGTGATATTTTTATCAAATGTAATTCTGAAATCTCCATCATCTTTTTCAAAGTACGCAAATCTGTCATATGAAAGATAAAGCTTCGGCTGTAACTTATAGAAATCTTTAAAATAGTCAATCTCTTTAAGTACCTGTCTGTTTATTTTATTATGTTCAAAATCAGGCTGCACACCCGAATCAAGATAATCATATGCCTCTTTAAGCGTCATTGAAGTTCTTCTTTTGTTGACAATACCGTTATATTTTTTCTTTATTTCTACAAAGACGGTATCTGTAAGCTCTGGCATCCCATAAGCTCTCAGTCTTAACTTTTCCTTGTAGACCGGTTTTTCAATAGATGCTCTTATAAGCTGGTCATTTTCAGTATCATAATATATGTTACTGATTCTGTAAGCCTCACCATTTCTGTTATATGCATCCGGATTCATATAATCAGCTATTCTGGTTGTCAGCTTATAAAAAGTATATTCATCCATCATGTATTTTTTCTCATAACGGTTGAAAACTTCTATTGCCATACCAAGCACTCCTTTCAATCTCTTTCGTTCTTACAAGTAAGATATTAATTGGAAAATGTGACCAATCTATGTAAAAAATAAGTAAAATCAGTGTAGTTTGTGAACACATTTAAAGGCATAAAAAAAGATGCCGCATACGCGGCACCTCTCCGTATAACTTAATTACTTCATATGTACATCAAGCTGGTTGAACGGAATCTCTATTCCATTCTCATCAAATATATTCTTATATCTTTCAAGCAGGTTAAATCTTACATTCCAGTAGTCTGCTGTATTAACCCATGCTCTTGTCTCAAGAGTGACACAGCTTTCATCAAGGCTCTTTACAACAACCAGAATATCCTTGTCCTTAAGTATTCCCTTTTCGCTGTTAATAACCTGTTCAAGAAGCTTCTTGGCTTTAGGAATATCCGATGAATAACCAATTCCTATCTGAATATCGATTCTTCTTGTATTCTCTGCGCCTACATTAACAATGCTTGAATTAGAAAGCGAACCGTTAGGAAGCATTATCACCTTATTATCAATAGTTACAAGTCTTGTATAAAGAATCTCTATTGATTTAACAGTTCCCTCATTAGTTCCTACAACAATATAATCCCCAACCTTGAAAGGCTTGAATATAAGTATAAGAATTCCTCCTGCGAAGTTCGACAGGCTTCCCTGCAGGGACATACCAATCGCAAGTGCTGCAGAACCAAAAAGCGTCAGCAGTGATGTCGTCTGAAATCCCAGCTTATCCACAACTATCATGATAAGTATTGCATACATTGCAAACTTAAGCACTGATACCACAAAATTAACAACACCCTTATCAAGAGAACTTCTGTCAAGCATCTTCTTGACAATCTTATCAAGAACCTTAATTATCTTCTTACCGATAACCCATATTATTACTGCAATAACCAGTTTTCCAATAAGTGAAACCGACCAGTTTCCCAAGTCATTGAGTAACTGCTTTAAATGAGCAATCGAAAAGAATTTAGTTATCTCACCTGTTTCCTGCTGAATTGTTGTGGCTGCATCTGCCACAAGCCCTATGAATCCCATAGCAATCCCCCTTTCGTATTATTTCATTTTCTTCTTAAGCTGTTCTAACTGCTTCTTAGTTTCAATATCAATCTCTTCGCTTGCGCGTGCAGCTTCCTCCGCCTTTCTTACAGCCTCTTCCTTTGCTTCAAGTGCTTCCCTGCACGCTTTCTCAGCCTGCTGTCTTGCTTCAACCGCGCGCTTTGCTTCCTCAGCCGCAGCAAGCTCAAGTCTTTCTGCCTCTGCTGCCTTTTTCATAGCCTCCTGCTTTGCAACAGCAGCTCTCTTTAACACAGCAATCTCTTCAAGTTCAAGCTGTGTATATGGTTCACAGTTATATATGACAACTGAAAGTCCCGGCAATGTAACATCAATATATTCCATATCATCACCATCATTATCTGACCTGATAATCTGTCCATTGACCTTCTCATCACCACCGAATTTCTTCCACTCACTGTTAAGCACTTCTTTATATTTACCACGTACATCAACATGAAGTCTGTACCCTTCTCTCTTAACAGGTGTGAAATTAACTGCAACAACTAACTTATTACCCTTGCTGTCCATTCTCTGCATTGCAATAACTGTCTCGTCCGGATTAGAATTTTCAAGCCACATAAAACCTTCCGGGTCATTGTCAAGCTCGTACATAGCCGCATTTTTAACGTAGAACTTATTAAGCTCTGCCATGAACTTTTCAATTCCGGCATCCTGTCCTGCAGTAAACATCTTGCATCCCGGATGCGCATACATAAATCCAAGTGCCGCCTTTATATCTGACAAATGTGTCTTTTCATCACTGCCTGACACCATATCCACAAATGCCTTTTCCCTGAAATCATCATGATTAAGCGACAATATAAAATCCTCACCATAATTGTAAAGCATTCCATATGTCAGCTTATCATACTCACCTTTTCTAAACAGTGGGTCAGTTCCCATGAATTCAAGAAAATCCTTAGTCCAACAGTTATTCTGCTTATAAGAAAATCCAAGCGGGTCATCATTATCTGCCGCCGTAACACCAAACCAGCCGCTCGATTCCTCAGCTATTGTAAAGCATCCATCTTTTCTTTTCGCAATACATTTGTTCATAGTCTTAATAAATTCAATTGCATCAAGATTTTCATTGCCGCCATATATATTAGGTGTCCATGTACCCGGCTGCTTGCCATAATCAAGATAAAGCATTGAAGCCACTCCATCAATCCTGATACCGTCAATATGGTAGTCATTCAGCCACATTAAAACACTCGACATAAGAAAGCTTCTGACAGCCCCTTTCTTATAGTCAAATGTAACAACATCCCAATCAGGATGCTTCTCAAGTGAAGGCTTAAGATATCCGTAAGCATCTGCTCCGTCAAAATCATACAAGCCCTTTGATTCTGTGCCAAAATAAGCACCATTCCAGTCCATTATTACGCCAATTCCGGCATTATGGAAATTATCAACAAGCTTCTTAAAGCCATCACAGCCTCCTGCTCTGTGGGAAGGTGCAAAATATCCGATAGTCGAATATCCATCCATATCCTCATTAAGGTATTCCGATACAGGAAGCAGACATACATGTGTATATCCCTGCTCTTTTACATAATCAACAATATATTCCTTTTTCTCTGCCTTGCTCCAGTTATCAAGTGAAACCTCATATACAGTGACAGGTGTCTTTTTAGCCGCCTCTCTCTTGCGCTTTAACATCCATGCACTGTCATTCCATACATATGAACCAAGCGCCTTTTCATCACTTACAACAGAAGCTGTTACAGGTATAGTATTAATCGTCCTTGAAACAGGATCTAACTTTCTTACCGTTCCCCTGCCCTGTTTCTTAATTTCATACATATATTCACAGCCTGCTTCCAGCCCCGGTATAAACAGTTCAAATACGCCTGTATCATCAATTCTTTGCATTATGTGGACTCTGCCATCATATTTGTTAAATTCACCAACTACGCTTACACTGAGTGCTTTAGGTGCCCACACTGTAAAAAGCACGCCACTTACTCCATTGACAATTCTTTCATGCGCACCAAATATACCAGCCGCATTCATTTCTTCCCCTGCAAGAAATGCTTTGTAGCTGTCTGCTTTCGTAACATTTTCAAATGCATACGGGTCGGAATATTCTATAACCTCTCCATTAACCTTTTCAACTGAATATGTGTATGAAAGCTTCTTCTTAGATGAAACAAGTGCTGCAAAAAATCCCGCTTCATCAACCTTTTCCATATTAACAGCAGTTTTTCTGCCATCTATATGCAACTTAACTGTCACTGCATCAGGACGCATAATCTGTATAAGAAGTCCCTTAGATGTAACATGCGCGCCAAGCAGTTCCTTCGGCTTGTCGCACTCTGCATATACAATCCCCTCTATCTCCGGCCAGTTCATCAGGCCGTATAAGTTTTTATTCATACATTACCCCCATCCACTGTTTAAAGCATTCCGTCCATGTTGACACCTGTGGCTCATAATGTCCCATATTCTTAGTAGCAGTCTCTCTTGTACCAAGTCCAAGACCATGAGTACCTTTAGCATATACATGATAATCAAACGGAATCTCCTGTTTTCTTAACGCCTCTACCATAAGTAGTGAATTTTCAAGCGGAACTGTCTTATCTTCACATGTATGCCATATGAATGCAGGTGGTGTGTCCTTATCCACTCTCTTTTCTATAGACACTTCATCTATAAACTCGTCATACTTTTCCCCAAGACTTCTCTCAAATGATGCCCTGTGTGCATCAATTCCTGATGTAATTACAGGATAACCTAACAGCATGCCATCAGGCTTAACATACTCATGACTACAGTGAAGTACATTTTCCAGAAAATAATCAAGTCTTTTTGAATTCCATCCGGTTCCAAGAAGTCCGGCAACATGACCTCCTGCTGAAAATCCTGCGATAATGATTTTGTCAGGATCAACATCCCACTCTGCTGCATTATCTCTTACATACTTCATTGTATAGGCTGCCTCAAAAAGCTGTGCTGGATACGTAACAGGTGCCAGACTGTATCTTAATACAACAGCATTATACCCCATATCGAGCATCTTAATAGCTATAGCTTCTCCTTCTCTTGGAGAATGGTGGTTATATCCGCCACCCGGACAGATAACAATAAGAGGTCTCTTAAACGGATCCTGATCATTAGGAAATACATCCTTAATGTAAGTAGTAATTGTTGCATTTCCCTGCATATTGATTCCCAACTCTTCATAAGGTAAATCTATTGTAATTGTTTCATGTAACATAATGTTCTCCTTCCAGTTGAATAATTCTATATATTATATCTGTAGTGTAGTGGTGGTGCTGTGTGTATATTTTCGTGTGTGGTCTCATGATTCCTGCGCTTAGTGTGAGTAAATGCCGTTATCTGCAAAGTTTTTTACTGTGAACGAAAGCAAACGCGCTTCGCTTGAACGAGCTTTCATTCACAGCGCTTATGCATCTAACGGCATTAACTCCCACACAGTTCGTCATAAATCGACCACACACGAAAATATACACACAGCACATCTACACATCTACACCGAAAAATATATAAAATTCATTTAAAATCTATGTATGAATAAACCACTTCTAAGCTTTGGCTCAAACCAAGTTGACTTAGGAGGCATTAATAAACCTGCGTCTGCTACTGCGAACAACTCACTTATTGATGTTGCATACATTGAAAAAGCAAGGACGCAATCCTCATTACATCTTCTCTCAAGCTCGCCTAAGCCGCGGATTCCGCCTACGAAGTCTATTCTCTTATCTGTCTTAGGGTCGTGGATTCCTAAGATTGGTTCTAAGACATTGTTCTGAAGAACTGCTACATCTAAGCCGTCTACCGGGTCACTGCTTAAGATTTCTTCTTTGGCTGTGAGTGTGTACCATTTTCTGCCAAGATACATTCCGAATTCACCTTTTTTAGCTGGTGCAACCTGTATGCTGCTCTCGCTTACAGTGAATTTATCTTTAATCTTTGCCATGAACTCTTCTTCACTTAAACCATTCAGGTCCTTTACTACCCTGTTGTATGGCATTATCATGAGTTCTTCGTCTGGGAATAATACTGACAGGAAATAATTGAATTCTTCATTGCCTGTATATCCCGGATTGGCTTCTCTTCTTCGTAAGCCTACCTTTACTGCAGACGCTGCCCTGTGGTGTCCGTCTGCAATATATATCTGGTTAATTCCTGCAAATGCATTCTCTATAGACTCTACAGATTCTTTATTGCTTATTTTCCAGACCTGATGTCTTATTCCATCAACCGCTGTAAAACTGTATACAGGCTTTTCCTGCTTGGCTTTGGCAACCTCTGCACTTATTACTGCATTAGCTCTGTATGCTAAGAATATAGGGCCAGTCTGGGCACTGCATGTATCAACATGGTTGATTCTGTCTAGTTCCTTGTCTGCTCTTGTGTTCTCATGCTTCTTAATAACATTATTAAGATAATCATCAATAGACGCACATGCTACAATTCCTGTCTGTGTCCTTCCATCCATTGTAAGCTCATACACATAATATGCCTTGTCCTTATCTGTTATAAATGTTCCATCATCTATAGCTTCCATAAGCATATCATGAGCTTTCTTATATACCTGCTCACTATACATATCAACTGATTCATCAAACTTGGTCTCTGCCCTGTCAATCTTAAGAAATGATAATGGTTCTCTTTCCACCTCTGCTCTTGCTTCCTTTGAATCATACACATCATAAGGAAGAGCTGCTACTCTGTCTGCCACTTTCTCAGCCGGTCTGACACATTCAAATGGTCTTATTACTGCCATATTAACCTCCATCCGCACTATTTAACTTAAGTACTATACTTTCATATATTAGATATATTTTAACATTCAGACAACCTTAATACAAGAAAGACCAGCCAAATGTTACAACAAATGACTGGTCTTTAATACTATTCACATTAAATATAATTACTTAATAACTCTTACCTTGATAACACCTTCAATTGCTGAAAGTTCTTCAACTACTGCATCTGATGCTGATGATTCAATATCTAAGAGAGAATATGCATAATCGCCTCTTGACTGGTTAGCCATAGATGCGATATTGATGCCTGCTGCACCAAGAACCGTTGTTATCTTGCTGATAACTGCTGGTACATTCTTGTGGCATACTGTAATTCTTCCTTCAGTTGCGCATACTCCGCAATCACAGTTAGGATAGTTAACTGAATTAACGATATTACCATTCTCGATAAAGTTTCTAAGTTCCTTAACTGCCATAACTGCACAGTTGTCTTCAGCTTCTGCTGTTGAAGCTCCAAGATGAGGAAGAACAATTGCACCTTCCATCTTAGCTGTTGTTGGGTTAGGGAAATCTGAAACATAAGTCTTAACTCTTCCAGACTTAAGTGCCTCTCCGATAGCAGCTTCATCAACAAGTACATCTCTTGCACAGTTGATAATTACTGTTCCGTCCTGCATTAAGTCGAATGCTTCCTTGTTAATCATTCCCTTAGTGCTGTCAAGTGCTGGAACATGAACTGTAATGTAGTTACATTCCTTATAGATATCCTTAACATCAGATATATACTTAACTTCACTTGAAAGATTCCATGCTGCCTTAACTGAAACATATGGATCATATCCGTATACTTCCATTCCAAGTGCAACTGCTGCATTGGCAACTAACTGACCGATTGCTCCAAGACCGATAACACCGAGCTTCTTGCCCTTGATTTCCTGTCCTGCAAATGCTTTCTTAGCCTTCTCAGTTGCTTTGGCAATATCGGGGTCATCTGCATTATCTGCAACCCACTTGTTACCACCGATTAAATCTCTTGATGCTAAAAGCATAGCTGCAATAACCTGTTCCTTAACTGCATTAGCATTAGCTCCTGGTGTGTTGAATACAACAATACCTTCCTCTGCACATTTGTCAAGAGGAATATTATTAACACCTGCACCAGCTCTTGCGATTGCAAGAAGGTTATCACTAAGCTCCATATCATGCATCTTGGCACTTCTTACAAGTACAGCCTGTGCGTCTTCAAATGAACTCTCTGTATTATAGTCATCTGAAAAAAGCTTTAATCCGCAGGCTGCTATATTATTAAGACAATTAACATTAATCATTATGCATTCTCCTTCTCGAACTTCTTCATGAATTCAACAAGCTTCTCTACGCCTTCGATTGGCATAGCATTGTAGATAGATGCTCTCATACCGCCAACAGTTCTGTGTCCCTTAAGGTTAACAAATCCTGCTTCTGAAGCCTCTTTGATGAACTTGGCTTCCATAGCATCCTTAGCTTCCTTATCTTCAATGTTGCATACGAAAGGTACATTCATAAGTGAACGGTCTTCCTTAACAACTGTTCCCATGAATAACTTGCTCTCATCAAGGAAATCATAAAGAATCTTAGCCTTCTTTTCGTTGTGTTCCTTCATTGCTGAAAGACCACCCATCTTCTTAATCCACTTGAATACCTTGCCACAGATATAGATATTGTAGCATGGTGGTGTATTGTAAAGAGAATCTGCATCTGCCTGTGTCTTCCACTTAAGCATTGTAGGAGTTCCCGGAAGAACATCGTCTGTTATAAGGTCTTCTCTGATAATTGCAATAACAACGCCTGCAGGTCCGATGTTCTTCTGAACACCGCCGTATACAACGCCGTACTTAGTTACATCCATCGGCTCTGATAAGAAGCATGATGAAACATCAGATACAAGAATGTGTCCCTTAGTATTAGGTAATGTCTTATACTTTGTTCCGTAAATTGTGTTGTTCTCGCAGATATATACATAGTCAAGATCCTCTGGAATATCAAGATCTGAGCAGTCTGGAATATATGTAAATGTCTTATCTGCTGATGAAGCAAGTTCTACAGCCTCGCCGAAAATCTTGGCTTCTGCAAATGCTTTCTTAGCCCACTGTCCTGTAAGGATATAACCGGCTTTCTTATTCTTCATAAGGTTCATAGGCACTTCAGCGAAGAACTGCGATGCACCACCCTGTAAAAATAACACCTTATAGTTATCTGGGATGTTAAGAAGGTCTCTTAAGTCCTTCTCTGCCTCTTTGATGATGTTGTCATAAACCTTGGATCTGTGGCTCATTTCCATTACCGACTGTCCGCTTCCCTGGTAATCTAACATTTCATCTGCTGCTTCTTTGAGTACTTCCTCTGGTAAAACAGCTGGACCAGCGCTAAAGTTATAAACTCTACTCACCTTTTCTTCCTCCTAAATATAAAATATTAAAACTATTTTAGTCCTTTATCACATTAAAGTCAATATATGAATTATTTCTTGTTATTAAGGTCTTCTCTGTCGAATGCCTCTGAAATGGCAGCACCCGGTGAAACCATAGGGAATACCTTGTCTTCCCTGTCAATATGACAATCAATAACACATGGAATATTGAGTTCGATTGCTTCTTTAAATGCTTTCTCAAACTCCTCTATTGTATCAACACTGTAAGCCTTGGCTCCCATTCCTTCTGAAACCTTAACAAAATCTACCTGATCATCAAGAACTGTAGCTGAATATCTCTTGCCATAGAAAAGATCCTGCCACTGTCTAACCATACCAAGTACATGATTATTAAATATAACTTCAATAACAGGAATGTTATATCTGGTTGCTGTTGCAACTTCATTCATATTCATACGGAAGCAGCCATCACCTGCAATATTAACAACTGTCTTATCCTTACGTCCAACCTTGGCACCTATACATGCGCCAAGACCATATCCCATAGTTCCAAGTCCGCCTGATGTAAGAAGTGTTCTTGGCTCTTTGAACTTATAATGCTGTGCAGCCCACATCTGATGCTGTCCAACATCTGTTGTGATAATTGCATCACCATTTGTAATCTCGTATATCTTCTCCATGATAAGAGGTCCGTTAAGAATATCTCTGTTATATCTCATAGGATAATCAAGCTTATAAGACTTGATGTGTTCCATCCAGTCTGAGTGATCCTGATTATCTAACTTATCATTGATTTTCTTAAGAATCTCTTTAGCATCTCCGAGTACATGTGCATCTGTCTTGACATTTTTGTTAATCTCAGCTGCATCAACATCAAACTGAAGAATCTTGGCATTCTTAGCGAATTTCTTAGTATTACCAGTAACTCGGTCTGAGAATCTTGCACCAACTACGATAAGAAGATCACACTCTGAAACTCCGTAGTTAGATGTCTTAGTACCATGCATGCCAAGCATTCCTGTATATCTTTCATTAGATCCGTCAAATGCTCCCTTACCCATAAGTGAGTCACATACCGGTGCATCAACCTTCTCAACAAACTTCTTAAGTTCATCAGATGCCTCTGATATAACAGCTCCGCCACCAACGAATACATATGGCTTCTTAGCTTTCTTAATAAGCGTCACAGCCTTGTCGATATCTTCTTCCTTAATGCTTGCTGTAATTCTGTCTACAGGCTTTGGAACTCTTGGTGTGTACTCACACTCTGCTGCTGTTACATCCTTAGTAACATCAACCAGTACAGGACCCGGTCTGCCTTCCTTTGCGATTCTGAAAGCATTTCTTAATGTCTTTGCAAGATCCTTTACATTCTTGACAATATAGCTGTGCTTTGTAATTGGCATTGTAACACCAGCTATATCAATCTCCTGAAAGCTGTCTCTTCCAAGAAGAGGAACTGTTACATTACATGTAATTGCAACCATAGGAACTGAATCCATATAAGCTGTAGCAATACCTGTTACAAGGTTAGTTGCTCCAGGACCTGATGTTGCAAAACACACACCAACCTTACCTGTTGCTCTTGCATATCCATCAGCAGCATGCGATGCACCCTGCTCATGTGATGTAAGAATATGAGTTATCTCATCTGAATGCTTATAAAGAGCATCATATACATTAAGAATAGCTCCACCAGGGTATCCAAATATTGTATCAACGCCCTGTTCTTTCAAGCATTCAACAATTATCTCTGAACCATTTAACTTCATTTATCTTCTCCTGATTTCTCTTTAATGTCTTTTTATAATTATATTAAATATTACTCTTCTGCTGAACTTTTAAGAATAGCTCCTCTGTTTCCTGATGTAACGAGTGAAGCATATCTCTTTAAGTATCCTGTTGTTACCTTAGGTTCTCTTGGCTGCCACTTAGCCTTTCTTGCAGCAAGTTCTTCATCTGATACCTTAAGTTCAAGTTTAAGTCCCGGAATATCAATACTGATGATATCTCCTTCTTCAACTAATGCAATAGGTCCGCCAACAGCAGCCTCTGGTGATACATGGCCGATAGAAGCTCCACGGCTTGCACCTGAGAATCGTCCATCTGTAATAAGAGCAACTGATGAGCCAAGTCCCATACCTGCAATAGCTGATGTAGGATTAAGCATTTCTCTCATACCAGGACCACCCTTAGGACCTTCGTAACGGATAACAACTACATCACCTTCAACAATCTTACCACCCTTAATAGCAGCAATTGCATCTTCTTCTGAATCAAATACTCTTGCCGGACCTTCGTGTACAAGCATCTCTGGAACAACTGCTGAACGCTTGACTACTGATCCGTCTGGTGCAAGATTTCCTGAAAGAACTGCAAGACCACCTGTCTTACTGTATGCATTATCAACTGTTCTTATGACTTCAGGATCACGGTTGTATGCTGTTGCTATGCATTCACCGATTGTCTTTCCTGAAACTGTCATGCAGTCTGTATTAAGAAGTCCGATATCTGCAAGCTCTTTCATAACTGCATATACACCGCCTGCTTCGTTAAGGTCTTCCATGTATGTTGGACCTGCTGGTGCAAGGTGGCAGAGATTAGGAGTCTTTTCACTTATTGGGTTAGCGAATTTGATATCGAAATCAAATCCTATCTCATGTGCAATAGCTGGAAGGTGAAGCATTGAATTAGTAGAACATCCAAGTGCCATATCTACTGTAAGGGCATTCATAATAGAATCCTTAGTGATGATATCTCTTGCTGTGATTCCCTTATTAACCATATCCATAACAGCCATGCCCGCATGCTTTGCAAGCTTGATTCTCTCTGAATATACGGCTGGAATTGTACCATTGCCGCGAAGACCCATACCAAGTGCCTCTGTAAGACAGTTCATTGAATTGGCTGTGTACATGCCTGAACATGAACCACATGTTGGGCATACCTTTTCCTCAAACTCAAGTACATCTTCCTCTGTCATTGTTCCTGCTGCATATGAACCAACAGCCTCAAACATTGAAGAAAGGCTTCTCTTCTTACCCTTAACATGACCTGCAAGCATTGGTCCGCCTGATACGAATACAGTTGGAAGATTAAGTCTTGCTGCTGCCATTAAAAGTCCAGGAACATTCTTATCACAGTTAGGAACCATTACAAGTCCGTCAAACTGATGTGCAATTGCCATACACTCTGTTGAATCTGCAATCAAGTCTCTTGTTACTAAAGAGTACTTCATTCCGACATGTCCCATTGCAATACCATCACATACTGCAATAGCAGGGAATACTACAGGCACACCGCCTGCCTCAGCAACTCCTAATTTAACTGCATTGACAATCTTATCAATATTCATATGACCTGGTACTATCTCATTATAAGAGCTTACAATACCAATCATAGGTTTCTTCATCTCTTCTGCTGTGAAGCCCAGTGCATTAAAAAGGCTTCGTGCAGGTGCCTGCTGCATACCACTTCTGGCGTTATCACTTATCATAACTTATCTCCTTAATATATGTATTATTTAAAATGTATTAAACTCTCTCTGCGATTAAGTCGCCCATCTTGTCAGTTCCTACAAGTGTGCATCCTTCTGACATAATATCAGTTGTTCTGTAGCCTTCCTTTAAAACGGCTGCAACTGCTGCTTCGATAGCATCTGCTTCCTTGTCAAGATCAAGTGAGTATCTTAACATCATGGCTGCACTGAGAATTGTAGCAATTGGATTAGCAACATTCTTTCCTGCAATATCAGGTGCTGAACCATGGCTTGGCTCATAAAGACCTAACTTAGTCTTATTAAGGCTTGCACTTGATAACATTCCGATTGAACCTGTTATCATACTTGCCTCATCTGATAATATGTCTCCAAACATGTTCTCAGTAAGAATAACATCGAACTGTCCAGGATTCATAACAAGCTGCATAGCACAGTTATCTACAAGCATGTCTGAAACTTCAACTTCCGGATAATCCTTTGCAACCTCATGTACAATCTTTCTCCATAGTCTTGAAGAATCAAGAACATTTGCCTTATCAACGCTTGTTACTTTCTTTCTTCTCTTCATTGCAATCTCAAATCCCTTAATTGCAATTCTTCTGATTTCTTCTTCGTTGTATGTAAGTGTATCAACGGCTGTCTCCAATCCGTCAATTTCCTTAGTATATCTATCACCAAAGTAAAGGCCGCCTGTAAGCTCTCTCATAATAACCATATCAAATCCATCACCGATTATTTCTTCCTTTAATGGACACGCTGCCTTAAGTTCATCATAAAGATACGCCGGACGTAAATTAGCAAAAAGTCCTAATTCCTTACGAATCTTTAAAAGTCCAGCTTCTGGTCTTAAGTTAGGTGCAACATCATACCACTTGGAATTACCCACATTGCCGCCAACTGCTCCAAGAAGTACTGCATCAGATGCTTTAGCTGTTGCTACTGCTTCATCTGTAAGTGGAACGCCGTATTCATCAATTGAGCATCCACCCATAAGAATCTTAGTATAGTTGAACTTATGACCATATTTGTCAGCTACTTTATCGAGTACCTTCACGGCCTCTCTGACGATTTCTGGTCCTATTCCATCACCTGGAATTAAAGTTATTCTGCTTTCCATAAACCTTTACCCCTTTTTCATATGATAATTCAATTTAATATGATATAACATTTGCACAACATTTTCAATAAAAAAAGGATTCCTGACCAGACAAATGTGTCTAATCAGGAATCCTGCTTTAATTAATTACCTTTAATTATTCTGCTGATGTGCTGTCTGATGGCTTCTCAACCTGAGCAATTGCCTTCTTCTGCATTGAGATACGGCAGTTCTTGTTGTTACCAAATTCTACGATTACATCATCTTCTGATATATCGATAAGAACACCATAGAAACCGCTTGTTGTAAGAACATAATCACCGATTTCCATAGAATCCATAAGTTCCTGCTGACGCTTCTGTTCCTTCTTCTGTGGCTTAATTGCCATGAAATACATCATTGCACCAATAATTACGACATAAAAAACTATGATAGCAATATTCATTGATACTCCTCCTTAAAAATGTCTCTTTCAAACTTAACATATAATACATAATTGAGAGCTGCTTGTCTACCTCAAAATGTATTTTTAACAAAATATTTATAAACATACAGCATTACTGCTTATCATATGTCTTCATCTGGTATAATGCCTCTTCCTTGAAGCCTGCATATCTTCCTTCTTCAATCGCAGCTCTTATATCTGTCATGAGATGGTTGTAATAGTAAAGATTATGAAGAACACAAAGACGCATTCCCAGCATTTCCTTAGCCTTAAGAAGATGTCTTACATATGCTCTTGAGTAATTCTGACAGCATGGACATCCACAGCCTTCTTCAATTGGTGCTGTATCTGTTTCATACTTTGCATTAAAAAGATTAATCTTTCCAAACTTAGTATACACATGTCCATGGCGACCGTTTCTTGAAGGATATACACAGTCGAAGAAATCAATTCCTCTGTCCACTGCCTCTAATATATTGGCAGGTGTTCCCACTCCCATAAGGTATGTAGGCTTATCCTTTGGAAGATATGGTACTACATTATCAAGTACATCATACATTTCCTCATGGGTTTCACCAACAGCAAGTCCGCCTACTGCATAACCGTCAAGATCTAACTCTGATATTCTCTTGGCGTGGTCAATTCTTATATCATTAAACACTCCACCCTGATCGATACCAAAAAGCATCTGATCAGGATTAACCGTATCAGGAAGTGAGTTCAGTCTTGCCATCTCTTTCTTGCAACGCTCTAACCAGCGGTATGTTCTGTCAACAGAATTCTGGATATACTTTCTGTCAGCCTTTGCCGGCGCACATTCGTCAAATGCCATTGCGATTGTTGAGCCAAGATTAGACTGTATCTGCATGCTTTCCTCTGGTCCCATGAATATCTTATGTCCGTCAATATGTGACTGGAAAGTAACGCCTTCTTCTTTAATCTTACGGAGTCCTGCAAGTGAAAACACCTGAAATCCGCCCGAATCTGTAAGAATCGGCTTATCCCAGTTCATGAACTTATGAAGTCCTCCAAGCTGCTTTATAATCTTATCTCCCGGTCTTACATGAAGATGATAAGTGTTAGATAATTCTATCTGCGTTCCTATCTGCTGTAAATCAGTTGTCGCAACTGCGCCTTTAATGGCCGCAACTGTTCCGACATTCATAAATACAGGTGTCTGCACAGTTCCATGTACTGTTGTGAACTCTGCTCTTTTTGCCCTGCCATCTGTCTTTAATACTTTATACATATCTGCTCCTTTTATTTTCTGTAAAACTCTTTAACTCTGTCCATTCTTGCCGTCATATTGTCAAATATCAGGTCAACAAGTGTAAGTGCTGTCATAGCTTCAACCACAACAACTGCTCTTGGAACTATCATAGGATCATGTCTTCCTTTGATTGAAACCTCGATATCCTCGCCCTGCTTATTAACAGTTTCCTGCAATGCACTAATTGAAGGTGTCGGTTTTACCGCTGCCCTGAACACAAGTTCATCACCGTCGCTTATTCCGCCAAGCACTCCGCCGCTGTGATTAGTCAGCTTGCCAACCCTGCCATCCTTCATTACGAATTCATCATTATTATACTTTCCTGTAACTTTAGCTGCTTCAAAGCCGTCTCCAATCTCAAAGCCTTTGACAGCCCCGATTGACATTATTGCCTTGGCAAGATTAGCATCAAGCTTTTCAAATGTAGGATTGCCAATTCCAGTCATCATGCCTATAACCCTGCATTCAATGACACCACCGATTGAATCTCCAACTGACATCTTGCTCTCTGCAAAAGCCTTAACCTTCTCTGCTGCTTCCTTATCAGGCATGTTAAATGCATTATTATCTCTTTCAGCTATATCAAACTTATCATAATCAATGCCAATTCCACCGATTTCTTTAGCATATGCTGTAATATTAATCCCAAGCTCTTTAAGAATCTTCATAGCGATTGCACCGGCTGCAACTCTTCCGATTGTCTCTCTTCCAGAGCTTCTTCCACCGCCTCTGTAATCCCTGAATCCGAATTTCTCGTCAAATGTATAATCAGCATGTCCCGGTCTGTAATAATTAGCTATCTCTGAATAGTCAGCAGACCTCTGTGTCTTATTATATACTGCAAGTGATATTGGAGTTCCGGTAGTCTTGCCTTCAAATACACCTGAAAGAATATGTACCTCATCATCTTCCTTTCTTGGTGTAGTAAACTTTGACTGTCCCGGTTTTCTTCTGTCTAACTGCTCCTGAATATCTTCCTCACAAAGAGGCAGACCTGCAGGACACCCGTCAATTACAACTCCAAGTCCCTCTCCATGCGACTCTCCCCATGTTGATATCTTAAATATATTTCCAAACACTGAACCTGCCATAATATATTCTCCTCATCTTTTCAATAGGATTTATTTTAACATATCAAAATATATATCATCAAGCAAAACCCCAATTTATTAATTTTTTATTTTTTCTTAATAGTCAAATGTTTTTTATATGGTAAAATATATTTATCTTATATTGAATGGAGTTTATTATGGGAACTGTTATAGGAATTGATTTAGGAACAACTAACAGCTGTGTGGCTGTTATTGAAGGTGATACGCCTACTGTCATCACCAGCAAAGAAGGCTACCGCACAACTCCTTCTGTTGTAGCCTTTACGAAATCAAAGGAACGGATTGTTGGTGATGCCGCCAAGAGGCAGGCTGCCGTCAACTCTGACAGAACTATATTCTCTATCAAGAGACACATGGGTACGGACTATCGCAAGAAAATTGACGGAAAGTATTATACTCCTCAGGAAATCTCTGCATTTATACTTATGAAGTTAAAGGAAGACGCCGAGGATTTCTTAGGACAGCCTGTGACAGACGCTGTTGTAACTGTGCCTGCCTATTTTACTGACGCACAGAGACAGGCTACTAAAGATGCCGGTAAGATTGCCGGGCTTAACATATTAAGGATCATCAATGAGCCTACTTCTGCCGCTCTCGCGTACGGACTTGACAATGGTATGGCACAGAAGGTTCTTGTGTATGACTTAGGTGGTGGAACTTTTGATGTATCTGTTATCGATATCGGTGATAATGTCATTGAAGTTCTCGCAACTTCAGGTGACAACCACTTAGGTGGTGATGATTTTGATGAAAGAATAGTTAATTATCTTGTTGAACAGTTTAAGATAAGTGACGGTATCAATCTTTCAAAGGATGCCTCTGCAATGCAGCGTTTAAGGGAAGAAGCTGAGAAAGCAAAGAAGGAGCTGTCCTCTTCTGTGACAACTAATATTAATCTTCCTTTTATCGCCATGGCCAAGGACGGACCGCACCATATTGATATCACTCTATCAAGACAGACATTTAATGAACTTACTGCTGACCTTGTAGACAGAACAATCACCCCTGTTGAGAATGCGCTGCATGATGCAGGTCTTTCCAAGACAGACATTAATATGGTTTTATTGGTTGGTGGTTCTACAAGAATTCCTGCTGTCGCTGATAAGGTAAGACAGCTTATGGGAAAAGAACCATCAAGAAATCTCAATCCTGATGAATGTGTAGCCCTTGGTGCTGCAGTTCAGGGTGGCAAGCTTGGAAACCAGCTCCAGGCCGGTTCTGCTGCTTCTGAAATCATACTTATGGATGTAACTCCAATGTCTCTTTCTATTGAGACTATGGGTGGAATTGCAAGCAGGCTTATTGAAAGAAACACTACCATTCCTACAAGACACAGCCAGATATTTACTACCGCCGGAAATTTCCAGACATCCGTTGATATCAAGGTTTTTCAGGGTGAACGAAAGTTTACAAGAGACAACAAGCTGCTTGGCAACTTCCGTCTTAACGGTATTAAACGTGCGATGGCAGGAGTCCCACAGATTGAGGTAACATTTGACATTGATGTTAATGGTATTGTCAATGTATCTGCCAAGGATTTAGGTACTGGAAGGGAACAGAGTATTACTATCACTTCAAGCTCTAACATGACCGAAGAAGAGATTGAAAAAGCCCGCTGGGAGGCTGAAATCTACAGCAAGCAGGACGAAGCATACCAGAGTTTTATTGATATAAGGGAAGATGCTGCAAAGACTCTTAATGAGGCTAACAACGCACTTGCCGCCAATAAAAAGATCTGGGAGAAGGATAAGAAAAAGAATGTTAAGGCTCAGATTGGACATCTGTGTAAGCTTATATCCAAGTCTCCGATTGACAAGCTTGATGAAGAAAAGGCAGCTTCTCTGCATGAGGCTGCGGAGGCGGTTAGAGAGGCTTTAAGGTAACAAAATAAGACTGAGTCTTTGGCACAACATACTTGTACCGGGACTCAGCCTTATTTATTGCAGTATTCAACTACCTATTTTCAATCTTGTTAACCCCATCTAGACAATTATCATATATCCATGATGCTAATTCGTCTGAATTATCACTTTCATAATATGAAACCAGCATTTGCTTGAATGTACCATCCAGTTCTACGGGAACTTTAAATATCCCTTTACCATTTTCTATAAGAATCTTGTTTATCGCAAAACTTCCAATTCTTTTATTACCATCTTTGAAAACCTGGCAACGCATAAGCCATAACCCTGTTCTTATTGCTCTGTCTGTTATATTAGGGTTATCCTGATGCTCCATAAGCCCCTTATGATAATATTCAACACTATGAACCTCCGGTCTCCAGTTTGTTCCACTTATTATAACATCATCTGTTCTTATTCTTCCAAGATAAGAATATGGAACATCAAATCTTGCTATCAATTCATGAATATTCATAAGATATCCCATATTTAATTCATCATGAATATGTTCAATCATATATTCCCATGCATCTCGTAAACAGCATACTTTATTAATATCTTTGGGCGTAAGCTGTGATACATTAACATTATTAAGAATATCCTGTGTCTGTGCAAATGTTACTGCTATCCCCTCAAGATTCGCTGAACTATATACTGAATCTACCAGAAGTCTTTTTGCTATCCAGATATTCTCTGTTTCATCCATCGCATATTTATCCTGTAAAATCATTTCAAAACCTCTTTAATCTCATTTATTTATTCTACAACTGATATTATTGTACCATTTAGCTGATGATTATTACAACATTTACATTAATCCAGATAGTAATTTACTCCGCTTTCTTTCCCTTCACGTTAACGATACAGATTCCTATGCATACAAGAACTAACGCTATTAGTGCATTTATTCCAAGCTCCCTGCTTCCTTCTCCAAGCCACCATGCTGAAAGAAGTACGCCGAATACCGGGTTGGTGAAACCGAAGATTGCCACCTTGGATACCGGGTTATGCTTTAACAGTATTCCCCATATTGAGTAGGCTACGGCTGATATGCATGCCAGATAGAATAACATGAGTATTGCTGATACTGATACATGTGTTATTCTGCCGCCCAACACAAGTCCTAATATAACCATTACTATTCCACCGAATATGAACTGATAGCCACTTAACATAACCGGATTGTCTTTCTTTGAATAGTTTTTCATAAGGCATGATGAAAATGCGTATGACAACGCGCATAAGAACAGACTTCCGTCACCCATAATGCTTAAATTCATGTCGATTTTCTGTCCATTCATGCTGACTACGATAACACCTGCAAAACCAATCACACAGCCAATTATTTTTTTCAGATTCAGTTTTTCCTGTCTGAATATAATTGTCGATACAAGTATTACGAAAAATGTGTTAGAACCATTTATTATTGACGCTTTCACTCCACTGTTATGCGCAAGTCCGATATAGAAGAATATGTACTGCAGAATTGTCTGGAACATTGCAAGCTTTACTATACTTGGTACACTTGATTTCGTTGGAAGAAGCATTTTTCTGTTAAGTATGCTTCCAATTAAGATTGTAAGCACTCCTGCCAGCACGAATCTTGTTCCTGCAAATAATACCTGTGTCCATGTCTCACTTGACGGTATCTTAAACAACGCATAGCCTAATTTGATACATGGTGATGCGCTTCCCCAGAGGAATGTACACACAAGCGCAAGGACGCACACCACCCATGTTTTCTGTAAAAAATCTTTTTTCTCGTTTGTTTTTTCCATGATTAATCTCCTGTTTTTCTAATATTATTGCTAATTATAATGTCATTCATAATCTGACAGGTTTTCTCCCTGACACCTGCCATTTCCATATAATCTGAAAATCTTTTTGCAACATCTTCTATATCCGATATTATTGCATCACATTTTCTCTTGCTTACTCCCATGTTTATTCCACATTTTATCAAATCATCATAACTTATATCTGAACTTTTTCCATTTATAAGCATCTGATGTGCTTTTAACCACATATTGCTGCTGTCATATGCAAATGTGACATCGTATGCGGGTGACAATCTCCAGACACCATTCTTATCCATCAGAAAAGAAACATTTTTTACATGATCATCCTGATTAATCAGAATAACATTAAAAACCATTCTTCTATAAAATTGTTCCACATCTGAATATGGTATACCTAGTCTGTTCATATAATATGCTGCCTGTTCATAACTGCATAATCCCGGAATATTGTAATCTATGTGTGAAATTGCTCCCAATGTCTGCATATGAATTTTTTTATTATTGTTCCTATCGAAACGTTTAGTTATAAAATGTGCATACCCGGCATCTTCAAGCAGACGGCATTCATTCATAATTACCCCCGCTGCTTTTGCCATAAGATAATATCCGTATTCTATTCTTGTATATTCTACTGAATCTTCCAGATTATGATCCCCATTTTTAGATACTCCATCAAACTTCATAAGCCAGTATTCAAATCCATCACCAGCATTAATCTGTCCACTTTTTATTTCTCCCGTATCTTCATTCCATGCAATCAGCGCCTTTGCTCTTGCACCACCTGCAGATGTTCCCAATAGCACAAGCTGGCTATATCCAGCATTATCTTTCAGATTAATCAGCTTATCTTTTCTATCAGATAATACATCAGATGCAAACTCTACCATTTTCGATATATTAACATCCTCTATTGTACTGTCAAACGGACTTGTTGCTGGTATATATTCTAATGCACCCATACCTCTTTTTCCTGTATAGCACAGTCTGTCTATAACATTAAATTCACTAATTGATTTTCCCTGCTCAGCCAGCCATCTGTCTATAATTTTATTACCAAATTTATCTGGAAGCGAATCCGCTACCAATCCAGGTGCTCCATGAAATGCTGTCCTTGCAAGTTCCGGAAATTCATACACTCTTTCTGATAATGGCATATGTATAGGTGATACCTCAATATTACTCTTTAAAAAATCTTTATCATATTCAAATGCAACAACCCCATTTGCTTCATTCATATGAATTATTCCAATTCTTGTGCCCCAAAGCATTACCTCCGCTGTATTTATCATTCATCTTCCCCCCATTTAAATCCAGTATCTGCTTTTCTTTTTGCAGATGCTCTCTGCCTTGTTTTAACATTTTTCAAATAAGATGATGGCCGGTTGTTCATATCTGGTATCACATTCACGAAATTATTCATAAGCTCCATCGCATTCATTAATTTCATAAAATTAACAAGACTTATATCTTCTCCACTTTCAAACCGGGTAATACTTCTTAATGAAACGCCTGATTTATCCGAAAGTTCTTTCTGTGTTAATGGATAACTTATCCTGTACGCTTTAAACCTGATAACAACTTCTTCATAATCACTAAACATAATTAAACATCTCCAAATCCATAAATCTTATATATCTTATTCAAATGTTTTTTGTATTGTATCACATTCGCAATTAATTAGCAATATATGGCGTATTAAGCCACATTTCAGCACTTAACACGCCATATATTGCTAGTTATTTTTAATCTTATGAGGTAATCTAACCCGCAGAATTTTTCTTTTAAACATCTGGCTGTTAAAAGGCATCACAGGATAAATATAGCTTTTTCCTGATATTGTCCTGTTAAAGCATACAAGCACTATTGCAAATATAACTCCTGCCAGAAGTCCGATTCTTCCAAAGAACTGGACAAGAATCAGATTAACTATTCTTATGAATTTCAACGCATATCCCATCTCAAAGCTTGCCTGTGAGTAGGTTCCAACCGTTACAACTGCCATGTAAAGAAGTGATTCCGAGTTAAACCACCCTGACTGCACTGCATACTCTCCCACAACAATACCGGCAAGAATACTTAATGGTGTTGACAGCATTCCTGGCGTATTGACCGCCGCAAGCTTAAGCCCGTCAACCGCAAGTTCAAGAATGAAAAGCTGTAATATAACTGGAACTGTTATATCCTCATTTATCGTTATGAATTTCAGCCATTCCGGCACCCACTGCGGATTGCTTTCAAGCAAAAGCCACACAGGTGTAAGAAAAACCGTCAGCAATGTAAAGAAGAATCTCGACAGTCTTATATAAGTTCCTATCATTGGCGAAAAATTAAAATCGTCCGCCTCTTCTATTATATCAAACACACTTGTCGGAATTATCATTACCGCAGGCGAGGTATCTACCATAATAACTATATTTCCATCAAAAAGAGCTGCAGCAGCGGTATCAGGCCTTTCAGAATATTTGTACTTTGGAAACGGATTAATCCACTTCCCCTTAAACATGCATTCCGCAAGGCTCTCTATATTCATAGTGAGTGCCTCAACCTCTATGCTGCTTATCAGATTCTCAATTCTTTGAAGCAGCTTCTTATCAACCTTATCGTCAATATAGCATACGGCAACATCTGTCCTGGAGCGCTCCCCTACAGTATACATTTCCATTGAAAAACGGTTATCCCTTATTCTTCTTCTTAAAAGTGCTGCATTGCACACAAGCGTCTCGACAAATCCGTCTCTTGAGCCACGCAGAACCTTGTCTTTGTAAGGCTCTGTAACTGAACGCATCGGATAAGTACGGCAGTCAATAAGTATACATTCGTCAAAGCCATCTATTATCATGACTGTCTGTCCTGAAAGAAATGCCTTCTCTACTTCGTCATAATGTCCGTTTTTTTCAATCTCTGTATACGGCATTCCTACTTCTAAAAATGTATCTATATCCTTTATGTCCGATTCTTTCAATGAATAAAAAAACTGCACCAGTTTTTCAATTGTTTCTTCCTGTACGAATCCATCTATAAAATAAAAATGTGTTCTCTTCCCACCTATTAATACATCTCTTTGCAGAATGTCAAAATTCCTGTCCACTCTTAACTTTTCATTCATCATGCGGACATTCATGTCTATGTTAGTTGTAAAATCAGTCATGCTTACTCCTTTCACCAGCATATTTTCACCCGCACTTTAAAGCACCTTTCGATATCCCATATTGCCACTAAATCCCTTCAAAGCACGAAAAGGGCAAGACTTACGCCCTGCCCTTATAGAATGTCCACATTTGACACATTTATTCTGTTATTAGTTCTCAAAAAGTGATGTTGAGTAATATCTGTCACCGCTGTCTGGAAGCAGTGCAACTATTGTCTTACCCTCGTTCTCTGGCTTCTTAGCCCACTCGATTGCTGCGTAAAGTGCGGCGCCTGCTGATATTCCGACCTGAATACCTTCTGTGTGAGACATTAACTTTGCATACTCGAATGCGTCATCATTATCTACCGGAACTACGCTGTCATATATCTTAGTGTTAAGAATTTCTGGAACAAAGCCTGCTCCTATTCCCTGAATCTTATGTGGTCCCGGCTTGCCCTGTGAAAGCACCGGTGAAGTTGCAGGCTCAACTGCAATTATCTCAATCTTGTCATTCTTAGACTTAAGATATTCACCAACGCCTGTAATTGTTCCGCCTGTACCAACACCTGCAACAAATGCGTCAACTTCTCCATCTGTATCATTCCATATCTCAGGACCAGTTGTTCTTCTGTGTGCATCCGGGTTAGCAGGATTAACGAACTGTCCGGCAATCATGCTTCCTTCAATCTCATTCTTTAATTCTTCTGCCTTCGCAATTGCACCTGTCATTCCCTTGTATCCTGGAGTAAGTACAATCTCTGCACCATATGCCTTAATTATATTTCTTCTTTCAACACTCATAGTCTCTGGAAGAACTATTATTGTTCTGTAGCCCTTTGCTGTTGCAATAGCAGCAAGCCCGATTCCTGTATTGCCAGATGTAGGCTCAATAATTGTTGCACCCGGCTTAAGAATACCTTTCTCCTCTGCATCTTCAATCATTGCCTTGGCAACTCTGTCCTTAACGCTTCCTGTTGCATTAAAATACTCAAGCTTAACAAGTACTCTTGCCTTAAGTCCAAACTTCTCTTCAATATGTCCGACTTCTACAAGTGGTGTGTTACCTATTAAGTCTGCTGCTGATTTATATATCTTTCCCATACAATCCTCTTTTCTTGTGGTATTATTCCACATTTTCTAATATCAATTCATGAAAACAGTTCATGAATCTGGCGTTATATTTATGTAGTACATAAACATACTATGTTTGTATGTTATTATAGAGCAATGATTCTGATTTGTACAGTACTTTTTTATTTTTCTTTTTTAAATCATGTGTATTCTCGCTTCCGGCTTCCCAGTTTTGGACTTCATCCGTGCCTCACTCCACTTCAACATCCAATTATCACTTCCAGCTTCCAACCGTTTCTTTAATTGCTTCCACCAGCCCGCTATAACTATGCTCACAAGCTTCAATTATCCGCCACTTTGGCACTCCCGCCTCCACAAGTTTTTTGCTGCAGGCAGGGCCAATGCTATACACTGGGACTTCACCTGACTCGCCAAGCCTGTCAATCAGCCATTTTATTCTCTCACCGCTGATGCCACTTGTAACAGCTATTCCTGAGACATCACTGTAATCTTTCATTCCGTACTCTGCATATGTATCAACATATTCATTCCTATATACTGGAATCTTAACAAGTTCTCCATAATCTTTCATAGCTGCCTCAAGCGAACCGCTTGTCACCTCTGCACACAGATATACAACCTTACCGGCTGCAATATTCATCAGACTCCTTCCAAGTTCCAAGCCTGTAGATTTAGATGATACAAAGTCTGCTTCACGACCGCATGCCGTTCTTAAAGCTTCCTGTGTCTTTTTGCCGACTACCGCAATCTTAATACCGTCAGGAAACCCGCTTCTCACGTTAAAAGCTTCAACACTGTCTCCATTCAACGCACCATCACAATTTAGCTCACCTTCACAAGCCATCTCCCCCATATTATAAGCAAACCCAGCCACTGCATTTTTACTGGTAAACACAAGCCACTGTGCATCTTTTATATTTTCAAAAAGATTCTCTGCATGAATATAACCAATCCTGCCAGTCACTATTTTTTCGCAGGAAAGCCCCTCCTTTGCAAGTAATTCTGCAAAGGAAGGGCTTTTATCGTACATCTGTCCGTTTTCAATATATGTATATATGTATTTACCCACAATCTACTCCAATCCAAGCATACGGGCTGCTTCGTGGCCAACCGCCTCGCTGTCAGTTCCTGTAACTTCAATTCTAAGAATCCTGCTGCAATCATCATTGCCAAATAACACAACCATTCGAAGGTCGCTGTTATCCTTTGTCACACAGTGTGCGCCAACCGGGGCATGGCAGCCGCCGCCTGTTAATCTTAAAAATGTTCTTTCAGCCACAGCTTCTCTATCAGAATTATCATCTGACAAAGCATTTATCTTATCAAGAAGTTCTGTATTCACCTCTGCAGTCTCAATCGCAAGAACTCCCTGTGCCGGTGCCGGAATAACGACCTCCGGGTCAAGGTACTCTGTTATCTCAGATGACCTGCCAAGTCTGTTAAGTCCTGCTGCCGCAAGCACAATTCCATCAAGTCCATATGAATCGTCCATAAGTTTGTTAATTCTCGTATCAACATTTCCCCTGATAGCAGTAAACTGGATATCAGGACGCAGCATTGCAAGCTGGCATGCACGCCTGAGGCTTCCAGTGCCTATAACCGCACCCAAAGGAAGTTCTGAAAAACTTCCTGCATTCTTTAATATAAGTACATCTCTGCAATCCTCTCGTTTCCACGCCTTTGCAAATGTAAGTCCAGCCTCACATTCAGCCGGCATGTCCTTCATGCTGTGAACCGCCATATCAATACTGCCTGAAAGAAGCGCTTCCTCAATCTCCTTTACAAAAAGCCCCTTAGTTCCAATCGCAGCAAGTGGCTTATCCGTAACCTTGTCGCCTGTTGTCTTAATTATAACAAGTTCAAATGTATCCTCAGGATACGCCTCTTCCATTCTTCTCTTAACATATTCTGACTGGACAAGTGCCAGCTTCGAACCTCTCGTTCCTATTCTGTAATGCATAATCCTCCCTACAAGCCAAACAGTCTCTCAACCATATCTTTATACTGCTGCTGTTCATTTTCTTCCACATTTTTCAATTCTTCAATCGGTTCTTTTAACAATCTGTGTAATGACGACTTAAGAATCTTCTTTAAGATTACCCTGTCATGGTCTGAAAGGTCAATCTTGCGGTTAAGATAATCATAGCTGTCCTGTACTATCTCATCACATTTTTTGCCAAGCGACTGGATAGTTGTATCCATTCTGCTTGATGTGAGCCACTTCTTTGTTTCCGCTATATACTCATCAATCACGCACTGGCTTTTCTTAAGCAAATGTACCCTCTCATTCTGATTAGACTTCACAATCCCGCCTATCCTGTCAAGGTCAATAAGAGTAACTCCATCAAGGCTGCCTGCCAATTTTTCTATATCTCTTGGTGCAGCAAGATCAAGAAGTGTCATCTTTTTACCCACTGATAATTCAGCACATTTAATCACCAGATGAGGTGATGAAGTCGCTGAGACAACTATATCACTGCATTTAAGCGCTTCTGTTTTCTTATCATATGCAATAACCTCAATCTGCGGAAATTCCTTAAGCAGCGCCTTAGCATGCTGATAAGTTCTTGAACACACTGTTACATCAGCGCCATATTCTGCCAGATATCTTATGGCAAGAGCGGCGGTTTTGCCGCTTCCTATAACAAGCGCGTGCTTTCCTGATATGCCACATACTCTGTCTAACTCCTGAATCCCGACATAGCATACAGATACTGGTTTTTCACTTACCTTGTACTCTGTCTTAATCCGCTTTGCACAGCTTACCGCTTCCCTAACTATATAATTAAGCTCTTTCCCGCTGTGTCCAAGCGTTCTTGAAAGATCTGCCGCATCCTTTAACTGGCCTAGTATCTGATCCTCCCCAAGCACCATGCTTTCAAGTCCGGCGGCTATGCAAAACAGATATACCAATGCTTCTTCACCACATTTGACACCGGCTAATTTAGTATCAGTAAGTCCAAAATAATCATTGAATAAATCGGACATTACTTGTACAAATGTTTCATCCTCATACAGATAAAACACTTCGCATCTGTTGCATGTTGAAAGGCACATGCACTGGTTCACACCTGCTTCCTCTGCCTGCTGCATAAAGTCTGCTATCCCGCTGTCTGTGAATGTAATCTTATCCCTTACTGAAAGGTCTGTATTCTTATAATTAATTCCTACATATCCTAACTGCATCTGTATTCCCACTTATTATCCGAATTATTTATTGAAGAATTCTTCCATAACCTCTATTGTACGGTTGATGTCTTCATTAGTGTGTGCGTCTGATACGAACATTGCCTCAAACTGTGATGGTGCAATGTATATTCCGTTATCAAGCATATGTCCAAAGTATTCTGCATACTTCTTAGTGTCTGACTTTACTGCACTGTCATAATCTTCAACTGCATCTGGTGTAAAGAATATGCTCATAAGTGAACCAATCTGATTAACCGATACCCTTCCGGCGCCAGATTTTCTTACACTGTCAGCAATACGCTTTGTCTTAGTCTCAAGTCTATCGTATATGTCCTTATTATCTCTTAAGATTCTTAAAGTCTCTAAGCCTGCTGCCGTTGCAATCGGGTTACCAGACAATGTTCCTGCCTGATATACAGGACCGTCAGGACTTACCATTCGCATAATGTCAGCACGTCCTCCATATGCGCCGACTGGCATACCACCACCTACAATCTTTCCAAGAGTTGTAAGGTCTGGCTTTATGTTAAAGTACTCCTGCGCTCCGCCAATTGAAAGTCTGAAGCCTGTTATTACCTCATCAAATATAAGAAGGCTTCCATTCTCCTTAGTTATGTCTCTTAAAAATTCAAGAAATCCAGGCTTTGGAAGCACAACTCCCATGTTAGCTGCAACAGGTTCAACTATTACCGCAGCTATTTCATCTTTATTGTTATCAAAAAGCTCCTTCACAGAATCGCAGTCATTGTACTCTGCTACAAGTGTATTCTTAGTGTAATCAGCAGGAACTCCTGCGCTGTCTGGAACTGATGTTGTAAGCGCTGCTGAACCGGCTTTTACTAAAAGTCCGTCAGAATGTCCGTGATAACAGCCTCTGAACTTAATTATCTTGTCTCTTCCGGTGTATCCTCTTGCCACACGGATTGCACTCATAACAGCTTCTGTTCCTGAGCTTACAAGACGGCTAACCTCCATTGTAGGAATAAGCTCATATATAAGCTCTGCCATCTCAACTTCTCTCTTGGTTGGCGCACCATATGTAAGGCCTGCTTCTGCTGCCTCTTTAACCTTTGCTATAACTCTGTCATGTGCATGGCCTAATATTCCCGGTCCCCACGAACATATGTAGTCAATCATTTCATTTCCATCTACATCAGTAATTCTGTCTCCCTTGGCAGAAGCTATGAATCTTGGCACTCTGTCAACTGCCTTGTATGCCCTGACAGGACTGTTTACACCACCTGGCATATGTTTTACTGCTCTCTCATATAAATCCTTTGACATCTCTTCATTCATAAAACCAGCTCCTCCTGCTGCTTAATTTAATACTACTTAAAATGTTACTCTTCCTTTAACCATTTTGCCACATCTATAGCATGATATGTAATTATCATCTTAGCTCCGGCTCTCTTAAAGCCTGTCATATTCTCCATTACAATCTTCTTCTCATCAATCCAGCCATTCATTGCTGCTGCCTTAACCATCGCATACTCACCGCTTACATTATAAGCTACAATCGGGATATTGAAGTTAAGCGCTATCTCTTTCATAACATCCATATATCCGAGTGCTGGCTTTGCAATAATCATGTCTGCACCTTCTAATATGTCTTCTTCAACTTCTCTTAACGCTTCTTTTCCATTAGCCGGGTCCATCTGATATGTCTTTCTGTCACCGAATCCCGGTGCTGAATGTGCGGCATCCCTGAACGGTCCGTAATATCCTGATGCAAATTTGGCACTGTATGAACATATAGGAATATTAACCAGTCCTGCCTCATCAAGCGCACTTCTTATTGCCTCAACTCTCTTATCCATCATGTCACTTGGTGCAATTATATCTGCCCCTGCCTTTGCGTATGCAACTGATGCCTTTGCAAGAAGCGGCAGTGTCTCATCATTTAATATAACTCCGTCTTTTACAAGTCCACAGTGTCCATGTGAAGTGTACTCACACAGGCACACATCAGCCATAATAACAAGCTCTGGATACGCATTTTTAATAAGGCGGATTGCCCTGCACACAACACCTTCCTCGTCATATGCTTCACTTCCTACCTCATCTTTATGTACAGGGATTCCAAAAAGCAGGATTCCCTTAATTCCAACCTCTACGGCACGTCCGATTTCTTCAAGAACATGGTCAAGCGAATACTGACATATACCCGGCATTGACGGCACTTCCTGTATTACATCGTTCTCCTCCGTAACAAATACAGGATATATAAGCTCGTCCACTCTTACATGATTCTCTCTTACCATATCTCTTAATGTCGCATTCATTCTTAATCTTCTTGTTCTGTCCATGTTTATCATCTTCCTTCCAACGTTTCCTATATAATAGCATTGCATATAAACATTGTAAACTGGTATGTTATGTTCTGCTGTGTATCTTAACCATTCTTGCATACTCACCGTCAAGCTTCATAAGCTCCTCGTGAGTTCCTCTCTCCTTGATGCCCTCGTCAGTAAGCATCAGGATTTCCTCCGCATTTTCAATAGTTGTAAGTCTGTGTGCTATTACAAATGTGGTTCTGTTCTTAGCCAGCTTCTCAAGTGATTCCTGTACAATCTGCTCACTCTCATTATCAAGTGCCGATGTTGCCTCATCAAATATAAGAATTGGCGGATTCTTTAAGAATACTCTTGCAATTGACAGTCTCTGCTTCTGACCGCCTGACAATTTGACTCCGCGTTGTCCGATATCTGTGTCATATCCATTCTCAAAGCTCATGATAAAATCGTGCGCATTTGCAAGCTTTGCCGCCTGAATTACTTCTTCGTCTGTAGCATCTGGCTTTCCATATCTTATATTCTCTTTAATTGTACCCATAAACAGATACACATCCTGCTGTACAACTCCAATATGGTCACGCAGGCTTTTAAGCGTAACATCTTTGATATCTGTTCCGTCAATCTTAATCGAGCCGCCCGTCACCTCATAAAATCTTGGAATAAGTGAGCAGAGTGTTGTCTTTCCTACTCCTGAAGGACCTGCAAGCGCAACATATTCACCCGGTCTTACTGACAGATTAACCCCTGAAAGCACCTCGTCCACGCCGTCCTTATATCTAAAGGACACATTTTCAAATGTAATTGCACCCTTCACATCAGTAAGCTCCTTTGCGTCAGGCTTATCAGCTATTTCCGGCTCTACTGAAAGAATCTCCAAGAATCTTTCGTAACCTGAATATCCGTTCTGGAACTGCTCTGTGAAATCAATAAGCACCTTAACAGGTTCCGTAAATATATTGATATACAGTAAAAATGTAACGAAATCAGTAATATTTACCCAGCCCTTTGCAATTCCGATGCCGCCTGCTGCGATTACAATTACATTTATCATTGTTGTAAATGCAGTAAGTCCCGCATTGTACATTCCCATGTAATGATAGCTGTCTCTCTTAGATTCAAGGAACAAATCATTCCCCTTCTTAAACTTATCACATTCGATATCTTCATTTGCAAATGACTTGACAACTCTTATTCCAGACAGATTGTCCTCTATCTGTGCATTTATCTCACCGATTCTTACCCTGTTTCTCTTAAATGCCCTCTTCATGCGCTTGTTAAGCACATACGCGAACACAAGCATAAAAGGAATCAGCACAAATGCGGCAATCGTAAGTCTTAAGTCAATCGAACTTAATATGCATAATGCACCAATTATCTTAATCAGTGAAATAGTTATATTCTCTGGTCCATGATGCAAAAGCTCTGTAATATCGAACAAATCCGATGTTATTCTTGACAATAACTGTCCAACCTTCTGGTCATCATAGAATGAATATGACAGCTTCTGATAATGATTGAATATCTCAGCCCTCATATCGTACTCAATCTTTGCGCCCATTACATGTCCATAATTAGATATATAGTAGTTGCAGCCCCACTGTATAAGCACCAGTACAAACAGCACTGCAACAATAATCATAATCTTAGAAAGTGCCTCATCAGCACTCATATATGCGACCTTTGATGTAATAAACCTTACAACAAGTGGTATCACAAGTGCCACCGCTGCTGACATCATCGCCAGTATCATATCAAGTATAAATGTGCCTAAATACGGCTTATAGTATTTAGCCAGCTTCTTAAGATTCTCTTTCATAATCTTCTCCTGTTTTCTATATTTAATCTTCTTCAATTCCTGCCCGATATTATAACATAAAGTAAGACAATGAAAAAGTATGCAAAATGTCCGTCATGCAATTCATTGTAAATCACATGCCGGACGCGTAACTTATCTCTATTCTATTTTCTTTGTTCTTTTGCTTTGCAGCTGCTGTTCCTTAGCTCCTCTGCCTGCTCCGTTAATTGCAAGATATAAAAGTCCAATTCCGATAAATATAAGTAACAGAACAACAATCATATACACAACTCCGATTCCTAGTGATTCAGACCCCATCTGACTTAAATCCCAGCCAAACCAGCCTGTCGGTGCAGCATAATTAAGGAAGTTATAAGGTGCTGTCATTGTATCATACCATCTTACCCCAAGTGCAGCCAGAATGTATACGAATGCAACATAGCAAAGCGGTGGAATAACTGCATATATTGCATATATTTTCTTTGCCGAAAATCCCTTATCAAACATAAGAAAATCAGCAATTGCAAATACCGGACCAATCAAATGTACGCCAAGACTTCCTGCATATTTATTAAGATATGCACCAATCAGTCCATCCTCTGAAGTTGGTCCAAGAATAATCATATACACCAGACATGTCAGTGTAATCGAAAGTGTCATAAGGAATTTAAGAATATAAAGCCCATTGCTCTTATAATCTTTTCCCTTAGTAAGCAGTATAACATCAAGCGCAATAAACACCGCCAGCACAATATCAAGTGCCACATTAGACAGCGTTGTAAAAAATGTGAATGACTTGATACTGTCAATCGTAAACACAAGACCATACACCGAAGCAATCAGCGATATTGCCTTAAAAATAATACTTGCAATCAACTTTTTCTTATTTATAACATTTGTATTCAATTTGAGCCTCCAATTATTTTGATTTTCAAATTATAATACATATTAGTTTGATTATCAAGTTATTTATACAAAGTATCAATATATTCTTTCAGTTTATCATACGTTTCTTCATCCGCCTCATAATCTGCGCCATTCCATGTAATCTTACCAGCAAGTACAATTGTATTTGCCACCCCATCTTTATAATATGTAATCCTATATGCCCAGCCCTTAGACTCTGGAAATTTCTTTGCCTTGAGATTCATATTCTTTACCAGACCGCTTATCTGTGTTCTCTGCTCCTCACTCGGTGTTATAGTCTTTCCAGTACCACCAGAAGTTATTGACACCTCATTATAGCCACTGATATCAATATTAACTACCTGTTTTGATATACTGATTATCAGATACACCGCAATCCCCACAACTGCCAATCCAACAATAATTGCTGCTATAACCTTTCCGTTAATTTTCTTCTTCATAAGATACCTCCTGCTTTCTCTCTGTTTTAAAGTCCAACCTGCACTCTTTACCATTCCTTTTGTACTTCAGCCTGCCTCTCCGCCACTTCAAAGTCCAATCCACAATCCCTTTCTACTAATATATACGAAATTCTCCCTCAAAAAGTTTAACTCTACAAAACTCCCTCCAAACTTTACGAAACCGTTGCTCTTGCTGTCCCACACGCATACTCCCCACACGCAAAAAACTCCCGCAGGAACAAGCCCTGCGGGAGCAATCATACACTTTATTAAGCTGTATATTAATTACTTGTAAAGTTCAACAAGCTTTGTAAGGTGATCATATCTTTCCTTAGCAACTTCCTCAGACTTAGCAAAGAGTCTCTCTGCTCTTTCTGGGAATGGCTTAACAAGTCTTGTGTAACGAGCCTCGTTATTAAGGAAATCCTGATATGTTCCATCACCTTCCTTAGATGTAAGTGTGAATGGATTCTTTCCTTCAGCCTTAAGTGCTGGGTTGAATGAGAAGAGGTTCCAGTAACCAGCCTTAACAGCCTTCTTCATCTCATCCTGGCAGTGGTTCATACCACCCTTAGCAATACCGTGAAGTTCACAAGGAGCATAACCAATGATAAGTGATGGTCCATTGTAGCTTTCAGCTTCCTGAATAACCTTAACAGCCTGAGCTGGGTTAGCACCAAGAGCAATCTGTGCTACATATACATAACCGTATGTCATAGCGATTTCTGAAAGGCTCTTCTTTCCGATTTCCTTACCTGCTGCAGCGAACTGGCAAACTTCACCAATGTTAGAAGCCTTAGAAGCCTGTCCACCTGTATTAGAGTACATCTCTGTATCGAATACGAATACATTAACATTCTCACCTGAAGCAAGTACATGATCAAGACCGCCGAAACCGATATCATAAGCCCATCCATCACCACCGAAGATCCATACAGACTTCTTAGCAAGGAAATTCTTCTTAGCTAAAATCTGTGGAGCTGTAGGACAACCATCTTTAGCTGCCTTCTCTAACTCTGCGATAAGAGCTTCTGTAGCTGGTGTGTTAGCCTTAGTATCATCCTTAGTCTCTAAGTACTTAGCTGCTGCTGCCTTAAAGTCATCAGATGCCTTCTCAGATGCAGCCATTTCCTCAACCTGAACAATAAGCTGATCTCTTAAAGTCTTCTGACCTAAGTACATACCGAAACCATGCTCTGCGTTATCCTCGAAAAGTGAGTTAGACCAAGCTGGTCCCTTCTTAGAATCCTTATTAACTGTATAAGGTGATGTAGCTGCTGGATTTCCCCAGATTGATGAACAACCTGTTGCGTTAGAAATATACATCTGCTCACCGAATAACTGTGTAATTAATCTTGCATAAGATGTTTCCGCACAACCTGCACATGATCCTGAGAATTCAAGAAGTGGCTGGTTGTACTGTGATCCGATAGGACCATTAACTAATGCAGGAGTAATCTCCTTCTTACCAACATTCTCTACTAAGTAGTTGAATACTGGCTGCTCGTCTGCCTGAGATTCCTGTGGAACCATCTTAATAGCTTCTCCAGCCTTAGGGCAGACAGTAACACACTCGCCACATCCCATACAATCTAATGGAGATACTGACATTGTGTACTTCATTGTCTTATCAATTGCATGCTTAGAATCTGCAAGCTTAATATTAGAAGGTGCTGCATTTACCTCATCTGTTGAAAGGATAAATGGACGAATTGTAGCATGTGAACATACAAATGCACAGCTGTTACACTGAACACAGGCTGTAGGATCCCACTCTGGAACCATAACTGCTGTTCCTCTCTTCTCATATGCAGAAGCACCTGTTTCAAACTGACCATCAGCGATATCCTTGAATGCAGATACTGGAAGGCTGTCACCATCCATTAATCCGATAGGATCAAGGAGTTCGTTAACCATCTTAACTGTAGCTGGACGACCTGTTCTGTCTGCTGCCTTCTTATCATCAGTAGCTGTAGCCCAGTCTGCTGGAACTTCTACCTTATGTACAGCATCAACACCGGCATCAATAGCCTTATAGTTCATCTCTACTACTGCATCACCCTTCTTAGAGTAAGACTTCTTAGCTGCCTGCTTCATGTAATCAACAGCCTCATCGATAGGCATTACATTAGCAAGCTTGAAGAAAGCTGACTGAAGGATTGTGTTAGTTCTCTTACCCATACCGATTTCAATAGCCTTATCAATAGCATTGATAGTATAAAGCTGGATATTGTTCTTAGCGATATACTGCTTAGCTTCTGCTGGCATATGCTGGTTGAGTTCTTCGTCAGACCACTGACAGTTAATCATAAAGATTCCGCCTGGCTTAACATCCTGAACCATCTTATAACCCTTAATAACATATGATGGGTTATGGCATGCTACGAAGTCTGCCTGATTGATATAGTATGGACTCTTAATTGGGTTATCACCAAATCTTAAATGAGAAATTGTGACACCACCTGTCTTCTTAGAATCATACTGGAAGTATGCCTGAATGTACTTATCTGTGTGGTCACCGATAATCTTAGTAGAGTTCTTGTTAGCACCAACTGTACCATCTCCACCAAGACCCCAGAACTTACATTCAACTGTACCAGCAGCTGATGTAATTGGAGCTGGCTTAACTTCTGGTAAGCTTAAGTTAGTTACATCATCAACAATACCGATTGTAAATCTGCTCTTAGGCTCGTCCTTCTCAAGTTCCTTATAAATAGCAAATACTGATGAAGGTGGTGTATCCTTAGAACCAAGGCCATATCTGCCGCCTACTAATACGATGTCGTTAAGTCCTGCCTCACGAAGAGTAGTTGCAACATCAAGGTAAAGTGGCTCACCAAGAGAACCTGGCTCCTTAGTTCTGTCAAGTACTGCCATCTTCTTAACTGTCTTAGGAATAACCTTAAGAAGATGCTTAGATGACCATGGACGGTAAAGTCTTACTTTAACAAGTCCGACTTTCTCACCCTTAGCTGTTAAATAATCAATAACTTCTTCAGCTACATCATTGATAGAACCCATAGCAACGATTACTCTGTCTGCATCTGGAGCTCCGTAGTAGTTAAAGAGATCATAGTCTGTACCAAGCTTCTCATTAACCTTACCCATGTACTTCTCAACAACATCTGGAAGCTCATCATATAATGAGTTACATGCTTCACGATGCTGGAAGAAGATATCTCCATTCTCATGTGAACCACGGGCTGCTGGGTGGTTAGGATTAAGTGCATGTGCTCTGAATTCATCAACTGCATCCATTGGGCACATATCCTTAAGATCTTCATAATCCCACTTCTCAATCTTCTGAATCTCATGTGATGTACGGAATCCATCGAAGAAGTTAATGAAAGGAGTCTTGCCTTCAAGTGCTGCACAATGTGCAACCGGGCTTAAATCCATAACTTCCTGTGGGTTAGTCTCGCAAAGCATAGCGAAACCAGTCTGACGACAGGCGTAAACATCTGAGTGATCACCAAAGATATTAAGAGCATGTGTAGATACTGTACGGGCAGATACATCAAATACGCATGGAAGCTGCTCACCAGCAATCTTGTACATGTTAGGAATCATAAGAAGAAGACCCTGTGAAGCTGTAAATGTTGTAGTTAAAGCACCAGTTGCTAAAGAACCGTGTACTGTACCTGCAGCACCTGCCTCTGACTCCATCTCTACTACCTTAACAGTGTTACCAAAAATGTTCTTCAGTCCCTGAGCTGACCATGTATCAACTACATCAGCCATTGGACTTGAAGGTGTGATAGGATAGATACCAGCTACTTCTGTGTAAGCATAAGCTACATGAGCTGCGGCTGTATTACCATCCATTGACTGTTTCTGTCTTGCCATTATAAATATTTCCTCCTTAAGAAAATTTAGGCGGCATAAATGTACCCGACATAATAAAATCAGATATACATTATACGTCCCTACATATTACTTAATATTTTATTATCTTTATCTCCAAAAGTAAAGGCATAAATGTGAGATTTCATGCTTATTTCATTATTAAAATCAATACAATTTAATTAAAAAGCTGGACTTCTCCAATGTCCAAACATCGAAAAAGTCCAGTTCCACGATTTACATATTCTTATTATTACTAAATCATTATATTAATCGTCTTCACCCTGAAGTGCATCGTAACCTGATTCACCGGTTCTTACCTTAACTACATCCTCAACATCATATACAAAAATCTTACCATCACCGATATGACCTGTATAGAGAGCCTTTCTTGTAGCATTGATAACATCCATTACAGGAACTGATGATATTACCATCTCAACCTGTGTCTTAGGAAGAAGCTGGATATCCATAGGAACACCTCTGTAATATTCAGGAGCCCCCTTCTGTGTACCACATCCAAGAACCTGTGTAACTGTCATTCCTGTAACTCCGATATCGTTCATAGCCTTCTTGAATCTCTCGAACCTCTCCTGCTTCATAAGAATTTCAACCTTAGTAATCTTCTTGCCATCACCTGCATCAGATGTCTTAACAAGAGCAGGTACAGAAGCTTCCATTGACTCTGAACCAATTACATCAACATCTCCGTCAACAAAATCCATTCCACCGAATTCAAATCCTGCATAAGCACTTGAAAGACCATGCTCCATAATATCAAGACCTCTGATTTCTTCTTCCTTAGAAGCTCTGAGTCCGATTGTAGCCTTAATTACTGTGAACACAATCACCATGCATACAGCTGCCCATGCTGCAACTGATACAAATCCTAATAACTGAAGTCCTAACTGTGTGAATCCACCACCATAGAAAAGACCTTCGCCCTTAATTGTTCCGCCTTCAAGGGCAATTGCATATCCAGGAGCTGAGCTTGTTGCAAAAAGACCAACAGCAATTGTACCCCAGATACCATTCATCATATGTACTGCTACAGCACCTACAGGATCATCAATATGAAGCTTGTAGTCAAGAAGCCATACACCGAATACTACTAAGAGACCAGAAACAATACCTATCATTGTTGCACCAAATGCATCTGTTACATCACAAGGAGCTGTTATACCAACAAGACCTGCAAGTGAAGCATTTAAACACATTGAAACATCAGGCTTACCATATCTTACCCATGTAAATATCATACATGTTACTGTAGCTACTGCAGGAGCAACTGTTGTTGTAAGGAAAATAGAGCCTAAATCTTCAATTGTTGTTGCTGCTGCACCGTTAAATCCGTACCAGCCAAACCACAGAATAAATACACCAAGTGCACCAAGTGGAATATTATGTCCTGGGAAAGCATTTACCTTTATAACCTTACCATTAGCATCCCTTTCAAACTTACCAATACGAGGTCCAAGAATCTTAGCACCGATAATAGCTGCAATACCACCAACCATGTGAATACAGCAAGAACCTGCAAAATCATGGAAGCCTAACTGTGCAAGCCAGCCGCCGCCCCAGATCCAGTGAGCTTCTATTGGATAGATAAGTGCTGAGATAACTGCTGAATATACACAATATGATAAAAACTTTGTTCTCTCAGCCATTGCACCTGAAACAATAGTAGCTGTTGTAGCACAGAATACTAAGTTGAATACAAAGCTTGAAAAATCAAAATCTTTGTAAGCTGTGAAGATATCAAAACCAGGCTTTCCAATAAAACCAAGTAAATCCTCACCTAATAAGAAACTGAATCCGATAAGAACGAACATTACTGTACCAATACAGAAGTCCATCAGATTCTTCATAATAATGTTACCTGAATTCTTTGCTCTTGTGAATCCTGTTTCTACCATTGCAAAACCTGCCTGCATCCAGAAAACAAGAGCTGCACCTATAAGGAACCACACACCGAATAATTCGGCATCTACCGCTGATAAAATCTCTTGCATAACCATTTCCTCCCTAATCAGAAATTCTTTTTAATTAATTGCCGGTACAGAGTTGATCAGGTTCTGTACCTGATTAAACAGAATGCAAAAAAAGGCGTGCAGGCAGTTTTTCCAAACTGCTTACACGCCTTTGTGTACATCACTGTTCAATTTATGTTGCTTATTATACTCGCCATTTTCAATAATTATTGAAAAAATCGGACATTTTTATTGACTTTTTAATTTTTTCTTAATATTATTTTAATAAATAAACTTTTAGAGGAGATAATTTATGAAACATATGATACAGCCATTTGGCATTGATATGCATAAAAATGTGCTTACAGACACAAAATCCGCCAGGCACATGAACTTTTATGAAACAGATAAAACTAATGCTGTCCTTTCTGTTTTTTTTATCCCGTCATCTGCTACGGAATGGATAATATGTTACAACGACAATAACGACAAAGCCGAATTTATCTGTATAGGCAGCCAGAATAAGCTTACCAGCCTGTCTCTTAATATATTCGACCATTATTTCGGAGTAAGATTTGACAGTACAGGCTGCTATTTTAACAAAGGCTGTGATATTAAAACTTATCCTGTAAACATAACAGACAATATATTCCGTTATGAACCAAAACCAGAATCATACGAAATGCAGCTGATTAAAGATTTCAACAACTCATCCTCTTTCAAGGACAGAGTTGCACTCTTTAAAAAATTTGTATCAGAATGTAAAACCTTCTGTCCGGTTTCTGAAAATATTGAAGAACTTAACAGCCTTATATATTCAGGCGCCGGTACTGTTGCAGAACTTTCCAGCCAGTCTGGCTACTCCCTGCGCCATGTATCAAGACTTTACAATGAAGTCTATGGAATCGGAGCAAAGGATTTTATCAAAATGTACAGATTCCAGAATGTCCTTGCAGAATTACTTGCCGACCCTGACCGCGACAACAGTTTCTTCATAGAAGGTGCCGGATATTCAGATCAGGCACATTTCCAGAGAGAATTCAAGACATTTATGGGAATCACTCCTAAGCAGTATATAAAACTCATTAAGAATTTCTAATGTATAATAAAAGGTGGCAATCTGCATAATCAGACTTTCACCTTTTCTTAATCACCATCGGTTAATATAAAATCACTCATCACTGTATTACATATATCAATGCCATATTCAGTAAGCTTTAACATATCTCCTTGCCTGATAAGAAGTCCCTTATCAATATTGTGTTCTATCTCCTTAGCATACACATTTTCAATCGGAACTCCAAATCTGCGCTGAAAATCCACTACATCAACCCCTGCCATTTTTCTGAGTCCAAGAAACATGAATTCTTCCATTGCATCTTCTTTTGTCAGAATCTCAATATTCTCATGAAGCTTCTCTATATCACCGTTAAACTCTATATACTTCTTAACATCTCTTATGTCAGAATACCGTTCATTTCCAATAAAGCCTGCCGCTGAACAGCCAAAACCATAATACTCTCCTCTGTTCCAGTACAGAAGATTATGCCTGCATTCGTACCCCGGTCTGCTGTAATTAGAGATTTCGTATCTCTCATACCCGGCACTGTAAAGTCTTTCCTTTGTCATATGATACATACGCCTGTCCTCATCCTCGTCAGGAACCGGCGGAAACTTATCAATATTATCAGCAAGATAAGTACCATCTTCAAGAATAAGACTGTACACAGATATATGCTCCGGCTGCAAAGCCATCACCTTGTCAAATGTATTTTCAAGCGTTGCTTCGGTCTGTCCCGGAATTGCAGACATAAGGTCAACATTAATATTGTTAAATCCAGCATTTCTTGCCAGTCTGAAGCTTTCCGCAAACTGTTCAAATGTGTGTATTCGCCCAAGCATTTTTAATTCATTATTATCAGCAGACTGTAAGCCGAAGCTTAATCTGTTCACTCCTGCTGCCCTGTATTCTGAAAGCCTGCTTTCATTAACTGTTCCGGGATTACATTCCATTGTTATCTCAGCATCATCCGAAATATCAAAGCAATCCCTGACTGCCATTAATATGTCTGCTATACAACAATCCGGCAGCACAGACGGAGTTCCTCCGCCAAAGAATATGGATGTTATCTTATCCCTCGTCTGATTATCATTTATCTGCTTATCAATCACCTGCTTATCTGCCGTATTCCTGATTTCATTAATAAGTGCCTTAGTGTATGCATATTTTACATCATCGTCAGCCGGTGCGGACAGAAAATCACAATATATACATTTATGTACACAAAAAGGGATATGTATATATATCCCTTTTTCATATGTTTTATTCATCATCTAACTTTAATACGCTCATAAACGCCTTCTGTGGAATCTCTACATTACCAATCTGGCGCATACGCTTCTTTCCTTCCTTCTGCTTCTCAAGAAGTTTCTTCTTTCTTGAGATATCACCACCGTAACATTTTGCAAGTACATCTTTTCTGAGTGCCTTGACTGTCTCACGGGCAATTACCTTACTTCCGATAGCTGCCTGAATAGGAATCTCAAACTGCTGTCTTGGAATCTCTTCCTTGAGCTTCTCGCACATTTTACGGCCTCTCTCCTCAGCATTGCCTGCAAACACAATAAACGAAAGCGCATCAACCTCTTCTTTGTTGATAAGAATATCAAGCTTAACAAGCTTAGAGCGTTCATAGCCCTTCATCTCATAATCAAATGAAGCATAACCTCTCGAGCGTGATTTAAGTGCATCAAAGAAATCATATATAATTTCATTAAGAGGAAGGTCATATTTAAGCAATGCTCTTGTCTGCTCAATATATTCCATTCCATTATATATGCCTCGTCTTTCCTGACAAAGCTTCATAATAGGTCCGACAAATTCTGTTGTAACCATAATTTCAGCACTTACCATAGGCTCTTCCATATAGTCAATCTCAGAAGGATCCGGCATATTAGACGGATTAGTAAGGTCAATTACCTCACCGTTAGTCTTGTGAACCTTATATATAACACCCGGTGCAGTTGTTACAAGGTCAAGATTATATTCTCTTTCAAGTCGTTCCTGTATAATCTCTAAATGAAGAAGTCCCAGGAACCCGCATCTGAAACCAAAACCGAGTGCAATAGATGTCTCAGGCTCAAACTGCAGGGCTGCATCATTAAGCTGCAGCTTCTCAAGTGCATCTCGTAAATCCTGATATTTGGCACCATCTGCCGGATATAATCCGCAGTAAACCATTGGGTTAACCTTCTTGTAACCTGGAAGCGGCTCTGCACACGGTCTGTCATTATCAGTAACTGTATCACCAACTCTTGTATCTCTTACATTCTTGATACTTGCTGTAATGTAGCCAACCATTCCCGCTGTAAGCTCGTCACATGGGATAAAGCGGCCTGCACCGAAATATCCCACCTCGACAACCTCTTCTACAGCTCCTGTTGCCATCATTCTTATCTTAGTACCTTTCTTGACAGTACCTTCCTTTATTCTTACAAATATAATAACACCCTTGTATGCATCATATAACGAATCAAATATAAGTGCTGAAAGTGGTGCTGAAGCGTCTCCTGATGGTGCTGGAATCTTAGTTACAATCTGTTCTAGTACCTCTTCAATATTAATGCCGTTCTTGGCTGATATAAGCGGGGCATCCTGTGCCTCTATTCCTATAACATCTTCAATCTCTTCGATAACCCTTTCAGGCTCTGCACTTGGAAGGTCAATTTTATTAATTACAGGAAATACATCAAGGTCATGGTCTAATGCAAGATATACATTAGCAAGTGTCTGCGCTTCAATTCCCTGTGCTGCGTCTACTACAAGTATCGCACCATCACACGCTGCAAGCGCTCTTGATACCTCGTAATTAAAGTCAACATGTCCCGGAGTATCAATAAGATTAAATATATACTCCTGTCCGTCAGACGCCTTATATACAGTTCTTACTGTCTGAGCCTTGATTGTAATTCCTCTTTCTCTCTCAAGATCCATGTTATCAAGAATCTGTTCCTGCATTTCTCTTGATGTGAGAAGTCCGGTTTTTTCAATAATTCTGTCAGCCAGTGTTGACTTACCATGATCAATATGTGCAATAATACAAAAATTTCTTATGTTCTTCTGATTAATTTCTGCCATTAATATAACCCCGCTTGTTTTAAATAATCTGTTATGCCATCTGCTATGGCTTGTGCTGTCTTATCTTTATCAGTTGTTACTTTCTTCAGATCTGACGCATTAGTTATAAAGCCCATATCTATTATTGTGCTTGTACATTTGCTATGGGCATTAATATAATAATTATCCTTTGCATCTGCAACTGTGCCTGTCTTTACTCCACGGTTCTTTATACCGGCTGATGTTTCAAGGTTTGAAAGTATCCTTCTTGATAATTCTGCTGCCTCTGCAGGCTTGGTAGTGTGAATATAACTCTCTGCTCCCGATACAGAAGTATCGTTATTATACGAGTTCATTCTTAAAGAAACAACTATATTAGCCGATGCTTTATTACAGGTATTCACCCTTGCTTCATCAGTTACATCTGTATCAGAGTTTCTTGTAAGAATAACATTTATTCCCTGCTGATCCAGTTTTTCTTTAACAGCAAGAGCCATATCAAGAGTTATATTTTTTTCATTTTTCCCATTGGCACTAAGTCCTGCATCTTTTCCACCTTTAGCAGCATCTATGCATACTGTTATATTTTTTGTTGACTTACTTACATTTTCTTTTTTATCACTACCGCTGTTCGTTCTGGTCTCTGTCTGCGTCTCTTTCTCTGTACCAGAACTGATTTCAACGCCCTTAAAGAAATCGTTATAAATCATCAGTGCTGTTACAAGAATACAAACAAGTGTTGCCAGACCGAATAACTTATCTATTCTAAATGTTCTGTGACCTCTCATTATAGTACTCCATTTATATTTCTTGTACTATTGTCCATAAGGAAGGGGCAAATGTCAACAACTTTTGACCATTTCTTTTCTTAACTGACGCATTATTTTCTTTTCAAGCCTTGAAATATACGATTGTGAAATTCCTAACATATCAGCAACCTCTTTCTGTGTCTTTTCCTCTCCATCCTCTGAGCTTAAACCAAATCTTAAATCAACTATTATTCTTTCACGCTCCGGCAGCTGGTTTATAGCTCTTTTAAGCATTTTGCATTCAACCTCTGTTTCAATATCCCTATATATAATATCTTCGTCAGTCCCTATAATATCTGACAAAAGAAGTTCATTTCCGTCCCAGTCGACATTAAGCGGCTCATCTATAGAAACCTCCGCCTTTATCTTGCTGTTTCTTCTAAGATACATAAGAATTTCATTTTCTATACATCTTGATGCATATGTCGCAAGTTTGATGTTCTTGTCCTTATCATATGAATTAATCGCCTTGATAAGCCCTATTGTGCCTATTGATATTAAATCCTCTACTCCAACCCCTGTATTGTCGAATTTCTTTGCAATATATACGACAAGTCTTAAATTATGCTCTATCAGAGTATGCTTTGCCTCTGCATCAGAAGCTGTCCCCAGTGCTTCTATTGCATCCTGCTCCTCGCTTGCCCCAAGTGGTGCAGGCAATATATCTGTTCCTCCAATATAATGTACATCACCCTGCTTTAATAAACAAAAATTCTTTATAGAAGGCATTACCTTAAACTGAAAATGATCCGCCATCGCAACCTTTACTACCATATTTCTATCCATCCTTTTTATTTTCTTCAAACTCCCGATTCTGCTAACTAACCATGTCCTTCCCCAAAAGTGCATGGTAGTCCCCATTCTTATTAATCTGCCTCAGAGACATGCCTATAGCCGCATGTTTCCTTGTAACCACATTTTCTCCCTCGTATATATGTATAAAATCTGCTGTTATGATTTCCATCATCCCACCTGAATTTCCCACACTGTTATATGGAATCAGATGATATCCAAGCTTTTGTAAGTTATCTATGTCACTGAGAATATCGCTGAAATAAGTTCTTTCAACCACTGTAACAGGTCTTTTTCCAACATAATCAACAAGGCTGTTGCCCGTATCGATTATTGCGTCCATTTCAAATTCCCGTTCTGCTACGCCAATCACAATGTGTCTTTTCAAACCATCCGTTATCCTGATAGTTTTAAGTGTCTTAAGCACAATGACAACAACTATAACCGTCACAGTAAGAAAGATTACCAGTTCACTGTCAGACAGAATTACATTTTCAATAAAATACCCTGCAAATGTGTACTTTAACCAATGCATTATCCCACCTGCAAAGAGTGCAGTAAGTATCATACCTGCACCTGCTTTCAACAGATTCCTCATATAAAGCTTTAATTGTTTTGATGTTTTCTGCTTAAAGTTCTTATTGCCTGAAAGCATTATCATTGCCATGATTAATGTTACCGGACCATATGTTATGAACTTTTCAAGCAGTGCAAATCTTAGTGGAATACACACGCATATGACAGCCCATGCAGCTCCTAAAGTGGCAGAAATAATCATTCTGGATATTCTGGCAGAAAATTTAAAAATCCAGTCTGTTATAAGCAGCACACACAGGTTTGCCACGAAGTTTATTCCAAACAGAACATCTGCATATATAACCGTACCTGTTATCACCTCCTTGTTTTGCGAAGCAAAATCTGAGTCTCTGCGAGGAGAGGGGATTTCACCTCCTTGTTTTGCTTGTTTCCTTGTTACAGGTGAAATTATATACGACAGGGTATGCAAAATTTGTCAAAACAAGAGAGATGCATTAAAAAAAGCCACCAGTTAAACTGATGGCTTTACTCTGACATATTATTAAATTCAATTACTTCTTATTCTTCTGTAAGAAAGTAGGAATTGTAATTCCTCTGTCCTTAACCTGTGGTGTAACAGGTGATGGCTGCTTAAGTCCTGGAAGTGGAGTTTCACTTGATGCAGAAGATGTTCTTGTTGTCTGTGACTGTGACTGTGAATATGTATACTGTGGCTTAACATTAACAGTTGGTCTTGCTGTCTGTGCCATACCTGCAAATCCTGCCATAGCCTTGTTAACATTACCATCCTCAAGTCCTGTTGCAATAACAGTGATTGTCGCCTGATCTGTAACTGTTTCATCATACATAGCACCGAAGATAATGTTGGCATTATCTCCTGCAAGTTCCTGAACATAGCTTGCTGCTTCATTAGCTTCGATAAGGCTTATATCACCTGAGATATTGATAATAACATGTGATGCACCCTCAATAGTTGTCTCAAGAAGTGGGCTTGTAACAGCCTGCTTAACAGCCTCAATAGCCTTGTCATCACCAGTTGCTGTACCAATACCGATATGTGCAACACCCTTGTCCACCATAACAGTCTTAACATCAGCAAAGTCAAGGTTGATAAGACCAGGTACATTGATAAGGTCTGTAATTCCCTGAACTGCCTGCTGTAATACTTCATCAGCCTTCTTTAATGCCTCTGGCATAGTTGTTCTTCTGTCTACTATCTCTAAAAGCTTGTCATTAGGAATAACAATAAGTGTATCTACATTCTCCTTAAGCTTCTCAATACCTGATTCAGCGTTAGCCATTCTTGTTCTTGCCTCGAACTTAAAAGGCTTTGTAACAACACCTACTGTAAGGATTCCCATATCCTTAGAAATCTTGGCTACTACAGGAGCTGCACCTGTACCGGTTCCGCCACCCATACCACATGTAACGAATACCATATCAGCGCCCTTAATTGCCTGTGTAAGTTCCTCAACATTTTCCTCTGCTGCCTTCTCACCAATTTCAGGCTGTGCACCTGCACCAAGTCCCTTAGTAAGCTTCTCACCAATCTGAATAGCAGTAGGAGCCTTACATAATGTAAGTGCCTGGCTATCAGTATTAATGCCAATAAACTCAACTCCACTAATATTCTCATCTATCATTCTGTTAACAGCGTTATTACCTGCTCCACCTACACCAACAACTATAATCTTTGCTGATGACTCCTGGTCATTAGTCATTATCTCTAACAAGGTTGTTGCCTCCTTCAATCTCAAAAATTGCACTACATAATATATTATAATCTTTTCCTTAAAATATCAACCGTTTTTTCACTTTTCACGCTTAAAAATTATAGAACTTTCATCCCCATTATAATCATCAAGATACAGCGTTCCCTTAAGCGTTCCAAACTTGGCTGATAACTGCTTTAACTCAAAAAGCCTGTCCGTAAAATCCTTGCTGCTGCCAAGGCTTACCTTCACGTCTCCCATATACAGGGTAATATTATATGACGAGTCAAAATATACCTTATCAACATTGATGTCATATTTATCAAAACTCTGCGTAAGTTCCAGAATTGTATTATATATCTCAGAATTTCCGGCATCCAGTTTTGTATTAATAACAATAGAATTAAAATTAAGACCATCTATCTCTGGAACATTCTCATATAAATCTGTAGAACTTTCCACAACAATTCCATCTTTGTCAAAATACATATTGCATCCCATATACCTGACATAACCTACAATTGCCTTTTCATATACTGTTACATATAATTTATCAGGCCAGTCCGTCTCAACATCATACTTCTGTATAAACGGTATCTGTGTATCCTTCTGCCCGAACAGCTTGAAATACAACAGATTTACATAATCTCCGCCAAATATATATTTTTTAAGTTCCTCATCCGAATAATGAGTTGAACCGACAAACTCTATAGAATCAGCTTCAAACACCTTATATGTAACACCAAAAAGTGTTCCGGCAGCAACTGCAATAACTGCAATTATAATAAGGACTTTCTTTCTTCTGCCCCGCCTTTTCTTCTGCCTTACATTGTTACTATTCTTACTACCCATTATCTTTCCAACTTGATCTCACTGCTTATATTAAATACAACACCAAGTTCAAGCAGTAAAAATACTGCCGCCGTACCACCATAACTTATAAATGGCAGAGATACTCCGGTATTAGGTATTGTATTAGTTACTACCGCTATATTAAGAATCACCTGTATTGCAATATGTGCAAATACACCTGTTGCCAGCATGGAACCGAATAAATCCGGAGCATTCTGTGCTATATGGTTAATTCTCCATAACATAACCACAAAAAGCGCAATCAGGCAGAATGCACCGAAAAGTCCAAGTTCTTCACATATAACTGAAAATATCATATCATTCTGTGACTCAGGAATATATCCAAGCTTCTGAAGACTCTTTCCAAGTCCTTTTCCAAAAAGTCCTCCTGAACCTATGGCATACAACGCCTGAACCGTCTGATATCCCTTATCATCAATATACTTCTCAGGATTAAGCCATACAAGCACACGGTTTAATCTGAACTTCCCTGTCAGGTTTCCTGACGCTGCCATCTTCTTTATCCATGAATAAAACGCACCAAAAGCAACTGTTGCCAGTCCCGTCAGTGCAACATATATCTTATATCCAGGATATGCAACAAATGTCATGACAACCGAAATAAGTGCCACAATAAGTGCGCTACTCATATTAGAAGACAACACATAAACAAGCAGTGCAGGAGCAAAACCAGCTATTATACATATCACTATAACAGTCTTGAATTTCTTTATGTTCTGACCGGCTCTGACTATAAGAAGGGCCGTCATGGCAATCGTTCCAATCTTTACAAGCTCTGCCGGCTGGAACTGTCCAAGTCCCGGAACCCTTATCCATCTTGTAGCTCCGTTTCTTGTAATTCCAAGCGGAGTCTTTAAAAGGAACATGCAGAGAAGTCCGCCTATGTATATCACAACTGCAAACTTTTTAAGATAATGATAATCAAATATCTTGGTTTCAACCACCATTAAAACAAAGCCTATTATAGTGAATATAAGCTGTTTTCTGAAATAAAACTCCGGATCACCTTCTTCAATCTGTGCTGTGTAAGAGCTTGTGCTGTAAATCATAGTAAGTCCGAAGCCAACTATGAATACAAGCACAAAAAGAAGCGTGTAATCAAAGTAAAATCCATATTGTTTTCTCTTTTTTCTGTTTCTGTTATTCCTGCTATTTCTATTATTCCCCGGCATAAAGCACCGCCTTTTTTATAGATTATTTACAAGGTCTTTGAATATTTTTCCTCTCTGTTCGTAGTTATCAAACATTCCCCAGCTTGCACATGCCGGAGATAAAAGAACAGCATCACCGCTCACTGCATTCTTAGCACATATATCTACTACCTGTTCCATTGAATCAGCATATTCGATATTCTCAAAGCCATATTTCTTACATGTATCAGCAATCTTGGCACTTGTCTGTCCTATAAGTACAAGAAGCTTAACCTTATCCTTAAATGCCTTTACATAAAGGTCGAATTCAGAACCTTTATCATAACCTCCACCGATAAGAATTGTAGGCTTAACCATTGCCTCAATAGCCTTAACTGCTGCTTCAGGATTCGTTCCCTTGGAATCATTATAGTAATCAACGCCGTTCTTGGTTGCAACATACTCAATTCTGTGTTCAACAGCCTTAAACTTCTTAACCTGCTCAATTATGATATCATCAGGAATACCGGCAGCCTTAGTCATTGCAATAGCTGCGCATACATTTTCATAGTTATGCTTTCCTAAAAGATTCATGTCATGGACATTTAACATATCATAATCGTTAGTTCCATCTGTATACTTAATCATTTCGCCATCAACATATGCTCCGACTGACGGCTTTCTTTCACTTGAAAACCATACAACATTAGCCTTGCACTCAGGCGCAAAGTCTGTAAGATACTTATCCTCAAGATTAAGTACGCATGTATCTGCCTTTGTCTGGTTCTCGCTTATTCTTTCCTTAGTCCATGCATAACACTCCATTGTATGGTGTCTGTTAAGATGGTCAGGTGTAATATTAAGAATTGCAGATACAATCGGATGGAACTCATGCACTGTCTCTAACTGGAAGCTGCTTATCTCAGCAACTGTATATGATTCCTCACTTGTCTTTAACACTTCACCTGTATAAGAATTACCTATATTTCCAACGACAAATGTTTTCTCATTATAAGCAGCAACTATCTGTCCAACAAGTGCTGTAGTTGTAGTCTTTCCGTTAGTTCCTGTGATTGCAATAATCTTACCCTTGTCATAATTATAAGCAAGTTCAATCTCGCCCCATACAGGTATTCCCGCATTCTTAAATGTAAGCACTATCGGACTGTCAATAGGAACACCCGGGCTTATTACAAGCAGGGCAATTCTGGAAAGAAGTGCCTCATCAAATGCTCCGATGATAATCTCTGCCTTGTTATCCCCTAACTTCTCCTGCACCTTCTGTCTGTCAAGCTTCTCATTGCCATCATACAGTATGCAGTCAGCACCAACTTTATTCAAAAGGTCTACAGCTCCAATACCGCTGATACCTGTTCCTACGACCATCACTGTCTTATTCTTTAAATCCATTGTCGTTTACTTCCTTTCATACAAAATGTATACAAAACTATATTACTATCAATCACTGTTTTTTTCAAGCTGAACTGACCGTTCTATGCCAAGATACGGCAATATATTTTCATACAGCGTCTTAACAACCGGAGCTGCTATTGTACCGCCATAATACACGCCTGTAGGCTCATCAATCAGGCACATTGCAATAACCTGCGGATTCTCTGCCGGGGCAAAGCCTATGAATGACGATATATACTTCCCTGAGCCTCTCGGCAGCTTCTGTGATGTTGCTGTCTTTCCTCCGATTGAATACCCCTCTATATATGCCTTTGTTCCACCGCCCTCTGAGACAACTCCTTCAAGAATCTGTTTCATCATCTCACTTGTCTGCAATGATATCGCCTCCTCTTCAGTCGAATATGCAAACTCATTTACCACTGAGCCATCAGATGAACTTGTATATAAGCCAAAATGTGGTGTAACAAGCTTTCCTCCATTAACAATCGCAGCAACAGCCCTTAACATCTGCACCGGCGTTATCTGGAACGACTGTCCGAATGACATTGTTGCAAGCTCAACTGCACCTACATTTTCCTGCTTATGGATAATCGTTCCCGCCTCTCCGGAAAGGTCAATCCCTGTCTTGGCAAGTAGTCCCAGTTTCCCCATATACAGATACATATTATCAACACCGACTCTTCTACCCCACTCAACAAATGCCGGATTACACGAATTATACACCGTGTGTGTAAAATCCTGCGTTCCATGTCCTGTTGTCTTGTGGCATCTTATTCTCCTGTCTGATACAACCGTCGCACCTGAACATGTGAAAGAATCATTTAACCCCACCACGCCCGTCTCAAGTGCCGCTGTTGCTGTAACAGTCTTAAATATCGAACCCGGCTCGTATGTATCATTAATGCAGAAATTCCGCCACATATTATTAAGAAGATCCATCTTATCCTTCTGCGCCTCTTCCTCATCAGGCTCATAATTAAGCTCATATGGAGAATTAAGGTTATATTCAGGAACATTTGCCATAGCAAGTATCTCGCCATTATCCGGACGCATTACAATTATGCTTACCCGTTTTGCTTCCTTCTTGACCATAGTCTCCCATGCAAGCTGCATGGCATATTCCTGTATATTGACATCAAGTGTTGTATACAGATCCTGTCCGTCAACCGGAAGAATACGGTCTTCACGGCTGCCTTTTATCTCTATTCCTCCTGCGTCAGAAAGTGTAAGAATCTGGCCGTTAGTGCCTGCAAGATATGTGTCATACTTCGCTTCAAGTCCAAGTATTCCCTGATTGTCCGCACCTGTAAAGCCAAGCACTTTTGAAGCCAGCTCATTATACGGATATACTCTTTTATAATCCTCATCAACCTTTACCCCCGGCAGATCATATTCCCTTATGGCGTCTCCGATATCTTTCGCCACATTTGTCTTAATATACTCCATGGAAGACACTTTCTTTACTTTCTTAGTCACTTCCTCCACATCCATATCAAGTTCACCGGCAAGCACTTTTATAACCTTTTCTTCATCCTCTATCTGGCTGTGTATTACTGAAACCGTACACACAACTTCATTAGCTGCAAGGATTTCTCCGTTTCTGTCAAGTATTCTTCCTCTTTTAGCTTTTATCCTCCTTTCACGCTGATGAAGTTCATCAGCCTTCTGCATATAATATTCTGACTTTGTTGTCATAATAACACCAAGTCTTACACTCTCAAGAATACACACAAGCAATACAGCCGCTATCATAAATACAAGCTTTTTTCTATGACCGGTACCAAGCCAGCCAAATGTGTCATCTGCTTTCATTATTAAATAACCCCGCTTTAGTCTTCTACATTTTATGAGAAGCAAAGCAGGGTTATTCT
>ERZ1026882.144-NODE-144-length-53950-cov-119.310456_pt1 | contig 53950 bp, 39 predicted proteins | sample MGYA00380171_ERZ1026882 | MGnify/ENA primary metagenome ERZ1026882 (study PRJEB33269, sample SAMEA4719807) | human gut metagenome | biome: human-associated habitat; feature: organic feature; material: feces | place: Cameroon | collected 2013-10 ...
CCACCTCGGGACAAGAGGTAGAGAAAGCATTCTTTGGTATTCCCTCAATGGGGAGCACCTCGTGACATGTAGAGAAAGAAATACATTATATATTAATTTTTTTAAAAGAGAGAGAGATTTATGGAAAAAAGACTCATGACAGTAGCCGCAGCCATAGCCGTTAGTACGAGCATGGCATTTGCGCAAAGTCAAATCTCTGGTAAGGTTACCTCTTCTGAGGACGGAAGCCCTGTTATCGGTGCTTCCATCAAGGTGACAGGTACAAACACTGGTACAGTTACCGATATTGATGGTAACTTTTCATTGAACGCTCCAGCTGGTGCCAAGCTGGAAATTACTTATATTGGTATGCAGAGCAAGTCAGTAAAGGCTGGCAAGAACATGAAGATTGTTCTGGATGCAGACAATCATTCTTTGGACGAGGTAATGGTTGTTGCTTACGGTACTGCCAAGAAGAGCGCCTTTACAGGTTCGGCTGCTGTTATCGGTTCTGAAGAACTTTCCAAGAAAGTTACTACTAACGTAGCTGATGCTTTGGTTGGTTCTGTATCTGGCTTGCAGATGCGCGGTAGCTCTGGTCAACCTGGTGCAGGTCAGGGTAGTATCAACATTCGTGGTATTGCTTCTATGTATGCAGCTACAGACCCATTGGTAATTGTCGATGGTGCTCCTTATTCTGCAAGTCTTTCTAATATCCCTACCGATGATATCGAGTCGGTTACTGTATTGAAGGATGCTGCCTCTGCTGCTCTTTATGGTGCACGTGGTGCTGCTGGTGTTATCATTGTAACAACCAAGAAGGGTGCCAACAATTCTGAAGGAAAGATTAATGTCGACATGAAGTGGGGTTCCAACTCTCGTGCCGTTCCTGAGTATGATGTTATCACAGATCCAGGTCAGTATTACGAGGCTGTGTACTCAGAATATTACAACAAATATTACTATGCTGATGGCTTGAGTGCCAGTGCTGCCAATGTAAAGGCAAACACTGCTATGTTGAACAAGTTGGCTTACAATGTGTATAGCTATCCTGACTCAGAGCAGCTCATTGGTTTGGACGGCAAGTTGAATCCTAATGCAACTTTAGGCCGCACTATCACTGGTGCTGGCGGTAAGTCATACTATGTAACACCTGACGACTGGACTGATGCTGTGTTCCAGAACTCTTTGCGTCAGGAATATAATGTAAACGCAAGTGGCGGTTCTGACCGTTCTTCTTATTATGCCAGCTTAGGTTACTTGAATGATGAGGGTATCATCAAGAACTCAAGTTTCGAGCGTATCACTGCTCGATTGAAGGCCGACTATCAGATTAAGAAGTGGTTGAAGTTGGGTGCCAATATTGGCTTTGTAAACTCTACACAGACTGCCGATGCCAACTTAAGTACTAGTTTGAGCTTCACATCCAGCATGGCTCCTATTTACCCATTGTATCTCCGTCAGATTGACGAAAATGGCAACGTATATATCCCAACCGATGAGAGAGGCTTGCCTTTGTACGACTTGGGTTCTTCAACACTGGGTATCAACCGTCCATTCAACAACAACTACAACCCTATTGCTTCCAACAACTATGACAAGAGTGAGAACAAGGGGCATCAGTTGAATGGTACATTTACTGCAGACATTCAGATTACGGACTTCTTGAAGGCCAACTTGACCAGCACCATTATTTGGGGACAGACGAATGCGACAGGCTATGCTAACCCATTCTTCGGCTCTAAAGCGGGTGTGAACGGTTCGCTTTCTAAGTCTTCTACAGAAAGTTGGCGTCAGAACCACGTACAGACTCTTACCTATTTCGACAACTTTGGCAAGCATGGTGTTACCGTGATGCTTGGTCATGAATACTACAAGATTAATAGCACCTATCTTACAGCATTGGCTGAAGGCGGCTTCTCGCCGAATATCTTGCAGATTAGTGCCTTCGCCAAAAAAAAGGATGCAAGTGGCTATGAGTCTGCCTACAACGTAGAAGGTTACTTCGGTAACGCTCAGTACAACTACGACAACAAGTATTTCGGCTCTTTCTCTTATCGTCGTGATGCTTCTTCACGCTTTGCCAAGGAGAACCGTTGGGGTAATTTCTGGTCAGTAGGTGCCGCTTGGCTTATCAACAAGGAAGCTTGGTTCAAGGCTCCTTGGGTAGACGAGTTGAAGTTGAAGGCTTCTATCGGTCAGCAGGGTAACGATAACATCGGCAACTGGGCTTACACCGACCTCTATACCTTGTCTCAGGTTTCAGATACAGAGATGTCTGCATCTTTCGCTCGCTTGGGTAACAAGAATATCACTTGGGAAACTACCACCAACTTCAACATTGGTACTGAGTTCAGTTTCTTCAAGGGTCGCTTGAGCGGTAGCTTTGACTTCTACACCAAGAAGACTACCGACTTGCTCTTCTGGCTGCGTGTGCCAGAGTCACAGGGTACTCGTGGCTACTACAGCAATGTGGGTGATCTTCGCAATACGGGTGTTGAGCTGACCTTGACAGGTCACATTTTCCGCACTAAGGATTTCGACTGGTCAGTTACAGCAAACTTGGCACACAACAAGACCAAGATATTAAAACTTGACTCTACTTCAAAGAACCAATATGGCGGCTTCTCACAGACCAGTGATATGAGCTATACCGCGTATTGGTACAAGGAGGGTGGTCCTCTCTACAATGGCTTCCTGCCTAAGTATGCAGGTGTCAACGAGAAGGGTGAGGCGCTCTATTGGGTAGATGAGGATATCTCAGACAGTGAAAGAACAGGTCGTCCTGGTCAGAAGTTGTCTTACACTACAACTGACGCCAGCAAGGCCAGCAACTATGAGACAGGCTCTTTGTTGCCAAAGGTTTCTGGCGGTCTTAGCACCACTGTTTCTTATAAGGGATTTGATGCTACATTCAGTTTCGACTACCAGATTGGAGGCAAGGTGTACGATATGAAGTATGCTGGTTTGATGAATCCTCTGACAGCCAACTCTACAGGTGGTTTGGCTATCCATAAAGACTATATCAAGTCATGGAGTCCTAACAATACCAGCAGCAACATTCCTCGCTGGCAGTATAGTGACGATAACAGTCAGGCATCTGACCGATTCTTGACCAACGCAAGTTACTTCAACTTCCAGTCATTCACAGTAGGTTACACCTTCCCAAAGAACTTGATACCATACTTCTCTAAGATTCGCATTTACTGCTCTGGCGAGAACCTTGGTTTCATTTCGGCTCGCAAGGGCTTGGATCCACGCTACTCTTATGACGGCGTGACTGGCACAAGTTACTCACCTACACGTAATATTTCTGGTGGTATTCAATTGACGTTCTAAAAACATTAAAAGACGAAACAATGATGAAAATAAATAAAACAACATTTGTTGCTCTTGCTTTGGCAGCAACTTCGTTCACCAGTTGTATCGAAGAAGTTGACCCACAGAGCAGCACCGTAACCATAGACCAGGCTGCTTCGGCTCCCAACTCGTTCAACAAGTTCGTATCGGCTATCACAGCCGATATGAATGGTCGCCCAATGATGAACAGTAGTTCCAAATTGGGGGAAAATAACTACGATTTTGGCTATCCTTCACAGATGATTCAGCGTGACCTTATGGGTCAGGATATCGCTTATCCTGCCACTGTTGGAGCAGGATTCTTCTCAGTCTGGTACAATTATTTCGATGTGTTGACACCACAATATTTGATGTGTCAAATTCCATGGACTGTATATTATACGTGGATCAAAAACTGTAATACTGTCATCAAGATGGGTGCAGGCAATCCTACAGAAGCGCAGAAGAGTGGCGTGGGTATTGCATACGCCATGCGCGCCTTCTTCTATGAGGATATGGCACAGATGTATGCCAACGAGACTTACACCAAGAATCCACAGGCTGAGACCGTGCCTATCGTTTCTGATGACGAGAGCATCGACATGAACCACAACCCTCGTGCTACCAACGAGAAGATGTGGAACTTCATCATCTCCGACCTCGACAAGGCAGAGGAATATCTTGCTGGCTATGAGCGTCCGGACAAGACTACTCCTGATGTTTCTGTCGTTTATGGTCTGAAGGCCCGTGCGTACCTCGTAATGGGCAAATGGGACAAGGCAGAAGAATATGCCAAAAAGGCACAAGCAGGATATTCTGTGATGTCTTCTGCAGAATATACCGATCGTGAGACAGGTTTCAACACTCCTAACGAGGCATGGATGTTCTGCGTGACTTACAAGGATACAGACCCATGTATCAAACTCAACGATGCTGATACCTCTTGGGGTTCTCAGATGTCGCTTGAGATCAACCCAGACAAGGATGTCTCTGCCTGTGGCTATGCTGCCAACTATGGTGATGCCAAGTTGATAGACCGTCACCTCTATGAGACCATTCCTGCTACCGACTGTCGCAAGAAGTGCTTTGTAGACTTCTCTACCAACGACATGGAAGGTACGGAACTCGAGAATAAGTTGAAGGAATATTCTGACTATCCTACATGGCTTGAGTATTCTGCAGGAGTGGCCAAATGGCCAGGAACAGGTGGCCTGAGCTTGAAGTTCCGTACAGCCAATGGCGTAGAGGGACACAACAATCAGTACAAGGGCTTCCTCCAGTCTGTTCCATTGATGCGTGTTGAGGAAATGAAGCTCATCGAGGCAGAGGCTGCAGGTATGCAGGACGAAGCTCGTGGCAAGCAGTTGCTTGAGGCTTTTGCCAAGGCACGTGACCCACAATTCGTATATGGCAAGCACGTCAACGATAAGTATGGCAACAGCAGTAACTCCGGCTTCCAGAACGAGATTTGGTGGCAGCGTCGTGTAGAGCTTTGGGGCGAGGGTTTCGCTACTCTCGACATCAAGCGCTTTGGCAAGAGTGTGATTCGCAGCTATGCCGGTACTAACCACTGCGAGGAATCTCGTTGGAACACAACTGGTGTGCCACAGTGGATGACCTTGATGATTGTGGAGAGTGAGGGTGCATACAATGCCGATTGTACACAGAACCCGATGGTAACAACTCCTACAAGCGACTCAGAAGAGTATGTATGGTAAAACTTTAGTTTAACAGATAAAAGAAAAGAATATGAAAAAATATATTTATGGACTGTTCTTTGCCCTCGTTTCGGTAGTTATGTTTACCGCCTGCTCTGAGGATGAAGGTTCCGACATCGGTTCTGACAGCCAAGCTAAAGCAACTCTTTATCAGTACACAGCCACAGAGCCTAATGATGCTGATATTGATACGCAGATTCGTATCGCTACCAACAGCGCTACACAGAGTGCTTATCTGCTGGTAGAGAAAACTGCTGATTACGAAAGCCGTCTTACTCAACTGGGCGAGGAAGGCTATAAGGACTATGTGGTTGAGAATGGTGAGAAGATTGAAGGCGCAGAAGGTGCTGCCAATATAGACAAGACCATCAAGAATCTTAGTGGTGACAACACTATCGCCGTGGTAGCTGTAGGTGGTGGAAAGTCTTTGGCTACAGTACAGTTTACTGCCAACAGCTGGACTACAGTAGCCGAGGGTACTTACAATTTCAATGGTGCCGGTGCTCAGTTGTTTGGCGCTTCCAAGGCTGCCACCTTGCAGGTAAATGATGCCAATCCGAAACTCTTCCGCTTCAAGAACTTCTGGGGAACAGGTAAGCACATGACCTTTAATCTTACAGACAAAAAGGGAACAGACGAAAATGGACTTACCATCACCCAGCTTGTAGTTCCTGAGCAGGCTACTCCATTTACTTATGGTGACTACGGAACAATCTCTTATGCAGATGGTCTCACTCGCCAGTCGGTAAACTCACCAAGCTTCATGTACGATGATTATTACTGCATGATTTTGATGCAATGGTATGTAAGTGACGGTAACTTGGCTCAGATTACTGGTTACGATACATTCGAGCCCAACGAGTAAACAAAATGTTTATTATATTCTATAGAGAATGGCGAAGCCACAAGTGCTTCGCCATTCTTGTTTAGAGTCAGTTTTACTCCCAAATAAATTTATATAATATGAGAAAGACTCTTACACTTTTTATTGCTTCTCTGCTCGCTATGCCAAGCTTCGCTAACGACCGAAGCGAAGAGGAAATGCAGACAATAGCACTGCAAGCACTCTGCTCCTCAAATCTTCAGGCAGGTGGAGCCAAGAAGGCAGTAGCCAATATTGCCGTTGAGAAATATCAGTCATTAGATATGGTCAATGTCTATGGAATCAAGGGTAAAGGGGTGGTGTTCATCAGCAAAGATGACGACATAGAGCCTGTGCTTGGAATTTCTGATGAAGACTTTGATGTAAATAATATGCCTTGTGGCATGAAGTGGTGGCTGAATACTGCCAACAAATCACTTGAAAGGATGAAAGCCAAAGGTATTACTTATCGTGCTAACCCAATGGCAGCAAGTGGACGCCCCACCTATTTTATCAAGACCTACTGGAATCAGGACACACCCTTCAACAATCTTTGTCCTCAGATTAATGGCAGCGCCGCCCCAACGGGTTGTATAGCTACAGCTATGGCACAGATTATGAAGTACTATCAATATCCTGCTACAAGTAAGGGTACAGGCATATATTCCGTAACTACGTATAAAGATAAAAATGACAAAGAGGGCACCACTAAGTGGTATAAGCGAGAACTGGGACATACTTATCAATGGACAGCTATGCAGTCAAGCTATGGAATATTGTCCGACGACGAGAATGATGCCGTAGCCACACTGATGGCTGATGCCGGTGCTGCCAGTCAAATGAATTATCAGACTAATAGCAGTGGTACTATAGAATGGTATGCAGCCAAGGGATTTGCCGAGAACTTCAGATATGATTCTTTGGCTATCAGCTGTCTGCAGCGCGACTTCTATACCGATGCAGAATGGATGGAATTGGTACGCAAAGAAATGGAAGCTAAACAGCCTATTCTCTACTGCGGTAGCGATGAGATAGATGGAGGTCATGCCTTCTTGCTCGATGGCATACAGGAAGATGGGAAAGTACATGTCAACTGGGGATGGGGAAAGTCTGGAGACGGATGGTTTGATATTGATGTTCTGAGACCTAATATCACTGGGTTTACTGGAGAGGGTTTCAACATTGGTCAAAGTATGGTTTTAGGATTCAAGAAACAGGAGACTCCGAGTGCTGACGAAGAAAACATTTCGCAATGGGTAACTGACGGATATAGTTTCTATATCAGCGATAACGAGTTGCACGTCAAACTGACTAACGCCTATAATTACAGTCATCGCGTGTTCGAGGGTAGATTAGGCATCGTGCTACAGGGCATGAGTGACAACAGTAGCAAACTCTATACAGATCCGATTTTCGAGACGGATACAGAAACACCTTATGTTGGTATGTTGAGTGGTTTTAATTACGGTGACAATGATCATCCTGAAGTTGACTACAATCTGAGTCAGGAGCCTGAGTTAAAGAATATTTCTGCAGGAACTTATAAGCTGTTTGTTGGTTCTAAGTCGACCAAAGAAAGTTCTTATCAATGCTTACGAGGCGTAGGTGGCACCATCATGTACACACTTGCCGTTGCTGCCGATGGCACGATGACATTAGCACAGGATGGCACTTCTGCCATCTCTGCCGTTACTGTAAAGCAGAACGTCTCTGCTCCTTACACCTATATATATAATATGCAAGGTCAGGAGGTGTATAAGTCGAAGACACAGGACTTCTGTCTTGATGATGTTCCTGCTCACGGCGTATTGATTGTGAAGCAAGGCGACACAACGAGAAAGGTTGTGAAGTAAAAAACTCTTCTATCATGCATCATTCATTAAAGACTATGCCCACCCATGGTTACTTACCGTACCTAGGGTGGGCATTGTTGAATTTTCATCATTACTTTTCCCTAAGGAATATCAAGAAAACTTTTTCGAAAAAATCTTTGGTATATTCCATTTTTATTCTTATCTTTGCAGCGCAGTCCCGGTAAGGCCCTCTCCCAGATTATTCGATGCTGGTGATGACCCCGGGTTTTTTGTTTTTGCAAAAGTACATAAATATTTTGATAGTGACAACAAAAAAGCCTTTTTCTTTGCTTTTTTTGTTATCTCCCTCACCCTCAAACATTTTTCAATAATTCCTTGCTTCTGTCAGAAGAAAAGCGTATCTTTGCAGAAGAAAAGCTGCACTCGGCAATTTGAAAGCAAGCTTTCATTGCGCTCACTGGCATAATCTGTGCAGCACGAAAGTTGAATCATTAAAATAAGGAGGCAAATATGACAGAGCTAAGAGATAGATACATACGTTTTGACTGGGCTATTAAGCGTTTGCTTCGCCAGAAGGCGAACTTTGGGGTGCTTGAGGGCTTCCTGACAGTGTTTCTGAATGAACCTATCAAGATTGTTGATATTCTGGAAAGTGAAGGAAACCAACAAGAAGCGGATGACAAATTCAACCGAGTAGATATCAAGGCCAAAAACAGCAAGGGAGAAATCATTATCGTCGAGATACAGAACACAAGTGAACTGTATTACCTGGAGCGTGTGCTCTATGGAGTAGCCAAAGCCATCACAGAGCATATCAATCTGGGAAATACCTACAAAGAGGTGAAGAAGGTATATTCCATCAGCATTCTGTACTTTGATCTGGGCAAGGGTTCTGACTATATTTATGTGGGACAAAATAACTTCGTGGGCTTGCATACCCAAGACCATCTTGTTATCAGCACCAAGGAGAAAGATACGATAGTAAGAAAATCGCCTTCTGAGATATTCCCAACTTATATTCTGGTTCGTGTAAACGAATTCAACAGGGTGGCTAAATCACCATTGGAAGAATGGGTTGAGTATCTGAAGAATGGAGTCATTTCGCCAGACACCCAGGCTCCAGGTCTGCAGGAAGCTCGTGAGAAGCTGAAATACTATTCCATGTCGGATGCAGAACGTTATGCATACGATGAGCACATCAATGCCATCATGATTCAAAATGATGTTTTGGGAAATGCAAGACTGGAAGGTATGGAAGAAGGAAGAACCAAAGAGAAAAATGACATTGCCCGCAAAATGCTGGCTAATGGATTGAGCATAGAGCAGATTGCTTTAATTACTGGTTTGACAGAGCAGGAAATTAAAGGACTATAATATAATAAGGTGTATCCTTCTTGCCCAACATATCGGGCAAGCGAGGATACACCTTTTTTATCTCCCTCACCCTCAAACATTTTCCAATAAATCCTTGCTTCTTTCAGAAGAAAAGCGTATCTTTGCAAAAAAAGAAACGATGCCAACAATATTTATATTTTTCGGATTCAGATTCATGTTTTATTCTAATGATCATGAACCAATTCATGTCCATGTTATCAAGGATGGAAATGAAACAAGAAAGAGTATTTTAATCAAAAATAAGATATTATGGAGCAATATAGAGTAAATCGCGTTTGGGTTGACGATGCCCATATTTGGGCAGAAACCCAAAATGGCTGGAAGGCTAACTATCCTTTCAGTCGTTGGAACCGTCTTGCTAACGCCACACCTGCACAGCGTAAGGCTTTCGTATTGAGTAGATATGGTATTCATTGGCCTGAATTAAACGAAGATTTATGCTTTGAAGGACTGTTCGCAGATGCTGGTATATACAAACCGTCAAATGCAGAAGATACTATTTATTATCAAGCATAATAAAAGGATTTTTTGCAACAGAAGGATAAGTGAATCATTAAAACAAGGAGGTAAATATGGACGACAAGAAAAATTCATCAGAAGCGTTACTCTCTAATCAAGGAGATATGACTTCTTTTCGATATGGCAATAGTAATATCCGATTCCGTACTCCCAAGCGCCTCAAGCGATATGTGGATGTTAAGGAATGGGATAATGGATATATTGTTGTTATGGCAGATTATGAAGGTTTGGGCGAAACGGAAGAGTATATTGACCTTTTGCCCATATTGAAGAATCTGTATATCAATCCTGAGACTTTTCTCAAACCAATCAAGTCAGTAAAAATAGATTATCATGAAGGAAGAAGAGATTAAAACCGTGGCAGAAAATGCTATGATGATTGTTTGCGGATATGCATTTTCGAAAACCGAAGAAGGCCTTATACGTGTAGTGTATCTACACCCGCCATATCATGCTCTTGTTATGACTAGTGAGGGTGAAGTTACAGAAACCAATATGGATGATATTGAAATCAGCATCGTTCAAAAGTATTGGATACGAAACAAAAAATTAATGGAGCAAGCTTATGCCTAAATATTACGATTTTATGATATGTGGGTATTACCTCTATTTATCGTGGAGAATAATTAAAGAAAGGTGTATCCTTCTTGCCCAACAATACGGGCAAGCGGAGGATACACCTTTTTCTTTTTATCTTCCTCAGCCTCAAACATTTTCCCCAAAATCTTTGCATCTTTCAGAAGAAAAGCGTATCTTTGCAGAAGAAAAGCTGCACTCGGCAATTTGAAAGCAAGCTTTCATTGCGCTCGCTGGCATTTTCTTTGCAGAAGAAAAGCTGCACTCGGCAATTTGTAAGCAAGCTTACATTGCGCTCGCTGGCATTTTCTTTGCAGCACGAAAGTTGAATCCTTAAAATAAGGAGGCAAATATGACAGAGCTAAGAGATAGATACATCAGATTTGACTGGGCAATCAAGCGCTTGCTTCGCCAAAAGGCTAACTTTGGAGTGCTTGAGGGCTTCCTGACTGTGTTTCTGAATAAGCCTATCAAGATTGTGGAAATCCTTGAAAGCGAAGGAAACCAACAAGAAGCGGATGACAAATTCAACCGAGTAGATATCAAGGCCAAGAACAGCAAGGGTGAAATCATCATCGTTGAAATTCAAAATACAAGTGAGCTATACTACTTGGAACGTGTGCTCTATGGAGTTGCCAAAGCCATCACAGAACATATCAATTTAGGTAATACCTATAAAGAAGTGAAGAAAGTATATTCCATCAGCATTCTTTACTTTGATTTGGGCAAGGGTTCTGACTATATTTATGTGGGACAGAATAACTTCGTGGGCTTGCATACCCAAGACCATCTTGTTATCAGTACCAAAGAGAAAGATACGATAGTAAGGAAATCGCCTTCCGAGATATTCCCAACTTATATTCTGGTTCGTGTAAACGAATTTAATAAAGTGGCAAAAACTCCTTTGGAGGAATGGGTAGAATATCTGAAGAATGGCATTATCAACCCTGAAACTCAAGCTCCAGGACTACAGGAAGCTCGCGAAAAACTGAAATATTATTCCATGACAAATGCAGAGCGCCATGCATACGATGAGCACGTGAATGCCATCATGATTCAAAACGATGTTCTTGGCAATGCAAAATTGGAAGGTATGGAAGAAGGAAGAGCTGAAGGAAGAGTCGAAGGCAAAACCGAAGCAAAGAATTCAATAGCCTTAAAGATGATGAAAGGCGGAATGTCTATTGAGCAAATCATGCAATTTACAGGGTTGTCTGAAAAAGAAATAAAATCATTATAAGAAGACTATAGGTTGGTCGGTGCTGAAAAATGCATCGACCCTTTTTATATATCACATATTATAAGAGAAGAATGAAAAGAATTATTGCATTTTTTATTTTCCTCTGCGCTATAACAATCAATGCTACGGCACAGGGATGGATAGGCACATGGGCTACTGCCCCACAAACCGTCGTGAAGAGCTTCATGCCCTATAATAACAATATGTCCAACCGCTCCGTGAGACAGGTGGTCAAGGTGAGCATCGGAGGCGACATGATTCGTCTGAAACTCAGCAATATCTATAGTACCGAACCGGTTGTCATCCGTTCTATCTATATTGCCCATGCCAAAGACTCTTTCGCCATCGCCCCCAAGAGTGCGAAATATCTCAAATTCGGCAATCAATACAAGGTTACGATTCCGGCTGGCAAAAGCATCACAAGCGATGCCCTGCCCTATGACCTCAAGCCTCTTCAGCGACTTGCCATCACCATCAACTATACATCCGCACCATCAGTCCCTACCGTCCACATGGGTTCCCGCACCACCTCTTATATCATGAAAGGTGTAACCAATGCCCACTCCAACTTTGTGAAGGCTTTCAGAGAGAACCATTGGTACAACATCAGCGGCATCGATGTCTATACGATGAACAACAACATGAGTGCCATCGCCATCATCGGAAACTCCATCACCGATGGAAAATGCTCTACCGACAATGCACAGAACCGTTGGCCAGACGTCATGTCGGAGATGCTACAGCTGAAGCATAAGATAACCAATCAGGGCGTGCTGAACCTGGGCATCGGCAACAACCGTGTAACCGTTCCAGGTGGTTTCGGCGCACTAGCCAAGGAACGCTTCGACAGAGACATCCTGATGCAGAACGGCGTGAAGAAGGTGATAATCTTTGAAGGCATCAACGACATCGGTGCAGCCAGGAGCGGAAGCAGCGAAACCGTGGCAAGACAGATCATCGAGAGCATCCAGGGAATGATGAAGAAGGCGAAAGCAAGGAAGATGAAGGTTTATCTGGGAACCATCACCCCTTTCAAGGGCGCAGGATATTATACCCACTTCCACGAAGCTGCCCGCCTCTATGTAAACGACTGGATTCGAAGTCAGGCGAAGAACGTGGATGGCATCCTGGATTTCGCCAAGCTGCTTCAAGATCCGAATGATGACAGAAGAATGAAGCGGGAATACGCCAGCAACGACTGGCTCCATCCTAACCCAACAGGCTATAAGACGATGGGAATCTATGCAGCAGACATCGTAAAATAAAGACATCATCGTGAAAAAGAAACATCATAGAAGAACATCGTAAAAAAGAAAAAAGAGGAATCGTGAATAATCATTATCACGATTCCTCTTTTTTATGGATAAGTATCCTGCTTACCAAAGCGGGAAGCAAGATACCGAAATCTACATTACTTAGCGACAAACTTCACTGCTGAAGTCTTGCCATCTACATTAGCTACAAGGTGATATACACCCGCAGCAACCTTACCCAAAGCAACGCTAGCCTTATCGCCAGCATGAACATTCTGCAAGGTCTTCTGAGCCATCAGCTGACCGGCATTGCTATAAACAGAGAGAACAACCTTGTCGGCATCAGCACCGATAGTAACATTCAAATTACCGTTCTCTGCATCTCCATTTACAGTAATATCGCCCTTAGAGGCACCAGCCACAACATTGCTGATACCTGTTGCAGCATCAACAGTCAAGGCTATGACACCAGTAGTAGAAGCACCATTGGCATCGGTAGCCACTACGTTGATGTTGGTCTTACCTGCTGCCTTGCCAGCCACGATAAATCCATCCTCCGACTTGAAGACAGTAGCTACAGATGCATCCTCGACAGAAGCTGTGTAGGTCATCTTGTCGCCATCCACATCCTTGAAGAGTTCAGCGAAGTTATACTGACCAGAGGTCTCGCCAACCTTCATAGCCAACTCTGTGGCACCTACGTACTCAGGTGCACGGTTGGTATGTTCAACGTTGTAGTTGACAACAACTGAGCTTACATTGCCTGACTCATCCTTGGCATTTACGGTGAAGGTATGCTTGCCAGCAGTACCATAATCTGGAACAAGAGCCACATTGAGCTTCAAGCTGCCGCCAGCCTCAACAGTATAAGTACCATTGCTTTCAGAAATACCGTCCTGGGTACCGTCCTCATTCTCATAGCTCTCAACAGCAGCGATGCCGCCTGCATCTTCCAGACTTACGGTGAAAGCCTCACCCTCGGCATCAGCAACAGTTACAGGAACCATCGCCTTGGAAGCCTCAGGAACAGTGGTCTCACCTTCAGGAGCGGTGATGATAGGAGCAGCATTCTTGTCGAGATAGATGTGATAGTTGTAGAGCTTGTTGTATGGATCATTGCTCTTCACTACGAGAGTAGCCTTATTGTTCTTGGCAAAATAAGCACTCTTGGCATTCACCTCGAACTGTACAGGAATAGCCTCGCCAGGAGCAATCTCACCTTCCTTATTCTCGTTGAGCAACTTAATCCATGGCTCACCCTTCTCCTTCTCGATACAAGTCATGAAGTAACCGAAGGCACCATAGCTGTAAGCATTGTCGTAGAGAGCCTCAATGTCAACCCAGCCACCCAATGACTTCAAGTGTGCCATATAGCGATTGGTCTCCATATCTCCATCCTTGGTAGCCATCATGGCAGATCCCTTGTAGCCAGCAGGATATTTCAATACGACATAGAAGGTATCAGCAGGATTGATGTAGATAGGGTTGTCAAACTCCAACATACGTGCAGCACCCTGATAACTACCATCCTCACGAGGTTCTTCCTTGGTAATATGAATCTTGCCATGACCAATGGTCTTCTCGGTAGCAGTAACATCATTGCCCAGAATAACAGAAGCCTCGATGTCAACATTCTCCAAGTCGCCTACTGTACCGACGAAGTAGAGATGGGTAAGATTGAAACCTTCAGCAGGAGCCTCATAGCGAGTTGCTGCATAGAAGTTCTCATCCAGAGCAGCAGCACCCGTACCCATCAGGGCTGCCTGAGCATTGGTTACAGGGTTGAGCACTGGATAATATAGCGCATTACCCTCGTAACCTGAAGGCAAGTCGTAGATGAACTTCTGATCATCCTTCACCTTCTTCAAGCCAAGAGCCTTCACCATGCCCTTCTTGCCAGAAATCTTCTCTACACAGGTAGCAACGAAATTCTTGGCAACATCCTCTGAAGGATAAGAGATGACGTTATAGGCAGGAGCAGGATCGTTGCCGTCCTCATACTCATTGCCTGCATCACGACCAGATGGATCGAGACTCAATGAGTAAGTAAGCTTATACTCGCCATCGTTCATCAGATTGACGGTACGAGTGTCCTTATAGTCAGAAGCCACATTTTCAATATGCAACTCCTCTGGGTCGAAGGCCATGACAGGAGCCTCTGTGATATTCAGCTTGATAGTAGAGGTGTGTGTCTCCTCATTCAAGCCCTCTACTGTAAATACGAGAGGGAAATCCTTCTTATGTACCTCATAAACATTATAAGGAGCGATTCTGAACTTCACGGTGTCGGTACCTACTACGATAGGTGCCATCATGCCGCTCTTGTATGGAACCCAAGCCTTGGCTGTAGCATCATCAGAGAGAGCCATTGGACCTGGGTCGATACCGTCGTCACCGCCATAGTTGCTTTGTGCAGCATAGACCTCAAGTTCACCTTCTGGAGCAGAAGGCTCCTCAACATCAGGGTCATCAGACTCCGAGCCAGTAAACATCTCAGAAGCAACGTCTGTGATAGTGAATGCCTTGGTTCCCTTGTTGACTACATAGAATTCATAGTATGAAGGATCCATTGCGTTCTCATCTACAGGCTGCTCAACATTGATTACCTCAGGGAACTCAGCCTGAGCCTCACCAGTGATATTCAGCTTAACAGGAATCTTAACGCTTGCACGAGAAGGATCGTTGGTTGTAACGTTCAATTCGTAATCGTAAGTGTCAGCCAGCTGGTTAGCTTTCAGCTCAACCGGCATTTCAACCTGCTCACCTGGAGCCACTACATAGTTCTTATATGGAGAGAACTCAACGGCATTGCCGTCGGTGATATACATATCAGCAGGAGTAATACCACGAGTACCGGTATGATCCATGATACCACAGAGACCGAATACGCCCAACTGGAATCCATCAGGATCTACATTGTACTGGAACTTGAAGGAACCGTCCTTGCGGAGAATCACCTCAAAGTTCATACCCTGCATCATCGTATTGCCATAATTCTTATAGCTTACAATAACCTCATCATCCTTTGCCTTGTAATATACACCATCAGAAGATGGGGTATTCATAGAGTGGTTACCCCAGAATGGGCAGATGATGTTGGTATAGAAGGTTTCTGTTGTTGGCAGACTTGCTGGTGGCTCAGGGAACTGCTTGTAATCCTCTACCGGAGCATCGAAAGATACGAAACCAGTATTGTAGATATACATGCTCTTATACTTCTTGCCATAGAATGGGAACTCGAATGGAAGTTCCACCTTCTTGAAGTCTGTCTTGTCAATATAGTATGCATAAGGCATGTGCTCAGTATAGTCGTTGGTGATGTCTACCCAGTTATAAGGTATATCGAAGCCATCGAGCTTAGACTTGAACACATAATCAACAGTAGACTTATCAGTAGCCTCCTGGTCGGAAGCTGTATACCAAGAAGCAGGCTCAGCAGAGAACGTAAGGTTCTCATCGCCCTCGTTGGTTACCTGGATTGTCTTTTTTACGTTGGTACCATAAGGAGTTTCAACCTCCAGGCTCTCTGGATTACTCTTCCAGGTAGGATTACCAATCACCTCTGCCTTCAATGGTATTTCCTTGGTTGTACCATCCTGATAGGTGATAACGAGAACATCTTCTACAGTACCCTTCTCGGCAGTAGGCAATGTTACTACGATATCCTTGCCCTGACCTGCAGGAACAGAGAATGCCGCATTCATTTCTTCAGCAAGAGTAAACTTGCCGTTCTTGACAGATACGCCAGCTACCTGGAGAGCATCCTTACCATTGTTGCTCAACAATACTGTGCGCTGCTGGGCAGAAGTACGGAATACCTTACCGAAATCTACGCTGGTAGAATCGAGAGCAGCCTCAGCCTTCAGGTTGTCGCCAACGATGTTGGCTGTCAACTTGACAGATGCACTTGGGTTGATTGGGTCGTTGGTGATAACGGTGAGATAGTTGGTCAGAGGTCCTGCCACCAATTCATCATTGGCTGCCAATGTTACCTTGATTTCCTTGCTTTCACCATTGCCTACATAGCCTTCAGTGCTTGACAGGCTCTTGATCATAGACTTGGCAGGAGCCACAATCTTGATGGCGCTGCCAGTAACAATATCATAATAAGGAGCATCCAGACCATCATTGCTCTCCTGTACCTTGTTGGCATCAACAAATATACAAGGATCGGAAGCAGCAATATCGCTGACACCTACGAAGTTGTGACCACCAGAACCGAATACGCCTGCTGGATTATAATCATCGTAGTAAACCTCTACACTTCCGTCAGGGCAAAGAGCCATGTGGAAGCTGATGGTTGTGGTCTCGCCGGCACCATTGGTTGCAGGAGTTACCACATCCTTGAACTTGATATAGAGTTTACCGTTCTTATGACCATAGGTAATCTTACTGTTGGCACCCATGTCCATCCAGCCAGAGTTGGTATAAGCCGAAATATAGCCCAATCCCTGTACACAATCGCCGGTAGGAACCATACAAGAGATACGGCCATCCGCCTGCTGCATGGAGACACCACCATAAGAAGATACGTAAATCTGCTCGTAGTCCTTGCCATAGAATGGGAACTTGAAGCCCACCTTGATAGGACCCGACTGCCAATTGTCGTTGGTAAACTGAGAGGTGATGTCCTTCTCGTCAGCCAACTCTGGAGCTGGCTCATACTCGAATGATTCGTCGCCGGCAACATTAGAGATGGTAGTATAACCAAACTTATGTGCTTTGGCAGTAGAACCTACTATCTTCTCGGAAGAGAACTTAGGGAAGACATACTGCAAAGGATAATTACCGGTATTCTTGATAGTGATGGTAGCAGTCTTATCCTCACCGCCTACCTTCAAGTCGCCTGCATCGTAAGCATCAGGAGTTACACTCTGCTTGGCAGGAACTGAAGCGACACCGCGAACCAGGAACGAATACTGCTGACCATTCTTATCGGTCAGGGTAATGGTACTGCTGAAGTTGCCCTCCTTGGTAGGAGCGAACGTCACTGGCAACATACCGGTAGAGCGGGCTGCAATATTATTGGCACCCTTTGACACATTGAACTGATCGGATGAAGACTTCAAGTTCTTTGGAGCCTGGAGCATACCATATTTACCACCGAATACACCATAACCGCTATTGGTCAACTCTACATCAATGGTCTTGGTCTGACCAACCAGCAAGTCACCGAAGTCAACCAGCTGCTGGCTGTGCAATTCTGGCTTATAGCCCTTCACGGTCATAGACAAAGCAACCTGCTGCTTGGAATCAACAGCCTCATTGCTCTTGACATGGATATTGAAGTTGTAAGTACCATTCACCAGTTTCTGACCATCATTCTTCAGAGTAACCTTCTGGCTTTCGTTAGGACGAACCTCACCGCTGATAGGCTCAGGGTTGAGAACCTGACTCCAGTCTGGGTTCTTGCTGATGGCCTGTACTGCCCATGTGAGCTGACTGGCTATTGCCTCGAAGCTGGTGCCCTTGAGAACCTCACTCAGCTGAGTCCAGGTTGTACCGTTATCAGAGCTATAGAAGCTGTACTGGGCAACATCGGTTCGGGTAGTCTTGCCTGTACCCAATGGGTTCTTGGCGCCTGCAGGGAACTTAGCCACTACCCAGAAGCTTGAACCAGGAGCAAAGTGAATCTGCTCTTTCAGGGTGATAGGATAATTGTATGCCCAGAAGTCATAATTAACCTTCTGAATCAAACTTGCAGTAGAGATAGAACGTGAACCGTCGTAAATCTCAATCACAGGATCCTGTCCGTTCTGTCCCTGAATACGAAGATCGGTCAGGTTGAAACCATTAGGATAAGTTGCCTTATCTACATAGAAATACTGAGCCAAAGCATTTGGCAGCTTGGTATCAGTTTCACCGATATAGCTGTACAACTGGTTGGAATAAGTCAAAGTGTCTGGCCAATCCTTTGCCTGATAGTTAGAAGTAGCCACAGCGTTGCGCTTCACAAGTGTTGGGCTGACTGTACCGCTGAAAGGAAGAACCTGACCTGGGTTTGGCTTCTTGATACGACCGCTGGTAGACATAGTAGCTCGGGTCGTAGCAGTAGTAAGCTGATACTTCAGCACGCCCTCACCGGCATTCTTTACATTGAAAGAAGCCTCGGCTGTGGAAGCCTTGGTGGCATCTACGGTCATAGAAAGGTTCTTCTTGTCTACCTGAACCTTAGGACCTGCATTGGTGGTAGCCTCCTTGATTGGAGATACGGCAGAAGCCTTACCCCAACGGTTGTAAGCTACAATTGCAAAATAATACTTAGTAGAAGCCTTCAAGCCTTCTACCTCATAAGACATCTTGTCGCCAGAATACTTGAACTTGGTATCTACAGTAGCAGAGCTCAACTTATTCAAGTCGTCTGTAGCAGTGAAAGCCTCTGTGCTATAATAAATTACATGATGATCAATGCTCTTCTCTTCGGTTTCAGGAATCGTCCATTCGATGAGAGCATTGTCGTGAGATGCAGTAACAGTGAAGTCGGCAACAGCCTCAGGCACACTACCCTCCTTGCCCTGCAAAGCCTTGTAAGCATCGATATAACCGGAGCCCATCAAGCCCTTGTACTCAGGATTCTGAGTATAAAGGTCGTTTACAGAAGTGGTAAGCAATGTTCGGAGAGTCTCATTAGAGAACTGCTTGTTACCATACTTGGAAAGAATCAATGCTGCAATACCAGATACATGAGGACATGCCATGGAAGTTCCCTCATTATAACCATAGGTACTATTAGGCAAAGTACTCAATACGCCATACTGCTGACCATTGTCTTCCAAACCACCAGGGGCTGTAACATCAACCCACTTGCCACGGTTGGAATAATAAGCCACGCTTCCGTCTGGAGCCATAGAACCAACAGCCACAACCTTGTCAAGACAACCAGGATAATAATTGCCTTCCTCGCCATTGTTACCGGCAGCAAAGATACAGAGACCACCGTTCATCTTGTCGCCACCACCATTCTTGGTGAAGTAATCAACAGCTTCTGTAACCGACTTATCCTCATCGTCTGCAACACTGGCACCCCAAGAACACTGGGCAATGCTTGCACCGCGATCGGCTGCATAAACTATGGCTGCACCGAAATCAGCTACAGCAGAACTGCTGGCACGACTGTCAAATACCTGACAAACCATCATCTTGACACCGCCCTTACCGTCACTACCACCAGCAACACCGCAGACACCGATACCATTATTATTGGTTGCACCTACAGTACCTGCTACATGAGTACCATGAGAGTGAGCGTTGATATCACTTGAATTGATAACAAAGTTATAGCCGTAGATATCATCTACATAGCCATCACCATCATCATCAACACCAGGCTTACCGTTCAACTCGGCTGTGTTGATCCACACATTGTCCTTCAGGTCTGGGTGATCTACCTGGAAGCCACCATCAATGATAGCAACCACAACATCCTTAGAACCGGTAACACCAGTTTCCCAAGCCTTGAATACATTGGCATCGGCACCCACCTTGGTTCCTGCGATATGCCCATCGTTGTTGTAATGCCACTGTTCATTGAGCAATGGATCATTGAAAGGCATGGTAGATGCAGCCTTGGCAGCCCTAGCTACAGCAGCAGGAGAAACCTCCAGGAAACGCTCACCGCCAATAGGCTTGTAAAGAGGAATTCGCTGTGCGTAAGATACGCCTTCAGCAGAACGGAACAGGTTTCTTGCCTGTGCCAATTTCATACCTGATGCCTCATAATGGACATCATACCAAAGATCCAGTCCGAAAGCCTTGTGCTTTGCCTCATTCTTACCGGCATAAGGAAAGACACGGGTCATGGAGACTGCCTTTACTTTCTGATTGACCCTGTCGAGCGGGGTCACGCCAGTCTGAACATACTTCTTGTTAGTGCCTTTTACCGACAACGGAAGCTTAGCCGCAATCATACGGTCGGCTATCTCACGCTGAAGTTTGACACGCACAACGCCCTCTACAAAGTTAGACTCTGCAGATTGTGTAGTAGAAGATGTAGACTGCGCACTGATACGAACGTTGCTGCCTAAACACAGCACCGCACATACAAGTAATAGTAATCTTCTTGTCATGTTTGTTTTGTTATTAAAATAAAAATAAAATTTCTCTCTCGTTTATATAAACCGAGTGCAAAATTAAATATTTTTATTGAAATACCAAAACAATCCCATCATTTTTATATAAAAAAGCGTAAGAAAAGTGTAATAACACAAAATACCTCTACACTTTTCTTACACTTTATAACCATACCAGGTTCTACCCTAATAAATCATCACTTTCCTTACCTGCCCATCTTTCCGTCGAATAATATTCACACCCTGTTGAGGCTTTGAGAGCCTGATTCCATCCAGGGTATAATAACCTTCAATGTCAGACAGTTGAGGCATCGTCACCTCTGCTATGCCATCCACAGTATTGTCTGTTACCTTTACTTCATCCAGGAAGAAACGGCCCTTATCGGCTGTAAAGCTAACCTTCACCTCACCCGTTGCGTAAACAGAAGCCCCCAACTGAGTCCATTCTCCCTTCTTGAGAGGTACTGAATACTTAGACAGTTCAGGCTTGCGGATAACCGCCATCTGCCTTGCGCCACTATTCACATCGGTTATCTCCAGATACAACTTGGTGGCATCACTTTTTCCATCCCATGCCGCAGCCTTGAATGAAAGTATCGCAGAACCTTTCACCGAAAAAGTTGGCGTGGTGATATTTCCGGCAACTCCCGATTTTCCGAGTCTTACGCAGCCGTTGGCTTCGTAAACAGTTCCTATACTGGTCCATCCACCATTATCCAAGTCTTCACCCGACACTTGAGTTCCAGCAATACTACCTTTCCACAGGTTATCGTTTCCACCTGTACCATGACACTTGTCAAACGATTCATAAAATAAAGTAGAGCCTGAAGGCTGTACCGGTGTATCAGGATTCTGATCGCCTGAGCGCTCAGCCTTACTCACCGTAAACGATGCCGAACCATCACTTGCAATGGCGATATTCTTGATGTCAAGATGCATATACTTAGAACCGTCAGCATTCTTATTATATAAGGTGGATGCCGGTTGGGATGTAGCTGTAAGACTACTATTAGACTGATAAGGATAGAGATCACTTGCCGAACCATCCAAATAGGTCGATTTGCCTGCTCTGAAGATGGTAAGACGAGGATGGTCATTGACAAATTTCTGATTGGCTTCGTCATAATATTCACTATTCGAGTTTGGTACATTATAATACCAGACATCAGCATCATAATCTACATGAGTAATCATAACTCCCGCTCCAGGAAGTTCAGCATCCCATCCTGACTTCTGTCGGTTTTCAATGATGTAATACTCGTCTTCATGTGCCTTGTTTCTGATGATATAAGCATCTCCTCCCTGGCTCATCGCCATGACATCAGCCACCTTTGTCTCCTTTTCTATATCCGTCAAGTCATGAAGAGTAATCCAACCACAGCTTGCTTTCTCATAAGCCGAATACCCAGCAGGCCATTTTCCGTCTCCATTGTAACTGCCACTATCCATCAGGTCAAATTCACCCAATCCAAACCATCCGGTATAACTGGTGTCATAAAGATCGAGCAAATCCAGACAGTGAGAGAATTCATGGCAGAAAGTACCGATTCCATCGAGTTTGTTCTGACCATTCAATTCACTGCTGCAGGCGTAAGTATCCACCTTAACCCCATCAAACTGCAACACTTTGCCATAATCAGACAATGACAAAGCATACATGTGAGGCCAAATGGTAGAAGCTGTACCACCATTGGCTTCGCCTTTACCGGCATAGAGAACAAAGACCTGTTCCACTTCGCCATCATTATCCCAATCATACTTGGAGAAGTCAACTCCCTGCTGCTTCGCCCAAAGGCAAGCCTCAGCAATCATTGCACCCGCACGCAAATCTTCACCGTCAGTACTATTTGCGCCATAATAAGCAGTGGCATTCTGCAGAGGACAGATACCAACCACGTCGAAATCCAGTTCGAACTGTCCCATACTTTGGGTACGGAAATAATCCTTCACACTGCCACGGAAGCCATTTTCCTTGTAATTATCGCCATTGACTATCTGCTTATACAATGTCAGATCATGCCCACTCTGGAACTTACGATCGGAGAATTCGGCTAAAATGACAAGTCCCTTCCTAGCTCCACGGAAACTATTCTGTTTTGCTTTCGCCTTTTGAAGATGAAGTTTCTGTCGAGATTGAACCTTTGCACGACGGGCTGCCGCATTCTTCTTGCGAGACAAGGAAGCAGTAGAATCCAATCGCTTTCCTTGTCCTGTTGCAGCATCCATTACATACTTGGTTCCGTCTTCCGAAACATAATAATGCATGAATTCATCGCCCACTAACTGTACACGGACCTCAGTTCCATCAGTCAAAGTCATCAAACGCCAAACGCCTCGCTTTGCAGGCACTGCCATAGAAGACAATGCCATACAAAGCAAGGCGTTCAATAAACAAAATCTTATCTTCATATCAGAATGAATATCATAGGATAAAAAACGATGCTTGATTTCAGCAGATTCTCTTACTTCAAGACAATCTTGCAATCTTCCAGACTCTCTACGGTAGCAAGAGCCTCATAACGGATTCCCTCCTTGCGCAGAAAATCACCACCATGCTGGAATGCCTTCTCGATGATGAAGCCCATTGCCTCAATCGTGGCACCAGCCTTCTCGCAGAGATCCATCACACCCTTGGAAGCGTTACCATTAGCGAGGAAGTCATCGATGAAGATCACGTGATCCTCTGGAGTCAGGTAGCTGTTGCTCACACAAACCGTATAGTCACAATCCTTGGTAAAAGAGTGAACCACCGAGGTAATCATCCCCTCCATGGTCTTAGGCTTCTTTTTCTTTACGAAGACTACAGGAAGATGGGTCAGGTAACCCACCATGATGGCAGGAGCGATGCCCGAAGCCTCGATAGTAACAATCTTGTTGTACTTGATGTCCTTGAAAAGGCGCACAAATTCCTTAGCCAGGTCCATCATCAGGATAGGATCCATCTGATGGTTCACAAAGCTATCCACCTTCAGGATTCCTCCAGGAAAGCATCTGCCTTCCTGCATAATTCTTTCTTTCAGTAAATCCATTATTCTGATTTGAAATTGATATGATTGATGATTAACAGCCATCATTCCCATTCCTGCTCTATTCCGCCGGATAAAAGGAAATGATGGCCTGTCTTTTTTATTTTTCCAAATTCTTAGGCAATACAAGATTCAGAATAACTGCGAGCAGGAACACAACAGCCACACAGTTGTCTGCAAATACGGTACGTACAATCTCAGGGAAGATATTAAACATACCTGTTGCCTGAGTAAAACCGAGACCCACACTGAGCGAGAGACTCACAATCACCATATTGCGCTGGGAGAAACCCGTACGTGCCATCATGCCGAAACCAGCAAAGAGGATGCTACCGAACATCATGATAGTACATCCACCCAATACAGCCTGCGGAATGGTTGTAAGAACATAACCGATAGCAGGGAATACACCACCGATAATCATGATGATGGCACCCATGGCAATCGTGAAGCGATTGACCACGCCCGACATGGCAGCCAAACCTACGTTCTGGCTGAAAGATGTAATAGGAGTACATCCGAAAAGACCAGAAACCGAACTTACAAAACCATCACAGCAGACAGCCGCACCCATCTCCTTGGTATTAGGATCACGCTTCAGGGCACTATTGCAAAGCGCTGACGTATCACCGATGGTCTCTGTAGCAGAAACCAGATATACAGCCACTACAGAAAGGATGGCACCTATATTAAACTCTGGAGTAAAAGGCAGAATACGGGGCAAGGCGATGATAGAAAGATTGGTAAGACCACTATAGTCTATCATACCCATGAAACAAGCAAGGATATAACCCACTATCAAACCTACGAGCACGGAAAGAGAGCGTAGGAATCCCTTGGCAAAAATCTGACAGAGAAGACAAGCCAATAAGGTGACAGAACCCACAATCCAGTTGTTCATGCTACCGAAATCGGCAGCACCCTGACCTCCGGCAAAAGAATTGGCACCCACAGGAAGAAGTGAAAAACCAATGGCTGTAACCACCGTAGCGGCTACTACAGGAGGAATCAGTTTGATCCAATACTTGGCAAAAAGTCCGAGTGTACCTTCCACGAGACCACCGATGATGACCGCTCCGATGAGCGTACCCATTCCATGGGCAGCAGCAATGCTGATGGCAAGAGAAAGGAAGGTGAAGGATATACCCATCACGATAGGGAGGCGTGAACCGATGCGCCATACCGGATAGAGCTGTACCAAAGTACCAATACCGGCGATAACCATACAGTTCTGGATAAGAACGGCGCTGATAGAGCTGTCCAACCCGACGGCACCGGCAAGAATCATGATTGGCGCAATGTTACTTACAAACATTGCCAGCACATGCTGAAGACCAAATGGGAGTGCTTTACCGACGGGCACCCTACCGTCAAGCTTGTAGAGATTTTCTATTGACTGTTTCATGTCGTATGTTATTATATTTCGATAAAAATCTAATAGAATTTTCGAAAAGAACCTCTTGGAGTCCAAAAAGATGGCGCAAAAGTACAAAGAAAAACTGAGAAAGTGAAATTTCTCTCCCATTTATTTTGATTTGTCTGCAAATAGATGTACTTTTGCAGGGCAATTAAAAATTCAAAGACAATGGAAAATCCATATATCAAGCAATTCCCCGACCTCATGTCGGGCAAGAAAATCATGTATGTTCACGGTTTCCTCTCTTCCGGACAGAGCGGAACAGTAAAGATGCTTCAGGATCTCATGCCCAATGCTACCTTCGTGGCTGAAGACATACCCGTACATCCGGAAGAAGGTATGGAAATGCTCCTCAAGTTGCAGGAAACAGAGAAACCCGATCTGATTATCGGTACCTCCATGGGCGGTATGTACACAGAAATGCTGAAAGGTACCGACCGCATCCTCGTAAACCCGGCTTTCGAAATGGGCAATACCATGAGCAGTATGACCGGTAAACAGGAATTTCAGAATCCACGAAAGGATGGTGTCAACGAACTGATGGTGACCAAGGGACTCATCAAGGAATACCGTGACATTACCGAACGATGCTTTCAGAATATCACTCCAGAGGAACAGGCAAGGGTATATGGTCTCTTCGGAGACAAAGACCCGGTAGTGCATACCTTCGACCTCTTCCATGAGCATTATCCCAATGCCATCCGCTTCCATGGCGAGCACCGCCTCATCGACAAGGTAGCCTTCCACTATCTCTGTCCGGTCATCCGCTGGATAGATGACAAGCAAAACGGAAAGGAACGCCCTATCGTATATATCGATTTCGATGCCTTGCACGACAGTTACTGGAAAGCCACAAGCAGCATGCACAAGGCCTACGAGATGCTCATCGAATACTACAATGTATATATTGTAGCCTCAGCACCTACCAACGACCATGAGTATATGGCAAAGGTACAGACCTGGGTGGAGGAATATCTTTCTACCCCAGCCTACAACCATATTCTCTTCACCAATCAGAAGAATCTGCTCTATGGCGACTATTTCATTGACCCACATCCAGCAGAGGATTTCATGGGAACAACGATCGAATATGGCAGCGATGAATTCAAGACTTTCGAGGAGATTGTCACCTTTTTTGATAGATTAGGAGGACAATAACAAAAACAAACGAGGCTCTGATGTCAATTCATTCCATCAGAGCCTCGTTTTATCTTGGCCTTTTATTCAAAAAGCTTTAGTATTCCGTCTTTGCCGCATTCTCTTTCCACATACGGAAAGCCCCCAACGCCTCATCTCTCATCAGCGCAATCATCGGCTTGTGACGGTCTTCTATCTTGCGGTCAATTTCCTCATAGATAAACTCATCATCAAAACCAATCTTGGCTGCATCCTTTCGGTCGTTGGCATAATAGATACGATCAAGATGTGACCAATAGATGGCACCTAAGCACATCGGACAAGGTTCGCAGGAGGTATAGATTTCACAACCCTCCAGATTGAAGGTTTTCAGTTTGAAGCAAGCCTGTCGTACGCAGTTTACCTCTGCATGAGCTGTAGGATCCTTGTCGATTGTCACACTATTGGAAGCCTCAGCAATGATGATTCCATCCTTGGCAATGACAGCTCCAAAAGGACCGCCACCGTTTCTTACGCTATTTTCTGAGAGCTCAATGGCTCTATACATCAATTCTTCTTTTGTCATAATCTAAGTCTTTATACCTTATTATATAATATAGAGGGCTACAAATTTACGAAATATTCTTGAATCCGCAAGGTTTTCTTCATTATTTTTATTATTTTGCAGCCAAATAGGATTCTTATCGGAATTTTAAGAAAGAATCAGAAAAGTGCTGTTTTAGGGCATCATTTTTATAGGAAAAGTGTAATTTTCCTGCATCAAAATCAGAAGAAAAGTGCAATTTCTTTCTAGAAAATCAGCGAAAAGCAAGAAATTTTAATCGTTTTCGCTGATTTTCTAAGTAGTTTCCTTGACATTTTCCTAAAAAAAACGTACCTTTGCAACCAACATTACAAAACTATCTTACAATGAGTTACGCAAAAATCATAGGAAGAAATAAAGAGATAAATATACTCGATAGAATATACAAGTCTAAGAAGTCTGAACTTGTAGCCATTTATGGCCGTCGAAGAGTAGGCAAATCTTATCTCGTAAGCGAATGCTTTGGAAAGAAGATTCTCTTCAAAGCAGTAGGCACTTATATTAAAGACGGAGACAAGGACTATGAGTCTTATCGCCAACTTCAACTTGCGCATTTCTATGATTCGTTAGTGATTGCAGGATTATCAACAAAGGAGTCCAAACCCACTTGTTGGAGAGAGGCATTCTTACTTTTGAGAAAAGTTCTGGAAGGAAAAAGAAACAGAAGGAAAATCATTTTTATCGATGAACTTCCATGGCTTGCAGGACCTCAATCATCAGAAATGATAGCAGAACTGGGATATTTTTGGAATTCATGGGCAGACAGTGAACGAAATATTATACTCATTGTCTGTGGATCGGCTACAAGTTGGATGCTTGATAATGTGATACATGACTATGGAGGCCTGCATGGAAGACTCACGGAAACCATCAAACTATTCCCTTTCACTCTAGCAGAATGCGAAAAGTACTACAAGAAAAATGGTTTTCATCTCTCACGCTATGAAATGTGCGTGAGTTATATGGCTATAGGTGGAATCCCCTATTATCTGGATAAGCTCCGCAACGATAGAACAATGACAGACAACATTGACAGCATATTCTTTGCTGATGAATTGATTCATCAGGAATTCAAAGATGTTTATACAGGACTTTATTCTAGCAAAGAAAAATACGTAGATATCGTCAAAGCTATTGGCAGCAAGTTCTATGGAATGACTCAATCAGAGCTTTCCAAGGCTACAGGTATCAAAACCGGGGGTACCCTGACAAAGCTACTTGACAACCTGAGAGAATCAGGAATTACGAGAGAGTATCCCCGTTATGGAAAGGAAAGAGTCGAAACTGTATATCAGCTAAAAGATTTCTTTTCTCTATTCTATCTGAGATTTGTTCATGGCAAACAAGTCAAACAAGGAGGGTGGAACACTATCCATGGGACAGCCACATTCTACACATGGGCTGGAGATACGTTTGAACTTCTGAGCATAGAGCATCTGCAAAACATACAAGACACTCTACGCATCCATTCGGTGGAAAGAAACTACAGTTGGTGTGGAAAAGCTGAAGACGGAAAAGGTGCCCAAATAGATTTAGTCATGGAGAGTAAAAGTGCTCAAACAGATTATCTCTGCGAAATGAAATTTTCAACAGGTAATTTTACTATCACACAAGATGCCGAGGAGAATATACGTCACAAGATAGACGCTTTCGCAAATAGTAAGATGCATAACAAGACTCGCTCAATACAAACAGTTTTGGTGACAACAATGGGACTTAGTTCCAATATGCATGCAAGTATCATCAATCACCTGATAACTCTTGACCAATTATTTCAATAACAAAATAGAAGAATAATGAAAGTTAACCGTGGCAATTTCGTTAAAATTACCACGGTTTTTGCTTTTTTCTTTCAAAAGGGGTGTCCACAATTAGCAGATCCCCAAAGTTAACAGTTAATTATCAATAATTATAAATACCTTTATTATAAGAGTATTTATAATTTTCGTAACTTTGTTGCCTATGAATCAAAACAACATATCCGCCACAGAACTTTTCCTGCGGGTAAGGGAACTCTTGATGCTTCCTGACCTGGAACCTGCTACACGCAACAAGATGATGCACGATACGCTCATCCTCTGCTGCCACGAAGGAGTGAAGAATACGAAACAAGCTTTCGGTAACCTTTTCGCCCAGGTGGATTATCTCTGCAAGGTACATGGCATCAAAATAGCCGACAAGATTGCCATCCAGACCATGCGCCGGCACAGCAACAAGCAGGAACCTCTATCGGAGGAAGATCTGAAGTACGATGCCCGTGCACTCGCCATCTTCATCTCTGCCGTATGCCAGACTGATATTCCACATGAACTGACCGTTCTCATCCCACATACCAACCGCCCCTACCAGAAGGGACTCGACATCAGCAACCGACGCATCCGCTGCATCGTGAAAAACTGGGACTCGGACTTCATCCATGTGGATATCGACCATGATACTGATGAGGAAGAACATCTCGTTTGTCTCAAAGATGAGGCAAACGGCATCAACCATACCTATCTCTGCGAAATATTGGAGGAAGGCATGCAGCTCAACCTGCTCGACTGTCAGATACGTCAACCAGTCATCACACCCCGACTCATCATCGTAGAACCGGATTATCTCATTGACATCAGTAGTATCGCAGCCTGCTTTACCGAGTTCGGTCATCATCCCCTGCTGTATCTCTTGAATCTGATGAAACCCCGTGCCAACACCCAGGCTACCCTACTTGGTAACTTTGCCGGTGCTGCGCTCGACGATATCATCAATTCGCATGGCAAGTATCAGGTGAACGAAACCATCAAGAGCAATTTCAGAGAAAAGGCTCTGGAATTTTGCACCTGCCCCTGGTTTGACGCCAAGAAATTCTATACCGATGCCAACCTGCAGGCTTACAATCTGCAGCAGGTAGTGGATATTCTCTTCCCCCGCACCGCCTCCCAGGCACAGATGAATGCCTTTCGGGGCGAGGGCATCTACGACCGGAAGAAAGCCATCCTGGAGCCGTCATTCGTGTGCGAAGCCCTTGGCATACAGGGACGTGTCGATCTAATGACCACCGACTGCAAACTTCTCGTAGAACAGAAATCAGGACGAAACCTCAATATCGAGAACCATCAGGCAGACCCTAACTACCACAGTTTCCAACTGGTGCCCCACTATGTACAGTTGCTGCTCTACTATGGTGTATTGCAGCACAACTTCAAGTTGGGCAACAATCTCGTCAACATCCGTCTGCTCTACTCCAAGTACCAGCCGCAGAACGGTCTGATGGTGGTAGCCTATTACCAGAAACTTTTCAGGGAAGCCATCGAATATCGCAACCAACTCGTTGCCGCTTCTTTTGAAATAGCCAAGAAGGGATTCGAGCATGCGCTGAATGAGTTTACCCCTGATGTTCTCAATGTAGCAGGCACCCAGGACTTCTTCTACAACAAGTACCTGAAGCCACAACTGGCAGACATCACCGACCCGCTTCATGCACTCAGTCCTTTAGAAGAAGCCTACTTCTGCAGGATGATGACTTTTGTGCTCCGCGAACAGATGATTTCCAAAGTAGGTGCCCAGGAAGGAACCAATACTTCGAGCAGCGATCTCTGGACGATGCCCCTTGCCGAGAAAAAGGACGCGGGCAACATCTATACCGACCTCCATATCATCAGAAAAGAACAGAGTGGAGAAGGTAGCGGTTACGATACCATTACCCTGAGCGTACCCGACCAAGGCAAGGACTTCCTGCCCAATTTCCGTATCGGCGACATGGTATATCTCTATACCTACAAACTGAAAGAAGAACCGGACGTCAGGAAAGCTATATTATATAAAGGTGTATTGCAGGAGATTCATTCCCATGAAATCGTGGTACATCTCAACGATGGTCAACAGAATGCTGACATCTTCGAAATGGACAAGCCATACGCTATCGAGCATGGTACTACCGATGCCAGCACCGGTGGAAGCATCCGAAATCTGCACCAGTTTATCTGTGCGCCACAAGAGAAGCGCGACTTGCTATTAGGCCAGCGCCCTCCCCGCCGCAACACCTCGCTCACGCTGACCAGACATTATGACGATGTACTTGACGATATCATCCTGAGAGCCAAACAGGCACAGGATTACTTTCTGCTCGTGGGACCTCCGGGAACAGGAAAGACAAGTCGTGCCTTGAAGTTTATGGTAGAAGAAGCATTGAACGATGGAACAGGAATGCCGACAGCAGAAAGCATCGTCGCTGGAGGAAAGACGGCTCAAAAGCCTGCCTCTTCCATCCTACTGATGAGCTATACCAACCGTGCCGTAGATGAAATCTGCGAAATGCTGGTAGATTCCGGCATCCCATTTCTGCGACTTGGCAGCGAATATTCCTGCGATGAACGATTCCGTCCATATCTGATAGAAAAAGCCATTGCCCAATGTCCGAAGTTGGAAGCCATCAAACAATATATAATAGGTACGCGCGTCATCGTGGGAACAACCTCGATGATGACCTCCAAGCCTTTCATCTTCAATCTGAAGCATTTCAAGCTTGCCATCATCGATGAATCGAGTCAGATTCTGGAACCCAATCTCATCGGATTGCTTTCAGCTATAGACAAGTTTATCCTCATCGGAGACTATAAACAACTGCCAGCGGTGGTACAGCAGAGTGAACAGGACTCTGCCATTCCTACCATCAACGACAGTCAGCAGAATAGCCTGATGGATATGAGTATTCTACAGGACATCTGTCTTACCAACTGCCGCAACTCCCTTTTCGAGCGTCTCATCCGCTGGGAAGACCATGAGCATCGTACCGATTTCATCGGCATTTTGCGCCGTCAAGGACGTATGCATCCGGAAATAGCCGAGTTCCCAAACAAGATGTTCTATCGCCGGGAACAACTGGAACCGGTGCCATGCAAGCACCAGTTGGAAACCCAACTCGCCTATTCTCTCCCATCAGAGGACGAGCTTGACGAACATCTGAAGAATCATCGTATGATATTCATACCATCAGAATTCTGCAAGGAGCCGAATATTTCCGACAAGATTAATGCCAACGAAGCAGAAATCGTAGTAGATATACTTCGTCGCATACACCGATATTACGGAGAGCAGTTCGACAGTCAGAAAACAGTGGGAGTCATCGTACCTTACCGCAACCAGATAGCCATGGTGCGCAAGGGAATCGAGAAATTAGGTATTCCGGAACTGGAGAAAATAAGCATCGACACCGTAGAAAGATACCAGGGCAGCCAGCGTGATGTCATCATCTACAGTTTTACCATCCAGAACATCTGGCAACTGGACTTCCTGGCAGGAAACAGTTTTATAGAAGACGGTCATATCATCGACCGTAAACTGAACGTAGCCATCACTCGTGCAAGAAGGCAAATGATCATGACCGGCAATCCTGAAATTCTCCGTAATAATCAGATTTTTAATGATTTAATGGAATACATAAAAGGAAAAGGAGGTTTTTTTGAGAAATTTCATTGAAAAAGTTTGGAGATATGGAAATAAAGTCCTATCTTTGCAAAAGAATAGAAAAAACAAAGATAATTCAATAGAGATAAAAGATACAGGATTCCGGTGCTTAACTGGCACCGGGATTCTTTATTTTTTACCCCTCTAAGAAATCACATTAATAACTATAAATTAATAAGAAGAATTATGGCTTACATGTCACAAGAAGGTTACGATAAACTCGTAGCAGAACTAAAACAGCTCACTACAGTAGAGCGCCCAAAGGCATCAGCCGCAATTGCTGAAGCCCGAGACAAGGGTGACCTAAGTGAGAACTCAGAGTATGATGCCGCTAAGGAGGCACAGGCTCATCTTGAAGATAAAATCAATCGTATCAAACTCACCATTGCCGAGGCTAAGATCATCGACACCAAGCAGTTGAGCACCGATTGCGTGCAGATTATGTCTAAGGTGGAAATGACCAACATGGTCAACAAGGCAAAGATGACATATACTATCGTGAGCGAAAGCGAGGCTAACTTGAAGGAAGGCAAAATTTCCATTAAGACTCCTATCGCACAGGGATTGCTCAACAAGAAGGTGGGCGAAATTGCAGAAATCAAGATTCCTCGCGGCACCATCAAGCTCCGTATCGACAAAATCTCATTTGAATAAAAATAAAGGAACTATCATATCGGCTCCCAAGCCCTTATGGCAGTTCCTTTTATTATGACATGTAAGCCCACTAAATAAAATATCAAATGAGAATGATGCGAAGAGAGAGAAATAAAGTTTCTATTATAAATGTTTAATTGAAAGAGATTATGGCAAGTATTTTTTCTAAGATTGCAGCGGGAGAGATTCCCAGCTACAAATGCGCAGAAAGCGATAAGTTCTACGCTTTTTTAGACATCAGCCCTATCGGCAAGGGACACACATTGGTCATTCCTCGCAAGGAAGTGGATTATATCTTTGATATGGAAGACGAAGACCTCGCTGAGTTTGAAGTATTCGCCAAGAAAGTGGCAAAGGCCATCAAGGCTGCTTTCCCTTGCAAAAAAGTGGCACAGGTTGTTTTGGGTCTGGAAGTTCCTCATGCACACATCCACCTCATCCCTATGAACAGTGAGGCTGATGTCAACTTCCGCAAAGAACATCTCAAACTGACTGAAGAGGAATTCAAGGAAATCTCTAACAAGATCTACACAGAATTTCAAAAAAATGAGAAAGACTAAGAAATTTAATTAAATGAGAAATGACAAATGAGAAATGAGAAATGCAGCAAGATAGCCGTTCATTTCTAATTCCTCATTTGTCATTTCTTAGTCTTTCTAATTATATCAAATGTATTCTTCGCCCTTCTTCATTTGCACTTCATTCACATATTTGCGAACCAATGCAGAGGAATCTTCTTTCTTGCAGATCAAGAGTACATTGTCCTTCTCTGCTACAATGAAACCATCCAAACCATTGAGAACTGCGAGTTTGCCCTTTGGCAGTTTGATGACATTACGATGGCAGTTTTCCATCATGACATCACTATCTATGATCACATTATCATCCTCGCTCTTCTGCATTGCCTCATAGATACTGTGCCAGGTGCCGAGGTCAGCCCAACCGAAATCACACTTCAATACAGATACATTATCTGACTTCTCTAAGATGGCATAATCTACGGAGATATTTGGATATGAAGGGAAATTCTGCTTCATATAGGCATTCTCTGTCTCCACATCAAAAGTGCGATAAGACTCATCGAAACCTCTCAGTACAGCAGGCAGAATTTGAGAAAAACTCTCACGTAAATGCTTGACATTGGAAATGAAAATACCTGTATTCCAATAAAATTCACCACTATCAACAAATATTTTGGCAAAATCACGCTCAGGCTTCTCTGTAAATGACTGAACATTATAGAGATTATCCCCTTCTGCATCGCCCAACTGGATATAACCATATCCTGGTTCTGGACGGGTTGGTTTTACACCTAACGAGAGAAATCTATCGTTTTCAGCAACAAAAGCCAGTCCTTTCAGTACATTTTCCTTGAAAGCTTCCTCATTGAAAACTGCCTGATCGGAAGGAGTGGTAATCAAGCAGGCTTTCGGATTCAACTGCGAAACACGATGGTTTGCCCAAGCTACACTTGGAGCCGTATTGCGATGAATCGGTTCGGCCATGATTCGTTCAGCAGGAATCTGCGGCAACTGTTCCCTGACCAGTTCCACATATTCCTCATTAGTATTGATAAAAATATGGTCGGCAGGCACAATCTTCACCATTCTATCGTAGGTCTGCTGCAACTGGGTACGCCCCACCCCGAAGAAATCGATAAATTGTTTCGGGTAATTGCTTCGACTGCATGGCCAAAGTCTTCTACCCTTACCACCTGCGAGTATCACGCAATAATTGTTGCTATCATTTATTGTCATATATTAAGAAACTTAATTGTTAGTTTTGAAATTCTGATGTAAAGGTAAAAAATATATGTGAACCAACCAAGTTTTTTTCCACAAATTAATATAGATAAGGTGAAAAACAACAAAAATTTAGTGTTTTCGAAATAAAAATGCATTTTTTTGAAAAAAAGTCGGCAAAAAGTTTGCCAGTTCAAAAATTATTAGTACCTTTGCAACCGCAAATAAGCCGAGAGGCATTCGCCCAGATGGCGGAATCGGTAGACGCGCTGGTCTCAAACACCAGTGGAGCAATCCATCCCGGTTCGATCCCGGGTCTGGGTACAAAGAGCTGCAAATCGAAAGATTTGTGGCTCTTTTTTTATCCCACAGATTTCACAGATTACACAGATATTTTCGACGCCAAAACTTAAATCTGTGTAAATCTGTGAAATCTGTGGGACTTTTCTCTTTATCTCCACCATCACGCTGGAGACATTCATCCTATTTCACGATGGTATTACTTCACAATCACTTTGATTCCATTTACAATATAAATGCCTGAAGGCACAGGAATCACTTGTCTTTCACCTGCCTGAACTGCAACTGAAGTTACTTTCTGTCCACTCAGATTAAAGATCTTTACGGTCTGAGAACGGTCAGATGATATGATAATCTCGCCATTGCCACCATAGATACCCTTGTTCAAGGAAATGGTTGAAATACCAGAAGGCTGACCAGCTACATAGACAACCAAGTTAAATGGCTTTAACGAATAATAGCCACCCGAAACTATGTCAAGTCTATTATTAGACAAAGTGGTTGGAATATTGTAATATTCATTATCTGTCAAACTCATGAACCACAGATCAGAAACGATTGTATTGCCTCCCAACTCGTTAGGGTCAAAAGACCTGGATATTGTAGTGGTCGCTCCATTACCAGGAATGCGTACCGTCTCAAAACGAGGAACAAAGCTTCTTTCATTCGTACTATATGCTACCAAGGCATATTTCAGCAAGGCTGTACCTCCATCATTCTTGATAACAAAGTTGAATTGGGCAAAAGCATCATTCGTCTTTGGAGCTTTCACTTTATTACTACCATAAGTCGCCTTTTCGGTCTCATATTCATTTGGAGCAGCATTGCTCCATGCCTTTATAACTGAGAATACAGGGGCTGCAGGTGTAGCTCCAACTGTAAACTTCTTGCCATTAACAAAGATATTTTCTGCCCCTGCATCAGTCAACCAAAGATATAAATCACCTTCCGAAGGAGACAACTCTACTTTTCTGGTAATAGAACTATGCGCAGGAACCGTGACATACACATCCGTCGCGGCTTGGTCTGGCATAGTAGCAGTCGTATTGCTGAAGATATTGATGGCTCCCAAATATTCGATATCACCCTGATTTTGGATAGTAATTTCAAAGCCATTGGTAAATCCACCCAATAGTTCTTCGGTTGGAGTGATATCTGCTTTCAATTGCGAGCGAACCTGAGTCAGTTTTTGAGCTGTAGCCTCAACGACATAAGGCCGCATTTCAGAATTAGCGCATTTGTTCCAATGAACATGATCGGTACTATAAATCGCATAGATCGTGGTCTGTCCGATTGGGAAAGCATAATCAAATTCAAACAAGAAAGTATTACCATAAGTTCCGCCATTATCTTGGATACCCTTAATAGAGAATTCCCTAACCCCTGAGATTGGAGTATAAGTACCATCAGACTTCAATATACCATAAGCTAAAGAGCCTGTCATATCCTGACGACTCTGATTACAGAAATAATTCTGTATTTTCAAGGCAAATTTATCTGAAACCTGATTTCTTGTATCCTTAGTCAGTTCAAAAACAGACATTTTATCCCAATAGCTCTGCACAATAGGGACGAAAGGTGCCACAGGCTCATCTAACTTACCATTATCAGGAGCCACACCAACCAACATACTACAACTGCGGTTGTAACCATCCTGCGCATTACCGGAGCCGACACCACCCTTCTCAGGATTCAAGATTGTAACATCGAAATAACCATTCTGATAGCCTCCCCAGCCCCAGTTGATATGATAAAGTCCCTGTCCATCGGAACCATCACAGATAAACTGATGACCACCATCAGTAGAAGAACCTGAATAGAAAACAGGACGCCCAGCAGCCAATTCATTGTCAAGAATCTGAGTCCATTCTGCCAGAGAATATAAAGAACGGGATAAATCCAGCATCATATCGGCATCATATCCGAAATACTTAGCCAAAGGCGCTGGCGTAAGATTTGCACCCGACATTTCACCATACCCCATCTTCACGGCAGCTCCACAATGAAACATCAGTTTGGCTACGGCATTGGCTTGAGCTTCGGTATAACTACCCTCGGCACTACTATAGAAAGGTAACATGTTGTCCCAATCATATACGCCATCACTCTTGCTGATACCAGGAACGGCTACATCTCTGCCATACCATTTCCTAGTATATTCAGGAATATCCTGCAACAATTGTTTAGGATGCTTATAATAAGCCATCACCTGCGCCATAGCCGTAGCCACACAACCAGTGACTGCCCGATTTTTTCCATCATAAATCGGACACATATTATTAAAAGGCTTACTCTGATTCCATGCAATATTACCCAATAAAGGAGAAACTGCCTTGGAATGAGTAGAATTTACCGAAGAACGGTAAGCTTTTACCTCTGCCAAATTGCGCAGAGTAGCTTGATCGCCCTTGGTCACAGCCTCTACCATCTCCTGATAAGCCTTCATGAAGTTCTTATAACTTTCTGGAAGAGATGCCTCATCATAAGTTCCCTGATCGGTATAACCTACGATTTCCGGCAGACAATCGTCGCCCGACACAATCGTGAAACCCTTTCCCTCACCATGAGGAAAAACATAATAACTGGCAGTTTCCTGATCAGAAGCCTGAGATTTCTGAGTTTTGTCACCAAAACCGAAAGACTTCGCCTGTGATGCAGCAGACTCATCCATGACGATACCCAACAAAGCAGCCTGGCGCTCTGCTATCTGCTTGGCTTGTCGGAAACTACGTGGTCCTGCAAATGCTGATACAGAGATCAGCAACAGGGCTGACAACAATAGGTGTAAACGAATACATTTCATAAGCAATATATCAAAAGTTTAATTGAGTTGTATCGGCCACAAATATACGACAATTATTCTACACTTGCAAGTTTTTCCTAAGAAAATTCTGCAAATTGCTATATTCCCCATGAGCGAAAACGTTTGCGATATAATAATATCCCATTTATTTGGCGATAAGAAATTAAATGCGTATTTTTGCAACATCAACTGCAACCTATATGCAGAACAAGAAATAATAGCTATTTATTAATAACTCTATTAAACCCAGATTAATTCATGAAGAAATTTTTCAGTTTCGTATTTGCATGCCTGGCAACTTTTGCGTCACAGGCAGCAGAAACCAACAACTATGACGAGCTTTACCAGAATCTTCCATTCCAGATGGAGAAGGTAACACGCCCTCAATTCCCTGCCAACGAGGTTAACCTCAAGGATTTCGGAGCTATCGGCGATGGTTCTACGCTCTGTACTGATGCTTTCAAGAAAGCGATTGATGCACTGGACCAGAAAGGCGGCGGCAAACTGATTGTTCCACAAGGTGTATGGTTTACAGGTCCTATCACGCTGAAAAGCAACATCAACCTGCATATCGAAAAAGGTGGTGTCATCCTCTTTTCTGCTGATGTCAACCTCTATCCTCTCGTAGAAACCTCTTTCGAAGGTCTTGACACCCGTCGCTGCCAGTCTCCTATCTCTGGTAGGAACTTAGAGAACGTGGCTATCACCGGTCAGGGTGCCATCGATGGAAACGGCGAATATTGGCGCCCATTGAAGAAAGCCAAGGTTACTTCTGCCCAGTGGAAAGAGATTACTTCCCGTGGCGGTGCCTTCAAGAATCCTAACTACTGGTTCCCTTCTGAGGCAGCACTCAAAGCAGATGAAAAAGGTGCAGGCATGAACGTTCCTCTCGGCATTACAACCGAAGAAGGCTGGAATGAAGTGAAAGACTATCTCCGTCCTGTGATGGTAAGTCTCATCAGTTGCAAGAACGTTTGGCTCAACGGTGTGATCTTCCAGAACTCTCCAGCCTGGAATATCCATCCTTTGATGTGCGAGAATGTACTTATTGAGGATGTGTTGGTACGCAATCCTTCTTTTGCCCAGAATGGTGATGGTCTTGATTTGGAATCATGCAAGAACGCACTGATTGTCAATTCTACTTTTGACGTAGGTGATGATGGTATCTGTATCAAGAGCGGTAAAGACCTTGACGGAAGAAAACGTGGCATTCCATGTGAAAACGTGATTGTCGATGGATGCACCGTTTTCAAGGGTCACGGCGGTTTCGTGGTAGGTAGCGAAATGAGCGGTGGTGTCAAGAACATTATGGTACGTGATTGCCAGTTCCTCGGTACTGATGTTGGTTTGCGTTTCAAGAGTGCCCGTGGTCGTGGCGGTGTCGTTGAGAACATCTACATCCAGGATATGTCTATGTTTGATATCCAAACCGATGTGATCACCTTTGATCTCTATTATGGTGGAAAATCAGCAGTTGAAGTATTAAACGATGGCGACCAGAAGAAGCAGCAGGTGGTAGATATAAAGAAGGTAGATGAAACCACTCCAGCCTTCCGCAACATCGACATCAACCACGTCATCTGCCGTGGCGCACGCCGTGCCGCCTACTTCAATGGTCTTCCAGAGATGCCAGTGCAGAACATCAGCATCAAGGATATGGAGGTAAACAATGCCCAACAAGGTATCGTTATCAACCGCACCGATGGTGTGAAGTTGGAAAACATCAAGGTTTCTGCCAAGACCCATACCTTTGATGCCAAGAATTCCAAGAATGTAACGGTGAATGGCAAGACTTACAAAAAGATAGATGACAAGGGCATCACCCTTGATTTCTAACCGACATTCATCAGACAAAACATTTATAATGCCGCCCTAACCCCATCAAAAATGGCAGTTAGGGCGGCATTTCTGCTTATAGTACATGTCTTCACTCTTCACCTTACTTTTTAAAGTGGGCTCAGTATTTAATACCTGTCCCATATTCCTATATTACTTATTCACCATCGGAAGCCGAATCTTGCCATTGGACTTAATCAGATAAAGAGCACTATCTCCTGCTTCCTTATAGACACTATCCCCTATGGCATATCGCCCTTCTAAATTCCAGACTTTGGCTATTTTGAAGTTCACCTTCATTCCTTCACTCGTCATACCGGTAAATCGATAGAAGCTATCCTCATGGGCAGACAAAATTTTGAAGTCATAATGCATAGAAAGACAATACTCCAACAAACTGTCTGTAATCGAATATTGTTTCGTATAGAAGCGATAGCCGAAATATGCCAAGACTATGGTTCCTGCACAGTAATTCAATATATTAAGAGTCAGCATGACTCCTTTCTTAGTTATATTCACAATATCACATATTTACAATTGTCATTATATCTCCTCTCCATAAGCCATCAAAGATACCTTTATGGTAGTATCCGGTTTAATCACGTAAATTTCCTTTTCGCCTGCCAATTTATGAATGCTGTCACCAGAACAAACATCGTCCAAATCCCAGTTTTGAGGCAATTTAAACTTAACGATTCTGCCCTCTTTCGTTCGCCCTTCAAAATTGTAATATCGGTTCTGATAACTAGAAATCACCTTAAAGTCATATTGCAACGGCACACAATCTTCCAATGTATTCTCAACCACCTTCTTCTCATCTGGTTGCAATGCAAAGAAGATGACATAAAAACATGCCATTCCCCATATAAGGTAACCAACTACTTTCATTATACTCTTAAAATCTTCCATATCAATGCATCAAAAAATTCGTGAAAGACATAGACCAAATGCTTCATGGCGACAGTATATTATTCCTCAAAATCGATGGACAGTTCACCAGAACCCAAAAGATTATAGCTCATGCGATGATAAGGAGTCACACCATACTCCTTAATGGCTGCACGATGCTTTTTAGTAGGATATCCCTTATTGCCTTTCCAGTCATACTGCGGATATTCTTCGGCCAAAGCATCCATGTAATCATCACGGTAAGTCTTTGCAAGGATGCTGGCTGCTGCTATCGACAGATACTTTCCGTCACCTTTCACGATGGTTGTATAAGGTAAATCCTGATAGGGTTTAAAACGATTACCATCTACAATGATTGCCTCCGGACGAACCTTCAGCTGATCCAAAGCACGATGCATCGCTAAGAAACTGGCATTTAATATATTGATTTTATCGATTTCATCGGGTGTAACTACACCTACAGCCCAAGCTACAGCGTCCCGTTCAATCTGTTCACGGAGTGCCTTACGCTTCTTATCTGTAAGCTTTTTACTGTCATTGAGATCTGGATTTTGATAACCAGGAGGTAGAATGACGGCAGCAGCATATACGCTTCCTGCCAGGCATCCACGACCTGCTTCATCGCAACCAGCCTCAATCTTATCCTTATAATAATGACTTTCCAGCATAAACTTCAAATTCTGTTGTTCTTGATTTAAAACATCAGGCTCTTGCTAAAACATCATAGCAACACGTTTCACACCAGCTACCAAAGCATCAACTTCCTCCTTCGTATTATACAAAGCAAAGCTTGCACGGACGGTTCCTAAAATACCATAACGATCCATCAGAGGCTGTGCACAATGATGACCAGTTCTGACAGCGATACCCAAACGGTCGAGCAATGTACCCATATCCATGTGATGAATATCTCCTACCAAGAAGCTGACAACAGCATCTTTACCTTCCTGCTCACCAAAAAGTCTGATTCCATCGATGGTTTTCATCTGTTCCATACAGTAGCGGGTCAATTCCTGCTCGTGCTTGGCGATGTTGTCCATACCGAGAGCAGAGACATAATCGATGGCTTTTGCCAAACCATGAGTAGCCACATAGTCAGGAGTTCCAGCCTCGAACTTAAAAGGCAACTTCTCAAAAGTGGTCTTCTCGAAGCTCACACTTTCAATCATTTCGCCTCCTCCTTGGTATGGAGGTAACTTATCGAGCCATTCTTCCTTACCATAAAGAACACCGATACCTGTTGGTCCATAAATCTTATGTCCGCTGAAAGCAAAGAAATCACAATCCAAGTCCTGCACATCCACAGCAAAGTGAGGAGTACTCTGAGCACCATCCACTATGACAGGTACATCATGCTCATGCGCAATCCTGATCATCTCCTTTACTGGATTCACCGTACCTAATACGTTGCTCACTTGGGCAATACTTACGATTTTAGTACGATCAGTGAACAAATGAGTGAATTCATCGAGGTTAATCTCACCTTTATCATTAATAGGAATAACACGGATGGCAATTCCCTTCTTAGCAGCCTGCAACTGCCAAGGCACGATATTGGAATGGTGCTCCATTGTAGAAATAATCACCTCATCGCCCTCGCTCATAAACTCATCACAGAACGATGAAACCACAAGGTTTAAACTTTCTGTAGTACCACGGGTAAAGATAATTTCCTCGATCTTAGGCGCATTGATAAACTTACGTACGGTCTCACGAGCTGCCTCATGAAGATCGGTAGCCTGCTGAGAAAGATAATGCACACCACGATGCACGTTGGCATTTACATTAAGATACTCATCGCGCATGGCATCAAGTACACACAATGGCTTCTGCGTTGTAGCCGCATTATCCAAATACACCAACGGTTTATCATATACAGTTCTCGATAAAATCGGGAAATCTTGACGTACTTTATTTATATCATACATAATCCTAAGACCTTTTATATCGTTTAAAAAAGGCGCTCCTCAAGCAGAAGAACGCTTTATTATTTATTTACAGAGTTTGCAACCCTCACACTTATTGAGTTCGCCACGGAATCGCTTCTCAACGAGATGATGCAGGCGGTCGCGCAATGGCTCCAGCTCCATCTTGTCGATGACTTCGTTGATAAATGCAAACTGAAGGAGCAACTTAGCCTCCTCACGGCTCACACCACGCTGCTGCATGTAGAACAAGGCTGCATCGTTGAGCTGACCTACAGTACTTCCATGCGCACACTTCACATCATCGGCATAAATCTCCAGCATCGGCTGGGTAAACATACGGGCAGTCTTCGTTGCACAGAGATTCTGGTTGGTTTCCTGAGAAGTAGTCTTCTGGGCACCATGACGAACCAAGACTCTACCGGCAAAAGCACCACGTGCTTCTCCATCGAGCACATACTTATAAAGCTCGTTACTGCTGCAATGACCCACCTGATGATCAATAAGTGTATTATTATCTACCACCTGATTCTTATCAGCAATCACGCAACCATTGCAGAAACACTCAGCACCTTCTCCCTTGAACACCAGATCGAGACGGTTGCGAGTGATACCATTATGAAGTGTAATCACGTTATGGTTCACACGGCTATTGGCCTGTTGCTCGATATACACATTGCTGACACGACGGTTCTTATAATGAGTCTCCTCCAGACAATAGAGATCGAGACTGGCATTCTCACCTACGTATGCCTCAATGACCTGAGTAGCGAGGAAGTTCTTATCGTCAGCAGCATGGTCACAGAAGAGGAACTTTGCCTCAGCTCCCTGCTCCAAGACAATGAGAACGCGACGGTTTACCATCAGGTCAACATCCGAACGAAGGATATTGATAACCTGTATGGTACGATCCAATTTTACATTCTTTGGAATATAGATGAGCAAACCATCCTGTGCCAGGAATGTATTCAATGCAGTGATACCATCTTCATCCGTTTTTGCAATCTTAGCATAGTATTTTGCGATGAATTCGGGATTTTCTGCAGCAACCTTGCACAAAGAATCCACGATAACACCCTCTGGCAACTCCACTTTTGGAAGAGCTTTATTATAGAAAGCATCATTTACCACAAAGTAGAGTGAAGTACTCAAATTAGGAACATCGCAACGGAAAGCCTGGTATGGATCTACTGGAATTTCCAAGCGATTCAAATTCAAGCCATAGTCTGGCTCGAAGATGGCGCTCATATCGGTATATTTGTATCTTTCTACCTTACGGGAAGGGAAGCCCAAGCGACGGAAGTCCTCGAATGCAGCATCACGAACTGCGTTGAGAGCATCAGCACTGTGCTTCTTGATCATTCTCGAAGAAGACTGATACAAATCTAAATATTGTTTTTCTGAAAGCATAGCCATCCTCCTCATTATTTCTCATCTACCTCAGCCTTGATCCAATCATAACCACGAGTCTCAATCTCCTTGGCAAGTTCAGGACCTGCAGTTTTCACAATTCTACCTTTATAAAGGACGTGAACCACACTTGGCTTAATCATATCGAGCAAACGCTCATAGTGAGTGATGACGATGGCAGAAGTCTGATCGGTATGCATCTTGTTCACACCGTCTGCCACGATACGCATCGCATCCACGTCAAGACCTGAGTCGGTTTCATCGAGAATAGAAAGCTTTGGCTCCAGCATAGCCATCTGGAAAATCTCGTTGCGCTTCTTCTCACCACCCGAGAAACCTTCGTTTACAGAACGGCGAGCCAACTTGCTGTCCAATTCCACCAACTCACGCTTCTCGCGCATCAGCTTCATAAACTCACTTGTGTTCAATGGTTCCAAGCCCTGATACTCACGCTTGGCATTGATAGCCGCACGCATGAAGTTGGTCATGGATACGCCAGGAATCTCCACCGGATACTGGAAAGAGAGGAACAAGCCTTCACGGGCACGATCCTCTGGCTTCATATCCAGGAGGTTCTTGCCGTTGAAGATAGCCTCACCCTCGGTTACAGTATAGAGAGGGTTACCTGTGAGCACAGCGCTCAAGGTTGACTTACCGGAACCGTTAGGTCCCATGATAGCATGTATCTCACCATCGTTGATAGTCAGGTTGATACCTTTCAATATTTCTTTGCCTGCAATAGTAGCATGCAGATTCTTTACCTCTAACATATTATATTTATGTATCTATAATTATTCAAACAAGCTATCCCACAAACTTCTTCCGTCATTAGCAGTAAAAGTAAATGGAAAATTAATCTTTAAACCTACTGATACTGCATGGCGATGCAGTTGTCCATGATTATACGACGTATTCGAACTTCCTTTTTCCATGTAAGTAGCCCGATAGTGCGAGTCGAAACCAAGACGATAGCTGTATTCTACTTGTAATGCAATATTAGAAAACAAATAGAAATCCGCTCCAACCACAGGTCCTGCACTGAAACGTGGTAATCTTATATTACCATATCCTTCGTATTCATACGTCTTCGTTCCTATTGAACCAGTCGTGATAGAAGCAGACGTAGAGAAAGCTGAATGCTCTGCATCAAAAGCACAAAGCATATCGAGCCCCACATAAGGTTGAACCCACCAATCCGTAGGAGCAACATACCATCTTCCGCCTAACATCAGTTGATTTATGTCATAAGCAGCCTCCCCCTTCAAAAAGGTAACTTCTTCATGCTCATAACCTGCCTTTAAACTAAAATTCGTATTCGGCAAATAATATTCCGCATGAAACTTAGTCAACATTCCTATATTCTGGGTAGAACCGAAATGGTACTTTGGTACTTCCGCACCCGTATGATGTGCATTCTGATAAAAGCCTCCACCAATATGAGCATCTATCGCCCATACTCTTTCGACATCATCATCCTTATACTTAGGTCGTTTATAGGTAGTCTGTCCTACAACAGACATACCTGCCATCAGTAAGCATAAAAGCATTATCTTTCTCATAAGACGTCACCTCAAAATTTGTTTCGTAATAGCCAATAGAAACTATCGCTTATCCTACGGTTCCTTCGAGTGAAACACTCAGGAGTTTCTGTGCCTCAACGGCAAACTCCATAGGCAACTTGTTGAGCACATCCTTGGCATAACCGTTTACGATCAAGCCGACAGCCTCCTCGGTAGGAATGCCTCGCTGATTGCAATAGAAGAGCTGGTCTTCTGAAATCTTCGAGGTAGTTGCCTCATGCTCGAACACGGCTGTGTCGTTATGGGCATCCATATATGGGAAGGTATGTGCTCCGCAATCGCTGCCCAGCAACAAAGAGTCACAGGAACTGTAGTTGCGGGCATTATCGGCATTGGATGTAGCACGAACCAGACCTCGATAGGAGTTCTGGCTATGACCAGCCGAAATACCCTTCGAGATGATGGTACTCTTGGTGTTCTTACCCATGTGAATCATCTTGGTACCTGTATCAGCCTCCTGATAGTTGTTGGTAACGGCCACACTGTAGAACTCAGCTACAGAGTTATCGCCACGCAAGATACAGGAAGGATACTTCCAGGTAATAGCAGAACCCGTCTCTACCTGAGTCCAGCTCAACTTAGAGTTCACACCACGCAAGTCGCCTCGCTTGGTTACAAGGTTCAACACACCACCCTTACCATGTTCATCACCAGGATACCAGTTCTGAACGGTAGAGTACTTCACCTCAGCATTATCCTTGACAATAATCTCTACGATAGCTGCATGGAGCTGGTTCTCATCACGCATTGGCGCTGTACATCCCTCCAGATAAGAAACGTAGGCATCATCATCAGCGATAATCAATGTACGCTCAAACTGACCGGTGTTACGGGCATTGATGCGGAAGTAACTGCTCAACTCCATCGGACAGCGGACGCCCTTAGGAATATAGACGAATGAGCCATCACTGAATACGCAACTGTTCAAGGCTGCATAAAAGTTATCACGATAAGGAACAACGGTTCCCAGATACTCTCTTACCAAATCAGGATGCTCCTTCACAGCCTCACCAATACTGCAGAAGATGACGCCCTTCTCACGGAGTTTCTCCTTGAAGGTAGTCTTCACCGACACAGAGTCCATGATGGCATCCACGGCGGTACCGCTCAAAGCCAAGCGCTCCTCCAGAGGAATACCGAGTTTATCGAATGTCTTCTCCAACTCAGGATCAATCTCCTTGTTCTTTGGCTTCTTAGCCAAAGGGTCTGCATAATATGAAATCTCCTGGTAGTCAACAGGTGGCACGTGTACGTGTCCCCACTTTGGCTCCTTGAGCGTCTTCCAGTAATGGTAGGCTTTCAGACGAAATTCGAGCATCCAATCTGGCTCTCCCTTCTTCTGTGAGATGAGGCGCACAACATCCTCGTTGAGTCCTTTCTCTATGATTTCAGTATGCACATCAGTAGTAAAGCCGAATTCATATTTCTGCTCAGCCACCTGCTTGACAAACTGATTCTTTTCTTGTTCTTTCTCTGCCATTTTATTTAGAATAACCTTTCGTTATTTAAACCCTAAATAGGGATAAGTCACCAAGGACTCATCCCTACCTTATTATATATAGGATAGAGTGAAAAGACAAATGAATTCTTCACTCTTCGTTCTTCACTCTTCACTTGATTAAAGTTTCTGCTCTACCTCGATTTCTGTGAAGGTCTCGATAACATCACCTTCCTGAATATCGTTGTAGTTGACAAGGCTCAAACCGCATTCCATACCGGTAACAACCTCCTTGACATCATCCTTGTAACGCTTCAAGGCACCGATTTCTGCAGTACGGATTACGATACCGTCACGGATGACGCGAGCCTTATCCTTAGCGTGTACCTTACCCTCGGTAACGAGACCACCGGCAATAGTACCCACCTTGGAAATCTTGAAGGTCTGCTTCACCTCTACCTGACCGGTAACGATTTCCTTCTTCACCTTGTCGAGCATACCAACCATCGCACTCTTGATATCGTCGATAGCATCGTAGATGATAGAGTATGTGTTGATTTCAACACCCTCACGGTCGGCAGCCTTGCGAGCATCGGCAGATGGACGAACCTGGAAACCAACGATGACAGCATCTGAAGCAGATGCCAGCATCACGTCGTTCTCAGAAATCTGACCCACAGCCTTGTTGACTACGTTCACCTGAACCTTCTCGGTAGAAAGCTTGATGAATGAGTCGCTCAATGCCTCAACAGAACCATCGGTATCACCCTTCACGATGACGTTCAACTCGTGGAACTCACCACGTGCGATACGGTGAGAAATATCACCCAAGGTCAAGCGCTTCTGAGTACGCAAGCCCTGTTCACGCTGCAACTGCTCACGCTTGTTGGCAATTTCACGAGCCTCCTGTTCTGTCTCGATAACATGGAACTGGTCACCTGCTGTAGGCGCACCATTCAAACCGAGGATGATAGCTGGCTCTGCAGGAGCTGCAGACTTGATATTGGCATTACGCTCATTGAACATTGCCTTTACACGACCCCAAGAAGTACCGGCGAGTACGATGTCGCCAACCTTCAAGGTACCATTGGCTACCAATACGGTAGAAACATATCCACGACCCTTGTCGAGAGAAGACTCGATGATGGTACCTGAAGCACGACGGTTAGGGTTAGCCTTCAAGTCGAGCATATCAGCCTCAAGGAGCACCTTGTCGAGCAAATCGTGAACACCAATACCCTTCTTGGCACTGATTTCCTGGCACTGATACTTACCACCCCATTCCTCAACAAGCAAGTTCATGTTAGCCAAGTCCTCACGGATACGGTCTGGATTAGCACCTGGCTTATCAATCTTGTTGATAGCAAATACCATTGGCACACCAGCAGCCTGCGCATGAGCGATAGCCTCCTTGGTAGTAGGCATCACAGAGTCATCGGCTGCGATGATGATGATGGCGATATCGGTAGCCTGAGCACCACGGGCACGCATGGCGGTAAACGCCTCGTGACCTGGAGTATCCAGGAAGGTTACCTTGCGACCGCTGTTCAGAGTCACACTGTAGGCACCGATATGCTGGGTAATACCACCCGCCTCACCGGCAATCACATTGGTATTGCGGATATAGTCGAGCAAAGAGGTCTTACCGTGGTCAACGTGACCCATCACAGTTACGATTGGAGCACGTGGAACCAAGTCGTTCTCATCATCCTCTTCCTCGCTCACAGCCTCCTGAACCTCAGCGCTGACATATTCGGTCTTGAATCCGAACTCCTCAGCCACCATGTTGATGGTCTCTGCATCCAGACGCTGGTTGATAGATACCATGATACCTACACCCATCAGGGTAGAGATAACCTGAGTAACGCTGATATCCATCATCGTAGCCAACTCGCTAACGGTAACGAACTCAGTAAGTTTCAGGGTCTTGCTTTCCTTCTGCTCCTGGCGAGCCTGGTCCTGCAGCTTCTCCTGAACAGCCTCACGCTTCTCCTTACGATACTTAGCACCCTTCTTGTTCTGGCTCTTGCTGGTCAAACGAGCAAGAGTCTCCTTTACCTGGCGTGCTACAGCCTCGTCATCAACTTCTATCTGACGCTGGTTGTTCTGATTGCCGCCCTTGTTGTTATTATTTCTGTTCTTATTCTTTTTCTTCTTATTGCCACCATTCTGGTTGTTCTGGTTGCCACCATTATTCTTGTTGCCCCCATTATTACCCTGGTTAGCCTCAGCGTTGATATCAACACGTTCCTTATTGATACGCACGCGTTTCTTTCTCTCACTGTGCTGCTGTGCAAGTTTTTCCTCACGTTCCTTGCGGCGTTCCTCCTTACTCTTCTTCTTAGGACGAGTACTCTGATTCAAGGAAGACAAATCGATCTTACCCAACACCTTAGGTTCATTGGCAGAGAACTTCTTCTCACTCTTGAGTGTGAACACGCTTCCAGAAGCATTTGTTTCAGCTGGCTTCTCGCCTTGTTGTGGCTGATTGTTGTTAGCCTGATTTTGCATTGACTTATGATTATTTTGCTTCTGTTGGCCATTATTTCTCTCACCATTCTGCTTATGCTGGTGAGACATCTGTCCGCCAGCATTACCTTTCTGATGTTCATGACTTGCTTTTACTTCAGCCTTAGAAGCATTAGTAACAGGCGCAGAGCTGACGGCAGCAGACTCCTTTCCAGACGCCTTACGATTCTCAGGAGCAGCAGACTTAGCAGCAGGTTTTCCGATGCTATCCAAGTCTATCTTGCCCAATGGTTTAAACTGTTGTTTACCATTAGACACCTCGGCATTCTCCTCACGGTCTTCCTTCTGCTCAGGAACACGTTTCTTATCCTTTGTTTTCTTGGTGAAAAGCTTTTCCGCCTGGTCACGGACTTTCTTGTCCTGACTGAAGGCATCGGTCAGAGCCTTATATTGCTGATCGCTAAGCTTGAAGCTTGGTTCTGCCTCGACCTCTCCCAGGTCACTTCTCTTAGATAGGAATTCAACTGCCGTCTGAAGTCCTATATTTAATTCACGTAGTGCTTTGTTTAATCTGATGCTCATATTTATTATTTATACTCCTTTTCTTTTGTCTCTTATTTGTAATGCGATTTTTAGAGAATTACTGTTCAAACTCTGCTCGTAAAACCTTCAATACGTTATCAACAGTCTCTTCCTCCAAGTCGGCCTTTTCTACGAGCATATCGCGAGGTGCATTGAGCACTTGCTTCGCTGTATCAAGTCCGATACCCTTAATGGCGTCGATAACCCACTGGTCGATTTCATCAGAGAATTCATCCAGATAGATATCCTCGTCAGCCTGACTTTCGTCAATTTCACGGAACACATCAATGGTATATTCAGTCAACATAGAAGCCAACTTGATGTTCATACCACTGCGACCGATAGCCTTGCTCACCTCTTCTGGCTGCAAGAACACCTCAGCCTTCTTGTTTTCATCATCTATATTAACTGAAGAAATTCTTGCAGGTGCCAAAGCACGCTGAATGAACAACTTCACGTTGCTGCTATAGTTGATTACGTCTAAGTTTTCATTGCACAACTCACGTACGATACCATGTACACGGCTACCCTTCACACCCACGCAGGCTCCTACAGGGTCGATACGCTCGTCGAAAGTCTCCACAGCAATCTTGGCGCGCTCACCTGGCATACGGGCTATGCGACGGATAGCAATCAGTCCCTCTGCGATTTCAGGAACCTCAGCCTCCAACAGGCGCTGCAAGAAGATAGGTGCTGTACGGCTCAGGATAATCTTAGGATTATTGTTCTCATTATCTACACGCAAGATCACGGCACGCACGGTTTCACCCTTGCGATACTGGTCAGCAGGAATCTGCTCTGCCTTTGGCAAAATCAACTCATTGTTCTCGTCGTCAACAATCAGGATTTCACGCTTCCAGATCTGGTAAACCTCACCGGAAATAATCTGACCCACACGATCTTTATACTTATTATAGAGAGAATCATGCTCAAGTTCCAAAATCTTAGAAGCCAAGGTCTGACGAAGAGTCAAGATGGCACGACGGCCAAACTTATTGAAATCCACGTTCTCGCTCACATCCTCGCCTACCTCATAGTCAGCCTGGATCTTACGAGCCTCAGTCAAAGCGATTTCCTTATTTTCATCTTCCACCTCGCCATCAGCTACAACGACACGATTGCGGTAAATCTCAAAGTCACCCTTATCAGGATTGACAATCACATCGAAGTTTTCATCACTACCAAAAATCTTAGCAAGCACATTGCGGAAACTTTCCTCCAACACGCTCACCAAAGTTGTACGGTCGATATTCTTGGTTTCTTTGAACTCGCGAAATGTATCAATCATACTCGCAGTTAATTCTTGCTCTTTCTTAGCCATAGTTTATTTGAAACTTATTACGTATTTTGTATATTTTACCTTATCCATCTGGAAAGCATAATCTACTTCCTGTTTTACCGGACGCTTCTTGCCTTCCACTTTTACCTTTTCTTCAACACCTACTGTAAAATCATTGCCATCGACAGCCTTGAGGATGCCCTTTACTTTTTTGCCATCGGCATCAAGCACCTCGACTTCTTTGCCAACAAAGTTGATGTACTGCTGAGGCACCTTGAATGGCTGTCCCAATCCTGCAGAACCCACCTCCAGTTCAAAGTCTTCCTCGTCACGATTCAAATGGTCCTCAATATATCTACTGAGTTCCACGCAATCCTCAATCCACACACCATCGGCGTGGTCGATTTCCACGACAATCTTGTTGTCTTGACTAATTTCGATGCCTACCAAGAAATATTCCTTATCTTGGAGCCACTCATCCACTAATGTTTTTACGACGTTTTTGTCAATCATATATACCTTATTAAAATAAAATGAGGAACTCTTTGCGAGCCCCTCATTCCACTGAACGTTTGCAAAATTACGAATATTTTCGATATTATCCAAAAAAAATGGAACTTTTTATTCCTAACCTGCGCATTTTTAATGGATTGTGCATGGATTTCAGCCAAAATCATACTTATTTCCTTCTGATATAGGCAGGTATCGTATGCACTTTATTTTTTCTTAGGATGCAAAATCTTGGCATATTCTTCCGGAGAATTCAAGAGGCGGGACGCTTCCTTTACCACCTTGTCATATCTCAGGGAATTGCGGATGGCACCTGCCTGATAATAGTAAGCTGCCACGATCGCGTTTTCCAGCAATCGCTTGATAGTAGCCTTATTATAATCCAGATCCTTTGCCACATTATGACTCAGTTTTTTCTTCAGTGCTTCAAACTCCGGTTTGGCATCCTCATAATATCCTTCAAACTTAGCAAGTTTCTCTAAATCCTTCAAGTATTTCTCTGTTTCACGGTCATACTTAAAGTTTGCCTTCAGCACCCTTGCCTTGAATTCCTCATAATCTGCATCCGTCAAAGCAAATTCCTCTGGTGCTGCGATCGTAGGATGCTTGGCTATGTAATCCACCTCATAATTGAGCATCACCTCATTACTGTCGCGTGCCCCTGCTAAATAGAAGGCAATATTTGGAAGTGAATCTGGCTTTACCTCTACATCTGGTTTGATACCGCCACCGTCACGCACTTCTCTACCGCCCACGGTATAGAAAACCTTGGTCAATGAATCTGGCACATGCTCCACATATCCTCCCCTCGAATGTTTATAGTTCAAAGCCTGCACACATCTTCCGCTTGGAATATAATACTTGGCAGTGGTCAGTTTCATCTGTCCGTTGTAAGGCAAATCCATGGTTGCCTGAACCAAACCTTTTCCATACGTGCGCGTACCTAATATAATAGCTCTATCATAGTCCTGCAGACTACCACTTGTTATCTCACTGGCACTTGCCGTGTTTTCATTGACGAGCACAGCGATAGGCATCACCGTATCAATCGGTTCCACGGAAGTCTTATACTCATTGTTGGAACGTTTCAACTTTCCCTTCATCTGCAGTATCAGCTTGTTTTTAGGCAAGAACATATTGACGATACTGATAGCTTCCTGCACAGAACCGCCTCCGTTATCTCTCAGGTCGAGAACCAAACTTTTAGCGCCCTGTTTTCTCAAGTCGATAAAAGCACGACGTACAGCTCTTGCAGAATTTTCAGTAAAACTATTATAGTTGATATAGCCTACCTGATTCTGCAACATACCATAATAAGGAAGATATGGCATCTGAATGGTTCGGCGTGTAACCTTCATCTTCATCTCCTTACCCGTGCTCGGCCTTTTGATTTTGATGATAAAGGACGTACCAGGTTCACCACGGAGGTGGTCACTGACGTATGACACTTCCTTGCCAACCATGGAAGTATCTGCAATGGAAAGGATGACATCACCCTTCTTGAGACCAGCCTCCGCAGCAGGCATATTCTCATAAGGTTCGTCGATAACCACAGTCTGCAACTGGTTGTTATATCGAATCAGGGCACCCACACCGGCATACTTACCGGTAAGCATGCGTTTCAACTCTTTCTGATCAGACTCTGGATAATAGGTAGTATAAGGATCAAGACTACCGAGCATAGCCTTGATACCATAGCCGATAACCTCATCCGCATTGAGTGTATCGACATACATCATATCCAAGTTTTTATAGATGGCATTGAAAACATCCATGTTTTTAGCCACTTTGAAATCATGGTCTTTATCTTTCTGTGCAAAAGTTGGCAATGCCAAAAGCAGAGCCAGCATTGAGATCCATATTTTATTCATGCTTACCTTTTTATTAATATGTTTATTTGCCTACAAAATTACTCTTTTCTTTGTGAAAACTGCCATTTTCTGTCTTAAAATATGCCTATAAACAAGAAAAAATGCACTTTTTGAAGAAAAACTCAAAAAAAACCGGCAAAAAATTTGGTAGAATCACGAAAAGTTAGTACTTTTGCAGTCGCAAATAAGGAACATCATGTTCTTATAGATGCAAAATGCTTCAATAGCTCAGTTGGTTAGAGCACCTGACTGTTAATCAGGGGGTCG
>ERZ1026882.147-NODE-147-length-53480-cov-20.885915_pt1 | contig 53480 bp, 52 predicted proteins | sample MGYA00380171_ERZ1026882 | MGnify/ENA primary metagenome ERZ1026882 (study PRJEB33269, sample SAMEA4719807) | human gut metagenome | biome: human-associated habitat; feature: organic feature; material: feces | place: Cameroon | collected 2013-10 ...
TGTTGCTGTTGCTGTTGCTGTTGCTGTTGCTGTTGCTGTTGCTGTTGCTGTTGCTTAGATTGTATCACCTGTCGATTATTGATTGCAACATGATACCTATCGGTAGTCGCATTTTTAATTTCCTTATAGGAACATTTCTGCTATTTTCTATCATTTAAGCTGTCTACACAGCAAAATGTTCCTATAAATTTTCTTTTGAAAATCATTTTATAGGTCTTTTTCTGCATTTTCACAACATTTTTTTCAAAATACACTTATTTTTCTCAAATTCTACCTATAAAGCTAACTTATTTTTTTATTTTATAGGAAACGGCGGCTAAATCGGCAGACAAAAAATATAGCCCATATAATAATAACAATATTTCATAACAAGTTGACACATCCCCACTAAGCGTATAATATTCAGTTATTCACACATTTAAGGAGTTTAAGATGAGATTCGTAATACAGCGTGTTAATCATGCAAATGTTAAGATAGACGGCGAAGTTGTTGGAAGTATCGGACATGGTCTTCTGATTCTTTTCGGGGCTGGTCAGGACGATACAGAAGAAATGCTTCCAAAATATGTAGACAAGATATGCAAAATGCGTATTTTTGAAGACGAGAATGGCAAAACTAATCTGTCGCTGGCAGATGTCGGTGGCGAGCTGCTTATCGTAAGCCAGTTTACACTTTATGCGGACTGCCGCAAAGGCAACCGCCCAAGCTTTACTAATGCCGGCGCACCTGATATGGCTAACGCCCTTTATGAAAAATTTGTGGCAATGTGCCGTGAACGTGTTCCTAAAGTTGAAACCGGCAGATTCGGTGCAGATATGAAGGTCAGCCTTGAGAACGACGGACCATTCACAATACTGATAGATAGTGAGGATTTCTGATATGTTTAGAATGTGGTGTAAGCTCTTTGACGACAGAGGACATCTTATCAAAGACACTGTAATTAAAAATGCGAATCCTGATTTAAACAGAACCCGCAAAATATTTGCTGCTATTCACGATGCATGCTATGAATTCGACCTTGCCGAACCAATCTGGCTTGATTCCAATGTTTCAGAATTCCAGCGCCACTCGAAAGTGCGCTTCACTAAAGATAACTTTGTTGAAGATATAGAATTTGCTTATATGGAAATTGAGGTTATTGAGGAAGATTAGAACAGTGGGCATATCAATATGCCCTGTTCTATTTAGTCTTAACTCTTACTTTCTTTCCTGAAAATGCAATACCAAATTTCAGGATATCATTAATTCCTTCCTGCTTCATCTCAGAATCATATCTCATATTATCAATCTGAGTCAGTGCTTCATCTGCAAATGTATCAAGTGAATCCGCATTCAAGCCATTCTTCCATTTTAATTCCAATATAATTCCCGGATACCTGTTTTCTCTTGGAATAAGGCTGATATCATATCTTCCATCGCCTGATTCCCTGTTGGATTTAATTTTATACTGGTTATCCATCAATGCAATCAGGCCAAGCATTAAACCATGATAAAAGCCCTCTGCTCCTCCATCATAAAAACTTATGGATTTATCCATGTATTCGGATATTGCAGCCTGCAATTTTTTATAATCATTTGCATAAAGACTCTCTGCAATTTTGTTAGCAGTAGTTCTTGTAATAGCACCTATCTGCAGCAAATGTGATAAAATTTCATTCTTGTAAACCGCTCCGATTTCCCTGTTAGGAATGGAAACTTCGCACAGATATGAACCATCTGCCTGCAAATCTTTTCTCGGTGTTTTCAAATATCCTGCCACTAACAACAGACTATATATATTAGCCGGATCATCTGCAATCGACCTGTATACAACATTCTGATCAATTCTGGCAATAACAGGCTCTCCCTGTAAAAGTGCATAAAGTCTCTCCGTTATGTCATCAGTAGCAATTCCAAGCACATCTTCAAGAATCTCATTCTTTCCTGTATTAACCCAATAAGCCTGTGGAATACCGCCTTTAGAAATATAATTGATAACCGACCACGGATTGTATATCTCCTCGTTACCAAATAAATATCCATCATACCATTCTTTCAGTTCATCTTCTTTATCTGACATGCCATAATATTCAAGCATTGCCTTTACTTCATCACCTGTAAATCCGAAGAAGCTGTCATACTCTTCATCCATAACTGAATTAACTGTCAGATTATTAAGTCCACTAAATATACTTTCCTGTGCAATACGAAGAATTCCCGTAAGAAACCCATATGAAAGATTTCTGTTATCTTTAAATGCTCCTGAGAAGAAATTTCTCATAAATCCAATAATCTCATCATAGAAATCTTTTGAATATCCTTCCTGTATAGGCGTATCGTATTCATCAATTATAATAATCGGTGCTCTGCCATAATGCACAGCCAGCATTTTGGACAAACGCTCGAGTGCAGAAGTAAGCTCAACTTCATTGGCTGTGCCATTAAGAAGCTTTAAAAAATACTCTTTTTCATACTCTGACAGCTTATCACTGTTAAGCAATTCCTGATGACGTCCAAATTCTTCCTGTAAAAGTCCTCTAATCTTATCAATCGTTGCCTGCCATGTATCAAATTTAACGTCTTTAAATGTAAGAAAAATCACAGGATACTTGCCCTGATGCGAACGGTATTCTTCTCCACACTGCCAGATTGCCTGATTTTTAAAATATTTGCTTGTATCCTCATCAGATATCTCAAAGAAAACCCTTAACATATCCATATTCAGGGTCTTTCCAAATCTTCTAGGTCTTGTAAACAATGATACCAATGGCTTCTGATCAAGAAATTCCTTGATTAATAACGTCTTATCTACATAATAATATTCTGACTGCGCACGCACGTAATCTGATATCCCAATAGGAAGTGCCTTCAAGCCCTTTCCTCCGGATTTCTTTACATACTTTCCCGTTGAAACCCTTTTATCAGCTGGTTTTGCTGCATCATCAGGAATTCTCCATGTTCCATTCTCCTTAACAGCCCCAGCCACTTTTCCTTTTTTGCACATATCATTCACAGCTCTTGAAGAAATTCCCCATTCTGCAGCTTTCTCTTTACAACTTTTCATCTGAACCTCCTCTGTCATTCCCACCGTCAACAATATATCTTACGCAAATTATAGCATTTTATGCGAAGAATATCAACTTTCATCCGCAATATATCGATTTTAGTGTGAAGAATATCATTTTAATTTGATATATTGCGTTTGCTTTTTGCGCTTTGACCGAACATTTTACATTTCATATTCATTTACAAATAAAAAGTTCGTTATATATATTTTGCTTCTTAAAGATATGCTATAATTAAGTTCCTCTCAAAGGAAGGAACTCACATGATATACACAATAGAACAAATAAAAGAAAAATGCCATAAGGTATTTAAAAAGCAAGATTTTGTAAAAGAAGCATATCTGTTTGGCTCATATGCAAGAGGAGAAGCAACTGAGAATAGTGATATAGATTTCATGATTATTCTTAACAGGGCTGTCGGTATGGAATTTTTCGGATTATATTATTATCTTCAGGAAGAATTTGGAAAAAATGTAGATGTTATAAGTGAGAAAGAAGCCTATGAGATAATGCCAGAAAGTATTGAAAGAGATAAATTAAAAGTCTATGGCTAGAGATAAAATAACAGATTAAATATTACAAGGAAAGGGAGTAAAGTAACCAGCTTTACTCCCTTTCTTTATAATCACATAGGAACACCCCTAATTTATACATTCAATCAGCACAACCGCGCCATCATTCCACCTTGCAATCCTGCCATTATATATTTCATCAGCTTCCTGCTGTGAAACAAGCGACTGACCGCGGTTTGCTGCCCTTTCCGCTGATTCTTCCGAAGCGTAGTAATCAACCTTGCACTCATCTACAACATTTTTCGTGCCTGAAGAGAAATCATAAACCGTGAACCTTTCAATACCATCTCCCTGCCATACGCCTTTTATTCCGTCCATAATATAATAATTACCATTCTCTGAAACTATCGAAACAAACCCATTTTGTGAGTGGCTGTTTCCAACTTCTTTTGTATACAAAATCTGTCCTGTGACATCATCTTTGACTGTCACTGTAACATATTTTCTTGTATCCTTAAGTGCCTCATCGACATTATTGATATCCACAGCATTTCCGTATATTTCTATTGATACAACATCATCAACACCATCATGTGTGAAATCATATTTGTATTCCGTGACAAGGTAATTCTGCATTTCATCATTATCCTTCTGAGCATCAGCCTCAATTCCGCTTTCCGGCAGTTCACTATTGCCTTTAACGCTTCCACCACCGAATGCCAGAACAGTAACAGCCACAACAATTATCACCAGTACAAATGCTACACTTTTGTATGTTTTCCTGCTGACAGCAATTCTTTCAATCCGCTTCTTAAGTTCGCGGTAACCAGAGGATGCTCCTGACAAAATATACATATCCGATAATCTGCCGGAATGTCTGGTGGCAGCATTTAACAGCATCTCACCATATTTCTGCTTCTCGCTTGCACTGCAATTTCTTACAACCACTTCATCACAGAATAATTCGCAGTCCTCTTTGTGAAAATGTGCTGCCATCCACACAAGCGGATTAAACCAGTATATACATACACACAACATTCTCACTAACGCCCACCAGTTGTCTCTGTGTCTGTAGTGAGTCAGCTCATGACTTATTATAAATTCATTATCCGCTGCTTTATTATTAACATAAACAGCCGGATGGACTACCCCATACAGACAAGCTGAATTCACAGCATCAGTATTATAAATGTTAATTCTATCTCTTTTGCCTGCTAACTTTCTTGATGACATAAGTCTATCTGTAAATATAAGATTGCTCACAACTACAACAGCAAACATAACTACCATACCAGTCAGCCATATAATCCGCATATAATTTACAAGTTGCATATTTTTATCTGACCGCACATAACTTCCTGTCTGTGCATTGCCATCTGATATCACACTGCTTCCTGTCTGTATATTACCATCCGCCTGTGCATTATTTGCTGCCTGCAGATTACCGTCCGAATGTGTGCCACTTCCTGACTGCACTCCGCCAGCCGAATACACACCGTTTCCTGCCTGCGAATTATCACCAGTCCTTGAATCTGATACACTGTCCGATTTTACCTGTACTTCGGTTGTTATGCCTCTTCCTTGAAGATTAATTACATTTTTAGTCAGATAATCGGTTACATTTACAACATTTCCAAATAACTGCACTGGTATAAGAAGCCGCATGGCAACTAATGCCCACAGTACACAGATTGCTCCGCTCTTTACTCTGCTGCCAAAAAGTTTTCGCAAAATCATTACCACAACAATCATTATGCTTGATGTTATAACTACATTAATCAGCTTTCTCACCTGCCTTTTTCAATATAGCCTGTAACTCATTAATCTCATCTTTGCTAAGTTCGTTAGATTTAACAAGCGTACTCATCATCATATTAACCGAGCCCTTAAACACTCTGTCAAGCAGACTCTTTGTCTCCGACAATGCCACATCTTCCTTCTTAACCAACGGATAATATTCTCTCGCCCTGCCGCCTTCACTGTAAGCAATCAGCCCTTTATCCACCATTCTTCCAAGCATTGTGACAACCGTACTTTTGCTCCAGCCAGTCTCCTCTTCAAGCATGTGAAACAATTGCATCATAGTGTATGGCTGTTCCCATAATTTCTCCATAATTGACCATTCACTCTTATTTAAAGTCATCGTTTCCCCTCTCCTGTTCGTTCTACATCTGTCAACCTTAGAATAATGCTTTGTTTTACAGTTGTCAACCATTTATTCAAATTTTAATAAATATTTTTTAACAGTTGAATTATATCGTCGTTATTTACTCCATACATCTTTAATGAATTATCATCGTATGGTTCTTTTTCTAAAATGTGTATAAAATTATGTATATCTGTTTCTACTGTCAACGGCAATTTATCAGTTTTCTCCAGTATTAGTTCTGAACAGATTCGAAGAATATCTTTCTTATGCTTCTTTATATTATTCGAATCAACATTTTCTCCCGATTCTCTGCGTGCTCTTAAATCCATGTATGCTTTTGCCTTAAAGAGTATCAGATATTCTGGTTTAAGAACTGATATATTATTTTCAACCACTTTTCCACTGATTAAAGCTTTATAATAATCTTCATCAAGAAGTATTGCCGATAAACTTGATATTTCATCATCAATATGAACAGGCGTTATTCCATTTGTATTTTTCAATTCAAAATCTGTCCTGCAAAATAATTCAATCATCTTAGGATATCTTTCATCTTCTGGCTTATCAAATCTAAAAAATTGTGGTTTTCCTTCATTAGTTAGTTTATTTCTATATCCACCCTTTTCTATAAACTCCCATAGTTTTCCGCCAAATTCTGGAGTTAATGCTTCTACTATAAGAACAACATCTAAATCTTTAGTTGCCCTGAAACTTACTTCATTGCTTTCGAAAATAATATCACACGCCGCTCCACCTATTAATACATACTGTTCTTCATATCCAGAGAAAAATTCTCTAAATGTATTTAACCCCTTGACCATACATACTCCTCTAACATCTCATTAACTGAAATACTTACTCTTTCATCATTTAATTCTTCATTGCTAAGCGACAACGATACACTTAATGGATCCTGCAAATTTTTATTGCCAAACTCAACAAAATATCCTAATTCAAATACAATACAACCGATTTCATCATATGCAGAAGCACGTTGCATTTTACTTACTCCACTTTTAGTTATATCTTTTTTTGTAATTCCATAAGTTGGATATTTATTATCCGAAAGCAATGAATATTCGCAAAGAGCGGAAATCCCCGCATTAATATTCATTTTCATATCTTCACATAACTCAAATCTTTTTATAACCGGGTTTCTCAAAATTCCCTTAATCTCATTCCACAATTTCCTTACATCTTTAGGTATAACAATAACCCTTGACTTCCCCTTTATTTCCAAGATATTAATATTCAGATACTCCAATTCATCAAATGCTCTGCTTATGGACATTTTAGTAACACACATCTTTTCTGCTGCAACCGTTACATTCACCCCATGCCATCTCTCATAAATTGCAGTTATAATAAGTTTTTGAGTTAAATATGAAATTAAATGTATTGGTGCTATTGTCCTGTCATTTTCGTTCGAAAGACTGCAACCTACGAACGGAAGATAAAGCTGTTTATCTTTTATTACAAAAGGAATTCCCTCTTCTAATAATCTCTCTTTCATATAATAAGACACTTTATCTAAAAAAATTGCACAATTAAGATTTGCTTCTTTTTCTATTCTTGCCCTGTCTTTTCTAAGCACCACAAGTCCTGTTTCAGATTTAGGGCTAATAGCAATCCACATATTATCATTAGTTTTTACATTATAAATTGTATATCGCCCCTTATAAACTAATGGTAATTTTTTAAAAATTTGCGTATTTTCTTCAATTGATATGTTTTGTTTTAATGATTTTTCTAAAAATTCTCTCATAATATTAACCTATATTTTAAAAATGTAACCTATTTTATGTTACATTTTCAAAATATCATATATAAATTCGATTTTCAATATTTATAGCAACAATATTGTTAAAAATGCGGACTCCACCCGGAATCCGCATCAATCACATATAATTTATTACTCATTGAACCACACATTAAACAATAACATTTCGCTCTTCCCCAGCCATAAATGCCTTGATATTAAGATATATCTCGTCCATCAGGCGGGTTCTCGCCTCGTATGTCGCCCATGCAACATGAGGAGTAACGATAAGCTTGTTACTGTCCTTGATTGTAAGAAGTGGATTGTCCTTAGCAACCGGCTCAGTAGTTATTACATCAAGTCCAGCTGCTGCAATCACGCCTTCGTTAAGCGCTTTTACAAGGTCTGCGTCATTAACAATCGGGCCGCGTCCAAGATTCAGAAGAACAGCGCTGCTCTTCATCTTCTTAAGTATCTCATAATTAAACAGATTTTCTGTATATTTGTTAAGCGGTGCATGAATTGACACAATGTCCGATTTCTTCAAAAATTCATCAAGCTCATATCTTTCGTATGGCACATCATAGCTGTGACCACTTGCTGAATAGTATATTACATTACAGCCAAAGTCTGCCGCAATCTTAGCAACGCCTCTTCCTATATTGCCAAGTCCCACAATTCCCCATGTCTTTCCTGCAAGTTCATGGAACACATTTGCAAAATGTGAGAAACAAGGCCACTCGGTATACTCACCGCTCTTTACGAAATCATCATAATATCTCATCTTCTCGACAAGATAGAATGCAAGTGCAAATGTGTGCTGTATAACTGACTGTGTTGAATATCCGGCAACATTGGCAACTCTTATTCCATGCGCTTTAGCATATTCTGTATCAATATTGTTGTAGCCTGTAGCTGCCTCTGCCACCATCTTAAGATTAGGCGCAGCTGCCATACACTCTGCATTCATGTTAGTTTTATTAATAATAACGACATCAGGATTATGCTCTTTCATTCTTGCAACAGCTTCCTCGTAAGAACTTAAGCTGTATGTCACAACCTCGCCAAGCCTGTTAAACTGCTCAAGCGAAATATCATCTCCGTATGTCATAGTTTCCAACATAAGTATCTTCATAATAATCCTCCGTTTCTGCACATTTTGCATAATTATCGTACATTTTTAATAATTTCCCTGTACTGTTTATTTAATTTCACAAGCTCCCTGTCTACATTTTTTAGTAAAAAAAGTCGTCCTGCGCCTTTCATTTTCTTAAATGGTTTTACAGTCAGCCTGCTATGTATGTCGACATTGTCGCTGTCATCATCTGCATAATTCCTGATTGCTATTAATACAGTCTGCATACAAACCTCCCAAAAGACATTGAATACTACCGCATTATACATCTTAATTAAAGCAGATATTGTCGAACCACCGTCTGATTAAATATTTGCAACAAGTTCCTTCATAACCTTGACATTGTTAGCGATTGCGAGCTTTTCAAATGCAGGGTAATCCATTGTTGCGCTGTCGTCAGCCTTATCTGATATAGTTCTTAATATTACAAATGGAACTTTATTAAGGTAAGAAACCTGTGCTATCGCTGCTCCCTCCATCTCTGTACAGAAGCCATCGAAATTACTGCTGATTCTTTCCTTAACAGCCTTGTCTGATATAAACTGGTCACCGCTTACAACTCTGCCGACATGAACTCCGATTTCCGGAACTGCATTTTTACAAGCCTCACCAGCCAATTTAATAAGTCTTTCATCTGCTGCAAATGAAAGTGTGTCCATTCTTGGAATCTGTCCTAAAGGATATCCAAATCCTGTCGCATCCATGTCATGATGAAGAACATCTGATGAAATAACAACATCTGCAATATCAATCTCTGCCTTAAGTGAACCAGCAATTCCTGTATTAATAATGTAGTCTGCTTTGAAATCATCGACAAGAATCTGTGTGCATGCTGCTGCATTAACCTTACCAATTCCGCTTCTTACAATAACAACATCTTTCCCGGCAAGCTTTCCTGCTTTAAATGTCATGCATGCCTTAGTTTCCTCGCGGGTAATCTCCATTACCTCAACAAGCTGTTCTACTTCTTCGTCCATTGCGCCTATAATACCTATCATAAATCCTCCTTGTTTTGCGAAGCAAAATCCGAGCCCCTTGGCGAGGAGAGGATTTTAGCCTCCTTAATATATACCTTTCAAACTGCATACATTATAATTGAACATTTGCAATAAAACAACTTATGCTTTTTCATATCCTGTAAAAGTGTTATACTGTAAAAAAAGATAAGTAAGGAGATTTTTATGAAATTTAAGACTTCTGGCGTATGTTCACGCGCGATAGATTTTGATGTTGTTGATGGAAAGGTGGTTAATGTGCGTTTTACTGGCGGATGTGCCGGCAATACTCAGGGTGTTGCTGCTCTTATAGAGGGCATGGACATTGACGAAGCCATCAGAAGAATGGACGGTATCAAATGCGGCTATAAGGACACATCATGTCCTGACCAGCTTGCTAAAGCCTTAAAGGAATATAAGAAAGATAATGAATAGTGTCGCGCGATTTAAAAGAGTTTATGTCGAGATAACAAGCAGCTGCAACCTGCACTGTTCTTTCTGTCAGGAAACTCTGAGAAAACCACATTTTATGAGTGTGGACGAATTCCGCACAGTGATTGAAAGAATCGGACATTATACTAATTACATTTATCTTCATGTTAAAGGTGAGCCGCTTCTGCATCCACAGCTTGGTGAAATTCTTAAGATATGTCAAGACGCTGATATGACAGTAAATCTTACTACCAATGCCACGCTTATTAAAGAGAAGCTTCCGGTTTTACTGGAGTATCCTGTACATCAGATTAATGTGTCGCTTCACAGCGCTGACGATAACGACTGCATTGACATGGATTCTTATATTCATAATCTTTTTGAATCCTGCGAGACACTTCTTGATAAGACTGAAACAGAGATTTCACTAAGGCTCTGGAATACCAAGAAAGAGCCTTTTCTGTTTGGTGAGAAGAACTGCACAATCAAGAGACATCTTTATGTTAATGTTCAGTCTCCGTTTGAATGGCCTGATGTGAACAGCACCTATTGCAATGAGCGCGGATTCTGTCAGGGACTCCGCCAGCATATGGCTATTCTGTGTGACGGCACTGTCGTTCCGTGCTGTCTTGACGGTAATGGAGTAATGGCTCTTGGCAATATTCTTGATTCAACACTTGAAGAAATCCTTTCCCGCCCACGAAGCGTTGCATTTATGGAGGGATTCAAGAAAAAGACTGCGGTCGAACCACTCTGTATGCATTGCAGCTTTAAAGAAAGATTTGCTCATAAAATGTAATGATACATTTGAACAAATCGGACATTTTATTATATTTTCAGGAGAATGACCTATGAAAAAAATAGTACTTACCGGTGGTGGTACTGCCGGACATGTAACACCTAATATTGCCCTGCTTCCAAGCCTTAAGGAAGCCGGCTACGAGGTTTTCTATATCGGCTCATATACCGGTATTGAGAAAACTCTTATTGAAGATCTTGGAATTCCTTATTATGGTATTTCATCCGGCAAATTAAGAAGATACAGAAGTCTTAAGAATCTGTCTGATCCATTCCGTGTGCTTCATGGACTTTTTCAGGCTAAGAGACTTATGAAAAAAATCAAACCTGATATCGTATTTTCTAAGGGAGGCTTCGTGTCTGTACCTGTTGTTCTTGCCGCCGGAAGCCGTCATATCCCAGTGATTATCCACGAATCCGATATGACACCAGGACTTGCCAACAAGATTGCTATGAGAAAAGCAACTAAAATATGCTGCAATTTCCCAGAAACTCTCAAGTATCTTCCTGAAGGAAAAGCTGTTCTTACAGGTTCTCCTATCAGACAGGAGCTTTTGCTTGGCAATAAAGCAGCCGGACTTGACCTTTGCAACTTCACAACTGACAAACCGATTATTCTCGTCGTTGGCGGAAGCACTGGCGCTGTCCATGTAAATGAGGCTGTAAGAAGCATTTTACCTGAGCTTCTTAAGGATTTTCAGGTTGTTCACCTGTGTGGAAAAGGCAAAATGGACGAATCTCTCAATGGAACTCCCGGCTATGTCCAGTTCGAGTACATAAGCGAGCAGATGCGCGACCTTTTCGCAATCAGTTCTATCGTTATCTCGCGTGCAGGTGCCAATGCCATATGCGAACTGCTTGCTCTCAAGAAGCCTAATCTTCTGATTCCGCTTTCTGCTAATGCAAGCCGCGGTGACCAGATTCTTAATGCCAATTCTTTCAAGAAGCATGGTTATTCTATGGTTCTTACGGAGGAGGATATGAATAAGGATACTTTACTTGCCGCAGTCCGCAAGCTTTACGCTGAGAGACACCAGTACATCATTAATATGGAAAAAAGTGAGCAGCAGGATTCTATTGACAAAATTATGAATTTAATTAAAGATAATAGTAAATAATAATCCGGAGGTGATTTTATGGGCGCTGTTAAACATAGCCGTCAGCGTGACGCTATCAAAACATTTCTTATGTCACGCAAAGACCACCCAACTGCCGATGTTGTATACACATTTGTCAAAAATGATTTTCCAAGCATAAGTCTTGGTACAGTTTATAGAAACCTTTCCTTTCTCGTGGAGCATGGCGAAGCCGTCACTGTTCCATGTGAGGATGGTTTCGTTCATTACGATGCCAATACGAAGCCGCATCTGCATTTTCAGTGCAGAAGATGCAAATGTTTAATCGATATTACCAATCCATCTGACAATGAAATCCTTGAAAATCTTGGAGCTAATGTTTCATCACATTTTCCAGGCAAAATCGAGGCTGGTTCAGTCTGCTTCTATGGATTGTGTGAAAAATGTGCTTCGGAAAATTAACATTTTTACAAGTCAGCAAAATAAAATAGGAATCATTCCTGTTTTTATTGACAAGCTGATTTATTTCTGTTATATTCTAGTTACGAACTGATGAAACATTTTCAGAAGTTCCGATAAGTAGAGTTCAGGCTTATGCCTGTTATGTTTATAAACGAAAGGAGATTATTATTATGAAGTATGTATGTACAGTATGTGGTTATGTTTATGAGGGAGAAGCTCTTCCAGCAGATTTCGTCTGTCCAGTATGTAAGGCACCAGCAAGCAAGTTTGCTGCACAGACAGGAGAAAGAGAATGGGCTGCTGAGCACGTTGTTGGCGTAGCTAAGGGCGTAAGCGAGGATATCGTTGCTGATTTAAGAGCTAACTTTGAAGGTGAATGTTCAGAAGTTGGTATGTACCTTGCTATGGCAAGAGTTGCTCACAGAGAGGGTTATCCAGAAATCGGTCTTTACTATGAGAAGGCTGCCTGGGAAGAAGCTGAGCATGCTGCTAAGTTCGCTGAACTCCTCGGCGAAGTTGTAACAGACAGCACTAAGAAGAATCTTGAGATGAGAGTTGAAGCTGAGAACGGCGCAACAGCAGGTAAGACTGACCTTGCTAAGAGAGCTAAGGCTGCTAACCTTGACGCAATCCACGATACAGTTCATGAGATGGCTCGTGATGAGGCTAGACATGGTAAGGCATTCGAGGGACTTCTTAAGAGATACTTTGGTTAATTGTAACCTTAATAGAATCGGATAATATAAGGAATTTTAGAGGAATAAGTTTTTGGGCTTATTCCTCTTTTTTATTGTAGTTTTCTGAATATGTAATTGTTCGAAAACTGTCCTTTTAAAAATTGTCCGAACATAAATGATATGTTACCGCATGTTTACTATTTTAATTAAAGCATTGCTTACGCAATCTAATTTTCTATTAAGATTTGTGTAATATCACGATTAATATTACAAAATGTCTTTTTTCTACCATCTTCTAAAATTAATTCTAATTTACTACAATTTTCTAAGAATATTCCCATTTGATTATATATATCTAGTGAGAATAAATCATAATATTTTGACGCTATATAATACATGTTATCTGGTTTATTAGGGGCGAATGTTGTGTTGTATATGGAAATCCCATCTTTCTCAATATTAATCTGTCTCATTAAAAAAGCCTCCAAGATTGTAATCTGTTTACCTTTTATATTTTTTATATGTTACCTCTAATCCTCTATTAGGATGAAACTTCCACTGCACGGTAACTCCTTTGTCAGGATAGTTCTCAGATTGCATTCCATCATTTGCAGTTGTATGAGCAAATGCATAATAAAGAGAATCAGGAAGCCCTAAATTCTTATTAATGTCCTTTGTAGCTGCATATGCTTCAGGATAATCTATCGTATTATCTTTATTGTAAGGATTAGTATCAACACTGAGATAGCTTCCGTCAGTACCTAATGAAGCCCATGGTTCCTTACAATACTCAATATATATCTTTGAAAAATCAATTTTCCTACCTATTATTCTGCTTTTGACAAAAACAGCCGATATTGCAGCAATTATAATAATCGAAGCTGTAGCAATAAAAATTAGTAATTTCTTTTTTGTTTTATGTTTTTTAGTTACACCTTGACTAAACTGATTAATCTCCGGTGCAACACTATCGCTTACTGAAAATCTAATTTCAATTCCACATTTAGGACAAAATTTTTGTCCTTCTGTTAATTCTGCACCACAATTGGCACACTTCTTGTATGTATTGATGAATTGTCCTATATCTTCCCTATTTGGGCTATTTAGTCCTTCCATTCCCCCTTACTCCTCTCCTTTTGTTTTTACTTTTTTTCTAATTTTAAGATTGTTTTTTCATCCGCACTTAAAGGTTTTAAATTCATACTACTTTTATCACTAGAAATAGTCATTTGATATTTTTTAGCAATACCATTATTTAATTTAATTACTAAAACATCTTCTTTTATTTCATAAGTCAATTTTTGACTAGATTCACCATTAAAGTTTCTTACTCCTGTTCCATTATCATCAAATGTATAAGATATAGTATAACCTCCAGTGTTATAACTCCATTTACCAACTATCGGATTCTAATCATCAGAACCAGATTTTCCACAACCTGCAAAAATTACTATTGTTAATGCAACTAATAATAAGTTTAAATACTTTGTTTTTTTCATAAAAATTCCCGCCTCATCCATATATAAAAATCACTTGATTAAAAAATTTATTATCTGATAGATTAATTAGTAAATAACATTTCTGATGATTCAATTAGATTTGTTACTTCTTTTTTTGAATCATTAATACTCTTCATTGTTGGACCATCCACATTTTGGGCAGCTTTCATTTCCGTAAAATAACTATCTAAAGCATCTTTTATTACTTGCAATTTTGATTGTTCATCACCTTGGCATTTAGATATATTTTCTTCTATTTCTGACAACTTTTTTTCAATTTTGCTATATTTACCAGAATCATTATAGCAATAATCAATTACTTCTTTTTGAGAATACACTTCAGTTACCTGAATCATTCGATAATTATTATCACTTTTTTTAATTTTGCTATCATACTTACTCAGATTATCTATTAAAGAATCTACGGCCCTTTTTACCGCAGTTAGCGGTAATCCTGTTCTTTTAGCAAATTCTGACTCTGTATTAGTTCCATATTCTCCATACATTGCCCTAGTATTAAAATAGAAATCGTATGCTGCATACATGCAATCATAGATTTCATTACAATCTTTTTGTAGTTCAACTAATTCTTTATATACAGATTTACCAGCATTATTACCATTTCCACCCGAGATACTTGTAGTTCCTGAACACCCGATCAATATAAACATTGAAATTAACATTACAGATATGACTAACTTATACATCTTTTTCATAGTCTTTTTTCTCCTCTCTAAATAGCATCCGCATCATAATTTGTCCTACTTTTTAATAAGCATACATTTCGTTTATACACTTGTAATTCTCCCCACCCTTCTTTTGTACATTATAGGAACCATTCTTCCTATAATACTACTCTTATGCTTCCTATTTGTCAATCGAAATAGGAAGTATAATTCCTATAGTACTTATTATAGGGGGAACTATCGTGCTTATTTTTGACTATAAAACAATAGGAAATAATCTTCTTTTCTACCGAAAGAAAAGAGGACTCACTCAATACGAGGTAGCCGAGATTGCTGGATTATCTGACAGAACATATGCAGATATCGAAAGAGGTACCGTGAATATGAGAATTGAAACTATTCTCCGCATTTGTAATGCATTACACATTACTCCTGACGATATTATGACAACAGATAATGAATCTGATAATTATTCTATTGAACAATTAATGTCAGACTTAAAGCAATGTTCTCTGAAAGAACAACAGACCGCAATAAAATTGTTACAGACTTATATAGACTCCTTAAAATAATTATTAATATATTTTGACTTTTCTTTTCATATTCCTTATCATATTTAGTGAGGGGAGGAATTGAATATGGAACAGTTTAAGAAAAACATTCTCAATCTTTTTAAACCACACTACATTGCTATCGTGGTTCTTGCTGTTATCACAGCATTTTTAGCAGGTATTGGCTATTATTTCAGCCACTTCTATTCTATTGACCAGACATTTAGCGCTTTTACAACTAACGGGTATGCAACTCTCGATGTAAAATGTGTCTCTGGTCCATTTGCCGAAGAAACTGATAACGGAAATGTTACCTCCGTTTATTATGTTGCTTACGGAACTGACAATCTCGCTTACATTATCAAGACTAATACCAAGAAAACATTTCCGGTTTATGGTGAAGACGTTCTGACAGATGACGCATTTGCCAAACTTCCAGGAATTACAGTTACCGGCAAGGCAGATAATCTTACATCTGAATTAGCCAGCTATGCTGTTGGATATTTTGACAGCGACGAAACCGGTATTACAATGTCTAATTACAAAACTTACTTTGGCACACTTGTACTTGATACAACCGACACACCAAGGGGAACATCTACTATTTTTTACATAATAGCCGCATTTGCAGCATTTGCCCTTGTTGTTGTCCTGTTAACCAATATAAGCCATAGAAGAAACATCAGCCAGAAGCTTGAAAAGCTGAACAGTCTCGGTGAATTAAACAATATATATCCTGATTTTTCTAACGGATCATGCCTGTATTCTTCAAAGCTTAAGGCTGCTGCATCTAAGAATTATTTTATAGATGTATCTGATGTAAAAAATGGTATAAACATTATTCCACTACAGGATATTGTTAATGTGTTCAAATGTAATTTTATTAATGGAGAACCTTCTATTACTAATTACATTGCTTTCGAGACTTCAACTGGACAACGCTATCTTGGTGCTCCTTCTGAAAAGGAAAGTCAGGAATTTAATTCAATGATTTTATTTTTAAAAAACTGTATTCGTAAGGAGGGCTGCTGATATGTACATTCCTGTTCATTATAGTTATCAGACTATTTTAAAAAGAGACAAGAATCTCGGTGTATCTTTATGCACTAATTGTAATCACACAATCAACCAGACACTGGCTAAACGCTATATGCAATTCAGATTGTATGGTATTCCTTTGATACAATATAGGAAGACACGCGGTATTATGTGTGAGAGCTGCGGTAATATTATTACTCTGAGCAAACAGCAGTATAAACAGCAGCTGGCTGCGCCTCAGAATATATAATATTCTGCCGCCCTTTTCCTTGAATTCGACAAACTTAAATAGTATAATTTTGTTATGATTTATTGTGTAATTAAATATTTGTAGAGAAGGAGATATGGATTATGGTTTCATGGAACAATTTAGACACACTTTCATCTTATAAGGAGTTAGCAGATGTTAAGCCAGCCTGTCTTACAGAAGTTATGTCTGGTGATAATGGTGCAGAACGCGTTAAGAATTACAGCGTACCTATGGCTGCCGGACTTTCATATAACTACGCATCTAAGCAGGTTGATGAAAATGTGCTTGCTGCACTTGAAAAGCTTGCTGATGAGGCACAGCTTGCAGACAAGTTTAAGGCTTTATATAACGGAGAAGTTGTTAACACTGGTGAGAAGAGACTTGTTCTTCATCATATGACAAGAGGTCAGTTAGGCGATGCTGTTGAAGCTGATGGCGTTGATAAGAGAACATTTTACAAGACTCAGCAGGAAAGAATTGCTGAATTTGCTAACAAGGTACATAATGGTGAGATTACTAATGCAGCCGGCGAGAAGTTCACAACTGTTGTCCAGATTGGTATCGGCGGAAGCGACCTCGGTCCACGCGCAATGTACATAGCACTTGAGAACTGGGCTAAGAAGAACAATACATTTAAGATGGAAGCTAAGTTCATAAGCAATGTTGATCCTGATGATGCTGCCGCAGTGCTTGCTTCTACTGATGTTGCACATTCTATATTTGTACTTGTTTCTAAGTCAGGAACAACACTTGAGACTCTTACTAACGAATCATTTGTTAAGGACGCATTAAAGAAGGCAGGACTTGACCCTTCTAAGCACATGATTGCTGTAACAAGCGAGACTTCACCACTTGCCAAGAGTGATGATTATTTAGACGCATTTTTCATGGATGATTATATCGGAGGTCGTTTCTCTTCTACTTCATCAGTTGGCGGTGCAGTATTATCACTTGCTTTCGGACCTGAAGTATTTGCAGAATTCCTTGATGGTGCTGCAGAGGAGGACAAGTTATCAGCTAATCCTGATATGCGCAAGAACCCTGAGATGTTAGATGCCCTTATCGGTGTATACGAAAGAAATGTATTAGGTTATCCTTGTACAGCCGTTCTTCCATATTCACAGGCTTTAAGCCGTTTCCCTGCTCATCTTCAGCAGCTTGATATGGAATCTAATGGTAAGTCAGTAAACAGATTTGGTGAGCCAGTTACTTATCCTACAGGACCAGTTATCTTTGGTGAACCAGGAACTAACGGACAGCACTCATTCTACCAGCTTCTTCATCAGGGAACTGATATTGTGCCATTACAGTTCATCGGATTTAAGAACAACCAGTTAGAAACAGATGTTACTATTCAGGACAGCACAAGCCAGCAGAAGCTTTGTGCAAATGTTGCTGCTCAGATTGTTGCATTTGCATGTGGAAAGTCAGATGAGAACCTTAACAAGAACTTCAAAGGCGGCAGACCTTCAAGCATTATTATCGGAGACAAGCTTACTCCTAAGACACTTGGTGCTTTACTTGCCCACTTCGAGAACAAGATTATGTTCCAGGGCTTCATATGGAATATCAACAGCTTTGACCAGGAAGGTGTCCAGCTTGGTAAAGTACTTGCCAAGAAGGTACTTGCTCATGATACAGATGGTGCTTTGAAAGTATATAGTGATTTACTTAATATCTAATGTGTTAACTGTTCAGAGCCAAGCAAAATTTCATAAATCAACTGTGAAATGCTTGTATTTTCACAGTTGATTTTGAAATTTTATTTGGCGGATACGCCACACCGACGAAATGCGAAGCATTTTGGAGGTTGGCTCTGAACAGTTACTAACGAAAATGGCAGGGACTTGATTTTTCAAGTCCCTGCCTATTATTTTTCTAACACACTTATTCTTTTTTCCAACAACTCTACAAATTCATTCTTCAGATGTTCTGGCAACAATGACTCCATGCACATATTAATAAATTTGTCTTTCTTCTTAACAATACTTTCAATCATTTTTTCAGCCGATACTTTGGAAATTCCACATTTCTCAGCATATATCAGAAAATCTTTTCTTCTTATGTTCTGCTTTTTTCCATTCATTGTAAGTGCAAATTGTTCTTTATCTTCCGGCATTATCAGATTAACCGGAAGCAAATCATATGCTGGAGAAAGAATATATTCTCCACTTCCTTCTTCAGTCTCTATAAGAGAAAAATTCTTCAAATGCATATCAGAATTACCAACTACATATGAAAAAACTATTCTAAGATATAACTCCGTCATATCCAGACCTTGTCTGCTTGAATACTTGTCTACTATTTTAGCACATCTCTCATATGAGCCTTTATATTTATCCTGCGTAAGTCTTAAATCCAACTGACAAAAATCTTCCATAGCTATCAACTGAACATTATCTTTACTTATCTTACGGTCAATTCTCTTTGTAATATACGCATAACTACCATTGTTCTGAATTAACGCATGCGGCACAGTTACTATTCCCACGATATCCGCCATACACATAACAAGCTGCTCTGCCTCAGGTAATGCCTCAAATTCATCAACCTGTGGTTTCAAAATATATCCTGTTGGATAATTGACCATAGTAAGTCTTGCTTTCGTCTTTTCAGAAAACAAATGTAACGATAATTTTTTCTGAACGCCAGTAACTGTATATCCTTTTGTTGTAGCTTCTAAAGCTATTTTTTCTATTAAACTTTTATTTATATCAATTTCCGGAAGCTCATTTGTTCCAAAAAATTTTTTAATACAGTTTTTATGCCAGCCATCTATTCCACCATTATTTAATGCTTTTCCGCAACATAAACAATTCATTCCTTCACCTCTTTTATGCTGACATTTCCTATACAATCCTTACAAGAAACGAGAAGCAGTCCAAATCTGTCCTGTATATTTATTTTCCAATTTCTACTTACAACCTGAAGCAGCCAGCCCTCTGGAATAAGTCCATCAAAAAAGGGAAACAATGTTTTCGACGTATAAGTCTGTTTAGAAATAGGCATTGTAAGCGATACCGCACTAGCACCATTAGATTCAATATAATCACTGTCATAACTAAACAAATATCCATCGTCCGTTTCGCACAATTTCCCTGCATATACATTTCTCACATACACATAGGCAGTCCTTAAAATCTCCATTATTTTTCCTTTCTTCCCGGTACTGCTTCCATTCCAAACATCGATAATGCAACATTAACTTTATCCATTCTTACTGTTTCTTTTCCCTGTTCCAATTCCCGGACAAATCTTAATCCCAATCCTGAACGAATCGCAAATTCTTCCTGAGTAAGACCATTTGCTTTTCTATTTTGTTTTATAAACTCAGCAATTTTATTCATTATTATTCCCTCTTCTTGTCTGTATATACATTTTATTACACCTTTTCGGGTATAATGTCAATATTTTTTAAGCAAAAAGGACCCGATAGGGTATATTTTATTAGCAAAATTGTATATTACACCCTAAAGGGTATAAAAATAGCAGAGACTTGAAATTCCTAAGTCCCTGCCCTTCATTTTTCTAATATATATTACTGTTCATTAAAAAGTGCTGTTGAAAGATATCTGTCACCTGAATCTGGAAGAAGTGCAACAATTGTCTTTCCTGCATTCTCTGGGCGGGCTGCAAGTATCTGCGCTGCCTTAAGTGCTGCACCTGAAGAGATACCAACAAGAATACCCTCGCTCTTTGCAAAGCTTCTACCCTCTACGAATGCATCTTCATTCTCGATTGCGATAACTTCATCATATATCTTAGTATTAAGTGTATCTGGAACAAATCCTGCACCGATACCCTGAATCTTATGTGGTCCTGCCTCGCCCTTTGAAAGAACCGGGCTTGTAGCTGGCTCTACAGCAACAACCTTAACATCTGGGTTCTGTGACTTAAGGTATTCACCAACACCTGTAACAGTTCCGCCTGTACCTACACCTGCAACAAATATATCAACCTTTCCCTCTGTCTGCTCCCAGATCTCAGGACCTGTTGTAGCCTTATGAACTGCAGGGTTAGCTGGATTTACGAACTGACCTAAGATTACTGAACCAGGATTCTGCTCCTTTAATTCCTCAGCCTTAGCGATAGCACCCTTCATACCCTTAGCACCTTCTGTAAGAACAATCTCTGCGCCATAAGCCTTAAGAAGATTTCTTCTCTCAACTGACATTGTATCTGGAAGAGTAAGAACTGCTCTGTATCCCTTAGCAACTGCAACTGCAGCAAGACCAATACCTGTATTACCTGATGTTGGCTCTATAATCATTGCTCCCGGCTTAAGCTCACCCTTCTTCTCCGCATCCTCAATCATAGCAAGGGCAACTCTGTCCTTAACTGAACCAGCCGGGTTAAGATACTCAAGCTTTGTAAGAAGTGTAACTCCCTCAATTCCTGCATTCTTAGCGTAACGGCTTGCGTTAAGAAGAGGTGTGTTTCCAATAAGTTCCAATGCACTGTTAATTACTTTACTCATACTAATCCTCCTTGTTTTGCGAAGCAAAATCCGAGTCCTTTGACGAGGAGAGGATTTTAGCCTCCTTGTATTGAATGCATTTGCAAATATGCTTTTGCGTTCCTATTAACCTACTAACTTGATGTGTAAATGTGTTGTTGAATATAAAATACCACTATCAGCCTTCAATGTCAACACCATTTTCATGACGAGTTTTAACCATTGCATCATGTGCAATATCTTTAATAACTTCACTGGCAATTATAAGTCCTACAACAGATGGTACAAATGCGGTTGAACCCGGAATATCGCGTCTTTCTGTACATTTGTGAGCTGCTCCCGGAGGACATATACAGTTAGTACGACAGCTGATTCCCATATCCTCAATAGGACGAACGGGCTTTTCCTTAGAGTATACGACCTTAAGGTGCTTAACATTCCTCTTTTTTAATTCTCTTCTCATAACTTTGGCAAGTGGGCATACCGATGTCTTATATATATCGGCAACCTCAAACTCTGCAGGATTAAGCTTATTACCAGCACCCATGCTGCTTATAATCGGTGTTCCTGCTTCCTGACAAGCCATTACAAGCGCAATCTTGGCTGTCACAGTATCAACAGCATCTACTACATAGTCATATTTTGAAAAATCAAACTGATCTTTAGTCTCTGGAAGGAAAAAACATTTGTGTACTGTAACCTCACAATTCGGATTAATATCATGGATTCTCTCTTTGCACACATCTGTCTTATACTGTCCTATTGTTTTTCTTGTTGCAATAATCTGCCTGTTAAGATTGGTAAGACACACCTTATCATCATCTATTACATCAATCGCACCTACACCGCTTCTTACAAGCGCCTCCACTGTATATCCACCAACGCCGCCTACACCAAATACTGCAACGCGGGAATTCTCTAATATATCCATAGCTTCTTTTCCAAACAGAAGCTCTGTTCTTGAAAACTGATTTAACATAGTTTGTCCTTTCTTTGCTTTTTGTATCTAAATTTTAATTCCTACTTATATGGTATGTCAATAATATTACTATCAATTTATCTTATAACAAAAACCCCTAATAATTACATTTTCATGTAATCATCAGGGGCCTTTAGTTTTATAATCTTAGCAACACCTTTTCTTTACAAAAGCTATTACATCATCATTTTTTGACATAATATCAAAATCTTCTTCCATCTCTCCGATTGACAACCACTTAAATACTTTATCTCCAATTTCAAATTCATCCTTATCCATATATTCTGGCAACTCATCTAATTTAATCATATATAACTTATGATTATAAATCTTATATACTCCATCACTTACAGAATATTTGCAATGCTTTGCTTGAGCTATATATTGGGTAGATAATTGTATTTTTAGTATATTACTTATACTCAAATCAATATTTTCTTTATTATTATTCTGTGTACTTCTAAAATAAGGAAACAGCCAGCACTTCCATCTATTATCATATATTTGCAAAAATCTATTATTATTTTTTATTGCAGCTAAAGAAAATTCATGAAAAGTCTCTGTTGTTATCTCAGCTACTAATTGTAGAATTTTAAGTAAATCTCTTTCTGTTAATTTTCCTATTTTACGGTCAAGATTCCACTCACTTATACTTATTATTCTATCAATTCTTGCCCATGAAACTTTACTAAGTCCTGTCTGCTCCCAATCAGTTATCTCTGTACTATAAGGAGTTTCCTTATCTTTACTTGTAACATACATAGCCAAAATAGCAATTTCATCTTCATTAATTACAATTGCCGGGCGATGTTTCACAATATTACTATTTTCAAAAGGAAAATGCGTCCACCATACATCACCTACGTTATACTTTCCCATTATTCTTCTCCTCTTGCTGATAAACAGCCTCCCACTCATCTTCTTTCATCCACTCATCTTCTAATGTAAGTTCTTCGGCTTTAATTGCATTTGAATATATATTATTATAATTGGCATTCATGAAATCCTTAAAATCCTGTATTGTTCTAATTGCTTCCATATTACACCTCTTAAAATTTATAAATTATATTATATATCTTACACTATATCAACAACAGTTTCAACTTTTATTTTATTCATATTTAAATATTATTATTTATAGTAAAAATTTCAATAATTATTAATTTTATATAAAATGCTTGCATTATCAAACCATTTGTTATATTATCATGTCAACAAGATGTAGTTTTCAATACTACATGTCATTATAGAAGGAGGAATTTATTATGACAACTTTTGCACCAGCACTTCATTTTCAGAATGATAATATACACACTAAGATAAAGGCACAGATGATTATTAAAGACCCTGGCAGTTCGATAACACATTTTATCGGCATGCTTTGTGCAATTGCAGGATTATTCCCACTTATCCTTAAAGCAGCCTCTTATGGAACAACCGTATCTGTTGTTTCAATGACTGTATTTATGGTAAGTATGATTCTTCTGTATGCAGCAAGCACAACTTATCACACATTTGACATATCAAGCAATGTCAATATAGTGCTTAAGAGGCTTGACCACTGCATGATTCCTGTTCTTATCGCAGGCTCATACACTCCTGTCTGCCTAATTGTACTTCATAATATATATGGCTATGTTATGTTTGGCATTGTGTGGGGAATCGCCATTCTTGCTATCGCATTCAAGCTTCTCTGGGTAACTTGTCCTAAGTGGATATCTTCAGTTCTCTACATTGTAATGGGCTGGACATGTGTTATGGCTCTTCCTCAGATATATTCAGCACTTGCCGGAGCCGCTTTCTTCTGGCTTCTCGCCGGCGGAATCTTCTACACTATTGGCGGTGTAATATATGCAATTAAGATGCCTGCATTTAACGCAAAGCACCCTAACTTCGGAACACATGAAATTTTTCATGTATTTGTTATGGCAGGAAGCCTCTGCCACTTCATATTAATGTATAACTTCGTTGCAATTATGTAATTTCATCACAATACACTCTATAAAATATGTAAGCGGCGGATTTCCGCCGCCTTTATCTATATTAAGCACCTGTCTTGCCCTTTCAGGCGTTATCCCACTTATATAATGGAGACTGCCGGCTGTTTCTCCGCACACATTGCTTGTAAAATCATAAACAGGTGCCGGTTTTACGCGTATTGTCAACATTTATTCACCGAGGAAATCCATCGGATTAACAGGAATACCGTCCTTTGTCATTGCAAAATATATTCCTGGGCCCTCTTCTTTATAGTATGCTGTTGGCTCGGCCACGGTACCAAGAAGCTGACCGGCTGTAACTGTATCTCCAATCTTGACATTCACGTCTGAAAGCATACCAGTTGTCATCTCATATCCATTACCTGCTGCAACCCTTACAGTAAGTCCTGTTTCAGTATTCTCTGCAACATCAACAACTACACCTGATACCGCTGCACATACCTTAGTTCCGACATCAGAAGCAACTACCATACCGGGACTGCATTTGTACATGCCAAGAGTCTTAAAATACACTGTTGACTCCATGTTGTAGCCAAGTGTAACCGTACCACTGACTGGCCAGTATATAAGCTCTCCCTGGTCAAATGTATACTTACTTATAGCATTTGCCATAACCTCAGCCTCTGTCATAGGCTTAACTGTCTGTTCCTCAGTCTGTGACTCCTTTGTCTGCTCTGTAACCTGATTCTCTGTACCATCTCCATCATCTGACATGCTTGCTCTCGCATTGGCATTAATTATATCATCATCACCCACTGTTGGTTCTTCCACAGGAATATCCGGGTCATCATCTGTCTTAATAGCCACATTTCCTTCAGTTTCATTCAGATTCACAAGATTGTTATTCTTAGATTTCTTAACATTCTGTGCTACTGAAAATATCCCAAACACAAGCGCAACAATAACTGCCAGCGTAATAACTGCTGACACAACCTTAACCTTGTCTGTTCCACGCGTTCTTACATTCGCCATACTAACATCCTCCTATCATTTCGCAAAGCTTTGATGTTAATATAGTTTCCAGATTCGTGGAGTTTATACTGTTTTTTAAATGTAAAAATCCCCGCACACAAAGTGCGGGGAAATATTCAATAATCTTCTGACAATTTCGATATTACATCTCAACAGGAGTCTTAGTAAGCTTCCAGATTTCTGTAGCGTACTCTTCGATAGTTCTGTCTGATGAGAACTTACCAGCCTTGGCTGTATTAGTCATAACAGTCTTAGCCCAGCCGTTCGTATCTCTGTATCTTTCATCAATCTTTCTCTGAGCCTCTGCATATGAACGGAAGTCCTTAAGAATGAAGTAAGTATCTGCTCTTCTGCCTCCATCATTATTAAGGAGAGAATTGTAGATATCTCTGAACATCTCTGTATCCTCTGGAGAATACTTTCCATTAATAAGTTCCATAAGAACATCTCTTATTTCCTGATCATTGTTAAAGATTTCCATTGGATCATATCCGCCCTCATTCTCGAAACGGATAACCTCATCAGAGCTGAGACCGAATATCTGTGCATTTTCAGCACCAACTTCATTAACAATCTCAACATTAGCTCCGTCCATAGTACCAAGAGTAATTGCACCATTAAGCATGAACTTCATGTTACCTGTACCTGAAGCCTCCTTAGAAGCTGTAGATATCTGCTCACTTACATCTGCTGCCGCAAATATAATCTCACCATTAGATACTCTGTAGTTCTCAATGAATACAACCTTAATCTTGTCCTTAATAGAAGCATCATTATTAATAACATTAGCTACATTGTTGATAAGCTTGATTGTCTGCTTAGCAATCTTGTATCCTGCTGCTGCCTTGGCACCAAAGATAAATGTTCTTGGAACCATATCATAATCAGGATTTCTCTTAATCTGATTGTACAGATACATAACATGTAAAATATTAAGTAACTGTCTCTTATATTCATGCAATCTCTTAACCTGTACATCGAAGATAGAATTAGGATCAACATCAATTCCGTTATTCTCCTTGATATATTTGGCAAGACGAACCTTATTCTTATACTTAATCTGCATGAAATCCTGCTGAGCCTTAGGATCATCAACATAGAGCATAAGCTTCTCAAGCTGGCTTAAATCTGTAACCCATCCATCACCAATCTTATCTGTAATCCAGTCAGAAAGAAGTGGATTAGCATGCTTTAAGAATCTTCTCTGAGTAATACCATTAGTCTTGTTATTAAACTTCTCTGGCATCATTTCATAGAAATCTCTTAACTCCTGCTTCTTTAAGATTTCTGTGTGAAGCTTTGCAACACCATTAACAGAATATCCGGCAACAATTGCAAGATTAGCCATCTTAACCTGTCCGTCATAGATAATAGCCATCTTACGAACCTTCTCCTGATTTCCTGGATATTTAGCCTTAATCTCTTCTACGAAACGACGGTTAATCTCTTCAACAATCTGATAAATTCTTGGAAGAAGTCTTGAGAACAGCTCAATAGGCCACTTCTCAAGCGCCTCAGCCATAATTGTATGGTTAGTATAAGCAACAGTCTTAGTTGTGATATCCCATGCCTCATCCCATTCAAGTCCGTTCTCATCCATAAGGATACGCATAAGCTCTGCAACTGCAACAGTTGGATGTGTATCATTAAGCTGGAAAGTAACCTTCTTATAAATGTTCTTAACGTCCCCATTATTCATTGACTTATATCTGTCAACAGCTCTCTGTACACTTGCTGATACGAAGAAATACTGCTGCTTAAGTCTTAATTCCTTACCTGCATAATGGTTATCATTAGGATAAAGTACCTCAACGATATTCTTTGCAAGGTTCTCCTCCTCGATAGCCTTCTGGTAATCACCCTTATCAAAAGAGTTAAGGTTAAATGTATTAACAGGCTCTGCGTCCCAGATTCTAAGAGAGTTAACAGTGTTATTGCCATATCCAAGAACAGGAATATCATATGGAACAGCGATTACAGAACGGTAATCTTCCTGAACAAACATATCTCTTCCAGTCTTTTCATCTCTGTAAGAACGAACATATCCACCAAATTTAACTTCATATCTGTATTCAGATCTCTTAATTTCAAATGGGTTGCCATCCTTTAACCAGTTATCAGGAACTTCTACCTGATATCCGTCCTTAATCTCCTGCTTGAACATACCATACTTATAACGGATACCACATCCATATGCAGGATATTCAAGAGTTGCTAAAGAATCCATGAAACATGCTGCAAGACGGCCAAGACCACCATTACCTAATGCTGCGTCTGGCTCCTGATCCTCAATAACATTAATATCAAGACCAAGTTCGTCAAGAGCTTCCTTAATCTCATCATAAGCACAGAGATTAATCATGTTGTTACCAAGTGCTCGTCCCATAAGGAACTCCATAGACATATAATAAACCATCTTAGGATCGTCCTTCTCATACTGCTTATGAGTAGCAATCCATTTATCAATGATAATATCCTTAACAGCATACGAAACTGCCTGGAAAACCTCCTGCTGATTAGCCTCCTCAATATTCTTTCTGTAAAGAGACTTGCAGTTACTGATTACATTCTTCTTGAATTCTTCCTTACTGAAATTCTGTGTTAAACTTGTCGCCATGTATTTAAAACTCCCTTCTGAATAAGGACGGCTCCCCAATACGCCGATACCCTGTAAAAACTATAATCCGCCCCACAATAGATGTTTTAATTATACATAATAATATTTACAAATGCAAACTTTATTATTCAAATTAATATATACAAAATGGCACATTTGGTAATATATGGCACATTCTGCACTTGACAACATATTTTAAACAATAATCATTACTGTTAATCAGCAAAAATGTCCTTATCAATAAGCTTTAATGTATATGGTTTTCCGTCATTGTCATATACAATTTCCCAACAGGATGTAACACCGTTCTGTAAAGGCGTATTAATATAAAACCATTTTCCGTCAGTAACAGCTGTATTAACGCCAATACCAGAATTCATAAGCCACGACGATTCATCTTTAATGTCATAACAATATAAAGAAGTATCTCCCGCAAGCTTTTCTGCATAATAAATATAATCTCCTGAACGGGCAACAATATGCCCATTGTTAATAAATTTTCTTTCTGTACTGCTCTTATATGCATCCCCGACAGAAAGTTCCCCCGTTGTTATATTATACGATAATGTATGCCCTGAATTATCGTCTGCGTCATTATATGTAATAATAAGCTGTTCTTCCTTAACCGCTTTCAATGCATACTGCTTTCCATTATTTTTCTTTAAATCAATAATCTTTTTCTTTTCATTACCACGTAACTCAAACACATTATTTCTGTAAATATAGAAAATGCTTCCTTCCCCGGCTATCCAGTCTGAATATCTTGACGCCCTGAGAATTCTTTCTAAAGATTCCTCAGGAACATACTTGTACACTCCCTTGTTAAAAATAGAAAAATAATATGCATCATCCATGATTATTCCTATTTTGTTCTTTGGATGTCTGCCAAAAGATCCCCATATAATTGCAAATGTAACACCAATAATACATGCAATTACGGCTGTTACACTTATAACCGTCAACAATAACTTTTTGTGTTTATGCATATTTATCATCCCCCTTTAACTATAATTTTTCACGCTGTTATCTGATTAAAATATAACATATATAAATAAAAACTCAATCCCTGCATATAGAAAAAAGCTGTGCGCCAGCCATAAAGACCAGCACACAGCTTCATATAACTTTTATTCAATTCACTGCATTAAGCAAGCTTCTCAACAGCAAGTGTAACCTTCTCACCATTGATATCCCACTCCTTCTCAAATCCTGCAGTCTTTCCAGTGATAATATCCTGTGCAAGAACTACAGTCTTAACCTGAGCAGCATTCTTATTAACAATATCAGCAATCTTGTCGTTGCCTGATACATAGAGATTAATCTTATCCATAACCTCGAAACCAGCGTCCTTACGCATAGTCTGAACCTTTGAGATAACCTCTCTTACGAAACCTTCCTCGATAAGCTCTGGAGTAAGGTTAGTATCAAGAACAACTGTGATACCCTTGTCGCTGCTTGCAACAAATCCTTCCTTCTGAGTCATCTCGATAAGAACGTCGTCCTTAGAAAGCTCGATAGTCTGACCTTCAACATTTAACCCGAAGCTTCCTGACTCATTAAGCTTATCCATAGTTGCGTTACCGTCAACCTCTGTAAGAGCTGTTCTGATTGCATTAAGAAGCTTTCCGTATTTTGGTCCGAGAGTCTTCATCTGAGGCTTGAATGAGTAAGATGTAAATGCTCTTACATCATCTGTGTATTCAACTTCCTTAACATTAAGCTCATCAGCGATAATAGCTGTGTAGAACTCATCAAGCTTCCAGTCTGCCTTAATGAACATCTTGCCAATTGGCTGACGGTTCTTGATATTAGTTGAATTACGGCATGCACGTCCGATAACAACTGCGTCTAATACATCATCCATAGTTTCCTCAAGCTTCTTATCAATGAACTGCTCATTAACCTTAGGGAAGTCGCATAAATGTATTGAAATAGGCGCATTTTTATCAATGCTGCATACAAGATTTCTATAAATGCTTTCTGTCATGAATGGAACCATTGGTGCAGAAATCTTAGCAAGAGTTACAAGTGTTGTGTAAAGAGTCATGTAAGCATTTATCTTATCCTGCTCCATTCCCTTAGCCCAGAATCTCTCACGGCTTCTTCTTACATACCAGTTAGAAAGCTCGTCTGTGAAGTCCTCAAGCGCTCTTGCAGTCTCTGTAATCTTGTAGTTCTCAAGATTATTATCAACAACCTTAACTAAAGAATTAAGCTTTGATAATAACCATTTGTCCATAACCGAGAGCTTGTCATATTCAAGCTGATACTTAGTAGCATCAAAATCATCAATATTAGCATACAGTACGAAGAATGCATATGTGTTCCAGAATGTTCCCATGAACTTTCTCTGACCTTCTGAAACCCACTCGTCCTTGAATCTGTTAGGAACCCAAGGAGCTGAATTCTCGTAGAAGTACCAACGGATTGCGTCTGCACCATGCTTCTGTAATGCGTCAAATGGGTCAACAGCGTTACCCTTTGACTTACTCATCTTCTGTCCGTCTGCGTCCTGAACATGTCCGAGAACGATAACATTCTCATATGGAGCTTTGTTAAAGAGCAATGTTGAGATAGCAAGTAATGAGTAGAACCAGCCTCTTGTCTGGTCAACAGCCTCAGATATGAACTTAGCTGGGAACTGCTGCTCGAATACTTCCTTATTCTCAAATGGATAGTGATGCTGTGCAAATGGCATTGAACCTGAATCGAACCAGCAGTCGATAACTTCTGGAACTCTCTTCATTGTTCCCTGACACTTAGGACACTTGCATGTAACTGCATCAATATATGGTCTGTGAAGCTCAATGTTATCAGGACAATTGTCTGATTTCTCCTTGAGTTCTTCAATGCTTCCGATAGACATCATCTCGCCACAGTCTTCACACTGCCAGATATTAAGAGGAGTACCCCAGTATCTGTTTCGTGAAATTCCCCAGTCCTGAACATTTTCAAGCCATGCTCCGAAACGTCCTGTACCTATTGTCTCTGGAATCCAGTTGATTGTCTTGTTGTTAGCAATTAAGTTAGCCTTAACTTCTGGGTCTGTCATCTTGATAAACCATGATTCTCTAGCATAGTAGATAAGCGGTGTATCACATCTCCAGCAGTGTGGATATTCATGCTCTACCTTAGGTGCTGAGAAGAGGATTCCTCTGCCCTCAAGTTCCTTAAGAACCTCAACATCACAGTTGATAGCGCCTGCTTCCATCTCTTTCTTAGTTGGCTTAGCACGCATTCCTGCAAATGGAGTCTCAGGCTTCATAACACCAGCCTCGTCTACCATCTGAACAAATGGAGCGTCATATTTTCTACCAACTCTTGCATCGTCTTCACCAAATGCAGGTGCAATATGAACGATACCAGTACCATCTTCCATAGTTACATAATTGTCGCAGTATACGAAAAATGCTTTCTTGTGCTGCTTGTCAGCGCAATCCTTAGCACACTGGTAAAGTGGCTCATATTCCTTATATTCAAGGTCTTTACCCTTGTATTCTTCAATAATCTCATAAGCAGGTGTGCCTTCTTCTCTCTCGATTCCACCAAGAACCTTGTCAAGAAGTGCCTTTGCCATGATGTATGTGAATCCGTCTGCTGCCTTAACTCTTGCGTAAGTCTCATCCGGATTAACACAAAGAGCAATATTAGAGCAGAGTGTCCAAGGAGTTGTTGTCCATGCAAGGAAATATGCGTCCTCACCAACAATCTTGAATCTTACAACTGCTGTACGCTCTTTAAGAGTCTTATACCCTTGAGCAACCTCATGTGAAGAAAGAGGTGTACCACAACGAGGGCAGTAAGGAACAATCTTGAATCCCTTATAAAGAAGCCCCTTGTCCCAGATCTGCTTTAAAGCCCACCATTCAGACTCGATAAAGTTATTGTCATATGTTACATATGGGTTATCCATATCAGCCCAGAAACCAACAGTAGATGAGAAATCCTCCCACATACCCTTGTATTTCCATACAGATTCCTTACAATGCTTGATAAATGGCTCAAGACCATACTCTTCAATCTGTTCCTTGCCATCAAGACCTAACATCTTCTCAACTTCAAGCTCAACTGGAAGTCCGTGTGTATCCCATCCAGCCTTACGCGGAACCATGTAACCCTTCATTGTTCTGTATCTTGGAATCATATCCTTAATTACTCGTGTAAGCACATGTCCGATATGTGGCTTACCGTTAGCAGTTGGAGGTCCATCATAGAATGTGTATGTTGGTCCTTCCTTTCTGTTATCAATACTCTTCTGGAAGATATCATTGTCTTTCCAGAACTTTTCAACTTCTTTTTCTCTGTCTACGAACTTCATATCCGCAGAAACTTTCTGATAAATCATTGCAGCTTCCTTTCTTGCCTTGTGGCTTATATTTTCTAGTACATTACGGGCATTCGTCATAAATCTATCATACAAGCAAGCCTGATGGCTGCTTGCATGACTCATTGCTTACGAAAAAAGCCCCTCTGCCGTAATACAACAGAGGGGGTAACATACTTATCCTAAAATCTGAATGATTACGACATACTATCATATGCGTCCCTGGCTTTAACCTGACGATGGGATTACCGTCCCCGCTTAGTCTCGTAATGATTTCAGCGAAGATGCTCAGAAGTGATGTTCAGATGGATAGTACTCGCACCGGCTCTCACCATCCCGGCTCGCTCATGCTTTTCACTCCAACCTACTGTCTTCGTCAATGCATTTGATTAGATTTTATATAATAAATGTTTAGTTGTCAAGCTGTCATAACCAACATGTGCAAGTTTTTTATGCTAATTATACATATCTTCAATAGGAATTAATCTGACATTTAAAGCCACAGCATTATCCTTTACCCAGTCGGTAAATCCACTTAATGAATACAGATGATATTCAGCAACCTTGTATCTCTTGTCGATTAAACCATCTCTGTCCATAAGTTCTTCAAGCTGTTTCTTATCCATTGGTGTATTCCTGAATTTACATTCACCAAGAATCGCCTTATTCTCTGTCGTATCCAGTCCAACAACATCAATATCCGTCTGCTCTTTCTTAGCCGGATTAGTACCAAACCACTTACCTGCCTGAAGAACTGTACAACTGAATTTATTAGAAAATGCGTTCATTAACAGATACTGTCTGCACATTTTCTCAAATATTTCGCCCATATACTCATGAAGCTTTGGTTTTACCTGACTTAAATAATACTGTTTTCCATTATCAATCTCAATTGCTGCAACTGCCCTTGGAATAAACTTATGCCAGAACATAAACATTCCATCTGACAATGAATACATGACTTTCTTCTTATTATTTTCTTCCGTGATTGCATATGTCTTTTCAATAATACGGGTTTCCAGCAAATGTTGAAGAATATTGTGGACAGACGCACTTTCCAGATTAGTTTTATCCTTTATCTCAACGGCTTTATTAGCTCCATTGGCAATTGCTGAAACAACATCATCATACACAGGTGCATTCCTGAACTCCTGGACTAACAGGTTTCTTGGTTCTTCATACATGAATCCCGATGGATTAAAATACAAATCCGCAATATTATCATCAAGACTTTTGTCAGAATCAAACATAGAAATATATTTGGCAACTCCACCAGTGATTCCATAACAAATTGCTTTTTCCTCACACGAATAATCAGGTACAAACAATGCAGTTTCAAGATAATTAAACGGCTTTAAATCTATCTGCATAGTCCGCCTTCCGTATATCGGACTCTTACTGCTAAGCACTTCCTGTTCCATAAAGCTGATAGATGAACCAGACAGAATAAGAAAAATGTTTTTATTAAGCCAGTTCTTATCAATCTCGACCTGCAAAAGCGATAAAAATTCTTTATCTGCCTCCGCAAGATAAGGAAGTTCATCAATAACAAGTACAAGCTTTTTATCTCCAATATTGTTGGTAATAAAATTAAGTATGTCTTTTATATCTGTGAATCTTACCCCGTTAATTCCCGGCATAAAATAGTCAACAACAACTTCTCCGAATAACTCAATATTTCTTTCTGCACTACCCTTTATTGCCGTAAAAGCTATATGCTCTTTTCCTCTTATAAATTCATTGATAAGAGTTGTCTTTCCTATCCTACGGCGGCCATATATAATGCACATCTGGAAGGAGTTCTTGCTGTATGCAGTTTCTAAGCTTTTCAATTCATTTTTTCTTCCAATAAATTTATCACACATATTACGGCCTCCTGTTTTAATAAAATTAATTTTAGTAAAGTTATCTTTACTAAATCTATCTTTACTAAAATTAGTATATCCCATAACATTTTAAAAATCAATTTATTTACTAAAAAAGTTGCAGCAACCTTAACCGTTACTGCAACTTACATTTACATTATTCTATTATGCTTCTGTCATCCTGTTCTTAGCCACAATTCTCATAATCAGATCAACGCTTCCGTCAATTCCATAAGTCGAGCTGTTAATTGTGAGGTCATAATTATCTGCTTCGCCCCACTTCTTGCCTGTATAGAACGCGTATCTTTTAAGATGTGCCTTATCCTCTTTTGAAACATACTTCGCAGCCTGCTTATAAGTAAGCTTCTCCTTGCTTGTATGGTAAGTTCTCTGTATACGCAGCTTCTTAGGAGCTGTGATAAATATGCTTATATGAGGAATGTGGTTCTTAGTAAGAATATTATCCGCATATCTTCCCATGATAACATATGGTTCCTGCTTTGCTAAATCGACCAGCTTCTTAGATGTATTAAAGAACTGTACATCAGACCTTGAAAGACCATGGTACTTCTTAAAATCTCTCCACCACTGAACCGGTGTTCTTGCTGTTTTATTCTGGAATAAAGCTCTGTCAGTTTCTTCATGTTCTTCGTTACGCTGTAATATCTCGTTCATGATAGATACATCATAGTAGCTGATTCTTAACTTATCAGCAAGCTTGAAACCGATATCTGTTCCGGCACAGCCATATGAACGGCCTATGCATATAATAAGATTGTCGTCCTTTCCAAATCTGTTTGCAAGATTGGACATATTAAGCTCTGCATGCTCCGGGTCAATAATATCATTTCCCTCTCTCGCTTCCTGCATAGCCATTGCTTCATCAAATATCTCACCATATTCATGCATTATTTCTTTATGAAGCTGAGGATTCTTTTTAGTGGTTCTTGCCATATTACTTATAAGTGCAAGCTCACTTCTAAGAACTGAAGAATCCGCACCGGATTTAATCAAATCTCTTAAATCATTAATACATTTTTCCTTGTTTCCCTGATATACACGTCCCAGATTAGAACCTGTAGCTTTATATACTTTCTCGTCCAGTGCGTATATTCTGTTCGCAAGTTCAGTTATTTTATCATTATCTGCCATAATGCGCACCTCCTAATTATATAAAGAATAATAGTGTGTCAATAAGGAATACCGGTACAAGGCAGCACAATGACCACACAATATAACCAAAGAAGCTTGGCATTTTAACACCATTTTCATCTGATATTGACTTAACCATGAAATTAGGTGCATTACCGATATAAGTCATCGCTCCCATAAATACCGCGCCACATGATATTGCCGTAAGCATTTTTGCAGGAACAACTCCAAGAGCAGTTGTAAGTCCTGACGCAAATCCCATTGAACCAGCCGTTGTGAGGAATACAAGGTAAGTTGGTGTATTATCAAGGAAACTTGAAAGTGCACCTGTTACCCAGAACATCTGTGATGGATGTGTAAGTCCAAGCTCTGCACCTGCGCTCTTTAAAATCATAAGAGCTGGCTGCATAGTAATAAATATACCTATGAACAGTACAGCAACTTCCTGAATGGCACCCCATGTGAAATGGTTCTTCTTTCTTATCTCTGCATTAGTTGTCTTGAATGATAAAAATGCAGCCAATAGAATCATAACTACTTCAATAAGTGAAGTAATTGCAAGCTTAACCTCTCCAAATATAGGGATTGAGATTACCTCGCCGGCAGCGTTCTGGAAAAATGGTACATCCGGAAGTACTCCGCTTAATATAACTGCTGCAACAATAATTACGATGAATATAATATTATGTAATCCCTCAAATCTTATAAGTGGTTCATTTTCCTTAATCTCTGGCATATAACCTGCTGCAATATCCTTCCTGTATGCTCTCTTGTCAAGAAAATAAAGCACTGTAAGAAGAATAATCATGTTAAGGAGCAGTATAGGAAAGAATCTTATACTCCAGAAGAAAGGAACACCTCTTGAGAATCCCATGAGAAGTGGTGGGTCACCGATAGGTGTAAGACTTCCTCCCATATTAGATATGAGGAAAATGAAGAACACCATAATGTGAGCCTTATTTCTTCTCCAAGAATTCATCTTAATAACAGGTCTTACAAGAAGCATTGACGCACCTGTCGTTCCAATCCAGCTTGAAAGAAGGGTTCCTATTCCAAGAAGAATAACATTTACTCTTGGTGAACCAACAAGGCTTCCCTCAACTGTTATGTTACCTGCTACGCAGAACAGACCGAAAAGCAGTACAATGAATGTAAGATAATCATTTACCAGACATTCAAGTACAGTCTCTGCTGCTGTTCCAGCACCATACTTAACTGCGAACGGAATTATGAAAAGCAGTGACCAGAATATTACAGCAAATGGTCTGTACTTTTCCCACCATTCTCCTTTTACAAGTGGAATTATGGCTATACACAAAAGCAGACATGCAAATGGTATACAAAGCCATAAAGGCACATTCGTCAGCTCGGCTGCCAGTGCAACCATTGGACAAATATTAATACTCATAACTTAAGCCTCCGTAAAAAAACCTGTTCCACATACACAGAACAGGTAATCTTAATATTAAATTATCTCTGCACATCGAAAGACGAATTCTTCATAAGTCTCTTAATGTGGTCAACACATGTGATATTAGTATCACCTCTGATAGCATGCTTCATTACTGAAGAAGCAACAGCGAAGTTAACAGTATCTTCAGGAGTCATATTGTCCATAAGGGCATAGATAAGTCCTGATGAAAATGCATCGCCGCCACCAACTCGGTCTACTATCTCGAAATTAATTGTCTTACTCTCATAAGTCTCTCCATTAGTATAATAGAAAGCCTTTAAAGAGTTGTTGCTTCCTGAGTGTACATATCTTACAGTTCTTGCAATAGCCTTCATATGATACTGCTCGTCTATTGCCTTAAATACTCTGTCCATGTCCTTGAATGATGGATCCATTGTAAGACCATCTTTAACATCAGTTCCATCTTCTCTGTATACATGGATAGGTTCGATTCCAATAAGCACATCAACATAAGGAAGGTACTTACTAAGAACATCTCTTGCAGTCTCGAATGACCAGAGCGTACTTCTCCAGTTAGGGTCGAAGCTGACAGTAAGTCCCATCTTCTTAGCTGCCTTAACTGCCATATCCATCATCTTACGGCAGTTGTAAGAAAGAGCCGGAGTGATACCGCTTATATGGAGCCAGTCATAATCCTTAAGAATCTCCTCGAAATCAACATCCTTATAGTCGTATTCTGCAAATGCAGAATCAGCTCTATCATATATTACCTGTGAAGGTCTGACAGAAACACCTTCTTCCAGATAATAAAGTCCCATTCTTCCTTCTGATCTTATAATGTGCTTGGTATGCACATCATTAGACTTAAGATAATTAATAGTTGACTTTCCAAGGTCTGAGTTAGGTAATACTGTAAAAAATGTTGAATCAACACCAAGGTTTGCAAGGGAAACCGCTACATTTGCCTCTGCTCCGCCATAATTAACTCTGAAATCATGTGTAGTTACAAGTTTTTCATAGTTAGGTGGTGATAATCTCAACATCAATTCACCAATTGCTATAAATTTCATGTCTTCCTCCAACGTCATAATAGATTAAGAGTATCAAATACCCAGTTTTGCATATTCCAATGACATATTACACCACATTTGTACAAATTGCAAACTTGCATATTACTTTATATTACAATAATTATTCTATATATCAAGACTCAGTATAGGATATTCATATTCGTCACTAATAAAAGCACACATATATATAGGAAAATATATAATCTTATCCCGTACTTCCACATTACAGTTAGCAAATACAAATGCTTCATTTACCTGATATTCCTCATTATAAGCTGCTTTGCTGATTGCACTATGAACATAGTAATCTTTTCCGCTTTTTACTTCTATTGGTAAAACTGAACCATTATGTTCTATAACAAAATCGAGTTCTCCAAGATTATGATTATTATAAAAATATGATGGATAACCATGTGCATTCAGTTCCTGGGCAACAAAATTCTCATAAACACCACCAAGATTTAGTTTATCATCGCCAAAAAGTATTTTTGCACGCAAAGCATTTCCATACTGATATGTTAATAACCCAACATCTGATGAATACAATTTAATTAAACTGCTTTTAGCATTCTGGTTTAATGCTATCCTAGGCTCTGTAGCATTAATTGTTGCTATTGCAACTCCTGCATACTTAAGCCACAAAAAACTATCTTCCAGCTTCTCAAACCTCAATTTCTTTTGTATATCGGAATAATTAAATCTCTTATTCTGTCTCAAAAGCTGTGATGGAATCTGATCATATATAGCTGTAAGCATAAGCTTTTTATCCTCTGTCTCATACTTGGTAAAATCGACCTTATACTGCCTGATTATATTTTCTTGAATTATAGACACTTCTCCTACATTTCCTGTTTCCACATATGCATTTACAGCCGCAGGCATTCCACCAATAACAAGATATCTGTTAAGATGTGTAAGCATTTTATTATTTATAACATCTGTAACAGGCGACTTTTCAAAAAAACATTTTTTCAGATAATCTATTGTCTCAGATGTAACGCCGCTGGCTGTTATAAATTCTTCAAAATCAAGTGGATACATGTCAAGTTCATCCATATATCCGACAGGGGCTGACCTTAAATCTTTAAGTTCCACACCAAGCAAAGAGCCACTCAGCACTAATTTTATCCTGCCATCATCAACCCAGAATTTAACTTTTGTAACAATATCCTTGCACTCCTGAACCTCATCTATAAAAAGAAATGTTTCATTATCTGCAAATGTAACATCTGTCAGTGCAGAAATATTTAATTTTAATTCATCTACAGTATTCGCCTGTTTAAGAGCCGCTATAAATTCACTATTCTGAATCAGATTAATCTCGACATAATTACACTTACTTTCTTGTAAACACTTTCTAATAGTAAATGTTTTTCCAACCTGCCTTGCTCCTGTAACCAACAAGGCTCTGCTTGGATTTTTTATCCAGTTGTTTATATACTTTTCTGCTTTTCTTTTAATCATAATTAAACTCACTCCTTATATATATAATATCACCTCGTAACACTTTTTCAATAGATTTTTCTTTATTTTCAGCACTTTTTCGTGAATTATTTTATATTTTTTTACACTTATTCAATTATATTATTGTCATTTATATATACATTATTCAAATTGCAAACTTGCATATTACTTTTTAATAAGATATAATTATTTTATTAATAAGTAAGGTTAAGGTACGTGTTTATGGATATATTTGAGTCTCTGAATTCTGTGCTTGTAGACTTGTTCAATGATATCTTGAACATTGAAGAAAGGGCTCTTATCACAGAAGAATTTAAGGATATTTCTGTTACAGATATGCATATTATAGAAGCAATCGGAATTGAAGAACCTCGTACTATGTCCACAATTTCCAAGTCACTTGGAGTAACAATGGGAACTCTGACAGTAGGTATCAACGGACTTGTAAAGAAAGGCTATGTAATAAGAAAGCGCGGTGAGAAAGACCGCCGTATAGTCTATGCTTCTCTTACCGACAAAGGAATTGCTGCTTACAGACATCATGAGAATTTCCACAAGGACATGATTGGACATATCACGAAAGATTTAACAAAAGAAGAGGCCGAGGTTCTTACGAAAACATTTATACGGCTGGAAGATTTCTTCCATCAGATTCCATAATAACTGAAAGCATTAATAAAGGAGGGGTATTTATGCCAGACAACAAAAATTTACTCAATTTAGACGATTTAGCTGATGTATTTGCACAGCTTAACGATATTGAAGATGCGCCAGAAGAACTTACTGAGGAAGAAAAAGCTTCCCAGCGCAGATATGAAGAGATAATCAAGAAACATAAGAATAATAATTAACCAGATGAAACTAAACGACTGCCCAGATATGCAAAGGCAGTCGTTTTTATATGTGTTATAACGCAAATCCCCATTCATAACATCTCATTCTCTACTCAAATCCCCATTCGTTATATATCATATTCTTGCGAAATCCCAGTTTATATAGATTATACCTTGTAATATTCACATTTATTCATATATAAATCTGTATCTGTGATTTCCACATCGAAACAGCCACCCTTGGGTTTCCCCGTGGGTGGCTGTTCCATCTTTATATGAAAGTGTTTGAAAGAAAAAAGCTTAGTTATTAGCTGTGATGCCTGCTGTCTTATAGACAAATGTTACACTACCGGCTTTGTCATCTGACTTGCCTAAGAATGAATTGTATTCCTGACCTGCCTTAACTACTGCCTTGATTGTATCAACCGCTGTCTGTGCGTCTGAGTCTACAAGCTTAGTGATAGGCTCAATTGCTTCGCTGTTAAACTGTGCCATTCCATCTTTTAATGTAATTGCACCTTCATTTAACTGTGTAACTCCATCTGCAAGTGTTCCTGAACTATCCTTTAATGTAGCTGTTCCATCTGCAAGCTGTGAAGCACCACTCTTTAATGTGTCATTATTAGCTGTAAGCTGTGAAAGTCCGCTCTGAAGAACTGCTGTTCCTTCCTGCTGGAGTTTTCCTGCGTTAAGATTTAATGCATATAAGCTTGAGCAGAGAGTTCCTTCTTTGTAAGTTGAGAATGAACCAACTGATGCGCTGAGTGTGTTAAGACCTGTGCTTAATGTATCAAGCCCTGCTTTAAGAGTCTTAGAACCTGTACTTAACTGTCCTGCACCTGCGCTTAACTGGTCAATTCCGTCTTTAAGGTCTGATGCACCCTTATTAACCTGACCAAATGCTGCATCTATTTTATCTAATCCGTCAAAATATCCCAGACTTTCAAGAGTTGCACTTGTAACAGTTAAACTATTATATGTTGTCAAACCTGTAATTAATTCTTTTATTGTTTCTTGTGCATCTGATTTTGGATTAGAAGTTAAGATAACTTTTGCAACATTTTCTTTATTTGTGTTTATATATTTTACTGCAACCAGATACTGACTGGCATCTGTAACATTTGCATCCTTAGATAATGCTTTATATTCCTGCCTAATAGCGTTTTTTTGTTCTTCAGTTGTTGCTTCCGCTAATTTTAACTGAGTAACTCCACCTGCAATACTATAAAAGCTGTTATAAGCCTCTTCATATCCAGCTTTAGCAGTTGGTAATGCATTCTCAATACTGCTCTTTAACCCAGTTACAGAACTTAATCCCTCACCAAATGCTGATAATCCACTTGTCAATGCATCTGCTCCACTAACAAGCGCTCCAGCACCAGATAAAGCACTGTCAATTCCTGCATCAAGTGTTGCTGCACCTGCTGCCAGATCACTTGCCCCCTTAGCTGCAGAAGCAACACTGCTGTCAAGATTATTATCCTTAAGAGTATTATAAAGAGTTCCGATTCCGTCAGCATATGTCTTCATGTTGTCATTAAGTGAAACTGAACCCTCATATGCACTTGCAGCGCCATCTGCGTATGCATATATACCATCTTTAAGAGAAGAAGCACCTGTGTTTAACTGGTCAACACCATCAGTAAGTGCTGGAATTGCATCACTTAACTGCTGCGTTCCATCCTGTAATGAAACAGTTCCGTCCGCAAGCTGTGTTGCTGCGTCATCTAATGAAGCAACTGTCTTCTTTAAATCGTCTAATGTAATATCATCAGCATTCATATCTGAAAGAAGATTAGATGTTGCAACAGACATTGTCATATCGAGTGAGAAATCCTTAACATCTGCTGTTAATTCAAAATACTCAGGAATATCAAGGTCAAGTGACTTATCATTAAACTTAAGATTCATAGTATCCTTAAGTCCTGGCATTGTCATACCGACTGCCACAATATTGTCTCCGACCTTAGTAAGCTTACCATTAGTAACCTCAACATTTGAGAATACATCTGTTGGAAGCATCATGCCTGTAATCATTGTAAATGGTACGGCAACTGTCTGCTTCTTACCATTAATTGTTACAGTTTTCTTCTGATTATTAGTGTAATCAAAACGTATTGTAACCTTTCCGCTCTTTCCGGCCAGGTCTTCCGGCTTAATTTCCTTGCCATCAAGCTTGTAAGTAACCTTCATTGTTACTGGCGCATTTTCACTTGACTCAGTCTTATTAAGAGTCTCATTGCCGTTAGCGTCTGTAATCTTTTCGTTGACCGTGATGTGATTCTTGTTACCTGAAGCGTCATTGAATACATAAACAGTTTCCTGTCTTGTGTTAGTTGCAAGTGTGCTCTTGTTAGACACTGCAAGCTCATTAGTTATTGCCTGTGTAATCGTAGCCTCTGTACTGCCTGCTGCCATCTCTGTTACATAAGCTGTATCTGTTCCTGTTGTTGCAGCTGTATTAGCACCGCAGCCAACAAGGCTTGCTGCTGTAAGAACTACACACATTAAAACTGAACTATATCTGAATAAATTCTTTTTAACCATAATAATCTTCCTCCTATTAATTCTGACTGTTCTTCTTAGGCTTAAAACCTAAACTTGTATGAATAATCACCTTATCAAGTAATACGAAAAGTGATGGAAGAACAAATATAACAACAAACATACTGATGATTGCGCCTCGTGCCATAAGTGTACAAAGTGAAGCAATCATATCAACACTGGCTATCATACCTACACCAAATGTTGCTGCGAAGAAACCAAGTGCGCTGACAATAATAGATGGAATAGATGTTCCAAGTGCTATTGATATAGACTCTTTCTTAGAGTTACCAGCGGCTCTTTCTCTCTTATATCTTGTAGTCATAAGAATCGCATAATCGACTGTCGCACCAAGCTGAATAGTTCCGATTACTACCGAAGATATAAATGGTATCGTTGTTCCTGTATAATATGGAATACCCATATTAACAAATATAGCAAATTCAATAGCAGCAACCAGAATAACTGGAAGAGATATTGACTTCAATACGAAGAAAATAATAAAGAATATCGCAACAATTGAAACTGCACTAACTGTCTTGAAATCCTTATCCGTAATAGTGATAAGATCCTTAGTACAAGGAGCTTCACCAATTACCATTGATTTGGCATCATACTTCTTTGCAATTGCATCAACCTTATTAATCTGGTCATTGATTTCATCAGAAGCAATTGTGTAATTAGTTGATACCATCATAATCTGATATTCATCACCCTTAAGCTCTGAAACAAGCGAATCAGGAAGCATTTCCGTAGGAATTTCTCCTCCGAGTGCTGAATCAATGCTTAATGCAAATGAAATTCCATCCAGATCATTTACCTCATTCATCATTGCATTAGAATCCTCTTCTGAAAGATTACTGTCTGCAAGAATCATATATATAGAATTAGTTCCGTCAAAGTTGTCGGCAAGCATCTTGTTAGCCTGCGAGCAGTTAAGCTTCTCTGGAAGTGTATCAGACAAATCATAGTAAACCTTAGTATTGTTATATCCGTAGATTGCCGGACCAAGAAGCAGAACAAATATTATAAGGAATATCCATGAATGATTAACAATCCATCTTGCGGGCTTATCAAAATTCGGCATAATCTCTCTATGCATTGTCTTCTCAAGAGATCTGTCAAATGTAAGAATAAGGGAAGGAAGTATTGTAACACAACCAATAACACCCAATACAACACCCTTTGCCATAACAACACCAAGGTCAAGACCAAGTGTAAAGCTCATAAAGCAAAGTGCAATAAATCCTGCAACAGTTGTTATGGACGAACCAACAACTGATGTAAGTGTATTCCCAATAGCAACCGCCATAGCTTCGTGATGGTCATCCGGAGTTTCTTCCTTAGCTTCCTTGTAGCTGTGCCATAAGAATATAGAATAATCCAGAGTTACACCAAGCTGAAGTACCGCAGCCAGCGCTTTCGTTATGTATGAAACCTCACCTAAGAAATAATTAGAACCAAGGTTATACACAATTGCCATACCTATACTTAACATAAAGAATACTGGTACAAGGAATGAATCCATAAATATGGCAAGTACGATACATACAAGAACAACCGCTACAAGTACATAAAAAGGAGTCTCCTTTTCTGCCATTGTCTTAGTATCTGTAACTACAGCCGACATACCAGCAATATAGCACTGATTATCTGTAACATCTCTTACTTCCTGAATAGCCTTCATTGTATCGTCACTTGATGTTGTATCATCAAAGAATATTGCAAACAACGTAGCTCCTGAATCCTCATTTTCAAAATAAGAACGGAACTTATCAGGAAGAATTTCTGAAGGAACATCATCTCCTACCATTCCACTGTAAGAGATAACTGACGCTACATGGTCAACCCCCTCAACCTTCTTTACCAACTTAGAAACATTTGACTTATTCATTCCGTCAACGACGACCATCGCATAAGCGCCCTTTCCGAAATCATCAAGCAAAATGTCCTGTCCCTGCATAGTGTCGATATCACTTGGCAGATAATACAGGATATCGTAATTAACCCTGGTATTAAAGTAACCAAGAACTGATGGAATCAACAGCAGGAAGCTAAGAACCAGAATTGGAATTCTTAACTTAACAACAACTTTTCCAAACTTTTTCATATAAATAACCACGCCTTTCTGTAAGATGCAAATGCCAACAACCCTCAGTCATATATGTATTCATGTCTTTAACAAATATGACCAATAGTCATTTTCAATTTCAGTTGACATTATAGCACCTCAAAATACATAGTCAATAGAAAATTGACCAAAAGTCATTTTTTAATATTTATTTTATAATTGGATTGGTGTATAATAACAATAAAAGGTGGTGTAATTATGGGAAAGCTTGAAACTAACAAACAACAGAAACTTACTTCTCTGCTGAATACTGCATTTAATCTCTTTACTACCCAGGGGGTTGCGAAGACTTCTATTGCGGAAATTTCTCAGAAAGCGGGTATTGCTAAAGGTACATTTTATCTGTACTTTAAGGACAAGTATGATATAAGAAACCGTCTTATATCACATGAATCAAGTAAATTATTTAAGAATGCCGTCGCTGATTTAGAGGAATTTTCTATGGAAAAGGACGAACAGTTAGGTTTTGAAGAAAAAATAATATTTATAATTAATCATATTGTAGATGAACTGAATTCTAATCAGACTCTTCTCACATTTATATCAAAAAACCTTAGCTGGGGAATCTTCAAGGAAGCTCTCACAACTAAGGTTGCATCTGATGATATTAACTTTAAAGATGTATATTATGAAATGATTAACGCTGAGGATATCTCACTTGAAGAGCCTGAAATAATGCTCTTCCTTATTGTTGAGCTTGTAAGTTCAACCTGTTACAGTGCAATTCTTTATAAAGAACCTGCTGACATAGATACTATCAAGCCTTATCTTTTCAAGACAGTACGCGCAATCATCAGAGAGCACACTATCCAGTAGCTGCTTACGCTTTCCCTTCAAGCTCCTGGTATATATCCCTCTTTGACACACCCCTGTCCTTTGCCGCAGCTTTCATGGCTTCTTTCTTATCCATGCCCTGCGACATATACATCTGCACATGTTCTGCGACACTCATGTTTTCCCACTGCTTTCTTGCCTCGGCCTTTAACTGCTCACGGCTCTTTCCAGCAATCACAAGCACATATTCGCCTCTCGGCTCATTATTTTCATAATATTCACAGGCAGATTCAAGCGTGAATTCCATCGAATTCTCATATCTCTTGGTAAGTTCCTTACATATAGTAATCTGTCTGTCGCCCCCAAGCGTATCTTGTAGTTCCGCAAGTGTCTTAGTAAGTCTGTGAGGTGCTTCATATATAATCATAGTCCTTGTTTCACATGCTAACTCTGCAAGAACTTCTTTTCTCTCATTCTTATCCGCTGGTAAAAATGCTTCAAATGCAAATCTTCTGGTCTCACGTCCTGACATTGTAAGCGCAGTTATGCATGCTGCCGGTCCCGGAAGTGAAGTAACCCTGATACCTGCTGCCCTGCATTGCTTTACAAGCTCCTCACCAGGATCCGATATTCCCGGAGTTCCCGCATCGGTAATTACAGCCACATCCATTCCACCTAATATTTTATCAACAAGAACCTTTGCCTTATCATACTTATTAAATTCATGATAGCTTGTCATAGGTGTCTTTATTTCAAAATGATTAAGCAGCTTAATACTGTTTCTTGTATCCTCTGCCGCAATCAGGTCTGCTTCTGAAAGCACACGCAGAACCCTGTAAGTAATATCCTCAAGATTACCAATAGGCGTTGCACACAGATACAGCATACCCGGTCCGTCTTTCTTTACATTTTTTTCATTATCCATAATAAACCTCTATCTATTCATACATTTTAAGAAGTGCTTCCGTGTAAGTTCCGTCTGCATTGTATACAATAAGCGGTTCTTCAACAATAAGCTGTGAATTGCCACCCTTAACCGCCTCTATAAGCACCATATTGGCAGCCTTATTCACATAAGGGTACACCAGTCTCATTCTCTTAGGCTCAAGATGATACTTTCTCATCGTATCAAATATATCAACAAGCCTATTCGGTCTGTGAACCATATACATTTTCCCTTTAGATTTAAGACAACGGCTTGCTTCCCTTATAACATCATCAAGACTACACAGAAGCTCATGCCTTGCAATTGCCTTGGCACTGTCCGGATTAACAATACCGTGATTTTCATTCATATACGGCGGATTGCTCGTCACAACATTAAAAGAAGCTTCCCCAAATATAGTGGAAGCTTCCTTAATATCACCCTTAACAACACTGATTCTGTCCTCAAGATGATTAAGCTCCACATTTCTTCTGGCAAGCTGTGCGCTTCCCTCCTGAATCTCAAGAGCACTGTATGTGCTACCCGGATTCTTAGACTGCATAAGCACCGGAATAATACCATTACCGGTACCCATATCCAGCACCCTGTCTTTCTTCCCTGCCCTGGCATAAGTAGACAACAGCACTGCGTCCATTCCAAAACAGAAAATATCTGTATTCTGTATAAGCTTTAGTCCATCTCTCATCAAATCATCAATTCGTTCATTAATCATCACTAATATGGGCTTTTCCTTCTTTTTTCTCTAATTCCTCAAGTGCCTTAAGTTCCTTATCATCATCAATACGGACCTTATCAAATCTTCTCTTTCTCTTAAAACGAAGCTCCTCAACCGGATATTCCTTAAGTTCCTTTTCGTCATTATCATGAGTTACTAATACCTTAACTCTCTGCCTTAAAACATTGACACTTGAAACCTCACCAACCAATTTATCCGGTGTAGTAACAGAATCTCCCACATTAGGCAGATGACTGTTCAATTCCTCATATGTATCCTGCTCATTCTTTAAACAACACATAAGTCGTCCACACACACCTGAAATCTTAGTTGGATTAAGTGACAGATTCTGTTCCTTAGCCATCTTAATAGATACCGGATTGAATTCTGGTAAAAATGTGGCACAACATAAAGGTCTTCCGCAGGAACCAATTCCACCAAGAATCTTAGTCTCATCCCTTACTCCAATCTGTCTTAATTCAATTCTTGTCTTAAATACTGCAGCAAGATCCTTAACAAGCTCTCTGAAATCAATTCTTCCATCAGCAGTAAAATAAAACAGCACCTTATTATTGTCAAATGTATACTCAGCCTTAATAAGCTTCATGTCAAGATTATGCTTTGCAATCTTCTCAAGACATATCTTAAATGCTTCTTTTTCTTTTTCCCTGTTTTTTAATTCTCTTTCATCATCTTCTGGTGTTGCAATCCTTATGATTGCCTTTAGAGGCTGGATAACCGCTGTATCTTCAACTTCTCTTTCACCTAGAACAACCTGTCCATATTCAACTCCTCTGGCAGTCTCAACAATAACATGCTGTCCTGTTTCGACTGAATATTTCCCAGGTGCAAAGAAATATATCTTTCCAACCTGTCTGAATCTAACTCCAACAACTTTAGTCATCTATACTCTCCATTCTATGAATTTTCCTTAATCGCCATAATAAGCAATTCAATAACCAGATCAAAATTAACATTTGCCTGAAGTCTGACCTTAACCCTGTCAATAGAATTAATAATATCCTGTAAACCTTCATATGACATAGTCTGCGCCTGACTCTTTATAAGTGTCATCTGGTCATTAAATATGAGCAGATTAGTATCATTCGTACTCTTAAACATAAGTACATCCCTGTACCACATAAGCATAAGGTCAAGATAATCATCAATAGTCAGCTTATAGTTGGTAACTCTCTTGACAGACGCCATAATATCAGCAGAATCCATATCCTTCGCATTCTTAATGACGTCCATCACATCGCGTCTTAATTCAGCAAACTCAGTAGATTCAACCATAGTCATTGCCCTGCCGATTCGTCCTGCTGCAAATCTTGCTGCAAATTTACACTCGTAATCACCTATATTATCATAGTGGTCTTTAAGGTACTTAATAACTACATCATCCTTTAGTGGCTTAAGATCAAGCACAACGCATCTTGACAGAATAGTCTGTAAGAAAACGTCCGGATTATTAGCAAGCAGAATAACAATTCCATAAGCCGGTGGCTCTTCAATTGTCTTAAGCATTGCATTCTGTGCTGCAACAGTAAGCTTGTCTGCTTCATCAATAATGTATATCTTGTAAGGACTGCTGTAAGGCTTAATCTGCATATCTGATACAAGCTGGTCTCTTATATCATCAACACCGATACTTCCCGGCTTCTCATGTCCAACCCATATAATATCCGGCTGATTCTTGCTTGCCGCCTGTATACAGGAATGACACACCCCACAAGGCTCAACACCGCCCGCCTCACACTGCAGTGTCTGTGCAAATGTGCTGGCAATAAGCTTCTTTCCTGAACCAAGTCCTCCACTGATTACATAAGCATGAGATACCTTTCCCATAGATATTGCACTCTGCAAATGTTCCTTAATAGTCTCATATCCATATATATCTGAAAAATCACCCATACTTATCCCTCTTTTCGTTACTTATTACTTCATCACAGACATTTCATATATACTGACTTATACTCATAATCCCAGTATAATAAAATATCCGTACATTTTATTATAACACATAATGCTCCTATGTTGAAACATCTAATAACAATCCCCTTATATCATCAATAGTTCCGACTATTGCAAGATGATCCTTTTCATCTTTTACCAGTTCTCTGGCGAGATTATCAAGATTCTCATCTACCATCTTAACAATTCCATACACTCTGTGTCTTCCTCTTCTGTCAAGAAAGTTCTCTCTTGAAAACTTGTGTGAACGGTTTACAACTTCATTTAGAAATCCCTTAACAAGCTCTCTGTACTTCTTCATATCTCTTATATCCATATGCTTTGCAATCTTTTCACCCTGCTCGGTAATTTCCTGCATCATATTTCCTAGTTTTTCCTGAAGATCTTTCTCCTCAATATTGCTAATCAGTGTAAACTTAAAACTATCATCTGATTTTTCCTGTGCTTTAACCGGAGTGGTCTGATTAGCCGGTGCTATATCCTTAACCTTAATATCCATACATACCTCCTAATATGGCACTCTTAACCTCACTAATGCAATCCTCTAACTCTCCATTATTGCTAAATCTTCTTTTAATACCAGCCTTAGCAATATTCTCTTCTGAAAAATCCTCACTGTCTGCAAGAAATCTTCTGCACATTTCCTCATAGTGTGGATTATCCTGTTTCTGTTCTCTGTGGATAGCCCTTGTGAGTCTCAATCCATCTTCTACTTCTATATATATCGGCATAATATGTTCTTTTCCATAGAATTCACAGAATTTGTCATACGCCTCAAGTGTACCTATAACCAGATATTTTTTACCGCTGTTAAGGTCAATCTGTCCGTCATCAGCCGTAAAATACTTCCACACACCGTACACAGTATTATACTCTCTGAGCTCAACAATCCTGCCGCTCTCCTGCATCTTAACGGCAGTTTCATCATTTACAAAAAAATACTCAACCCCGTCAGTCTCTCCTACTCTCATCGGTCTGGTTGTATACAACGTAACAGTATTAAGCTTCAGACTTTCATCTTCAATTAGTGTTTTATATATCTTATCCTTACCGGATGCACTTTTTCCCATAATAAATGCTATCTCAGGCATCTTATCTTTCCTTCCTTAAGACTGGGTACTTCCAGCCCTGCATCTATCGCATTATTAATAATTCTGCAAACATCATCAGTAATCCGCTCACCTACATTAACAACAGGCATTCCCGGCGGATATATAAGAACTGACGACATACTTATTCTACCACATATATCAGGTGAATTAACAGACAAATCTTCATATCCATTTTGATCCATCAGGTCAATGGCGTCTGCCGGACACATGCATACCTCCGGTTTGTTGTTAATTGCATACCCTAAGCTTTCTCCCACATCATTTCCGCTGTCTTTGCTTTCAACTTTCCAGCTTGCATCAATCTCCTGCAACGCTCTAAGAAATCTGTCATAATACTCCTGCTTATCCGCAACCGAAGTCATTGCTATCGCATATTTGAATGACGCCATCTCAAGCTGCACCTTATATTCCTTTAGTAACCTGTCATACAGATACTTTCCATCATCACATATAAGAATAATCTTAGAAATGTCATCACTCGCCAGCAGTGTTATATTATTAAGTTTTGAGATATTTTCTCTTATATTCTTAAGTTTTTTAATATATTCCTTAAAAATATAATTTCCCTGCTCCTCTATTATCCCCATGCATCTGTCAATACTAGCCATAAGAATATAGGAAGGGCTTGTTGTCTGATATATATTCCAGAATCTTTCCACTTTATCACAATCTACATAATTACCAGAAATATGTAGAAGTGCTGTCTGTGTTAAAGCCGGCAGAGTTTTATGAATACTGTTAATTACAAGGTCTGCTCCGGCTTCCACTGCCGACTCCGGAAATTCCCCACTGAATTTAAAATGCGCTCCATGTGCTTCATCAACTATAAGTGGTATTCTTTTTTCATACAGATAACCTGCAATTTTCCTTACCTCTGAAACAATGCCTTCATAAGTCGGTGAAGTTATAATAACAGCCTGTGCATCTGCATTTGCTTCAACACATTTTCTAATCTGTTCCAATGTGAGTCCTCTGTATATTCCGGTTTCCTCGTCAACCTCCGGAATAACATATACAGGCTCAAGCTGTGCCATAATCAGTGCATTATACACAGATACATGACAATTTCTTGCAACTATAATCTTTCCTTTTCTTCTCGTTGCACCACACACGGCCGACAATATTCCCGCTGTGCTTCCATTTACAAGCATCAGTGTCTTATCAGCCCCATACAATCTTGCTGCCCTTTCAGACGCATTTTTAATAATGCCTTCTGCGTTATGCATATTATCAAAACCGTCAATCTCAGTTATATCGAGTGCCGAAGTGCTTGCAAATTCAGAATTGCGCTTTCCTCCCGGCATATGCATTGGCACATATCCCGCCTTAGAATACTCCTCAAGTTTTGCCAGAATATCCATATTTTCCATTAATCCTACTCCATCATCTGTTTTATATATTGCGTGTTATATAACATTTATTTAACCTGTATCTTATATCTGCTTAATATCCCACTTCCTGCTCCGGAACTGTTATTACTCTGTAACCGTAAGCTTTATAGTTACTTCATCATGGCTTCCAATGGCATCAGTAACTTCATACTTGATATCATAAGTTCCTGCCTGGTCAAATGTATATCTTCCAACAGTCACAATCTTTGCAGTAATATCATTGCCGCAAGTATCAGTTGCGATAATCCCTGTCATTAAATTTACACTCTGACCAATCTTTGTCTGAATATCCTTTGCGCCACTAATCTTAGCACTATATGCATTCCATGGATTATTGGTATCTGGATCAGTAGGATCCCAGCCAGCATATTCGCTATCCTCTGGAACCTTTATTGTATCTGGTTTTCCAAGCGGTCCCGGATTATCCGCATCATCATAAATTGTAACCTTTGTTCCGGAAGGACAGTTATCATATATCCATTTGACATCTCTTACACACATTCTGACACATCCAAGAGAAGCATAATCACCTAATTTATTATACTGACCATCCTCTAAATCTCCCTTATTCATTGAATAATAAGGTACTGAATGGAACAGATATCCTCCACTTATTCTGAACGCATATCTTCCATATGTTCCATCAACCATATACCCCCATTCGTACTTATCAGATGTAACATAATTTTCTCCGATTATTGTCTCATTTCCTGCTCTTCCACATGATGTTGCAAATGCTTTAACAGGTATAGTATATTCTCCATTTTCATCAATACCATATACAGTTGTACAATTAGCAGCTCTATTTACTTTTATAAAATATGGAAGGTTCACTCCCTCTGGTACTACATAGTCTGTTTCTTCTGATTCCGGCTCCTTATTCTCAATCCATACTATCTCTCTTGCTTCAGTCGTCTCCTCCGTTGAAATTACTGTCTGCTCATTCTTGTTTTCATTACTATTTTTCTTCTTATCCTTATTAGCGCCAGACAACATAATTCCTGCCGTAACAGCACCTCCAATAATAACCAATGCCGCTACTGCAATAAGAATAACAAGTGGCAGATTTCTTCTAAACCATGATTTTCTTCTTCTTAAATATTTATAATTAATGTTTCCTTTAGACATAATATCCTCCTTTGTTTATTACCAAATATTAATATCAATACATATTAAGTGTCAATAACGCAAAAAAGCTGTTTCATTACGAAACAGCTTTAAGTGCCTAGAACCGGAATCGAACCAGTGACACGAGGATTTTCAGTCCTCTGCTCTACCGACTGAGCTATCTAGGCTTAGTAGCGGGGACAGGATTTGAACCTGTGACCTTCGGGTTATGAGCCCGACGAGCTTCCGAGCTGCTCTACCCCGCGGCATTCACTATATATATTATGTTAAACAGATGTAAAATATACATCAAAGTGGGCGGAGAAGGATTCGAACCTTCGAAGGCAGTGCCAGCAGATTTACAGTCTGTCCCCTTTGGCCACTCGGGAATCCACCCATTTATTAAATTAATATCTATAATGCTCTCACATTAAAGATATAGAGCCGACTGTCGGAGTCGAACCAACAACCTGCTGATTACAAATCAGCTGCTCTGCCATTGAGCCAAGTCGGCAAAATTGATGGGGCCTACAGGGCTCGAACCTGTGACCCTCTGCTTGTAAGGCAGATGCTCTC
>ERZ1026882.148-NODE-148-length-53011-cov-14.926505_pt1 | contig 53011 bp, 83 predicted proteins | sample MGYA00380171_ERZ1026882 | MGnify/ENA primary metagenome ERZ1026882 (study PRJEB33269, sample SAMEA4719807) | human gut metagenome | biome: human-associated habitat; feature: organic feature; material: feces | place: Cameroon | collected 2013-10 ...
GGGGAAAGAGGGGGAAGAAAGGGGGGAAGATTTGTATTCCATGATACCAACGCATACCATTCGTATCAACTGGTACGATTCGTATCGCTTGGTATGCAATAATCGCATCCATTTGCATGCAAACGCATCACGCTGATAGTCGTAGCCATATCAGCCCAAACGCCACTCGATCGAGACGGATTCTACTCAAAATCAGACCTTGCCGTTTTCTCTCGATAAATAACAGAAGAAAAAAGCATGGAATAGTCGCAGAGGGTAGTTTTACTACCTGACACCATTCCATGCTTTCTGATACGTTTGTTGATTGAAGATTTTAGCGGAGATTAGATTCTACCATCTGCTTGCATCTTGCGCATACGCTCCGCAGCCGCTTCTTTCTGTTCGTCCGTCATAATTCTTGTGGTTGCAAACCGCACAAGTCGCTTGGGCATCTCATACCACTTGCCGTCCTTGTCCTGTTTGACCAGCTTGTACGACACAGGCTCCCGCTCGCACAGCTTGTCGAGCTTGCGCATATACACCGGGTCAGCGGTATAAACCGATGCAGTATCTTCCGCTGCATTGAAGTTGACGATGGTCTCCTGTTCCAGTCGAGTGATGTTCATAATCGTTTTCCTCCGTTTGTTGATTGACGAAAAATATTTATGGGGTTCAGACGATAACTTTATCGCCCTGACCCTGTTATCTGTTTTTCTTGCCTATTCTACTGTGGGGATTGGAGCGCAGAAGCGATGTTATACGCTTTTTTGTCCAATCTGCGCAATTCAAGCCTAGTCGGAAGCAAACCACGGCAAAAGTATGCACTCCCAAAAGGAGTTCCTTTTACTGGGCTATCCATGTGTTTTGGATTCATAAAATCTATTCTCTGGTCAAAACAAAGCATTTGAACGTCATTTTTGAAAATCTCAAATCTTGTTTTCCCTTGAATGCTATTTGCCGGAAGAAGTAATGCAAATGGTTTATTTAACTCGTATGCTCTACGAAGAACAGCGTCTTTTTTGCTAAACGGCGGATTTGAAACAAGAATGTCCCATTTTGGATTTGAAACAAGAATGTCCCATTTTTGAGGTTCGTAATCAAAAAAGTTCTGCCCATAGTCAATATGGCTATAAATCACTTTATTCCCATTGTTTTCTAAAACATCAACAAACGCAGACCATTCTTTGTCAAACGGACACCAAATAATCTTATTGCTTGGAATAAATTCCAAAAGAGGTCTTACGGCATAGCTTGGAGTATACTGTTCATCTCCGTTTTTTGAACTGTCAGATTGTAAATATCCTATATTTTCTGCCACAAGTTATCACCTCACATCCACACGCATTCTTTGAACTGCTGGGTCTCCATCTGGAACGTGATGTCCAGTGACCCCACGTTGCCCTCTTTGTTCTTCTCAAGCGCAAAGTGATAATGCTGCTCTGGTCTCTTTTTCGTAGTCACGTTCTGCGCCAGAAGAATGATTGCATCTGCGTCCTGTTCAATCTGTCCGCTCTCTCGCAGGTCTGCGGCAGTCGGTGGAATGCCTGTTCTTGCTGTCTCTCGATTGAGCTGTGCAAGTGCTACCACCAGCGTTCCTGTGGACTGTGCGAACTCATGCAGTGCCATGCTGATTTCCGTGACGGCACTGTATCGGTCTTTCGCTCCGGCTTGATGGATAAGCTGCAAATAGTCGATGAACACCACTTTTGCCTGCATCCTGATGGACTGTGTTCTAATCCACCCAACGCTCTTACCAGCGGCAGAGCGCACGAACAGTGGATATTTCTTGGTGGCTGCCAGCCGGTCAAGTTCGTTAATGCTGACGGTCTTGTTTTTGACCGTGTGCAGTGGTACGCCTAGCTGATTTGCAATAATACGGGCATAGAGCGTGTCCGGGTCTGTCTCTAGGCTGAAATACGCCACCTTACGTCCGTTTTTTGCTATTTCACAGGCAAGTTGCAGGGACAGAGCGGTTTTACCTGCGCTGGGTCTGCCGCCGATCACAACGAAGTTTCCCGGCACAAGATGCAAGTTGTTATCCAGCACTCTAAGCCCTGTGCTGATATACTCCGGCTTATCATCCAGCTTGCGGATGTAGTTGTCTATGCCGTCACACATCGGGATGAAATCGCTTCTCTCGTTGTGTAGGTTGATAGCTTCTCCTAGCTGCTCATAGATGCCTGTCAGGTCTGAGTATCTGGTCGAGCCATCAACGATTTTGAACGCAATCTCTCTGGCTCTGGATAACGCTGCCTGCTCCTTGACGATTCTAGCCCATTCAAGCATCATGTCATGGGTGACGTTGCGGATGAACTCTGCACCAAAGGCATCTAGGCATTCACCCATTGCTTTCTTGCAGTTATCGTACCGTCCCATGACTTCTACCGGATTCCACTTGTCGTTATGTTCCCAATAGCCACGAATGGCAGCGAATGTATCACGCAGTTCAGGGCAGAAATCGTCGATTTTAAGGTCTTGCAGCACATCGGCGTATTCCGAGAACGTGAGGACTGCCCCCAGCAGGATGTATTGGGTCTGATTTTCAATATTCACCGCAGAAAGTCTCCCTCATCAGGCAATTCAGCCATTGTCTGCTGATAGCCGCCGTTCCAGTCCTTTACGTTACGCATCCAGTTCCGTGCAGCAGCTTTCCAGTCCTTCATAGGCGACTTGCCGACCTTCCAGCCATTTGCTGTGAAATGGTCAACAAACCGCTCTGCTTCTGATTCCATGTAACCCTTATCGGCAAAGTATTCTTTGGCTTGCTCGATAGTCGGTGCTTTGAAGCGTTTGACTTCGTTGGTATTTTTCTTTTCACATTTTTCTTTTTTATCAGATTCAGATACAGAATCAGATACAGATAAGCTACCATTCGTATCAGTTGGTATGTTTGGTATACTATTTATACCATTCGTATCCTGTGATACCATTGGTATGCTTTCGTATTTTTTATCGTTCCAACGCTTGTTTATATTTTTCTTGTTTGCTTCTCGTCTACGTCTATCACGTTCTTCCATCTTCTGCACGTTCATATCATCAAACGCCTTAACGACTTTCCAGAGCATCCGCATAGCACGGTCGTTGTCGTATGCTGGCTCAAATCCAGTCTCAACATACTGCGCGTAGTTACGGATGAATGCTCCAAATTCTTCATTCGTAAGCTCGTCCATCGCATGAACGTGTTCCAACAGAAGAATCATTGATGTTCTCGGCTTGTGTTCCTGCTCCATACTTAATCCTCTTTGTAGCGTTTGTTCCATGCTTCGACAGCATCCTCTGCCGTGTTAAACAGTGCGCCACCCATGCTTTGATTGTCTCCATCCGTGCAAAGGATACATTTGCCCCATCCTTCGTGATGCAAGTCATAAGAAAGCCCGCTCCACGGGTCTTGTTCGTACTCGCATCCCAAATGACCATGAAAGTTGCCTTCATCATCGCACACGCCAATGTAAACTGCGTTTTTGCCGCAGAACGGGCATCTCTTGAGTTCTGTCATTTTCTAAATCCCTCTCTCGTTCTCATAATTCGTTTGTAACCTTCATGTATCTTTGCGCCTTTACGGTATACAGGTCGATTGCGCTTCTGCTTGATGTAACCACACTGCGTTTCGGACTGTCTGATAGCATTTGCAAGCTGTTTAAGTGATGCAGCGCATCGGTTCATCGCTTCTGTTAATGCTTCAAATCCATCCATCTTTAATCCTCCTTACGCATACCATTTCGGTGCTTCGTTAAAGATTTCCACGCCTTCTGTAAAGCCAAGCCTATCTAAGGTCTCGCACATAATGCCATCCATCACGCCATGCACACGTTCCTCATCATCTCCGTATGCTCTGTACGCTTCTCGCATGGCAGCCGTAAACGATTCAATCATATCTTGCGTAATAACGATATTGTTTTCCATAATCCCTCCTACACCATCGGAAATGCCATCCAATGCGTCACAGTCACACCTTCCGGCAGTCTCTCGCCTATCTCGTCCCAGAACTGACCGTCTGCGTAACATCCAAGAAAGTACGCTGTCGGCGAGAATCCTTGCAACATTTTTCTATCTTTATCACGCCACGTTGCCTTAGTCGCAAGCAACAAAGGCTGCGTCCGCTCTCGTGGCTGTTCACTTGCTGGATGCCAGAGTGTATTAGCCATCGTCCTTTACCTCGATAGTCGGCGCGGTGTCGATGTAGTCAAGCACATCGTCTAACGACAGGCCACCTATTGTTCCATCGTTATACTCCTGAATCCACGCCTCGATGTTTTGACGTAGTTCATTAGCATCAATTGGTCTGACTTCCATGTTCTCTCCTTTCAATCTCCATCCCACACGCCGTCAGGCCGCATCTTTGCAAACGCCAGCAAACCATACAAAGCGCGTTTGGCGTTGCCCTCTGTGGCGTGCCAGTAGTCGCCGTCGTCCACATCGTCACCTAACGCAGAAATAGCCTTTTCAAGCATCGGGATGCTCTCTGCGTCTGTCTTGCCGTAGATAGAGCGGATGCCCTTGCTACCCAACACATCATCACGACGAAACTGCTTTCCATAATTATAGGTGATATTAAGCCACAGTTCCTTTGTTCCCCCAATGGAACGAGTACCACCAGCAACAAAGTGCGTATCATCCACTTCAAGCGTTTCGTGCGTTACGGGGTCGCACAGCGAAATATCATAGCTCATCTTTCTTCTCCCATTCCTTGCATCCGCGTTCATCCCACACGAAGTCTGCAACGTGTTCTGACTGGTCGTTCACGCACACGCCCTCCGGCTCTGCGTACCATTTGCAAGAGCCACAGGACGGCTCGGATTTGTTCTTACAGAATTTTGCCGTGCATCTGATGGACTTGCCAGCGGAGAACTGCTTGATGCCCATGCAAGAGCAATGTTCGGTGGTGCAGTAAATCATTCCTGCTTCCTCCAACCGATAAACTCACACAGCCCGATGGTCTGCGCGTCGCATCTGTGCGTATATTTGACTGTCGGAAGGCTAAAACCCATTAAATTGTTGCAAATAGTCTCAAGCCCAAAAAGTTCGTCAAACGCATTGTCAGGAATTTTCGCATCTTCGGCGTTGTAAATAACCATGCCACACTGTTTGCAACGCCACATAGAACATCTCGTCATTTTCTTTGCCCTCTCTTTCCCCCATTAAACCGTCCGATCACTCGCTTATACTCCTCATAGCACTCCGGGCACAGGTCGCCTGTGTCCCTGCGCCATCCCCAGTCTTTAAAGTATTCGTCAGGGTTCATCATTCTACCGCCCTGCGCCGCTCCGCAGCGGTCGCATACTCGCTTGTGGTAGATTCCTCTGTCAGTTTGCATATTATCATCCTTCCACATAACACCAGCTTTGGGGCGGGCGCTTTAAGCACTTATTACAAAAACGCCTATTCGTTTCGCCCAATTCTTCTACTTGATAACTGCATTTTACTTTATTAAAATTGCAAACTCCTCTATTCCCCATGAGAATGCAATAACGAGTAAACTCAAACAAAAATTTAGGATGTTCATACAATTTTACATTGGAAATGCTCCATGCCCAGCCTTTCTTTCCGACATAATCCAAAATTTCTTTTTTCCTAAGACCGGACATCTCTTCAAATCCTTCTGGCAAGCAATCCGATTCTGGCGTGATTTCGTACAGATGATTGCAAGTAAACTCTCCAATAACTTTTCCATCCAATTGTTCCAAGTACCCATCGCACTCTTTGAACCATCCATTTTGGGTTTTCGTGCAATAAACATAACATTTGAAAGGTTCACCACCCATATTTGGTTTCGTTTTCCGTATTTCAAGAGTTTTTATGCCGAGAAAAATAAGATTGCACCAACTTGGATTGATGCTCAACAGAACCGACTTCATTTTTTATTCTCCCTTCCAAACATCCTTAACCGTTGTTTCATTTTCCGCTACCTCTCTGTACTCCACATCAATCCCCTTCGGCAAAGCCGTCTGATACTTCTGAGCCAACTGCTCTGCGCTCTGGGCATCGCCCAACGGCTGTTCAGGCGGCGCAACGGTGACTTCCACGTTGTCACGCATACCAAAGTAGTTCTTGGCTCGGAAAATCCACTCTGCCGGGTTCTCCTGACCGTACATACCGTTGTATGCCCACATGGACTGCATTTGCAGAATCAGCTTCAGGATGTACTTCTGCTGCAAGCTGTCGTCACGGCGCTTGCCTGTCATAATCTGTCTCAGGCTAGGCCATTCGATGCCCAACACCAGTGCAATCCATTCCACCACAGGGGATATTCTGGCTTCGATGCAAGCGTCAAAGAAGAAGTCAAGGCGTTGCTGCACTTCAATCGGGTTGTTCATGTCCACGCTCGGAAGGTCTCCAAAATACTTGGCTGCGATCATGCCGATGACCTTCTTGTCCTCTTCATTACCGATTCTTGACTGCAAATCGCCCGTGTTCAACATCTTAGACCTCGTGATCGCTAACTCCTGTTGTTCTTTCACCTTTTTACTCACCTGCGAGCGGATAGATTTCCGCTTGTTAAGCATCTGTTGTTTCTTCTTCTCACGTTCTTTTTCACGCTTCGCAGCGGCTTCTTCTTTTTCCTTTTGCGCTCGCTTCTCACGCTTTTTCTTTTCAGCTTCGGTCAGCGGCGGTCTGCCACGACCACGCTTCGGGGGTGTTGCCATGTATCAGACCTCCTTTGGCGGTTCAGGAAGCGGCATCCAATGGGTGACGGTGTATGGAATTCCGCTACCGGCTTCTGCCCAATTTTTGTAAAAGTCCTTAAAGCCAAAAATCATATCGCCGTTATCGCAAAATGCAAGAACTGGAGTATGATGTTTTGGTTTCCTATCCTTGACGCTAATCCATTTGTCAGGGAAACCGTTCTCGCTATAAGAAACCGTTTCAAAATAGTGTGTAGCCATCCCAAGTTCTTGCTCAATATCGTCAAGGATGCTCTTGTCATCCTCGTCCGCTTCAGTTTCGAGAACAAGGTAAATTCGTTTTTTCATGCTCTCACCTCTTCATCTTCATTTCGATGTTGTCCAGCGCCCGTGCAATCTGCCAGACGGAACAGCAGTTATCCACCTGTCTCCACCAAGCGCACTTTTCTTTCTCGCATACGCACCGACCAAGCGGATTGCTGGTCATCTTCATTGGACAGTAAAGTTCGTTGTCCATTGGTTATTCCCCGTTCATCTCATAACATTTGCTGTAGTTCTCGTTGAATCCCAAACACCAAGCTAACTCGGAAGCCATTTCCTGATAAATGCCTTTGATATTGAGCTCAGTTTCTGATTTCGCACAGCCGCTATAAAGACCATACAGAAAAGCCAGCCTTTCACGCCCTACCATGTTGATATCCTGAATCATCATTTCCACCCCATCACAACAGCCGTACAAACGGCCAGACACACGTTGATGAACAGCCAGACGAGCATTGCCTGCTGTTTTTCAAACAGGTTGTCTGCCATGTTCTTGATTGCCCGTTCAGACTGAACTACTACCGCCAGCAGGACTAAGCAGACCAGCCAGCGGGTTACAAACTCAAACATTGTTAGCTCCACCTTTCCCTCAGCTCTTTTTCGACCTGTTCTGACTTTGCGGTGATGTAATCCGCAAACTCGTCAGGCGTCATGTCCTCGTTTTTGAACTGCCCGACCATCTCTCAGTACCTATCACCAATGCGGATGATTTTCTGCACCTGTTCATCGGTCAGGTCTGCATCGCACCGAAGATTCTGAATCAGTGCGCTTCATGTGGTGGCGATGCCATCCAGAGCCATGCGGAAGCCGTAAAACTGGTTCTGCCGTGCGATTTTGCGGAGGTTGGCTGACATTGCCTGTTTGCCACAGAGGGGGCGGTTTCCAAATTTATTCATCCGACTGCTCCTTATTTGTGGAAAGCTCGAATGTAACTTTTAGCTTCTTGTTCCCAATAACGCCCCACACCTTTTCGAGCTTCGTTTTGTCGGAACGCTCCATTTCAGTAATAAAATGAGACAGAACAGCGGAAACTGCTTCATCGGTCACATTAGACTTGCTTCTCCATAACTGTAATCCATCTTTCCGCTGCTTCATCATCGTTCCGGCATAGATGGTTCCGAATAGCCCACATCCAACATGATATTCAGCCATTTTTATTCTCCTTTGCTTCAAGATGAGAGAACCAGCGAGTGCGCTTTGCTCCAATCATTGCTGTGGCATCCTCATACCATTCAGGTGAGCAGTTCAGTGCAGAGATACAAACAATCACATCCGCATACTCCTCGATCAGAGCGTTTTCGCACTCATTTACGCTCTTCGGTGTCGTGTTCGTGCCATCCAGCGCACGGCGCAGCTTCAACGCAGCCTGTGCCGGTTCGGACGCTTCTTCTGCCAACTGCGCCAAGATTTCGGTCTTGGGCAAAATGTCTGAAATTTTCTTTTGCATAGCTCTACCTCTTTCAGTAGTATTCAATTTCAACCATTGAAGTGGATACAAGCTCAAATCGACCGTCTCCAAGAGGTATTTGGAGTAGTTTGTAATCTCTTGCACTAGAGATCGGAATTAGCTCGTTAAAGCTTTCCACCGTAATGGTGTACTTTGGATGCCGTGCGCTACCGTAGCCTACTTTTTCAATTTCCGGGGAATAAACTGTAACATGGTAGCAAGGGCGGTCAGCAGTTTCAGTTTTAGTTTCAGCATCAGCAGATGTTGAACCACAGGATGTAAATAAAAGTGTGAGCAACAGTGCCAGAATTGTAATCACAAGACAGGTAAAACGATGATTGCTCACTTCTGTTCTCCTTTCAGCCAGTCGTTCAGCTTTGCCATACAAGAGGGGCAAAGAAAAAACGGGTCATCTGAATAGATAAAAATTTTCCTATTTTTCTTTGCAATACACCTGCAAATAGAATTGTTTTCTACTCTTTGTGTCCACTCACTTATGGAGAACTCTGGATATTCAAATGTTTCACCGCAGCGGTCACATTTCATGCTCATTTTCTTCACCCTTTTTATCTGCAAAAAAAGATTCGCAGTCAAACCACTTATCATCCAAAATATTTCCGATGATTCTTACAGAACTTCCAAGACCTTTTGTAGCGACGCGAACATACTTGCCTTTCATTTGACCGTATTCATCAACGCCAACCGTGTCCATGATTTGCATAATTGCTTCTATGCCAGAGCCGTATCCCTCAAAGTTTTTGCTTCCAAGATACCCCTTGCCGAGAACATACCCACCATAGCAAACGCCCCATCCGTGACCATTAAGCACTAAATCTGAAGTTAAAACTCCGTGGTCTGCCATAGTAAGTCGAACGCTTTCAATTTGCGCGTTTTCGATTTTGTAGCCGCTTCCTTCCAGAAGTTCTTTAGTCCATTTTTTCATGTTCTTTCTCCAATCTCTTTAGCAGCCCATCCACGTCATATCGCCAATGGACACGCAGCCTTTTTGCTTTGACCTCTATCCCCTCTTGCTCTGCCCATTGCCAAGGGATGCTCTTGCGGCTCTCGTTGTATCGGAACGCCAGAACCTTGCTGGCAGGGATTGCAAAGGTGCGGTTGACCGCCCGGTAATTGACTATCACATGGGCAGTCTGACCGCTGTACCCCATCGCATCCACCATGTCTGTGATGTGCTTTTCCTTGCGGTATTTGCACTTTGCCTTGTCGTACTTGCCAAACACCTTTTCCAGAGGGATAGAGGGTGTTTCGATGGTTTTTAGTTCAAACAGGTGGTTCATCGGGTAACGGTATACAAGGAAGTCGCAGATGTTGTCGATGGAGAAGGACAGGTTCTCGTTGCCGCCGTAGTAGGTGGCAGCACTGTCTTTCAGGCGGTAGCACCACGCATCGGATGGGACGGATGCTTTGAAGTCTGCTTCAAACTGCTTGCCGGTGTTCATTCGTTGTCCTCGACCTTTTTAGCTTCTCTGATACGCAGTTTAGCAAGTTCGCTATTTGCATATCGCAGTTGCCAGCTACCAAACCATCCTTTGTGAACAAGTTTTCCGGCGCAGTAAACAAACTCCTGCTTCATCAAGTCATCAAGTGAAATGATGTAACTGCCCGGCTTATACTTTCTTTTATTCATCCTCGTTCACCTCTAAGCTCACGGAATATGAGCTGCTTTGTCAGCGGGCTTTTCCATTTCCTTCATAATCCGCTTATGTTCTTCCACTGTCATGTTGTTTGGGTAGAATCGCTTGTCCACCAGTTCAAACGGTTGCATATAGTGGTCAAGAACATCTCGTGCTTCTTTTCGTGCTTTTTCTGCACACATTTCGATGTATTCATCTTCGGTCATGTTGTAATCGGTAATGCAATCTACAACCGAAGAAAACCTGCACAACAGGCCATTAGGCTGTCTTGCAATAAAAGCTCCCATTTATCTTTCACCTCTAAATTCACTTCCGAGAAACCGCTTCTTGCCACGCTCCCGGTGCTTGTCTTCGTAGTTGCGGTGGTACACGCTCTGGCTGTGGTTCAGCTCATACACGAATGCCTTGCGTTCCTCGAAGTCTTTCTTCTCTGCCTTGTACTTCTCGCAAGTGTCGTGGCAAGCTGTGCAGCGTGATGTGCAGTTGAGACAACAGGTAATTATTCTTCGCCGAATCTCCTTTTTGTAACAGCAATGGGAAAATCCTCGATTTCGGAAGCCCATCGTGCCGTACCGTTTCCATAGGTCTTTTGCCAGACAAGTGGGAAGCCACCTATACCATCGAACAGACTGCCCAACGTGGCGCTTGTACTCAAATAGGGTTTCATCTTCTGCGCAATCCAGAACCACTGCGGTATAGCAATGCTGTTTCCGAGTGCCTTGTAACGTGGGCTGTCAGCATACTTATGCTTCTTTCCTTTGCTATCCACCCATTCGCCGATGTCCGTCCATCCGTCTGGGTATCCTTGCAGCCGTTCACACTCAACAAGTGTCAAGCGGCGAACAATCCAGCGGACGGTTTTCTCTGCAACCAGGCATTCGCTGCCATTGCCGATGTTTCCTGCTTTCGCTTTCAAGGTTGAGCATTTTCCGCTTTCTTTGTAGTGGCTAAAAGACTGTTCGTTAAAGGTATGGCGCTCAATCGCAATAGCCGTATAATCTGTGATTCTGTTTTCGTGGTCGCCGGTGATTGTCGGCACGATTTTGCCATCACCATTTCCGCGAGCGTCATAAACAACAGGCTGAAACAAAGTCTGGTCTTGCAACGTGGAAAGTGTTGCGCTCTTTTCGGTCTGTACCAGTGCGCCTTTTCCGCCTCCGGAACATCCGCTACGGATTTTCAGGGTGTAGGAATTGCCCCCCCTATCACGTCCAGAAGGGCTTGCCTGAGAACTTCCGGAAGCGGCTTCCCACGCCTTGATGCTCTCGTCAAGATTCCCTGACAGGCTCGTGCGCTCAAATAATATTTCTGCGGCACGTTGTCCTCTAAAATCTGCGACAAGAGCGATTCTCTTTCGGCGTTGGGGGACTCCCCAATATTGAGCGTCAAGCTGTCGCCAAGCCAAAGACCATCCGTTTCCGGCGATTGCTCCGGCTTTGCTCCATCTGCCCCCCCTACCCGAAGGTCTAGGAATTGAAGCGTCTGGTTGTTCCACGCAGGCAAGTTCTTCCAGCACGGCTCTGAAATCTTCTCCTCCGTTGGAGCTGAATGCTCCGGGTACGTTTTCCCAAACAGCGAAAGTTGGATACAGTCCATTTGTGCTTGACCTCATTTCTTTTATGACTCGAACCGCTTCCATGAACAACCCGGAGCGTTCTCCGGCAAGTCCAGCCCTGCGTCCTGCAATGGACAAGTCCTGACACGGGCTTCCGAACGTGATGCAATCCACAGGCTCTATCTGGTCTCCGTGGATCTTTGTGATGTCGCCCAAGTGCTTCATTTTTCCAAATGCCCGTCCAGCCAGATAGCGCAGCTCTTATATAAGGTAGGTGGTCATGACTTTGCAGAAGCAAAAGCCTTGCTCATATCAGCGATAATGTCATATCGGTCTTTATACTTGCTATACACGGTCGTTCCAGTGCCAAGCCCAATCTGCGTCTGGTTGATAGATGCAGGAACTATGTAGATGCTTTCTTTTTCTTCGCTCTTTGCGATCAAAAAGTAAACATCACAAGTCGGAAAGCGTTTTTCAAGGTTAAACGAATAGCAAAAACTCTTATTTGCTTTGCTCGGCCTTGCCGTTTTCACATCAACCTTAACGCTTCCATTAACATAAAGGTCATAGGCGTATCTAGTTGACATTCGCTCAACCGCAAATCCATGTTCTTCCAGCAGTTTTGTGGCAAGGTTTTCGCCATACTTTCCGAATTGCGTTTCGCTTTCTTTCATTTTGACATTGAGGATTTCAACTATTTTGTAATAGCCACCCGGAAAACGGCGAATTGCATTTGTCAACTTGTCGTTTCCGTAATACTCGCTCAATTCACTTCTTGATGGCATTCTGGTTAAACCAGTGGCAGACATACAGGCTTTCACATACAGCAAGATTTTATCTTGCGTCCAATGTGTTTTTTCTTCCCGATTCATGCGCATCTCCAATCAGAAGGGCAACGAACCATCATCGTCAATCACGGAGAAGTCATCGTTCCCGCCCTGCGAGTAGCCGGAGCCAGACCCGCCAGCCAGCGTTTTCTTCGGCCTGACCTCATAATCGCCGGAACGAATCTTGTCCACGCTGGTAAAGCGGTCAACGACCAGCTTCGTCTTGACGTTGCCATCGTTGCCCATGTACTCCTCCTCACGGAGAACCACGCCGACCAGCTTGCCACGCAGGGTCTTTTCATCGTTGTTGAACTTGTAGCCGGGGTTGGACTGCTCCACAGCGGTGATAAAGCCCTTGAAGAAGGGCAGCGCCTTTTCCTTGTAGCTCTTGATGGTCTTGCCGCCCCATGCCCATTCGCCCGGATTCAGCTTGCCGCGCTCGATAAGGGAAGCCGTCTGCTCACGCCAGTAACCCTTGAATTCGCCCTCTGCGACTTCCCACTCGATGTTCAGGCGTTCCTTTGCCGGTTCGTCCGTTGCCTTGCAGATACCGGCAACATAGCCACCAACAGGCAGATCGCGGCGTTCGGTGGCTTCCTGTACGTCATTCCAGTTGATGTTCTTCATCTGTTACTCTCCTTTGTTTTCCGGCTGAACCGGGATGTTGTAATACTCACGGATGGTCTTGTCTACGGCGGCGAGGTCGTTCTCGATCAGCGCATCGTTGAACATCCCCAGAGGGGTTTTCACGGTGTCCATCCCATCATTGCGAGTGCTGAACAGGTATCGCCCATCCTGCACAACGGTTTTCAGAACGATGGTGAAGTACCCTTCCACGCAGACCTTCTCGTCCAGCAGCTTGCCGATGGTCTTGAATTTCTCGCCACCGTCTCCGTCACGCTCGCTGTGCCCGAAAAAGTAGACCACAACATCGTCCGGCAGTTCCTTCGCCCGCATCAGTAGGGCGTTGAAGTTGGCTGCCATGTCGGTAAACTTTTGGTATCCGGCGACCTTTGCGTTCCGCATGAACTCACCTGTCATAAGGTAGGTGGCATCGTCAATGACGATGGACTTGCGCTTGGTGCTGTGGATTGCGGCATCAATCTTGCCGTAGTCGTTGGTGATATAGGTTTTCATGTTGCTACGGAACGGCAACGGCTTGCCAAGCACGTTGATAACCGCAACCTGTTCCGGGTCAAAGTTCCTAAGCGAAGCGGATTTTCCGCTGCCGGAATGACCATAGACCATTACTAATACTGCCATTTTTTCTTTCCTTTCTCTGGCTTCATTAGGCTTCATTGTTCTTACTTTGGCTTAACACGGCTACACAAAATCAACCGGCCATCAGTTCTGCTAACTGTGCGCGGAGGTCTTTCAGCTCCGCTTCCCTGTCCTCGATTTCAGACTGCAAGTCCTCAATCTCAGCCAGTCGGTCAGCTTCTTTGGCTTCTGCTTCCTGCTCGCGGGTTAGGAAATATACGCCGTCCTCTGGCTCGGTCACGCCACCGAATCTGTCAAGGTTAATCATCTTTTGGTCTCCCTCTCTTACGTTCCTCTTTGATTTGCAACGCACTGTACCACTGGTCTTTGTCAATTTCGATGGTAGACCACCGGTGGTTACAGGCAATGCACTTCTTGCGGCGAACAATGCTGTCATGGTCTGACCGGCTGTCAATCGTTGTAATGTTGTCGCTACCGCACACTGGGCATTTCACCGTACATCCCTCCACTTGTTAGTATGAGCGGGAATGTGGTTCAGCTTCCCCATCCGTTCGTTATCTTCATGCTCTTTTTCCGCGCTCACTCCAAGCGCGCACAAAACCAGAGCGGTAGCTAGTAACATCAGTGAAACAAATGCCCATCCAAGCATCTGTACTGTAGTCTCGCAGCCATTTATTGTATCGCCACAGCTAACGTCTACGATTGCAGCGACAATACCAAGTATGGTAAGCACGTTCCCTTTTACGGTTTTCATTTTTTCCCTTCTTTCAGAATGATATCGAATAAAAATGGTTTGCTTGCATCGATCACAACTATTGCATTTAGCACTTTTGCTATTTTTGCAAGCGTATCAGCTTTAACGCCCGTCTTGTACGGTGCTTTATTCGGACTTGTAATGTTGTATATCGTTGGGGCTGACACTCCGCTTCTGCGGATAAGCTCCGACGCCTTCATATCACGTTCTTCAAGAGCGGCTTCCAGCGTCATGCCTTTTCCTCTGTGTCCTTTGGTTCTCTGCGTCTAAAAATCCAACCGGTTGTCATCAAAGCTCCAACACCTATGATGTACCATGTCGCCTTAGCTCCGACTAAAAGCTCGATGTGATGCACCAGCCAGAAGTTCAGCAAAAACACTGCGAGAATAAACGCTAAGACAATGCCCCAGATCAGGGCGATTTCCACGAAAATTTTCATCTTTATCCTTTCTTCGAATGCGTTCCAGCCGTTTATTATCACGGCTGTGCCAGCGGATTTCACGCTTGCCATAATATTTACCATTCATAAGTCAGTTCTCCTGTCGCGAGCATCCTCGACACTTCGCCGTAATGCTTGCCCAGCTTATCTGCAAGAGCTTGAACCTGCCCTATGGATGGAATCTTTTTTTCTTCCAGTGCTTTCTCGTTTAAGGCTCGTTCTCTTCGTATGCTCTGATGTTCCGCAATACTTGCAAAGGCTGCATCTTTCGCGCAATCTTTGTGGTACTTTTGTGCCGCAGACATTTTAATCATTGGCTTACCGCACCATTGGCACACGGTTTTTACTGGAGTGAACCCACGTCCTGAACTCAATGCTTTACGTCTCGCGCGCTTTTGCTCGCACGAGACATCTCTTTTACATTGTGTGCAATATTTTTTGCGTGGGTTTACCCTACCCAAAAAAGCTCCGCAGCGCTCGCAATATTTAATCTCCATCTTCATTCGGTTTACCTGCCTTTTTGGCTTCCCGATTGTGACGTTCAAAGCACTGATTGATAAATTTCTCCATCCACAATACCTTGTTGGCATCGTTTCTTGACACGCCCGCTGCCATCGCCAGTTTCAACCGCCGCTTACGGCTAGGTGCTTTGTAAAAGTACGTCACCAGCACTCACCAGCCTTATCTGTGATGAACTTCGGAACTTCCTTGCCTGTTGCAATGCATAGCGCAACTAGCTTTTCGACCCAGATGTCAAACAGGCTTTCTTTTGGCATATAGCACTGACCAACGCAGGGTTCCTTAAAACTCGTCCAGATCGTCAGGCCGACAGCGCCATCCGTGACCGTCCATATCATACTGTAGCCTTCATTGCACAGGTTGTACAAAATGTCTCGCGCTCTGCTTTTGGCTTCGTTGATTTCAAAGGCATCCCAGCGTTTTTTGCTTTCCTCGTAGGCCTTTATCGCCTCGTCAATGGCGTGGTGCGCTTCGTCTGGGTGTTCAAGGTCTACATTTAAGGTGATGATCTGTTCCATACCACTCATTTCCCCTCTCTTTCTTTCAACAGCTCTTCCAGAGCTTCTTTCACTTTAGCTTCTGCATTTTTAGGCTCACGCTTACCGTTCAGGATTTTCCCCAAGTATTCCGGTGCGCATCCCATTTTTGCAGCAAGCTCTCTGATTTCGATGCTGTTAACGTGAAGCGTTCCCACAACATCGCCTGTCCACTTAGGAAGCAAATTTTTTCTCCTTTCTTGTTCTAGTACTTGAACTTTTTGAAAGAATATGATAATATTATGGTGTCAAGCAAAAACATTATCGAACGTTCTTCTATTTGTTCAAAGTCTTTAATTTGTTCTACCGATTGAACCCGGTAGCCTTATTAAAGCACAAGTAGTAGAACTTTTCAAGTGTTTTTGTTCAAGTGGTAGAACTTTGTCATCTTGTACAAACACTGGAGGTATGTTTTGTGTTTTTTGACAATTTCGTAAGGCTATGCGAACAAAAGGGAGTAAAGCCGTCTCGTGCTTTGACTGAAGCTGGCGTTCCGAAATCTGCTTATAGCTATTGGAGAACCGAAGCAAATGCAGGAAACGATGCAAAGCCGACCAATCAAAATGCCGTTAAGCTAGCACAGTATTTCGATGTTACGGTTGACTATCTTCTTACTGGCAACCAAAAAGAAAACCCGCCCCAGCAGCCGCAAAGTGAAGCCGATGCAGCATTGGAGCGGATTAGAAGAAAACTTGAATCCATGCCGAAGGAACAGCGTGAGGCGCTGATGAACCTGATCGAGAAGATGTGACGTTCATGCCCGGTTAAATAAAAGAATCCCTTGTGCCGGGCTGGTATAGCTCTGCGCAAGGGATTTTCTGTTATTCCAAGTCTAGGGCTTGCTCCGCTGCCGGAATCTTTTCAGGATGTTCCAGCAACCATGCAATAAATCGGTCAATCTTGGCTCTTTCCTGTTCACTCATTGTGGCATATCCTTTCGATCGGTAAGTACGGACGTTCATTTGATATGATTATACACCTTTTAGTTGTCAAGTCAATACATTTTAAACAACTTCGTAAAAATTGAACGTTTTCTTCGCATCCATTACTTCACATCAGGGAAGCCAAAAATTGCGATAACAATGATTAAGAGCCACATTAAGTTTAAGTTACCCTTTGCTTTGTAACATTCCGTTGAGTATGGAACGAAAAGGGTTATCCGGTAAATCGTCCAGCACATCTGCTTTGACGAGAGCGTTTGTGCTGATGCTGTGCGAAACATTGTTTAGCTGCACAATGGCATCGTCCAAGTCTTTTACGGTTGCTCCACGCCGTTCCATTGACTGGAGGAAAGTTTTCACTTCTTCAAGAACGACAGGGTTCTCGGCTTTATAGAATCCATTCGTAAAGTCCATCTTCTTCTCCTTTCACAGTTCCACAAGCTGTCCGTCAATGCGTTCGATGCTATCTGCCGGATCGCATCCATTGTCTAGGGCGGCTACGGCGCGTTCCAGAATGTTTTTTGCTTCTTCATAAGCAGACTTGTCAGCATCGTTGTTCGCGAGGTTGTAGACCAGTTTTAAGGCGGTCTGTCGAGCATAGGGAATAAGCATGGTGTCAATCTGGTTCATACACTAACCCTCCCACGGTTTCGGCGTTTTGTTTTCGTTCGGTTCAGATGCGGGCATACCATCAATAATAATCATGTTGTTACCTCCTGTTTCGTTGTTTTTTTCGATGGTACAGTTATAACACAGGCTGCTGTTGGTTCTCCATAGCAGCTTTTTCCATTTTTTGGCTTGTCGAATCCGGCAGTTTTGCCGAATTTTGTTGAAAGGGTGAGAATTTATGGATGAGTATTTAGTAAGAACAGCCAAAGCATTAGAGATGGCTCGAATGCGTTCCGGCTTGAGCCAGCAGAAGTTGGCAACACGGATGGGCGTGAATCGTGGCACAATAGCAAATTGGGAGCAAGGTCTGGCAGCCATCTCCCTGCCGATGGCTATGCGCTGGTTCACCTGCTGCGGCGTATCGGCGGCTCGATACATAGACGTTTGCATTCATCCGGGACTACTTGAACACCTTGAGGACGACCTTTCCGATCTGGAGAAACGGCGGATTCTCATAGATGCTATGATGGAATGTTCATCCTATGAGATAGATGCCCTGTTATATATCCGGTACGGAGATCACGGTTCAGACCACATCGGCGTGCTGACGGAGATTCTAGCAAACCTCCACACACCGTTGAAGGACAGGGTTGCTGTCTGCCGGATGGTGTCTGGTAGCTATGAGATAGTGCAGGCTACCGGAACAGACCCAGACCCGAACGGTACCGCCCCAAAGATGGAGATTCTCTATCAGGCACAGGACGCCGGAACAGAAGCAGCCATGAAGTCCAACGATTCCTATACCGTGAATCCCAATAATATAACTGGATGATTGTCGAATTATCGAAGTTTTTACGGTATACAGGGGGACGTGCTCCACTTTTTGTACACAATAGGCCTGTTATAAATATGGTTTTGGGTTGTCATTTTGTCCCCCATAGAATCGTAAATGGTGGATTTTTGCAGATGTAATTAACGAACTCGCGTGAAATTTTCGTTCATCAAAGCGTGACTTGTCAATTCGTCCCCTATTGGTGTGATTGCACTCCATTTTCTGTACACGATAGAACCGTCAGGTAGGTTATAGGGCTTGATGGACGTTTCTTATTCAGCAAAAAAGTTGTCGTTTTCCACAATCTGCCCGTTGAAGAGAAGAAATTGTTGAAAATGTATCGTCGTCACTATTTGATGATGATTATTTATCTCTTGTTTATCTCTTGTTTATATATATAGTAAGAACGTGTACAAAAAGTGGAGCATTGTGTACATAAAGTGGAGGAACGTGTACAAGAAATGGAGAGTATCGTGTACAAAAAGTGGAGTATCGTGTACAAAAAGTGGAAGTCGATTGTTGAAAAAATAATTGTGTACAGAATCATTGACGTGTACACGATACAGTGGTATAATAGGGTAGAAGAAATGAGGTGATGCAATGTCAGAATTGACAGGAAACAACCTTGTCGAAAAGAGCAAGGCATTGGTTTGGGCGAAGTTTACGGACTACACAGCGGGTGAGCTTCGGCTGCTTGAAGTCTATCTTAGCCGTATCAATCCGAGAGACCCGGAAAGCTCCAACGTGTCGTTTACGCTGGCTGAATATTGCAAGCTGCTGGATTTGAAGCTCAATTCAAAGAACTTGAAGTCGCAGGTTAAGCACTTTTTGGGCAACGTGGTTTCAGTACCACTGAATGCAGATGGAACAGAATATGTGATGTATCCGCTGTTCACAAAGGCAGAGGTCAAGTACAATCGAGAATCCTTGTCCTATGACGTTTCAATCAACTGTAATCCTGACTTGCGGCCTGTGTTTTTCGACATTGCAAGAAGCGGCTACGTCAAATACCGTCTGCGCTATACGATTGGGATGAAGCAGCAAGCATCTATTCTGATGTATAGTATGATTCGAGATTGGATGAATCGCTCTCTAACATCAAACAAGATTGGTTTGAAGCAGCTGCGTGACCACTTGGGGGCAAACGATGCAAGTTATGACGACTTCCGGGCTTTACGCCGCAGAGTTCTTGAACCAGCAGTGGAAGAGATCAGCAATGTTTCAGACATTGTCGTTGACTTTGAGAAGATTTGCACAGGGCGAAAGGTAGTAGCAGTTGAGTTTCGATTCGGGTACAAATCCAAGCAGCCCGTCATAGATGCCGATTCTAGCGAGGTTGATTGTGAGACGGCTAATTCCAAGCCGGAAGCCAAAAAAGCCGCCAGAAAGCCCCGCACAAGCGGATACGAAGGGTACGACTGGTCTGTGTGCGATGCGCTGTCGGTTCAAGAGTGTATCGAGGTCGCAAAGGTAGTTGAGGTAAAGATGATGGAAGAACATCCATCTATCAAGCTGCCGAAGCGGAGAGATGCGGTCTATGACATCGTAAAGGCTGCGTGTGCGGATATTCTTTCAATCAACCGCGACCCTTGGCCTGACCATCCGAAGCGGTATCTGATTGGTAGCTTGAAGAAAGACGGCGCGATTGAAGAGTATCTTCCGGCTTTCTATGAGATTGACGCATTGCAAAAGTAGTCAGATGTGGCACATACGACAGAATGAATGTATCGAGCAAAAAAATAAATCAGAAAGGAGCAAAATTTGAAAGACGAATACAAAGAACTTGCTGAAACCTGTGTGTTCGATGAAGCGTATAGCAAGGACGATGCTTTTAACATCGGGTGGTGTGAAAGATGCGAATGTGAAAGAAAGTGCATTTGCAAAAGAATAGTAAGCGGAAAATTAAAATATCCGTATTAAGAAAGAGTGATAAAATGGCAAAAATCATAGCTGTCGCTAACCAGAAGGGCGGCACAGGAAAGACCACCACAAGCACCTGTTTGGCTGGTGCGTTGCAGTTGCTTGGCAAGAAAGTCCTGCTGGTGGACTGCGATGCCCAGTGCAATGCAACGGACACCTACGGTGCACAGACAGAGAATGTTTGTACCCTGTTTGACGTGATGACCCGGCAAGGCACGGTCGAAGAAGGAATCCAGCACTGTGAAGCGGGTGACATTCTTCCGTCCGACAACGCATTGAAGGACATTGATGAACAGCTTGTCCGGGACATGGGCAAGAACTTCCGGCTGCGAGAAGCTCTTGAAAGCGTGTCTGGGCAGTATGATTACATTGTGTTGGACACTCCCCCGCAGCTTGGTCTTGCGCTTGTGAACGCTCTGATCGCCGCCAACAGCATCATCGTGCCAATCACGGCAGACCGATATGCACTGGCAGGTTTGAGCCAGCTTTCGCAGACCATCGGGGATGTTCGCAGATACTTCAATCCGACTTTGAAGATTGAAGGTCTGCTTCTGAACCAGTACAAGAGCCGGGAGAACCTATCCAAAGAGGTTGTGGAGCAGCTCCCGGTAATTGCACAGAGCATGGGAACAACTCTGCTGGACGTGAAGATTAGACCGTCTATGGGCGTTCGTAAGGCGCAGGCAGAGCGTCACAGCCTGTTTAGCGGGGACACGGCAAAGAGTACCAGCGCAGAGGATTTCAAGGCGTTGGCGAAGAAGATTGTAGAAGGGGATAGCAATGGCTAAAAAGAAAACTGAGAATGTTGTGCGTCCAATTGCACATTGGGAACGAGCAAATTATAGTTATACCGACTTAGATAATGGCGGTACGCAGGTGAATGTAGTTGGCATTGGTTGTTCAAACTGCATGGCGGTATTTAGAAAAAACTCCATGTGGACAGTCAATTTTTGCCCCAACTGTGGTGCACGAATGGAGGCTATAGAAGAATGAAATCAACCAGCAAAAAATCCACAGGCTTGTTGGGCGGGTTTGATTTTCAGCCTATTTTTTCGGAACAGCCATTAAGCCGAAGTGAGCCAAAGGAAGAAGAAGTAAGCCAAGCAAAGCCAAACGAAGCCGAACAAGCACAGATTGAGCCTAGTGAAGCCACAGACAGCCATACACAGCCTAATGAAGCACAGTTAAGCAGTATTAAGCCGAAGCAAGCCAAAGACGGCAAAACACAGCCGAACAATGCCGTAGTAAGCGAAAGTAAGCCGAAGAAGCTGAAACAGGCGAAGGAAGTTCAACGTCTTATCGAACAAGGCAATGTATCAGGTGCACTAGCCGAAGCTGGTTTGACAAAGAAAAAAATCCCGATGCCGGAATCGCATCAGGGTATTGCAAGCGGTGATGGTAAGCGTTCCAAGCGCATTACCATCCTTATGAGCGAAGAAGAACGAAAGTACATCAACCGTGAAGCCAGACGGCACGGAATGACGATTGGGCAGTTCGTGTACGCTCTAGCGGTTGCGGCGGCAGAGGGGAAGATTGAGTTGGAGGATTTCTTAGATGAATGACGTATGGATTGACATTGGGCAGAAATTTGAAGCAATGGCAAATATGGGATGCAAGCCTTATGGCTTCAAGCGAGTTCCATCAAATTTTGTGTTTGACGAAGATAAGTCGGTAAAGTGGAACAAAGAGCAAGCGCAAAAGAACAACGATGATTATGACAATGAAGTTAAACGACTGAATCAAGAAAAAATGAAGCGTAGGGATGAAATCTACGAAGAGATTTATAAGACAATTCAAGAAGAAGTCGGTTTTGAGATTTCAGAAAAGAAAGCGGCAAAAATTTGGGAGTACGCTTACGATAGAGGGCATTCAGCAGGATGGTATGAAATAATCGTTAATTTGGAAGAAATTGAAGAATTTGCAAAGTTCGTATTGGATGAAAAGAACTGAGTTGGGGGGATTCATTAGATGAACGATAGTGAACGAAGACTTATTCGATTTGTTTGCGATGGTGATATGCGAAACGCGCAAAAAGCCGTTAAAATCATTTTGAATTCTATATCATCCAAAAAAGATGAGCAGTTCAAAGAAAATATGTTTCGCAAGTTGGAAAGCAAAAGAGAATTTATTGAATTGCCATATAACTTACAGCATCTTTTGATCGCAGAGGATACAGAAGAATTTCCAGAAGAAAGATTCCTTCTTAGAAACGAAGAAAAAAGTATAACGCAGAAAATCCTTGCTATTTATCGAGCATCTGAAAAATTGAACGAAATGGGCATTCCTTATTTGCCAGCATTGATGCTTTATGGGCAAAGCGGATGCGGAAAAACCATGCTGGCTAGGTATATCGCGCATAAAGCAAAACTTCCGTTTTTGAGGATTCAATTTTCAAGTCTAGTGGATTCGCACTTAGGGCAAACACAATCTAACCTTGCAAGAATTTTTGATTATGTGAGAACTGCCCCTTGCGTTCTTTGTTTTGATGAAATAGATGCGGTCGGAATGGCTCGTGGGCAAAAAGATGACGTTGGAGAAATGAACCGTGTGGTTATTGCGATTATGCAGGAAATGGATAGACTGCCGAACAATGTCATTATTATTGGAACGACAAACCGATTTGATAGGCTCGACCCTGCACTTATAAGAAGATTCCCGTTGCAATACGAATTAAAGCCGTTGTGCCGTGCGGATGCAGAAATACTTTCTAAAAGGTTCTTTGGATATGCAAGAGCGCAATATGAAAACATAGCTTATGAAGATAATGTCCCTGCATCTACGGTTATCAAAGAATGTACAGAACGAATTGTAAATCAAGTTCTGAATCAAGAGGATTTCTTGGAGGATTGACGTATGATGATGTCGAAGAAATTTTACGAAGGAAGTATCAGCCGTTTACAGAAAATGGTTAAACGTGGCATTTGCGTTCTTTTGTTCGATGTCTTTGCTGTAGCAGTTCAGATTCCTTTTATCTTTGCTGGTAAATGGGTTGCAGCGCACTTGATTTTGTCCATCGCCGTATCTTTTGCAGCGGGATTTAGCTTTAACACGCTTGTGGATAGCAAAAGACAACTTGATATGTACAAGGCAGATATGGAATTATACTATACCAAATAAAATAGCCCCTGTGTAGTCGTAATGACCGCACAGGGGTTCTGCTTTACTTATCAGCAATGCAATCCCAGTAGAGATATGCCTTGCCATCTGCGGCATCTGCGTCCTCAAGGAACGCCTTTGCCATGTCAGCGTAGAAGCCAGGAGTGTCAACGGACTGACGCTTTGCGACCTGACAATAATCCGAGTACATCATGTTCATAACAGCCCAGAAATCGTTCGGGTCACAGGTGATATTGCGCTGTTTGGCAACGTCCTGCGTCTGTTCCAGCGTCCAGTGACAGCCCTTTGTGCCGTCAGCGTTCACCATGCTGTCGCACCATTCCTCTGCCTCATCGTGGGTGAGGTGCTGGCGCGGCATCTTGATGGAACGGCTGTCTGCACCGCCATGTTCGTACTGGCCAGACCGTTTATCCCAGTCGCCGTTCTGAGAGAAGCCGATTTGCGGCATCTTGCGCCCATACTCTACGTCAGGGTAGCGGGGGATAGGGTAGGGGTCGATGTAGCGGTTCTCCTCCTGCGGATAGTAAGGATAGCGGTCATTGCCGTTTTCCAGCTTGCGCAGACGGCGTTCCAGCTCACGCTCCCTGCGGTCACGCTCTTCCTCGAGGCGGTCGCGTTCCGGCTCACGGTCTTTGTCGTGGTCACGGAGCATCATCATGCGGCGAAAATTAGTATTGCCCATAATCTATACCTCCTCAAGAAATGGACGCAGGCGCACCAGCGTGGGAACGGCAGAAGCAGCCAAGATACTTGAACGTGCCGGTGCCGGTTGCAGACGTTGCCACACGGGTAGCGTAGCGGGTGCGGGTGTGGATGCTCTCAGCGGTCGCCTGAGCGCAGTTGCAGTCAGTCAGAGGGTATGAGGTCGTGCCAGCGCCGATGGTAATGACAACAGGGGCGTTGATGGTGGTCGTGTCCGGCAAGCTCTGAGCGACCACGATACAATACTTCTCTCCGTTCTGGTATGCGCCAGCAGGGATGTTGATGGTCAGCGTATCATTGGCGAATGTGACCGCCTGACTGATGACCAAGTGTGGGCAGAGTTTGCAGCTTGTTTTGCAAGCCATAGTAGTTTCCTCCTAAAAAATCAGGGGCAGAGGTGTCTTACCCCTGCCCCGATGGTTCACCCGGTGTTATCGGGGAGTGTGTTGGTTAGCAGCCGCAGCAGTTCACGCCCATGTTGGGGTTTGCCACCTGATAAGCGGGAATCGGACGAGGATTGACCCGGTTCAGGATGGTATCAGTCTGCTGGGACATCACGGTGGTCAGAAGCGCATTCTGACGATCCTGGGAAGCGGCGAACTTCAGGCTCTGGTTCTCAGCGGTCAGAGTGGCGATCTTATCCTGCGTGAAGTAGTCCATCATGCTGCGGAAGTTGGCGTTGCAGTTGTCCACGATGGCGCGGGCGTTGTCTGCGATAGCCTGACGGGTAGCGCAGTCCTCCGTTGCGATGGTGTACTTCAGGTCGCCGATGAGCTGTTTGTTCTCGCAGCAGCAAGATGCAAGCTGCGTCTGGATGGCGGTCTGACCCGCCTGCCGTGCGTTGCCCTCCTGCATGATGGCAAGGCTGATGGCGTTGTCGCCGTTGGACACGCTGCGTTCCAGACCGTTCACCAGCTGTGCGTTCTGGTAGCCAAGCTGACAGATGGCGCTGTTCACGCCCGCAAAGCCGTTCGCGATGTTGGCGTTGATGCCATTGATCTGCGCCAGCTGGTCATAGCCCAAAGAGCAGATACCGCTCTGGATACCCGCCAGAGAGCGGGAGGTATCCTGCTGATAGAAGCCCTCAGACAGAGCCGCGCGGGTGTCGTTACCGCCCTGACCGGATGCGCCAGTGCCGACCAGATAGGGGATGTAGGCGTTCATGCCATTGTCGCCGCCGTTGCGCCCGTTGCCGTAGTTGCCCCAGCCGAAGATGATGGCAAGGATGATAACAGCCCACAGACCTTCGTTGCCGAAGAATCCGCCGTTGTTATTGCCGCCGTCCTGCCCAGCCAGATAGCCAGTTGCAAAATCGTCCATAACAAAACTCCTTTCAGTTTTGCGTTATGCTATCCCACCGCCGTATGCGATGGGCGAAGCCAAACAAATGCGGTTTTTGTCAAGTCCGCAAAACTGAGAAGCGTTTCGCTTAGAGGGATGCGTTATCGGGGCAGCGTCAGATTCAGGACGCTTGCCAGCTGGTTCAGGTCGATGCCGCGCTCTTTGGCGAGGTTCTGCGCCATCGTCCTGAGTTGCGCTTCGTTTTTACCCTGAATCAGGTTCAAGCCCTGCATGATGGGGGCGTTCTGCCCGCCCAACTGCTGGATAAGCCCCATCGGGTTTTGTCCGGCACGAGCCAGATTTGCAAGCTGCATGATAGGGCTGTGGGTAATCATGTCAAACGGAGAGGGCATCGCTTATTCTCCTTTCTTCGCTGTGGCAGTTGGCTTAGAGAAGCTCTTCTGCCACTTTTCCAGTTCATCCAGCCGATGCACAAGGGCGTTGTACTGCTCAATAGGCACATACTGCTGTGTCGGTGCAGCGGTCTGCTGTGCCTGTTGTGCTTGCATCTGCCGCCATGCTTCCGGGCTGTAAAACTCCTGCACATAGGATTCGCAGGTGTCCGGGTTGAGCCGCTTGCAGTAGATCACGCCGCTGCGCAAGTCTGGACAGTAGGTCGGTCTGCCGTATAGGTCAGACGGTATTGCCAAAAATTCTTCTCTGCTGGAAACGGGTCTGCCAAGCAGCCAACCGCCATCTTGTGCCGACTGCTGAACAGGCTGCTGCACATTCATCGGCTGCGGACGCTGCGGTTGCGCCTGTTGCATCTGCGCACTCGGTAGGGGAGTAGCAAGCCCAACTGTACCCATGCCGCCGTAAGGATTGACAGGTTGTTGCGGAACGTAAGGTGTTCCGGGTGTCGGATAATAACTCATAAAGCATCCCTCCTTGTGCATCCAGTGTACTGCATCGGCAAAAACTGAAAGACAACGAAGGTACAACGAAGGACAAAAAAGAAAAGCACCCACACGGCACAAAGCCGCATGAGTGCTTAACTGTTAAGGGCTTCACATTGGAAGCAAAAATAAAATATCACGTTTTGACTTGCAAGACAAGAGTTTCGACAAAACTAGCGTGAATAAAACAAAAAGACCCGCCATGATACGCATCGTTGAGAGGCTTGGCGGGTTCAGATATCCACCCTAATGCGCTTCTTCGAGAGGCCGGGTGGATTTGTTGAGATTATTATACCACAATTCGTGCAAAAAGAAAAGCGACAGGCCCGAAAGCCTGCCGCTTCAATGCGATTTCGTGAAAAATCGCACCCAATTAATGTTATTATATCACACGTCCAGCATTTTATCAATAATTTTCAGCCTATTGCCGATTGATGTCCGACAATACGGCACACGCGCTGCAATATCAACTTGGCATAGCTGGTCAACGTACCGCAACCGGGCGATTTTCCGGTCATACCTCCCAAGCGGCGCACGTTTTATCACAGCTTTTATCTGTTCTGCATTAAGCCCTTGCAACGCTGGCGGAAAGACTACACGAGCCGCCGCCACAGACAGCACCGAGCCAAAAAGGCTGCGGCAGCTGTCCGGCGTTGCGCACCATAGTGCCAATGCTGGCAAAACGGTGACAAAACGTCACCAGTTCGTTGAAATTGCCGATATGGTATGTTTTCGTGAGGCCACGAAAACGTGAGCAGAGCATTTTCGGGATGCGCCGAAATTGTTCTTGTGCGGCGAACATCCCGGTGGCGTCACCGAGATGGCGGTATGTAGTGCTTGCCATGATATCCTCCTTACTGCTTTTGCAAGGCCGCTTTCATGCGGTCAAAGAAAAACTGGATGACCTTGCTCATGGTCTCTTCTGTGATTGCCCACGAGACCAGCTTGCCCCACCGACTGTTGTCCAGATAGTGGCGCAGCATCTTGACGACCCACGCCTTGCGCTCTGCGCCGCGCTTGGTGCCCTGAATCTCCTGCTCTGCCCGCTCGATGAGGTCAAGCACCAGCGGCTTTACCGCGGCACCATAGCCCAGCCGGATGCAGCCGAGGGCGTAGAAGATAAGGCCTCCCAGCATCAGTAGCAGCGCTGCCCACGCAGGGAGAATGCTTACAGCTTTAGATACCAGTGTTTCCATGTGTTATGCTCCTTTCTCTAGGTCAGAAATACGGTGGTTTGCCACCTTGATTTGTTCTTCCATCACCGGGATGCGCTGGGCAAAATTGTTGTGCATCCGCACCTCCCGGGTCAGTTCTTCCAATTTTGTGTCCATGATAGCCTGCTGTTTTTCCAGCTTAGCGTCCATATCCTTTGCCGCCCGGTTGTTGGCGTAGATGGTACCCAGCAGCCCCAGAACACCAGTAATAAGCGCTACGATGATTGCTTCGCTCATGCACCCTCCCGGAGACGGGTCAGGCCCTTCTTGCGGATGATACGGGGGTAGTTGAGGGTGGTCACATTGAGGTCTACGTTGCCGGAGATGCCCGGCACAGCGCCCTTGCTGGTGTGCTGGTGAGCGTTGTAGTTAAACGTCACGTTGGGCGTTTTGCCGGTGTAGTCAGCAAGCCATACGTCATAAGGACGCAGAGCCGCACCGCCCACAAAGAGATGCGCCTTTGCAAAGCTGGTGTAGGTGTACAATTGGGCGTAAAAGCCCAGCTGTTCCACTTCGTGCAGGGCGTAGGCAGTCAGGTCAGTCAGGCTCTGCTTGTCCAGCTTGCCCAGCTTGTTGTCCTCCACGTCCACTGCCACCGGAAGGGTCAGCTCCTTGCCGTACACCGCCTGCCGCAGCAGGGAGAGTTCTGCGTTGACCATGTCCTTATTAGTGGCGTAGGTGTAGTAGTAGACACCCACGTCCAGCCCTGCCGCTTTGGCGTTGCGGTAATTGTCCTCAAAGTTTGGGTCGATGTACAGTCCATCTGCCCGCTTGGAGAGCTTGTGGTTGGTGCTCACAGTCTTGAGCATCGCTCCCTTGTAGCCTGCCGCTGCCACCTGCGCCCAGTCAATCGCACCCTGATACCGGCTCACGTCGATGTAGCGGTAGGGTGGTGCGCCCTCCCAGCCGGGAGGAGCAGCGCTCTGGGTGTCCACGGTGGACACCGGGTCAGAGGTAGAGGCATCTGCCGCCCGGGAGAGAGCGGAGAAGAGGGAAGCGAGGAAGTTGAGGATGATGTGCAGCATTTTGAGACTCCTTTTTGTTTTTAAGGTTAGATAAAGCCCTGTTTAACTAAGTAATTACATTGACTTTACTTTGTCTATAATTTTCCAACACAATTTTTCAAAACCCGCTCTGCTTGGATGCAATCGGTCAGAAGTCCATGTATCAATGTTTTTTGCATTAACTCCACCCCGATGAAACATATCAAGGACTTCTATACCATAGATTTCAGCAGTTTCAATAGCGGCGTTAGCATAATCTTCAAGTGTTTTTGATGTTGTTGGGTTAATTCTAAATCCCCTATCATCGACTTCCCAATCGTCGGTATTAGTTGTCAATCTCTGCAATGGTGTAATCAACAATAGTTTACAATTTGGTAGACGTTCTGATACACACTCACATACGTGCTGAACAGCACCGTAATAAGTGTTGTTATCGTTATTCAGCAATGAACCTAATGAAATACCATTGTACCAGTCGTTAGTTCCTGCCCATACGGTCATAACGTCAGCACTATCTATATTATCAACAAAATTAGCAATAGTCGTCATATTACCACCACTTTGTGCTTCTACTTCATAATTCATACCCAAAATTTGTGCAAACATTTCTTCCCAATAGTGCATTTGGGTAAGACTATCACCAATCATTACAGCCTTTTTGCCAAACCATTGAGTTTTCAATGATTTTCTTGGGGAATTATACTCAAAATATTCGCTCATACAAGGGTATTCATTTGGTACAATCATAACAGTGTCTATTTCTGTTGCAAGGAATGAGCATCTAACATATACGGCTTCAGAATCAGTAGTAGTGTCAATTACGATATACCTTGCTTGTACTCCCCTAACCAAAGTAGTTCCATCTTTTTTCCATAAAGTCCATACTGGGACTGTATTTTCAAATCTATTCATGGAGAAGTTTGTATAATCTTTTATCTCAATAAGACCTGTTGAGTGCTGATAACTGTTTATAATAAATTTGCCACTTATATTATACATACCTGTTAAATCTGCTTGCGATTTATCAAATAGATTTATTGTGGTATTATCAATCACAAAGTTGTTTGAAACATCATTAACTGCATTTGAAACATCATTAACAGTATCAGACATGTATTTTACAGTCTCATAAATTGAATACTCAACACTTTCTAGTGTAATCGTAACATCATCTGACGATGTATTTGAATAGTTTTGGAAAGAAAGACCAAATTGAACACTCTTACTCCCATTGTTATCTTCTGGAATTTCTAGCAGTATATTAATATTGGGGAAGTCTGTAATTACATTTGAACAACTAACAGCAGAACCACCAACATACGCAAAAATCTTAAATTTTTCATATTCTCCTGTTTGGGTTGTCTTGATTTTTACAAGAATCTTTTTACCTTTGATTTTATCGGCATAGATTTTCTGTACTAAATAAATATTGCTTGAACCACCGAATGAACCGCTCGGAATTGTGATTGTTCTATCACTTAGTGTTGCTCCATTTTTCAAAGTGCTTTTAAGCTGTTCAGAAAAAACAATTTCAGTGTTTATTGCACTAAGTTCAATTCTGTTTTGTATATTAACTAAATCTTCCTTTAGCTGACTTTCCACCCCCTTTGCTCTTTCGCTCTCCGCATTGATCGCCTCTCCCACCTTTGCCGCATCCGCCGCCATACCCTCGACGGAGAGGGTCGTATCAGTGCCGCCCAATGCGTTAAGAGTATTGGCGTTTAGGGGGGTGCCTTCCACAATGGGTTCATCGTTCCGAATCAACGTAATGATTTCCGAAGAGCCGTCTGATTTTTTCATAGTCCAACGGCCCGGATATTTTGCTTTTCGGTCTTCAAAAACCATATTGTCCATCTCCTGTCATGTATTCGCCGGAAAACGTAACGTATGTTTTAGCAAGCGTTTCAATGTCGAACAAAATTTGCTCGATTTGATTCATTGTTGAAAAATCGAGTTTATTCATGCTTTCTGGCGTATCTGCAATAGCAGATGGGCCAGAGCATTTAGCACGAATGGAATTGATGTTGGAAAGCCAACGTGTTGCATCGGAGACTTTCATATATCCATCGACTGTCCAATCAGTCCGAACAGAAACAGATGCACCAACAATTGAGCCAAGCTCTTGAATGCCGGATTCTATGCGGTTAAAATCCGTATAGCTTAAAGCGCCCTTCATTCCGGCAAGCCATTCCGATTGTTCGGCTTTTGTCCACGTGCCTGTTCTTGCCTTTGCGGTAATTTCTTTCACGCGGTCAACATCTGATTGCGTGCGGTCTGTAATCCAACGAGCCATAAATTATTCTTCCTCAACTCTGTTTTGATACCCGATAGGCAAATTGCTCGGAACGGTAAACATGTAATGATAGCACTTGCGGCCATCGTTGCCAGAACCGATACAGTCATAAAAAAATAATTCGTCTTCGTCATCATAACTGCCAAGATGTGCTCTGTCCCAATACTTTGAAACAACGATAGAACGATAATAGATATCCCCAACAGAAGGGCCCATGCCCCAATATTCAAGATGGGTAATGGGAGTTCTCGTCCACTGCTCATACGGGCTGTAAACGTTTCCAACAGTAAAAAAAGGATTTCTCAGAAGTTCTTTTGCTGTAGGGAGCGGACTTCCTTCTGCGTTGCATCCATAACCCCAAATTTCGTTAATATCACTACTGTTATCGGGAAATCCGTAGTATATTTCTTTTGCGGAAGGTAAAAATATACTGCGAGATAGAGTAGACACAGCAGAAGGTACGTACTCGTTAGAATTATTTTTTTTGAACGCGGGAGTATAATAAAAAGTAGTTTTGCCGATTTTTTTCTGCATAAAATCAGAAAAAGAATTTTTTACGTTTCCGTTTAATAAGGCATCAATACTGCTGGTCGAATACTCTGCGGGAGTTGTCATTTTGCTATCCCACGCAATGTTTTCTGTTTTCGCGTCTTTAAGAGCAAGAAGCGTTCTCCCTTTACCATTTAATTCTGGTTCGTAATTATGTTTTGAGACAAGAAAAGCAGTATAAACGCCAGCGACGGAGATGTAAACGGTATCGCCTTCTTTGAGGTTGGAAATCTCGTCCGCAATCGTAGTAGCCTTGCAAGAAGCGAAAAGGCCTGCGACTGTAGCTGTAATCGTTGCATTTCCACTGTGTAAATACGTGACGTTGCAGACAGATACACCACGTTCGTTCTTGATAACATTCAGCTCAACGATGCCAGCAGGAGATGCATTCCAAACAATAACAGGGGAATCGGCAGATGCAGGGGTAAGCGTTGCAGTGAGCGTAATCGTGTCGGAAGGATGCAAGTAAATCTCAGAAGCATCGATTTGTAACGAATCAACATCTTCAATCATATACCCGGTAACGGAGCCCTTAAAGCCGCCATTAAACGTGTAAGAAACGTCCGTAATCAACAAGTTAGAAGAATATCCAAACTGATGATTGAGCTTGACAAAATCAAGAGCATCGTTGTGTGGGCTGGCACGATAAGACAGGGTGGCTTTTCGACGGTTAGAAAGCACTTTATAGCTTTCAGTTAGAACATTTTTTGGCTGGGAAACGATGGAAGAAGAGATAAGCGCATTGTTTACACTTTGCGTAACGCCATCGCCAGTAGCACCATTCGGATACAATGACGAAACTCCATTTAGAGAGTAAGAGATGTTTTTTAACTTATTAGAAAAAGTGATTTCCGGATACTGATAATCATTGATTTCAGTGATTTCATAAATGTCGGACTTGTTTTCAGGAAGGTACGGAACCCGGTCAATCCGAATCTCACCGTTTCTTGTCTGATACAAAGCCATACCGGCTGCGTTAGCAGAAAGCTGTAGCACATCAGCGTTTTTATACGAAGAATTTCCGTTACTAAAATCAGCTGTATAATCCTTCAAAGATTCATTGATGTAATAGCTGATGCCAGAAACATCAAGAAGTTCCAAAGCGTCATAACACATTTCGTATAAAGTTCCGCTTTTTCTTCCGGTGTATGGTGAATCGATTAAAAATGCTAAAGCATCACGAGCTTCAAAGGAAGCGGTAATGCCATTAGAAGGAATACTCCAACTAGAAAGGTAAAACTTACCTCCGTTAATCCATTCAGTCTGCCCGTCCAAGTCCATACCATACTTTACAAAAACAGCTTGGCGTTCATACAGATACTTGTAGAGACCATCGGGGTTGATGGGATTCCATTTTTGGTCGCTGTTATCAATGGAAAAAGAAATCGAATCCTTAGAAAGCTGGCCGGAAATTGGGTCACGTTTTGATTTATGGGAATACGACAGAAGGTCTTTTTTGCTAAATCTCACACGCTGTCCGAATTCTACTTGCGAGATACGAGCTCTTCGGTTTAAAATGCACCATTCAAGAACCTCAATAACAACCGAATCATAATTAGAAATTTCAAATTCAATTGAAGTTTCGATGGAATCGTTGTTGTCAATTTGCTTTTGCAAGAGAAGAGCGGTTCCTTTGTAAGCGGAAATTTTAAATGTTTTTGCCCATTCATTTAAAATTTCAGACCAAACGATTGTCAGGCCCGGTATTTTTTCTTCGTGGATTTTACTAAAAGAAAATGTGACGGTTGGATGATTGAAGCTTGATACGCATTCACCGCTTACATAGCCACATTCTTGATACGGTTCGGAATTCGGAACGATACCAAAACTTCCATCCAAAACCCAAAAATTGGTTTCGGCAGTCGCATAATTTCCGGAAACGGAAGTGTCGAGATCGGTGATGGATGCCACGTTGCTAAACACGGTTTGCGAACCTGAACTTGCAATAGCGTCCGTTTGTGCCGCATCATCAGCTGCATGATAAGTAATCTGAATAAAAGTTTCGGGTACAAGCGTATTATTATATTGCGAAAGCCACTTATCAGACGGCTTTACAGACATATAAAATCACCACCTTTAGACCTCAACAAGGCTCAAAGAACAATCCGTCCAGCCCATCACGTTTCCGGTGTTTGGGCCCCTTCGCCACATTCCGGCTGTTCGGTCGGAAACATACATCTGACGTGTGGAATAAGAAGCTGTTGCTTGATTATAAAATCGTACCGTACAATAAAAGTTTGTAGTGAATGGGCCGATAACGGAAGCCCATTGTTTTGCGGTAAGGTAGTTCCACTTGAGGGCCACTTTTGCAACGTCATGCCGAACCACAGAGCCGACAACCTTACCTTGCACATTGCGGCCAGAATCAACGATGGTTGAAGTTGTTGCGCTATAAGAAGAAGGTTCTGGCAAATCTACGCCGTTCACTGATACAAGAGCTTGCATAATTCACCGTCCCTTCCTTAATAGCTATACACTTCCGTGCCCATGATTTGCACGCCACGGTCGGCCTGCTGCTTTTCGACCGAAGCAGTAATCTGCTTTCCGTCAATAAACAGCCTGACTTCCTTACCGCCGGTAATTTCGTCACCATAGCGCTGGAAAATATCAAGAAACGCATTATAGCAGCCGTTGTAAACCGCGCCTTGCAGGTCGGAAGAACTTGTTGACCCGGATGATGTATTGCCGTAGTATCCATTTGCAGAAGTGGTGGAACCTGTAGAAGCATCGTATTCAGGAGTTCCTACGTAGGAAGAATTATCAGTTGAATATTTGCCGCCAAGGTTGCTCACAATGCCCGCAATCGCAGCACCTAAAGCAATTGCGGCTGCGCCCACAATAAGTGCTACAGGAATGCCGAAAACTGTAGACGAAAGCGCGCCGGCAATAGAAGTAAGGAGGCCAACAAACGCAGAGCCGACACTCCCAATCAAGCCGCCCATTGCAGCAAAAATTTCAGGAAAAGAGCTTACAAGGCCACCGAAAAGGCCTTGACTGATTGCAGTGCCAGTAGTGGCTAAAGGCACCTTCAATGCGCTAATTGATGCAGAAATCGTAGTTCCAAGATTGGAAACGCTCTTTACGATTTTTCCAAAATTGCTTGTGATGCCACTCCAAATGACCTTGCCGACTTTTAACGCTTCATTGAACAGAGTTTTAGATGCTTCTTTTAAAATTCCAGCAATGTTGGAAATAAAGCTTTGCGCATATGCTTTTACCTGATTTCGGTTCCCCTCTCCCATCGCCTGCCAGATAATAGCAGCGGCAGTTGTACCAATTGTTTTTAGGTCGCCGTTTTGCACAGCATTCCAAAGATTTTGTACCGTGCCGAAGAAGTCATTCTGCAAGCCGGAATCAAGCTCCTGCCACTTGCTGTCCAGACCGTTGAAGAAACCATTAACAAAATTCGTTGCGGTGGTCGTGCCATAGTCAATCATCTCGTTGCCCTTCTGCTGAACAACGTTTGCCAGATTGGTCACAGCATGTTCGACATAGGGAAGCGCGGCGTTGATACCGTTTGCAAGGCCTTTGTCAATAAATTCACCAAAGCGCTCAAATAGAGCGGAGGGAGAGTGAATTTCAGTATCGGTCGTGAACTTGTCAATGATAGCTTTGGCAAGATTTGCCGCAGCGCCTTTTGCGGTTTCAATGCCGCTCTTGATACCATTTACCAGACCTTGCCAAATGTTTTTGCCCGCTTCAAACATTTTGGAAGGAAGAGAAGCAATAGCATTTGCAACGGCTGTTACCATATCGGAAGCAGCTTTTGTGGCGTCTTTTGCCCACGTTTTGATATCATCGATAAATCCACGAACGGCTCTCGCACCATTTTCGACGTGTTCATCGAGATGTACAAACCATGTAACAACATTCTTTACCCAATTGATAAGGTCAGCAAAACCAAGAACCGCCTTTTCGATGAAGTTACCGTTCATCTGTAAGTCAAGCCTGTCAGTTTCGGAAACACCGTTCTGAATCCATCCAATAAAAATTGCGAAATCATTGATAAGGTTTCCAATGGCTGTAATTGCGTCACCTACAAAATCAGCAACTTTTTCGCCCATAGACTTGAAAGCGTTGAACCAGTCCGTTTCCATCCCAAAAGCTTCTTTTTGACTTTCGCTACCAAGACCACGAACTGCAACAGTGATAGCTTCAAAACCAAGAACAGCAAGACCGGCTACAGGATGACCGCTAACAATAAGACCGATGCCCATAAGTGTTGTAATTAAATCACCAACATCAAGATCAAGGTCTTTTACAACGTCAGAGATTGTTTTGAACGCAGAAGAAATGCCATCCTGCCAACTTTCTGGAATGAGATTCCAGATTATTTGCTTTAAGTTAGAAAAAGATTCTTTCAAGTATTTGATGGATTCTCCGAGTTTTCCATCTGTGAGCGATATATTCCAACCCTGCCTAAGCCCTTCCGCAGCAAGATAAATCATAGCTCGAACACGTTCAAGGCCTTTTCGGAACGCCTCACTGTTTTGGTACAGGTCAACAAAACGAGCAACCATGATGCCAACAGCGACAGCTGCTCCCATAATGGGAGACTTCCAAAGTTTGAGAATGCCCTCAATCAAGGTTCCGTCGCCTTTGATTTTGCTAAGAGCATCCATCAAAGCATTGCCAATAGCCCACGTTGCAAATCCGGCAGCGATACCAGCAACCAAAGGAGCCAACTTTTCCAATTTTGATTTGACTTCATCAATCGTCGTACCGATGTAGTCCTTGAACATATCGTAGCCGGACAGGTCTACATCGCCTAAGATGTTGCCAGCAGATGCGCCGCTGCCAGAGCCAGAGCTTCCCTGCGTTGGGTCAATGATGTTGAGCTCATCAAAGCCCATCGTGTAGTCCTTCAAGGCCTTGGCAGCTTTCTTTGTAGAATCAGCAGTGTCATCCATTGCATCACCAATACCACCAACGCTGTTAGCACTCTTGGTAAAATCGGTGAACACAACTTTTACGCCCATCAGCTTTGTCACCCACTCAACGAACTCTCGAATGAGCTGCACGGCGGCAATCAGCGGGGGAAGAATTGATTTCAGGGCAGGGTAGAGCAGAGAGCCAACAGATTTCGCCAGCATATCCAACTGCGCTTTCAGAATTTTAATCTGGTTCGCAGGGCTTTGGATGGTCTGTGCAAGGTTGCCCTGCACGTTGGCAGTCTGCTTCATAATGGCAATGTAACGCAGAACTGCCTTATCTGCCTGAGACAGGCTAGAAACCTGTTTGTTAAAGCCCAAGGCTAAAAGTTCCTGCTGCAATCGTGCCTGAGACAGGTCAACACCCAAACGGCGAATAGGCTCAATCTCACCGGAGATTGCGGAGGACATTGCGGTAAAGGTCTCTGCAACGTCCTTGTTCCAATAAGAACCCTCATCATAGGCAAGCTGAGTCAGGTTCTTAGACAGAATGTATGCTTTGTCGCTGGCCAAACCGAACGAAGTACCCAAACTCTGGATGGTAGCCATGTAGGTCATCGCTTTGGTCGGGTCAACGCCAAGCAGACCTTGCATCTTGCTAATGAGCGTATCCGCTTCACCGCTCAAATTGCCCATGGCATTATGAAACAGGTCTGTCGCTTCGTAAAAGTCATTGAACTTCGCAACAGCGTTGCCGAGATACTCAGCAATGGCTTTCAGCGAAACCAGTTTTGCAGCAGACCGCATGAAGCCGTTCAGCTGGCTGGAAAGGCTCATGTAGCTTTTTGCAGATTTACTGCTTGCTTTTGTAGCACCGTCCGTTGCCGCAATGACCTTTTGGATGTTGGAAGGCAACTTCGCGAACGAATTTCCTACTGTTTCGATTTTGGAAGCAAGCGGGTCAAGGGCATCTGTGATTTTCTTGCAAGAAATGGCAAAATCATCCAGTGTTTTTGAATCCAGTTTGCTACTAAAATCTGGAATTTTTGCAATGGAATTAAGCGCGCTGCTTACACTTCTAAGGCCAGACGCATCAACTTTGGAAAGCGGTGATAAGCCGTTTTGCAGGCTATTCATTTTGCCTTTCAGCCCAGAAAGGTCAAGGCCTTTCAAATCGACCGAAGAAATCCTAGTTAATGCACTGGCAACTGAACGGATACCTTTTGCGCTTTCAGACAGGTTTAAATTAGAAATCCTATCCATAAAATCGTTGATTCTACTAAGCCCATCCATACCAGACGAAGCAGACTTCAACGCAGATATAGATTTCGCTAAAGTATCAAGGCTAGAACATACCTTGCCAACGTTGCCCTTTTTGCGCAAATTAGAAATGGCGGCAGCGAGCTTGTCGATATTAAGCTCTGCGTCCTGCGATTCCGCAGAAATCTCTACGGATAAGCTCGTAATATCAACATCAGCCATCACTACCACCATCCTTTTGCTCCATCATGGAGAACATCATGCGCTTAATGCGCTCCTGTGTTTCTGCAGCACGTTGGTATTCATACTCTTCCTTCTCCTTTTGAGTAAGGGGAATTGGTCTATCCATATACTTGATGGGTTTAGACCCTTTCTTTCGGAACATATTGCCAACCGTAGAGGAAAGCGCAGATGCCATGTAAAAACCGTTTCTCCATGCTTCTGCATTGGCTCTGCGTTCTCGCAGCTCCTCTGCGTCACGGTATACCTTAGCCAGCCAGACATCACCGTGCCAGAACTGCTCGTAGGTCATACCGATGGAGATGTAATAGGCTTCTACATCGTGGAACAGCTTGGAGAAGGAAAACGGTTCTCCCTCTCCGTCTGATTCCTGAGATTGTGTGGTTACACAATCTCCCACGTTGCGTTTTTTGCAGTCTTATCCTCAGTATCAGTTGCCAGCAGAGACTTAGAAGCGTCCATGAACATCTCAAGCAGCGCAGCCATCAGATCTTCCTTCTCGTCGATGTGGGCAAACATTTCGTCCACGACTTTACGCTTGATGCCACGATTCCGGGCAATGAACGCACCGTAGAACAGAGCCTTGGAGTTTGTCAGCAGGTTCTTCATCTGGGTGTACTCACCGATCTGAAAGCCGTTACGCTCCGTCATCTCCACGCTGTCACGGGTGAAGGTCAGCTCATAAGTGTTCTTACCATCGGGGGAATGAAAGTTGATAACCTTAGCAGCCATAATAAATGCTCTCCTTTATAAATAGGGGCAGAACCAAATCCATTGTTCAGTTCTGCCCGGTTTGATTGATTGATTTGTTTTTTGGTTTAGCCGCCAGTGATAGTCAGGGTTTCGCTGAACTCAGGCTTCTTGGTAAAGATACAGTTGATGGTCATTTCCACGACCTCGTCAACGCCAAAGCCGGACAAGCCAACCTGATGCATACCCTGCCAAGAAAAGCCGGAGCCGTCCTGCATTTTCAGTGCGTAGTACTTGACGGCATTGCTTTCGGAAGTCTCGTCATAGCCAGCTTCCTTGACTTTCTTGTAGTCATCCTTGTTGTAGTTTGCGGTGAAGGACTTGGTGTCGCTCTGGATGATACCAAAGATGTTGACCTGCATGGGGTCAGACAAGGTGGTGGCATCCAGAAGGTTAGGCTCGGAGATTAGGTCAGGCACATCCTTGATGTCGCACAGCTTCGTCAGAGTGGTTGCGCTGTCGCCACAATACAGGGTGGTATTCAGACCGGAGATAGCAGTACTCATAGAATGTTTACCTCCTTATTTTCGGTAAATCATTCCGTCCTCTCCGATTGTTGCCCCATAGCTGCAATCAATCCGATAGACGGAATTGTTGTACAGCCCATTCAACGGGGCAAACGATTTTCGATAGAAATTGAGTGGTTCCAATACAGAATCCACGATGCCCACAATGGAGCGGGCTTCTGCAATGCGTCCGCTGGTTTTGTTGGAATAGACACGCACACGCAGGGAAATAGCAGCGTACTTGCTTCGGCTGGCAGAATCACGATGAACCGGGAGATTGCTGTTTTCCTCTATCTGCACACATGGAAACTTTTTGACGTTGCTGTCATTGATTTCGCCAGTGACGAAGATACCAGGCACTTGCTTTCGCAGTTCCTTGGCAACAGCTGTAAAGATGGAATTGAAATAATCGATCAACTATTCCAGACCTCCCTCCACGTTGCTTCTACCTGAGAAGCCATTTCTTCAACAGCTCCCCACATAGCCATAGCCGGTTCGTTACCGTCCGTGTAGTTAAGCTGTCCCTTGCCGTCCACCGTTTTTACAGGTGTACCAGCATTGCCAGATTCGCCGTAGTAGTACCATCTGCGGTTTGCGCCTTGCCCTTTGCCGTAGGAGCCATGCGCACCAACGCCGGGTGGCAGTTCACCGCCATATCCGTTGTGATGTGCACCAGTGCCAAACTCGATAAACGCAACCGCCTTTCCGTGCGCTACGATTGCAAAGCCATTTGGCGTTTGTACCGGGTCGTGTTCAACTGTTACGTCATTGTCGCCAGCATACTGTGCGTTAGCAAACCGCACAGTCGCAACGTCAATGCCTTTTTGCGCTAGTGCCTTTGCAAACTCCTGCGCTTTTTTGTTCAGGGTGGTCTTGTACTCCTGTATCTGACGTTCCGCATCACGAAGTCCGGGATCGCTCAACCTCACTTTAATTTTCACTTGCAGCCACCTCTTTCAGCGCATACTCCGTGTCCGTGATATGCTCTGCGACCTTGACCACAATGTAATTGAAGGGCTTTGAAACGTCCGTCTGAAACCAAACGTGCGTACCCTCATAAAGTGGAGTGTTATGCTTTTTGCTAGACGAGCTGACAACATAGCTGTAATCCGTGAACGCTCCAAAAGGGCTTGCTTCCGCAGAACCGGTAGGAGGGCTGACGTTCAACATCAGCTTTGCGGGGTCACTCCACGTTTGCGATGTCTCGCCGGTTTCGTTGCCCCATTCGTCTACAACAGGCGTTTTCTCGCCAACAGGGTTTGAATACCACAGCGGGCGCTTGTCCAGCGGGCTTCCATTGAACATCAGCCGATAACACCTACTCTCGGAACCACTTCGTTAAGCAGGGACTGCGCCACATCGGAACTTTCCCAAACACGAGTGATGCCGTTGTTGGTGTAGCTCGTCTGTCCGTTTGCGCCGATGTGGTTGTACAGTTCCGCTGCAATGCGTATCTGCAACGACTGATACTGCAAGGGCAGCTCGTCCGGTCTGTTGCCGAAGGGGTAGCCCTGTGCAAATATCTTGTCTTTGGCGAAATCAAGCAACAGGTCAAAGAGTGGGTAGTCCTCGTCCGTGACTTCACGGTCAAGTGCAGGAGCAATGTACTGCCCCAGCTTGACTGCCGCTTCAGAATACTGGTCTCCCATGCTGCTTTCCTCCTTTCGCCTTAGTAAGCCTTGATGCAGTACACAGCGTCCATGCGCTCAAAGGACGGCAGGACGATTTCAGAAACGTAGATGTTGGTGTTGACAGGATGCACAGTCTGCTCAGTGGTAACAGCAACGCCAGTATTCACAACGGAAACCTGTGCGTTGGAGATGCCAGCCATCAGGTCGGCTTCCTCAGGGGTGGCAACATAGTACATATTGCCCAGAGAGCCAGAAGGAGCCAGCACAACATAGCCATCAGGCAGATACTTCTCAGCAGTTGCGGTTTCCTCCGGCTTGTACATCTTGTCGTACAGATGAATGCGGATGCCAGATGCGCTTTCGACAACAGAACGTGCCTCGGAATCGACAAGAACGGCGGTGGCGGTTTTCATAACCGTAAGGAACCGGTTCTTGATTTCATCCGCAGCAATCATCTTGTGGAAAGTGTTGGTGTTCATGTAGGCATCGGTGATAATCTCACCAGTGTTTGCCAGCACGGTGTTTGCGGCAGTGGTCATCGTGGCGATGGGAGTTGCAGTAGTAGGAGCATCCCACTTCTCCTTGGTAGCCAGAGCCTTGTAATTGGACTGCTGCCAAGTTCCGTCAGGGTCGTAATCGTAGACGTAACTCACGCCGTTGGATTCGATAGAGATGCCGGGCTTGCCAGTCTTAGGAGCCAGAAGCTGCCACACCATTCGCTCAGGCACAATGCGAGCACCGGTAATAAGCTGTGCGGTATCATCGTAGACACGATTGATAACATCTGCTGCAAACTCCTGATTGGTAGCCAGAACAGAGATAATCTTGCGGCGGTCTTCCTCGTCAATGTGAGTACCCTCACGGAAGAACGGCATACTGGTCTCGGTCATCTTGATGCCCTGACGAGTACGGAACGTAGCCTTAGTGTCGAACACGCTAGGCTTCAGGGAAACGCCAACGCCCTTGTGACCACGCAGCCACTTCAGTTCCATGCTGACCTTCTTACGGGCAGGGAACAGAGCATCAGAAGCATATGGCTGCGCATTGGTCGGGTCGTTCGTCCAGTAGGCGGCAATCGCAGCAGGGGAGAAGATTTCATTCAGATTCAGTGCCATAATTTAGTCCTCCTTACTCGCTCTTTGCGCCAACATCAGTACGGCAGAAAACGGCAGGAACAGCCTTTTTCAGAGCGGCAATATCGTTTGCAGAATAGGTAAAGCCGGACAGCTTTGCCTTGTCCACATCAATAACGCCCTGAATCAGCAGTGCGCCATTGGGGTTGACGGCAGGGTCAACGGTGTGCAGCAGAATGCCGGTGGCATCGGTAGCTGCGTCAGCAGCGCTGGTGCCAGTAGTGGCAGCAGCTTTCAGGCCAGTCTTTGCCATGGGATAACCAGCCGGAACGGCATTGGTTTCCTTGACGGTAAAGGGAATGGCAGCGTAGGTATCAGCAGCCAGAATAGTGCTTTCAGGAGCCGATACCGGAGTATTGGTGTACTTCATGTTTTCCTCCTTAATGAAAAGCAGTCATTGCGTCACTCGATGCCTTGTTTGCGTCTGCACGCTCCTGTGCGAAGCGTTTAGCAAAGGCAACACCTGCGCTATCTGCGCTATTACCATTGCCATCCGCACCCGGAGGTGTGGGCATATCCTTCAGCAGGGAAGCCTTATATGCGGTGTCATGGGCGGTCATAAACTCCGACTGGAACTTAAACACCTTGTCCATGTCGCCGTCAGCCAGCGCAGATGCAGCCTTGCCGGCCAGTTCAGCGTCATAACCCTGTGCAACGAACTTCTCACGGTAAGATGCAAGGGTTTTTTCCTTGACGAGTTTTTCCTTGTCGGCAGTCAGGGATTCAATTTGTTTCTGCATTTCTGCCAGCTTGTCAGCCTGTTCCTGTGCAGCGTTCTCGTCATCGGTACGCTTTGCTTTGAGCTGCTTCTTGTACTCGGCAGCTTCACCGTTGGCTTTCGTCACGGCGTTGCGCAGCTTCTCGATCTCTGCGTTAGGGTCTGCAACCTTTTCCAGCGCAGAAATGATTTCATCGGCGGTCATGCCCTCTTTGTAGGCATCACCAAGTAACGCTTTGTAGTTCATATCGTTAATTTCCTCCTGCGTTTTTTTACCGTTGCTTCCCTGCAACGCTGCGAAATTTGTATCCCGGCTTCCCTGCCGGAATATATCAGCCCGCTTATGCGGATTGATTTTTAGTCGATTCGTTCTCCTGCTGCGTTATAAACCGCTTCTGCGCTTGTGACATCAGGCGCAGAAAAATTTGTAGGGACAAGATAAACCGGCATTCCATAAAGCTTTGCAGCGTCAGCCTCCACAGTGCAGCCGTTATACAGCCACGCATTATCGCCACAAATACCGATGAAATAATCAGCCTGCGAGAGGAGTTCGATGCTTTTGCCAAGATACCAAAGCCCTTCAGTTCTGCACTTAGGTGGTTTATCCTCGATATAGGTAGGGATAACCTCAAGGCTCTCACCGTACACTGCTTCGGCAATCTTGTGCAAACGGTCAAACGTCATCCGAATATTTTCTTCCGACCGATTCTTCATCGGGCAAGAAATAAACAGCTTCTTCATTTTTGTCCTCCTTCCTTTGCATTAGCCTGTTCGCCAAACATTTTGCCGTTGTCGGCAATATGGTCAGTAGGCTGTTCCTGCGGCTTCGGCGCTTTCACATCCTTGCCTAGCTTGCCAGCGGCAATCAGGAAGGGCTTGCTCATTTCGTAAGCAGCCTGCGGGTCAGGGAACAGACCGGGCGTTGTGAATGCCAACTGCGGGTCAATGGGCTGACCAAGCATCTGTGCAAAAATCTGAACCTTGCTTTGCTGGTTGTCGTACTGGCGGCGTAGCAGCTTGATGTTGATGTCACTTGCCATCAGCTTAGAACCAGCCGTATCACGCAGGATTTTCAGCATTACAGACAGGCTCTGGCGCTCCGAGAACTTGAACATATTCTCGTACTGCTGCGCTCTTGCTTCTGTGTGATTCCAGCCGTTGCGGACGATAACTGCGCCCACGTTGTCAGACGTTGCGTTCTCACTGCCGGTAGCACTAGGCATGGCAGTCAGGCTACGGTACACGTTCAACATGGAATCAAGCAGGGTCTGGCTCTGCTGCTGGTCAAGCTCGTTTGCAATCTGCGAAACGGATGCCGGAAGACCAGAGGTAGACTTCAGGCACATTGCGCCAAGTTCCTTTACTTGGTCGAGAGCATCCTTGTCCACAAGGCAGTTCGTGAACACCATGATGGACTGGATGAACTGCGCCACACCGTCCAGCCGGTTGCTTTCAAGGTCGTTGATGGCATCCAACACAGGGATAGCGGGTTCAAACAGACCCATACGCTCCGGGTTGAGCTTATATTCGACCATAGGCAACATTCCCAGAGAGTGATTCTCCGACTTTGTGACCTTGCCGTTGTCGATTTCAAAGTACTGGTTTGGCGTATACACGCAAATCAGGTCGTTCAGGTCATTCTGATAATTGCGTGGAATGTGCAGCACATTGGCAATCGGCTTGTGACCGATGCCGGAGTTGTAAATCACATACGCCATGTCGGGGTCTGGAACGTCCACCAGCAGGGGCGTTTCGTCCGGGTAGTTGCCGTTGTACCCCTTGTCGGGAAGAACAATGCGGTATCCATGCCCGCACTCCAACATCCACTGCCAGAGCCGCCGATCAAGCGCATCCTTGCCCTCATACTGCAAAGCATTGGACAGGCGGGCGATTTCCTCGCCGTCACCTGTTGCCGTTTCAGACCGCACATAAGAGCAAGGAGTGCCACTCATGTAACCGGTGTAGAAGCCCACGCATTCGTTGGCATGGTTCTCTACAATGCGATTGGTGATTTCAGCGTGGTACTCTTTCGTGCGTTCGAGGACAGGCTGGCTACCCAAGTAGTAGTTGTGTAGAAAGCGAATCTCGTTCTTATTCAGCAGATGAATAGGCTCTTCCTTGCCCATGACCACTTTCAGCACGTTTGCCCGATTGATTTCCGTCTCCGGCGTTTCAATCGGTCTGCGTCCGGTCAGCGGCTTATTCAAAAAGCCATCAACAGCTATCTGATACTCAGCCATGTGTTCCTCCTTTCCGGCAAAATAAAAAGCGCAGCAAGACAAACCTGTTAAGGTCTATCTCACTGCGCTTACAACTGCGCTTCAAAAGCTATTCAGTTCTTAAACTTCGGCACGGAGACCCACGTTTCTTTTGGAAGGCTTGAATCTCCAATTGTAATCCAATGGCAAAGGGGGCACAGAAGGGAAAATTTGCCTTCCACTTCGCCAAGATAACGTCCGCAATCACACGGATTGCCGTTTGCGTCTTTCCGAGGACGCTTGCATCTGACTTTTGCTACCATCTGTGCTCCTTTCGTTGGATTTCTGGAAACAGGCTGTTGAGCACAGACCTGTCAGAAGCTACTGGGAAACTATTCGCACTTCCAGCCATGCTATTCTTCGCCCGAAGAAAACCATTGCAGCCTTTACATTCAGTTGTCGGACAGACGTAAACGGGTAAGCTGCAATTTTGGTGCCGCATAATAAATTTGAACCAATGTATGCCCGGATATGAGCCGAGTGCTCTAACCATACTAAGCTAATGCGGCATAAAAACCCGGCTTGATTGGTTAACCGCTGCTCTTTGCAATGTCATGCCTAAACATTACATTGAGAGCCGGGAATAGCGGTGGAGGTTTTGGAGAATAAGTCTATGCAAAGCTAGGTAGTTGGTTGTGCTGCGTAACGGAATCGAACCGTTGCTTGCCAGCTGTGGGGGAGACAGGCTGACATTCCCCAAACAATTGGAAACGCAACATATAAAGCCCGGTGAAGGCGAAAGAGTGAGAAAACCTCCACCGGTGAAAGGAGGAATATGCTTGTTGACACGCACGCGAGTAAAATGACAAAACCCCGCGTGCAAGCTATTCCTTTAAGGGAAGTTGCAAAACTTCCTGCGTACATTATAAGCCTTGTCAAGTAGTGAAATCAAATAAATAGACCCAGCGAACACAATATATTGTGTTTTTAATCAAAAAGGCCTCTTGACAGGCTCAATTTTACTGATTCCGTTATACAATTCATCGGCAAGCTGTGCAAGACTGTCCGGTGCATCATCGTGCGGAACTTTGCCAAGCTGCGTGAACATCGTCACTTGTTCCATGAACGCCTTGTACTCTTTCGACTGGTGCTTCTCGTCAAGGAAGTAAAACCGCTTGATATCCGGCGCATACTGGATGATTCTGGATAGCTTGCTTTGACCGCTGGGCGCACGCCGGCTGCGGACAGAGCAGTGATAGCCCTGCTGCCGGAGCTGGCTGTCTACCACGTCACAATATTCATCGCCGCCGTTGTTGGCTTCGCCACGCACCACGTTGATTTTATGCTGGATGATTTTGCCAACGACTTCCGGTCTAGTCACAGTCTTATCGCCGTTATTGAACACAAGATCAGGGATGAACACGGCATCGCCATACACATAAGCAATAGGACAGGCGGTAAAATCCCCGCCGCCCCATGCAATGTCCATGACCATGAGCTTCCGATCAGGTTCGCCATCAGGCAAAACACCGTTGAAATACCGCAGTTCATCGGCAGGGAACAGCAAGCCTTCACGCACATAGGGCTTGCCCATGTACTTTGCCCACCATGTTGCATCGTCAATACTAGCTTTCATGTCGGCATAATAGGCATCGTCAAACCCAACGCCATAGTCATAATTGAAGTTGCTGTGTCCGTTCTCGTCCACAGCTGGAATCACCCGAAATCTGTACTTTGGATTGTCTGCGTACTGGCTCTGGATGCGCCCCAGAGGGTCAAGCACGTTCCAACGTGTACCGACCATCAGCTCCAATGCGCCCTGCTTTTTACGGTCTTTCAACTGGTTTAAGTAGGCATCGTACTTGTTGTTCAGACGCTCAACATTCAGGCTTTCCTCCAAGTCCTCGATCAAGTCATCACTGTACAGAACACCGCCCTCGCCGATTTCAACAGCGCCGGTCAGCGTACCGCCAATGGAGCGGCAAGTAAGGGTAGGGAAACGCTTTTTGCGGTTCAAGTCAACGCTTTCGTCCTTTGCACTTTTGTCCACAAGCTGAACATCAGGGAAGATTTTACCCCAATTATAAGTCACGGGGTCAGTGATGATAGACAACACTTCGCCGTAGAAGCCGTTGGTCAGCTTGTCAGAATGTCCGCTCATAACCGATGCAACGTCAGGGCGGTTGCCCATCAGCCATGTGATGAAAAATATACAGAGCGTACTTTTTCCTGTACGCGGGGGCTGACTTACCCCAAGAAATTCTACACGATGGAAAAACAAGTCCTCTAAGTCACGAACCAGCGTCAAAAGCACCTTTCTGCGCGGCTGATAGAACTTCTTCTCTGGCGCACGATTCCATTCAAGGTAGATGCAATAGCTGTCGAATACATCCTTTGCTTCAAACAGGTACGTTCGGCTGATAATATCATAGACCTTCGCCACGTCCTCGCCTGTTTTCATCTTTCCCATCATGGCTGCACAGACAGAGCGCAGCTCACCAGAGTATTTGTAGGCATCGAACCGCTTGTCTTGCGACAGAGCGTCCCTCAGGTTTACCACCGCCTGAAACCAGTCCTCATAGACCTGTGCTTCTGTCGGATTCTGCTTTGCATACGCTTTGATGCTGTCGATAATGGCAATGCACTGTTTTGGCTGCATAAAAAAATAGGCACCCCCTACCTGAAAATGTAAAGAGTGCCTACAACTGCACAAAAATCAAATATTCGGTTTTATTCTAGGTTTCTAACAATGTCAGCTGAAAACGCCAGCTAGCACAATGCTAATCGCACCTGCGACAACGCTTGTCAGAACGCCGCAAGCAAAGCCTATTGCACGTTCTTTCCACTGTTCAATCTTTTCTAGCTTGTGGATTTTCTTGTAGTTCCTTGCACGTTCCAACAGCCAAAACGCTGTGTGCTGCGTATCACCCCAGCGTATCAGCCCATCGTTAGCAAGGGATTCAAGAACGAACTGTGCCGTGAAGTCTAGCTTATCTTGCAGGGCTTTTACGGAATAGAATCCATTCGGAAGGTCTGGCTCATAGGTGTTCAGCGTGTCGATCAGATGCTTCATGTTGTCACTGAGTATCACAAAACGCACCTCGCAACCACAACTACGATAAAGAACCCGGTAAGCAATCCAACGACTGCCCCCGCAAGCCAGTCATACGAGTTTCTGTTGTTCCACTTATCCATAGGCTCTTGCTCCTTTCACCTGTTCTGTTCAGCAATCCGATACCATGTCTGGCGGGTCACGCCAAGCCGTTTAGCGGCATCGGTGACGGTCAGAAGATCTTGCGAAACCTTTTCGTAAAGCTCCTTATACAAGGAAACATTATAAGCGGTAGGCTTTCTACCCTTATACTTTCCGGCGGCTTTCGCCTTTGCGATTCCATCAAGAAGTCTTCTCTTATATTCAGTTTTATCTTCTTCTGCGTCAATAACCGGATAGCCCTTTTCATTCAGTTTATATTTTGTCGAAATCTCCATTGCTCTTGCAACATCTCTAGGCAATTCATCAGAAATTTTCAGAGTGGCGCATTCATACTTGTCCAAAAACTGTTTGAATGTCTCGCTCCTATTGTTAATGTCTTTGTATCTTCCTTTTCTGCCCATGCCAACATAAAATGGCGTAAGTTCTTTGCCTTCAATGAAAAACCAGATATACACGCAATAATGCTTTTCATCTTCTGGCAACTTTTCCATTTGCTTTTCAAAGTCCATATTTTCTCCTTTGTTATTGCGAACTTCCAAAAGAAATGGTATAATACTTATACTACCATTTCTTTCTGTTGATGGATTGGTGGTTCTTGTTTGTAGCAGCGGCCTGTGGTGGGTCGCTGCTTTTTTATTTTTCTTCTTTGTTGGCATACTTGCGTGTGGTGGCCGCATCAGTGATACCATACTTTTCACGATACTTTTTGACCGTGCGCCAGAACGTAGCGGACTTTAACCCAAGTTCATTCATCATAATCTTCGGCGTGGTCTTTCCATTCTGCCAGTCGTTATAGAGCTGCCGAAACTTCTCTTCGTCAACTTCGACAGGCTTTCTGCCTTTATACTTGCCTTCTGCTTTTGCGATTTCGATTCCCTCCTTCTGCCGTGCCAACATCGTTTCACGTTCCAGTTGCGCCAGAGCCGCAAACACAGTCAGCATAAATTTTCCGTTAGGCGTAGAAGTGTCGATGTTCTCTTTCTGGCTGACGAATTTGACGTTCTTTTTTTCAAGTTCTTCAACGATTTCCAGAAGGTCTTTCGTGGAACGTGCCAGACGGCTGAAACTCTCGATCACAAGAGTATCGCCCTCACGAACAAACGCCAGCATCTCTTTCAACTGCGGGCGGTCGGTGTTTTTGCCGCTCATTTTGTCAATGAACACTTTTTCAACACCGAGCTGTTCCATAATGACTTCCTGACGAGCCGTGTTTTGTCCGGCTGTCGAAACTCTTACATACCCAACTTTCATTTTTGCGCCCTCTCTTTCTATCACAGATTATACCACATTTTGATAGTACTGTCAATAATATTTTTGATAGTTAGAATTGCGCAAATTGTTTATTTCGACCATTTTATATATAAAAATTCGGACATTCTATTCAATTGACCTAAAGGGGGCAAAGATTTAAAATATTTTCACAAACAAAAAAATCCACCAGCTAAAAGCTGATGGACTGTCTGCAATAGAAAGGAGCAAAAAACATGAACTTTCCCACAACAACCGAAGAATTTCTGAAAACCCTTGCCCGCGGAAAAGAGCCTACCAGCGAGGACAGGGAGTACGCAGAAGCGCTGGGTAAGCTGTCCGAACTGAACTACCGGGCAGGGTACGAAGCGGGAGCAGCCAAAAACGATAAGTGATTTTTGTGCAAAACGTAGAAAGTAGTTTGTCAAGATGAACGAACACTAAATGTTGTGTTTCGTTGGTCTATTTCCGCTTGACTTTACTACATTTTGCAATTACACTTAATGCACCTCAAAGAAAGGAGATGAAAACATGGCAAGAAGTCCCTACATTGAAGCATACCGCCATCAGGTAGCCGTTGGCTTTACTGATCGTCAGTATGAGTTGCTGGTGGAGCACTGCAAGAAGTGCCGCGTGTCACTATCACAGGCCGTCCGCGATGCCTACCTTGAGAAGTACCCCATGCCCGATGAAAACGAAAAATGATACGCTCGCTAAAGTTTGGCGACCACAGCGAACGTATCATCACACACTCAGAGAGTATAGACCCTCTTTGGGTTATTATACCAGAGATGGCCTGCTCTCGCAAGATAGAAAGGTCAAATTTCTATGAATAATAATCTCGAAACCATCCGAATCTTCTCCGAAGATGTTATCCCTGTGTATGACACAGACACCGGCGAAAAGGTTGTGCTGGGTCGGGAGCTGCACGAGAGACTCAAAATCAAGACCGCATACAAAGACTGGATTAAGCGCATGATTGACATTGGTTTTGTCGAAGGAACGGACTTTTCAGTTTTGCTCAAAAATGAGCAAAACCCTCTTGGTGGCCGTCCTAGCGCAGACCATGTTCTTAGCCTTGACATGGCAAAGCACATTGCGATGATTCAGCGGACACCGCAGGGTATGGAAATTCGCCAGAAGCTGATTGACCTTGAAAAGAACGTATCCGTCAACCAGTTCGCAGGGCTTTCTAAGGAACTGCAAGCAATCCTTGTGATTGACCAGCGCACCATGAAGCAGGAGCAGCGCATTTCCGCTCTTGAGAATACCATGACCATCGACTACAACCAGCAGCGTGTGTTGAAGCGTGTCGTGAACACGGTAGTTATCGACGCTCTTGGCGGCATGGACAGCCCGGCCTACAAGAGCCGTAGCGTCTCTCAGAAGCTGTTCATGGAATGCAACCGAGACATTCAGGATTGGTTCAATGTGAACAGCAGAAACAACGTGCCAAAGAAGCGGTTTGATGAAGCTGTCGAGTACATCAAGAAGTGGAGACCGTGTGCAAACTCTGTTATGTTGGTTCAGGTCACGAACGGTCAGACCCAGATGCCCATGTGAAAGGAGAACAACTATGCTTACCGCAGATAAGATTCAGGATATGGGGGAATACCTCAACTACGCTTTCGAGACCATGCTGAAACTCTGGCGCACCGTTGACTACGGCGAGTGCGTCCACGAGCCTGTTATCGCTTGTGACGGAAAGGTTGTCGATAGCGGTCAGCTTTCCTTTGAACCGGACGAAAACGGCGAAATCGAGCCGGTTCTGCTCCGGGGCAACAAATGCATCGTGCACGATGTGAAGTATTGGATACCCTTGCCCAATATTGAGTATTATCCCTATCACGATAAAATCGTGAAGTAAACAGCCAATAAGAAAAGCCAGTGGTTAGAGAACATCTAGCCGCTGGCTTTTTGTGTTACATTTGAATCGCTACGATTTCCCACGAAGAATAATTGGAAAACCCAGAATATGGGTGAATTTCAAAGTTCTTCGTCTCTCCCGGTTGGATATCCAAGACATAATCAATATCTCCGCACACGGGAACTTCTTCTCCGCTTTCATCTTTCATCTTATACAGAACAACGACCTTTGCATTTGTCTTGTATGCGCTGTTGTTAGTCACTTTTCCGGTGAATCTTGTCTCATAGCCACTACCACGCTTTGAAGTATTGGCAACAGCCAATTCACCTGCTCTTAAAACTTCTTTTCCTGCACTCGGCTGATAATTATAGTCCTGTGCCGAAACAGACATTTCGATACCAGCCGGGATAGTTCCGTCATACTCGTATGTAAAGTATCCAGCATACCAATAAGAATCATTTTCCGCAACCCAATCCAAATATTCATCGTCTGTTTTAATTACGGAGCCATCTTCTGCAACAACTGCGATTTCAATATGGGGAAACCAGACCGCAAGATTTTTGTTCGTATTCTCGATTTCAAGCGCATAAGAAATATAAATCGTGCTACCGTCACGCCACGCATAAGACCCATGATTCTTAATGCCCAACGGTTCATACTGCGTTGCATTAGTCTGCTCAAGTTCAATAAGGCCAGACCATTCATCCAGTTTCTCTGCGGCGATTGCGCAGATAGGCATCGTAAAAACCAAAGCTGCGGCAAGGATAGCTGAAATAATTTCCTTTTTCATCTTTATGACCACCTTTTCATTCTTTTACGAGTTCTGCGTATTTCATTTGAATCCCCGGCACCTCATCGGTTGTCCAAGTCAAGGCTCTTGTTACCTTTTCCATCCCGGAAAATTCGCCGTATATGAAAATTACATCATCTTCCAGCAATTTTACGGAGCCTGATGTGCGTTTATCTGTGACAAAATATTCATCATCCAGATACCATCCATATCCGCTAGTATCAGTTTGTACGCGATATGTCTTAGAACTATTAAACAAGCTGGCATCCATCACTTGCTGGATTTTTGCTTTAACTTTAATTTTCTTGTGAGAGTATCTCTCTGGATATCTACACAGGTCTTTATAATCCACTTCTGCACATTTCGCTTTATATTCGTCTTCGCTAAGTTCTACGGTAGATGTGGATGCAGAAGAAGTTTTCTTTTCTGCCGCTGCTTTACTGCTGGTTGCTATCTTCTCCGATTCTGCTCTAATAGCAGCGTTCCGCTCTTCTTCCTTCTTCTTTTCAGACGCAGACTGTTCCTTTGATGCTGGTTCCTCTTTTTTAGAACTGGCCACCTCTGCCGCTAAACGCTCACTTTCCGCTTTTATTGCTGCGTTGCGTTCCTCTTCTGCTTTTTTAGAATCCGCTGCCGCTGCTGATGATGCAGCCTTTTCAATTTCTCTGGCTTCTGATTCTGCTGCTCTTTGAGCTGCTGCCGTCTTATCGTATGGGAGCATCATTCCAACAATAAACAGCACGAAAACGGCCATCAATACGAGCAAATCTTTCTTGCAATGATACTTTTCGTGTTTGATGGCCGTTTTTAAGAATCCCCATACCACTTTTACGATATAGCAAAAGCAGATTAGCATGAAAGCGATGCCGATATTTCGTGCATCCCTTTGAGATGCAGCATAGCATACACCAAAGCCAATGTATGCCACTATCATCCAATACCATGTTTTCTTGTTTGGCTTTCCTCTGATTGCATTGATAGCACAGCAAAAGCTAAGAACAAATCCAGCAAGCATAAGAATGACGCTTATATTATCCATTTGAGATTGCCCTTTCCTTCGGTCAAGTATACCACAGATTAGACAGGGAAAGGGGTCTTTTTGTATTTTTTGGAATTTTTGGAGACTTGCACAATCAGATAGGTTTCGTTTTGTGAGGGTGGGGCGGGTGTTGGTAACACAAACCACGAAAAACGCCTTTTTCTTTGAAAAATTTTATCGCGGGCATGACCCACCCCACCCCCGGCGCTGCCTGTATACCCCGCCGGTGGAGACCCCAGCCCCCCAGCGCAC
>ERZ1026882.151-NODE-151-length-52371-cov-13.563919_pt1 | contig 52371 bp, 65 predicted proteins | sample MGYA00380171_ERZ1026882 | MGnify/ENA primary metagenome ERZ1026882 (study PRJEB33269, sample SAMEA4719807) | human gut metagenome | biome: human-associated habitat; feature: organic feature; material: feces | place: Cameroon | collected 2013-10 ...
TCTCGCCTTGCGGGCCTGTTGCTCCCTGTGGGCCTCTCTCGCCTTGCGGGCCTGTGTTGCCTGTATCACCTTTAGGGCCTTTTAAAGCGGCAAGCTGTGTTGCGGTAAAATCAGTGTATTTGAAAGCATCGCCCTTATCACCTTTTTCACCACGCAGGCCTTGCAAACCTTGCGGCCCTTGCTCGCCACGTTCACCCTTAGCGCCTGTATCGCCCTTGACACCTTGTTCGCCCTTTTCGCCACGCTCGCCTTTTACGTTTACCGGAGCAGGATTAGCAAGACCTGCTTTATTCGTCCACGTCATTACGCCGTCAGTATCTACGGACGGGACAAAGACGTTTACAGACTCGCTATACTCTTTAGCCTTATCAGCGTACCCCTTGGCGTTTTTCTCACTCGTAGCGGCGTTCTGTGCGCTCTCAACAGCCTTGTCAATCTCAACGCCTACGCTTGCCGCCTTGTCTGCGTACTCTTTCGCCTTGTCGGCGTAATCCTTTACGCTTGCCAACGTATCGACAAGAAATGTGTTAGTCAGTCTTGTTTCTGAGCCTGTTGGGTTTTCTTCAAACTCGTTGCTACTGACCCGCACCGCCTTGTCACTCGTGGTTGCAATAACATCTCCTGCAGTTTCCTTACCTACTACTGTAAGCTGAAATTGTCCCGATGTTCTCGCACATTCGTAGGGAACGATACATTTGCCGTCTACGATAGCAACCTCATAGGTTTTGTTGTCCCTAGCGAACAGTGCATATTTGTCGATGCCGTTCCAATCATCGGAGAACGTGAACAGCAATTGTACGAAGTTCTTGCTACCTTCTGTTACGTATGCGTCTGATGTTCGTGTCAAACGCATACCGTCAATTTCAAATTCTATCTGCATTGTTTCACCTCGCTTATGTAGATGTAATGTTTACTATATTCTGCGCACCAATTTCGTATTTAACGCCCTTGGTAACGGTAATATTGTTATATGTAAACGTGTAGGCTATTTCCGTTTCAATAGTTATCGTAGCAGACAAGGTAATATAACCATCTGCATCCGTTGTTTTGCTCTCGCCATCAACAGTAATAACCGTACTTGTCAGTGCGCTGCCGTTATACTGAATAAGCACTTTCGTTGTTAATGTCGGCGCTTCAACAGAATACATATTGCTTGCAGAATCTATAACAATGAAGTTAGCATAGCCGCGGGATACAATCGTTTCTCCTGCTACGTCAAATACTACATTTGGAATGCTGATTGTAATGCCTCCGGTGCTTGTGTAACTTGAATTATAATTATTCGTGTCTGTCCAACTACCGTACACTTTGCAATTTACTTTGGTAGCATTGTTCAATTTGGCACTTACCGAAAAATCAGCATTCCATTCTGACTTATCAGCGTTTTTGTTAGGGCCGTAATGATACGCCGTTGATGTTACGCCAGTACCGGAGAGTTCCACATAAAGGTTTGACCAACCAACGCCCTTATCTGGATAGCCCTCATTGTCATACCTATTCCATGGTCTGTTGTGAGCTGTTCCGTATACCGTCATGCTGCCAGCGGATTTTGGTACAACAATTGTGAACTCCATAAACGTCTGTGTTCTCTGGCTAGTGTCTTGATAATTGCTAATATACTGGTTTAAAACAACTGTGCCTGTTGTGCCTGTACCTAGTGAAGAATAACAATTTACAGAAAAACCCTCGGTGCTAACGTTTGTCGGCTTACAAGTGATATAAATGTTGTTCTGCGAATAGTCGGCGTTGTTTACCATAAGACTTGTTGGTGTCATTAGTACCAGCGGAACACTTTCCCACGGTGCTTTAAATTTGATTATAGAGCCATCATAAGCTGTGCCGATAAGCATGCGTTTTACTTGCCCATAGATAACGCCGCTTGCGTCAACATAGTTTATGCCCTCTTGATTAAACAACGTATAAGAGCCGTTGCTATTGCTCAATCGTAAGCCTTCTTCGCTTAGTTTCACGTTGCCGCCTGTAATCGTCAAAGCTCCCGTCAAGTCGATGTTGGCTGCCGCAAAGTGCTTGCCTGTAATCGTGTTCGCCGCTATCTTGTCACCAATAACACTTCCTGCCTGTATAGCATCAGAAGTTACGCTGTCAGCGGCAAGTTTCTCGGCAGTAATAGCTCCTGCTTCGATTTTTTCGGCAGTTACTGCTCCTGCGGCAATTTTGGTCGACGTGATAGCGTTAGCCTGTATCTTGGCAGATGATACGGAGTTAGCCTTTAAATGCTCCAGTGCGATACTGTCAGCGGCTATCATGCCGCCTACGATAACATTGTTGTCAAAGACTGTATCGCCTGTGATATGCACCTTTTTGCCGTCGATTACAATGCCTTCGGTAGATACGTTAATAGCGTTGATAACGCCGTCTTTTTTAACGCACAGAAGAATATCGTCTTGCAGTTGGTTGATAGATGAGTAATTGCAGTCGGCAGGTTTTTTGTTTAGCTCCGTAACTACGCTCGTAATACTGTTGGCGTTCTGTACGATTGCTGAGCCTTGCTTATCGACCTTTGTAACGATGCTAGTAATATTGTCAGCGTTGGCTTGAATTGATGCCTTGTTGCCTTTCACGTCCTCTACAATAGCGGTAATACTCTTGGCGTTCTGCTCGATAGCAGAAGCGTTGCCCTTAACATCCATAGCGATTGTAGATATGCTGTCTGTATTTTGCTGAATAGCTGTGCCGTGGGTTTTTAAAGTACCCTCGGCGTTATCTACACGTTTAACCACACTTGTAATACTGTCGGCATTCTGCTGAATAGAAGATGTGTTAGTGCTGATTGTACCTTCGTTGACTGTTACTCTTTTGGCGAGCGCCGTAATATCACTAGCAGTCTGCACGATAGCAGTGCCCTGTGTGGTTACTGTTCCCTCTATGCCTTCTACTTTCTCGTTTAAGCCGTTTACTTTAGTCACAACGCTTGAAATACTGTTAGCGTTCTGATGTATTCCGTTGGCATTAGCATCAATCAGTTTGCTAGCCTCGTTGATAGCCACGGTATTATCGGTAATCAGTTTTTTTAGTGCATCATTGATACTGGGCTGATTGTTGGCCTTGTCGATAGCATCCTGCGTAAACTTATCAAACTTGGTATAGTCAATAGTCGGTACTTGACCTATATCAATGCCAGCTTTGCAGTCTGCTTCGCTCGTGTCGCTCCATTCGCCGTCACCCAGCGGGTCAACAAAACAGTATTTGACTGTGATATGTCCGATGAAGAAGAAGTAGATATACTCGCTGTTGACGGTATAGAAATCATCCTCAACGGTTTCTCGGCTATCTTTAGTCTTGATATGAATCTTGTAGCCTGTTGCACCCAGCGGCAAGCCTTGCATTTTGATGCGAACGCCGTCAATCGTGCTTGTCAACTGCGGTGCGGTCGGTTTCTGCGGCAGTGCCTTGCTGAACTCATGCACGGCAGGTTCACTATATTCGCCAAAGATATTACGGATATAGAGATATGCAGTGCCGCTTCTGACACCGGGATTGGCTCTGCTCCACGTTTCTCGTGTGCTGTCCAATCTCTTGTCATTCCAGACACCGGGGTTCTGGTCTAAGCGCAATTCAAAGAAATCTATATATTCGTTAGGCTCGAAAAGCCACTTCCATAACGGGCCTTTCTCATCCCACGTCAGCACGAATTGCGTCGGCGGATTAGGGATGTATTGGCTGCCTTGAATCTTGATACTAGCTTGCGGAGCTGTGTCAAAGTCCGCCGTGTTGCCCTTGGTGTTTACCGCTACTACCTTGATATAATACGTCAGGCCAGTTGTAGCGCCGCTATAAACAAACTGTGTGCCGCTACTCTCTCCTGCTTTCTCCCATGCTTTGTCTGTAGCTGTTCTGAACCACACTTCGGCTTTAGCATAGTTGGTTACAGTTGTTTTGACCCATGACACCTGTATGGAGTTTACACGAACTCCATCATTGATTGAATGTAGCTCTAATAACTGTACACTGCTGACGTGTCCTGGCTTTTCGCCTGCATCAGCCGTGCTATCATCAATCTTTTTGTTTAGATCTTCTCTGTACTTTATTAACGCCTTTTTGAGTGCGGCTACAAACGGCTTGCCGTCACCGCTGACGTTGTTTGGTATATGTTGTATGAGCTTATCAACGTCCATCAGTAATACCCTCTTACAAAGTTGTCCTCGCTGTTATTAGTACATCTGATAAGGTTCTCTACCTGCTCTGCTACGTTTGTCATTATCTGCATCTCCTGCGACATCTGGAACATATCTCCCATGCCTGCACGGATTGCAGCATATTCAAAGATAGCTGTGTCAAAGTCATTATTGTATGGCGTAGAGTCAGCCAACGCCAGCTCCGGCTGTTGTTTGATGCCTATAACCTCATATGTGCAAGGCTCTTCCGGCAAAGGAAAGAACAGTATCTTGCTTCTGTTCAGCAGACAATAGCAGTCTATTCGTCCTATGCGGTTAGAATCGTCAATAGCGTTGATGTTGGTCATGCGCACCTTTTTTCCATTGACACGCACGTCTACTAGCTGTTGGACGCTGTTCGACAATTTAACTTCGTTCTGTCCCTTGTCCAACGTGCCACTAGCAATAGTAGTTGCGATAAACTCGGGATTGACCGGCAGAATGATACGTCTGATAAACGCTACGCCGTCGCTGATGTAGTCCAATAGTTCCTCATCAGTAAAACTGTTCTCGTCCTCGTCCTTCATCGTGCGCCGCAGTCTTGCAATTAATGATTTAATCTCAATCATAATAAAACTCCATAAAGAACAAAAAAGGGCAGGGATAATACCCCGCCCTTATGCGATTAGTCGTTTGCAGAAGAAGTGATAATTTGTACCACGCCAAAGTCTTTTTCGTTGAATTTAGACTTGCCAAAGCCCATAATACCGCCAACAGCAAAGCCAACCTTGTTTTCATAGTCGAAAGATTTCTCTTTCCAGAACGGCTCTTTGCCGATTGCCTGCACGCCAGCTTGGCAGCCTAACAGCAAAGCATGGCCAACCATAGCTTTAGAAGCACCGGTCTGAGTACGTTGCAGATTCTCGTACTCATGCAGTACAACGCCGTCCCATACGCCCAGCATACCGCTGAACAAAGGATTTTCAATGCCACGCTCAGCGCAGTTATACTGAGCTTGCAGCCATTTTGTATCCTTTTTCAAGTCGCGCGCTTGATACGGGTCAACCAACAGAATGTAATATTCCTTGCCGTTAACCTTCGGTCTACGAATCTTAGGCGACATAGTTTTCGCTTTACGTGCCGCTGCAGAGATAAGGTCGGTGGTCAGCAGGTCGGTAGCAGTAATGGTGCCTTCCGCAGTGTTGGAACCTGCATACATAGCATGGCTAGTAGTCGGGGAAGCAGTCAATGCTTTCACGATTTGGTTTTCAATGTATTCAGTCAGCCAGGTTTTCAAGCCGTCTTTCGCTGCGGTACGCAGGTCAAGAATGGTTTTCTGTTCTTCCATAGCGCCCTCTAAGCGTACAGCATGGCGGAATTGGTTAATGGTTACACTGTAATCGTAGAATTGCAGTGCTTCTTCATTGCCTTCCAGCATTGCGTCGCCCATAATCGGGTCGCCGGTAAGACGCATCATCAACGGAATAGTGATTTGGTCGCCTTTCTCTTTAGACAGTTGAGTAACCTTTTGAATGATAGAATCGGTAGAAGTACCGGTAAATTTAGCAAAGAAGTTGTCGCGCTGTGCTTCTTTCCAAAGTTGCGCTGCCCATACTTTCTTTACAAGGTTTGCCGGAACTTTAGTGTCGGCAAACATTTGCAAATAAAACTCGAATTTCATTTATTAGTCCTTTCCGCGGACTTTATTCCTCATAGTCACCGGGAGCGATTTGCTGTCCCATAATGCGCTTTAACACATTTGGTGGGATTTCGTCCATTCTGCCGCTGTTGATGTAGTCGGTAATGGTTGGTGTATCCCATACAATATCGCCCTTGGTAGTGCCTCCCACTTCGGGAGCGGTCGGAAGTTTTGCCGCTTCTTGAATTTTTTTGTTTGACTTACTCGGCTTAGCCGCCGGTGCGGACCAGTCACCGAGTACGCTGTCCATAAAGTCTTTGACAAAGAAGTAATCGCCTGATGTACCTCTGCCAGAATCAAGACGGTCGATAGCTCCCTGTGCCGCCAACATAAAGCGTTCGCCGCGCTGCTGCGCTGCCTTGCAGACTTTATCCCATTTTGCCGTATACTCTGGGTCAGCTCTGAATTGTTTAACCTTGTCGGTATACTCTGCGTATGTTTTTTGAATATCATCAAAATAAGCCTGCTGCTTCTGCTGATAGTCGACAACCTCTTTTCTAACATCGTTCATGTGCTGTACAGTGAGCGCGTCATAAGAGGCCTTTACGTCCGGGTCGTCGCTGTATTCCATATTCTCAATGTCTTCTTCAGTCAAATTGAGCTGCTTAGCGGCGCGGCGGCGTGCTTCGTTCGTCATGATCTTAATTTGGTCAGCGTTAAAATCACCAACATTCTGCGGAACGGCAGGTGCAGGGGAAGCCTGCCGTTCTTGCTGTTGCGGATTTTTATACTTAGCCAATTCAGCTTCTAACTCACGTTGGCGCGCTTCTGCGGCCTTCATACGCTCGTTTACGCCTTTGAATCTGTTGTATGGAACATTGGAACCCTCGGGAACTTCCTCTTCTTCCTCGGTCTCTTGCTCGGTCGGCTCTACATCTTTGTTGTCGCTGTGATGGTCAGCGGGAGCCTCCTCTCCTTGCTGTTCCGGCTGTTCGGCAGGTTCTTCCTGCGGCAGCTCATCCTTGAACTGCTCCAAAACATCAGCATCAATACCGGGAATCTCGTCATTAAACATCTGGAAGTTAAATTTAAACATATGTGATACTCCTTTACGTTTTACGCCCGTCGGCTAAATGCGCCCTTATCGTCGGCGGCACGATATAAGAAAAGCGATTGTGACTACAAGATTTGTACTGCCTTGTAAATCTCAATCGCTGTTTCAATCTGTTTAATTTTTAAATCACCTGCGCCCTCGCCGCTAGCTTCAAGCAATAGTAATGCTTTATTAATCATAGCCCGGTCAAGTGCCTTCATAGCCTTCTCTGCGACGTTTGAGCGTTCTAACATCATAGATACATGACGTTCATAAGGTGTAGGGATTACTTCTTCTGGTTCTGGGTTTTCTCTACTCATGCATCCATTGTTTTCGGCTGTAATTTCTGCCTGTTCTTCGGTTTTCTTTCTTGCTACCATTACTTGGTCCTCCTTATAAAATCGGTTTATCTGAACCTACCAAGCCTCGTACAGCCGCTTCCGTGAGCGGTTGTTGTGCCTGTGGTGGTTGCTGTGGTATCGGCTGTGCTAATTGCTGTGGCGTAACGCCTTGCTGTCCCATGTTAGGCTGTTGCATACCGCCCATACCCATGCTCTGAGCCATTTGCTGGATACTCCATTGTAAGAAAGCATCAGCGTATTGCTGTGGCAAAATACCTGCCTGCGCCGCAAGTTGCAGCTGCAAAGGTAATTGCAGGTCTTTGTAGGCGATGCTGCGAGATAACCGCTTCTGCTTCTCCAATTCCATTTGAGCCTGCATCTGCTGTTGCTGTGCCTGCGCCTGTTCTTCCTGCTGGCTTTTCAGTCTGCGTTTGATTTCTGCTTTCTGTGGGATGTCTGACAAGTCAATAAGGATATCCATGATCATGTTGCCTTGAATACCCAACTTGCCGCAAGCATCTACTAAGCTCCAGAACTGAGCTGTGCGCTGTGTCGATGTAGCAGGTGTATCAGCAATTACTATATCAAATTCGCCCACGGATAAGTCATTGAGCGTCTTGGTAATCGTCTGAATCATGCCTGTTTGTGGGTTAAACTGCTGTTGTTGAACCTGTTGATTAACAGTAACAATCTGCGGTTCGCCGTTCTCGCCTACAATTCTAAACGTCTTTTGCTCCGTATAGAACTGCGGAATGATGCCGGGTGCGCCACGTTTGCCCCATAACATATCTACAATCAGCTCTTTAGCCATACGCAGGTTATCAAACAAGCCTGCTATATGAGTAATAGCCTGCTTCTGCTTCAGCTCAATAGCACGGCCAGACTGTGAATTGCTAATGTCAGTACCCATTAAAGCTTCGTTGATACCACTGATGCTAGGCATTTCGTTCATCGCTTCCTGCGACGCATTAATGATGTTAGACGGCGGTGCTTGCGGTTCAAGCCTTTGTAGCTTCTGCATGGATAACGCGCCGGGGTTGACTTTAAGCAATACGCCCGGCGTAGAAGCGTTACGTTTAAACGATGCTTCCTGCTGCGGTGACATCGCGCCTTCCTCCGAAATCCAACCTCCGTTAGACTGCGTGTTAAGGATATGCAGCTCTTGACTGCGGCGCTTGTTTATCTCACGTTGCGGGTCTTTAAGGTCACGCACGACGCCGGAAGGAATATCATCCTCGCCCTGATAATAGCAGATGAATGGCACGAACGGGATAAATCCATGCTTATAAGGAGATTGAATGTCCTCTAAGACAACATTGTCAAAGAAGGCTAACATACGAATCTCGGTAGTAGTCACTGTCTGCTGCCGTAGAATCATCCCTAAAGCTATCATATCTTCGGTGACTTGCTCCACCAATTCGCCGCTCTTTAGGATAAATAGCTGCTTCTGCACTGCTTTCTTATACCAGCACTCGGCAAAGCGAATCTTCTTCGTTTCGTGGGAATACCATAATTCGTTGTATTTCTTATCATTCTCTGTTTCTTCCGTCATATATGCGGCGGTTTGAGCGTTTATCTCATCTGCCTGCTGCGGATACTTGGCGGCAAGCTCATCTTTGTCTACCCAGCGAGCGCGGATAACATATTTCATATCGCGCATATGCTTGTCGCGGCTCTCCGGGTCGGCGTAAATGTCAAAAGGCGATACACGTCTGATAAATGCGTCGCCGTCCTGCGCCAACCAATCGAATTTATATCCCACCTCGAACCAACCAATACCGGCAACAACTCCGTCATTAAACACGTCGCTTTCTTCATAGTTATAGTGACTTCTGTCCATGATGTACTTCGTCACGCCTTTACGGAGTTGCGCTTGCTCATCATCATCATTGGTACGCGGTAGGAAATCAATATCATAGCGGTTAAGACGTTGGTAGCCGCTTAATACATTGATTAGCGGCTTTATGCGGTTAATGGTAATCGCAGGACGTTTAGCATCTTCCAGCGTTTTCTTATCGCCGTCTGCCCATTGCTTACCGGCATAGAATTCTCTATCCTCTCTCGCCACGTTTCGCCACTTCTGCTGCGCTTCTACCGCTTCCTTGAACCACCGCTTATACCTTAATAGCTTGCTGTTCTCAGCGACAAAGGTTGTGGAGTTGTCCTCCGATTTAGCATATTGGAAATCATCTAACATATCTCTCACCCCTCGAAGTCGTCTGGGAACTGCTGCTTGATAGCGTTAAGCCCTGCGATGCAGGATAAACACAGCGCACGCGCCGTAGGCAGGTTACGGACTTTGACTCGTAAATGCCCTGGCTCGTAATTCGTCAGCTTGCAATGCTCACAATAATGTCGCAGGCCATACACGCAGGTCTGCGATACAGCGCTTACCATACCGCAAACAGCATGAAAGCCTGCGCCCGGGCTATCGTGCCCTCTCACCCTAAGCTCTAACCACTTAGGCGTAATGTCCAATTCAAAACTAATCATAATTAAACTCCCATAAAGCTACCTTTTGTTCCGCTCTCGTTACCATAATCAAACTTCCAGCCGTCCCGCTTGCCTTGCTTCTTCGGCGCTACCGGCTTCCATGGTCTGCTCATACATGCGTAACCAACATCGTCGACGCAATGGTCTTCACCATTAGTATCGTACTTTTCCGGTTGATTCTTATCATGCGTTATCTCCGGCAAGGTGCGTATAAGGTGAAAACACGTGTTAAATATCTTTATACCTGGGTGGCGTTTCCCTTCCTTATCTTTCCAACCTTGCAGTCGCAGGCGGATTTCCTCGCCCACCTGCTCACGTCCTTTGACAGACGGATTAAACATCATGCATCCGTTATCCATCAGCACTCTGTTTATCTCCTCTGCTATACTAGGCGCTCCTGTGTCCTGTCTGCCCCAGCAGGCATTATCTAGCACGCCATACCTAATCAAACGCTTGTCGGCGCTCTCAGCGTCGGCTATACGCTGCGCTACAAGCGTGCTAGGCTCTTTAGTACCTACATTTGCCTTGCCGCCGTAACCGTAAAGCTCTCTATAGACGTACATAACGCCGTCATAATCTATTGCATACCAATGGCAGGAATACGGATGATAGCTGCCCCAGTCCATTGACCGGAAGCGTAGCCAGCCGTCAGGGATTTTAAAAGGCTTGATAACGTGCAGGCTCTCGCTCCAATTATTAAAGTATTGGCCGCCCAATAGGCCCCATTCCCCAAGTGCATAAACTCTATAACCTTCTGGATCTCTTTCTCTGCGCCGTTCCATGCGCATTTTGTATTGTGCATCGACAAAGAGATTATCTTTAAACGTCGATGTATGCGCCAGAACATTAACGTCTGGCGTGTCAAAAAACTTACCTTTTAGCCAATGAGTGGATGATACCGGGTTGAACGTCGCTATCATCTGATAATAAAGGTTAGGATTATCCAGCTTACCGCGCAGGCGGTCGTCCAATATATCAAAGTCTTCTTCCGTCAGCTCCGTGGCTTCTTCTGCCCATATCCACGTCAGCTTACCTTTATCACTCGTGATTGACTTAACCTTCTCACGTTGCCTATCGTCCTTCATCCCACGGAAGATAACGCTGTTACCTGTGTCAAGGCACGTCAACCTTAGTGGTGACTCTCTCACGCTCCAATGCTTCTCCCACGCTTCTCCGAAGATGCGGAATATAGCCGTCTTAAGCTCTGCGAACGTGCTGTCCCTGTTGCTCTCGTCTATCTTTCTGACGCACAGCAGGTTAGCGCCCTTAAATTCCTGGCTGCTTAGTTTTAGAATGAGCTGCTGCGCTATGTTAACGCTCTTGCCGCTGCCAGCTGAACCTTTTAAAACGACGTAGCGTTGACGGCTCTCGTTGACGCGTCGGAATATCGGGTTAAAGTATATCTTCCTTCTACTCTCCATCGTCCGCCTCCGGTGCTCCATAGATTGGCTCTATAATCAGCGTTTGACTGCCGCCGCTCTGCTCCGCAGGCTTAGCAACATCAAGAATACGCTGCAGCTCCTTCGCTGCCGCCAGTCTATCCTTTAACTGAGCGTCAAGGCCGAACTGGTCTTTAACTTCCCCTCGCATTGTAGCTGAGAGAAATCGGAGAACCTCATCGCCGTCTGCTACAAGCTTTCGTTCTGCTTCTGCTCTCTCCCTCGGCTCTGCGGCTGTCTTTAGTCGTTCCTCTATATAAGCTTTGACTGACGCTTTCTGCATATTCGCATATCCGCTCTGCCGTGCGCTCTTCTCGCTATATCCTGCTAGCTTAGCCGCTTCCGTCGCTCTATCTCGACCTAACTTCACTAGGTAATCAGCAAACTTCTTCTGCTTCTGCGTCAGCTCAGCAGGTGTTACTCTTGACTCGTCTGCCATTTCTGGTCACCTGCTTCCATTTAGCCGCCAGCGCTAACACAACCTCGACCTCGCTAAACGTGGTCAGCTCCACCACCTTAACTCGCTCATGCTGCGTAGATTTCGGCTTAGGATTATTCGCGTTATATTCTTCCGTCGGCACGCTTTTAGACAACGTCAGTGACTGCACCTTTTTGTGCAATTTATCAGACCACACCTGCCGACGATCTAACATATAAATCTCGCCCTGACTCTCTAAAGCCTGCATCAATTTGTTAATCTTAAGCCCAAATCTACCCATAATGACACGTCCTTTGCTGTTTGGTGTTCCTGCCAACGTAGGAGGCCGCTGGCAGGATATTGGCCCGCTGTCCCTGCGGTCACCAAATAAAAAACGCCGCCTGCTGCAGCGACGTTTGATTAGCTTGTCGGCAGTGATAGGCTGCCGACTGAGTATGAGGAGAAAAGTGAAGAATTTATGAACAAAGCGAAAAAGGCACCGAGTTGTTCGCCCGATGCCTTTTATATAATTCTTCACTATTTATTATACTACGTATAATATCCTGCGTCAATTCTAGAATATTGTCGACACACACGCATTCTCAGCGTGGATGTTCCTTTTTCCGGCATCATTTCACCTTCTTGATTATTATTCTTTCTCCATCAAACGTCAGCTCCAGCTCTCTGTCTGCTTCGCTGACTCCTAACTCCTTCATCCACGTAGCAGGCAGCGTAGTTCTATACGTCTTGCTGCCTGCACCGGAGTTACCGCCTGCCTTGTTGATAAGGCATCTCAATATACGTGTTTCGCTCATTGATAGCACTCCTCACTGCCATCATCATACTCGCAGCAGGTCAGCACGCCGCACTCTTGCAGGCTGGCAGTTTTCGGATTCTGCCCCGGCTCAACGAATTTAACGATGCGGTATTCCGGATGCTTTCTAATGATGTTCTTACACATCACCGCCAAATCATTCGCGGCAACGTGACTGATGCCTACGCTCTGCATAACCTCTTTGATTCTAACCTCGTTGCTGTCGATAACAGCCTGTTCTAAAGCGTTCTTCAATGCTTCGTTCTTCATAATTCTTCCTCCTTTTAGGATTTCTCCTTGATTTCCTTTATCATAGCATATTGGTGTCCAATAGTCAAGCCTTTTTTAAATAAAAAATAGCGGAGATTTCTCCCCGCTATCTTCACCGCTTCGGTGGTATCAGTTTTAAGCCTGCCGCTAGGCCTTCAGCGTATGTAAATATATCACTCAGCATGACATAATATGTCGCCTGGCTGATGCCCATTATCTCTACAATGTCATTTCTAAGCAGACTCTCACTGTATTTGAGCTTAATCAATTCGCCCTGCGGCTTATCTGTGTAATGCTCTTTAGTCCAGTGAGCCGCTTTAAGCCATTGTAACGGTCGCTTAATGGTCATGACGTTACGCATATCATTAACATATGCGCCATACTCCACCTCTACGCACGGAACGTCAGATACGTTATGGATGGCCTTCTGAGCCGTAGGATCGCTGACTCGGCAATGTCCTCCGCCGCCGGTGACTGTACCGCCATTGTCTAAGCGCTTCTCCGCTATCGCGCGGCGAATATCTTCCTCGTGTTGCCAGCAAAATTCAATCATTCGCTTAACATTAATCATGTTCTATACCTCTTCAAAAATCATGTTCGGATGCTTGTATAAAAGCATCTTCCGCTTGATACGATACACAGCCGTCTTATCGCCCTTCACATCAACAACAACAGTGCGTCCGTCCTTGTAATGTACAACAAAGTCAGCGATATATTTAATCGCTCTCTCCGTCTTGCCGGAGTGCTTAAACTTCGGCTGAAGCTCAAACGTCACCTGCCGTTCAAAGTCTATGACTTCTCCCGCCATTCTCAACATCTTCAGCTCGCAGTAGTAGTCGCCTTCCTTCTGACTAGGGAAGGTTATACCGTCAATCACTGTCTTCTTTGCTCTATATTTATTGTAAGTCATTCCTCGTCCCCCTAGTGAATCCTTCCTCTACATCTGTCAGCTATATACGCATCATGCGACTTAATCTTCGTGTAGCTCGCGGTACACAACATACTATATCGCCGCTCAGCCTCTGCGGCCATGTTCCGGCACTCCTTGTATTCAGCGTACCGGCTGCACCGGGAGTGACACAATATTCTGCGTTCGGTGCAGCCTTTACACGGCGATTGAATCAAAACGGAATCTCCTCGTTGAACGGAACCTGCTGTCCAAAGCTCTCCATGCCCTGCGGTTCTCCCTGGTTTCCTTGCTCTCTGCGCTCGATAAACTCAAAGCGTCCGCACACAACCTCTGCTGCCGTGCGCTTGTTGCCATTCTTATCGGTGTATTGTCTAATCTGCAAGCGGCCTTCCACCAACACACGCTGTCCCTTGTGTACGCTGTTGCCTAAGGTTTCGGCGCTCTTTCCCCAGATCTGACAATTAATAAAGTCTGCTTCACGCTTGCCGTCCTCACCTGTGTAAGGTCTGTCGACTGCCAGCGAAAAACTCGCTACAACCTTGCCGGTCGAAGTGTATCTCACTTCTGCGTCCTTCACCATTCTGCCTAATAAAACAATGCTATTCATTTCACTGCCCCCTCTATAGATTTATCGTCGATGTAACACGGCCCCAGGCTATATGTTTCTTCGTCCTCCTGCTCTGCCAGCTCCGCCATGTATAAGCCAATCAGACTATATACGGCAATGTCTTTCAGACTTTCAACGATTTTATCGCCGTGAATATCGTGAGTATAAACAAAGGCGATATGCTTTGCTGCATACGCTTTCAGTTCCTCAAACATTCCCTCTGCATCATCCGTGCGACCGTTCAGAAGCGCGCCGCGGCGGAAATTAGCAAGCTCATCTGCGCCGGAGGAATACTGTTCATGCTTTTTCTTAAACAGCGCCTCCAATTCGTCAAGCTGTTGGCACACGAATTCACTCATATGTTTACTACACATTCTGGTACCTCCTCTATTTCGTCTAAATAATATACTGACAGAAATTCATCGGTAGAATTCTTCTCAGCCTTGACTTTAGCGTCTTTCGCCGTTTCTGCATCGACGATTTCTGTAAGTCCCATATTGGGGAACGCTATACTTTCCCATCTAAGCCGGTAATGTTTCATTAATTCAGCACCTCATGTTTTTCTGCTTCTTTCTTTGTTTCTTCGCAATACTGTTGTGCTGCTTCCGTCATCATACCCATTAATTCCTTCATAGCTGCTTCTTCGCCGTATTTGCTCTGTACATTTACCACAGCCTGCACCATCATCGTCACTATAAACTCTTTAAGTGTCGGATAGTTGCCGAACGCACGGCAAATCATATGTTTGTCGGTATTGTCATAAACAAGCATAAACGGAACACCACTTTCCAACAACAATTTATCAGCTTTCTGTGCTTTCTTGTAATCAATCATTTTTTATTCCTCCTTTTTTATAAAAAGCGGCGGCGTGGGAATTCTCGGATTCCCTTTTTACGCAAAGCGTTTTCGTTCAGCGCACAATAGCGGCGCTTACTTCTACGTTTCGCAACCTACTGCCATTCAGCAACCCAGCCGCCGCACCCTAGGGCTTAATTATCTACCAACAATTACAACGCCATTGCTTATTATCTCCCAATTATATTGGGAAATGTTTATGGCAGCACTTGCATCATATGTATTCCTACCTACAGCAATATATACTTTAGCATCATCATCATAGTTTTTTAATGTGTCAATCAATTCAGCTACTGTCATTTTGCTCACTCCTCGGCTACGATTTTTCTGCCACAGTAAGGGCAGTACGCATAATTATCATCACGGTCAATGAAGCCAGCGCCGCACTCATCGCACGCATATTCGGTCAATGGATAGTCATGTACAAAGTAATCCATTTCCGTTACCGTTGTTTCTTCCATCTTAGATTTCATGCTCTACCTCCTAAACTTTTTCAAGGGACTTTTTGTCCCCAACTACAACTTTTTCAATGGAGCTGTTGCGTTTTTTACAACAGCTCGTACAAGAGATTTTTGCAACATGTTGCAGTTTTCTCTTGTAAAATCCCCATCTGCCACCGCCAATCATCCGTATAGTATTGTCTGCGAGGTTTTATTGCCTTTATTGGGTTGCTCACTATATAGAAGCGGTCAATACGTCTATAGCAAATGACCGTTGTTCTTATCCTCCCTTCTGTCATAATTCATACTCCACACCCATTTCCGCAGCCGCTTTAGGCAAGGCAACTTCTGCTTCTTGTCTAGTTCTAAATACCCACCCTGCTTTTAAAAGTGCAAGGTTCTGCGGTTCGGTGTGCCAACAGTTTAATCCTATTTTCCACTTCGTATATTTATAGGTACTTGTAAACGTATAGTAGTGTTCTTCTTCCTTCGGCTTCCACGGAAGTTTGACGATTTCATCCTTGCCATTCACTAAGTCAACAAAGACTACGTTAGCAGATATTGGGGCTAATTCAATACCGCTATTATGGGTTAATTTCAATCCGTCACTATCGAATCTATAGGTCAATGCATCATCACCTTTGACTTTAAATTCTTCGCCCAGCTCCACGCCGAGCATCTTTGCTATTTCCGGGATAAGATTTTTACTCACTTTCTTTACCTCCGTAATTTTTCATAAACCACGAATTGCCTGTGCCGTCAAAAATCAACTTAAAGCCGTTGATTTCAATTTCTGCCTTGCCGTCAAAAGGCTTTTTAGCAATAGCTAACCAACTCAATTTATCCATGACAGCTACAACAGCGTCCTCTGTTAAGTCAATTTTTTGTCCTGTAATAATGCCTTTGCTATTCTCTCCTGTCACTACCCATGTGCAAATGGTATCCTTCGGTGCCGCGCAAGCGCCAAATCTGCTGCCTGCGTATTTTTTTCTTGTTGACAATCAGCTCGCGGATGGCAGGTGTAGTTATAATTTCATATCTGGCACCGTACCGCAGTCCCTTGAGATACATTTTTTTCTCATGTCTATCACGTTGTTTAGCGTTCATTATTTTGTCCCCCACCATAAAAATACGTGTGGCGTTCCACGCATATTCTTTTTCCATACAAATGGATTCGCCGACAAAAGGTAATGTGCCACCTCACCATCTCGAACCTATAAATTTTCCGTGCGGTAAAGCACATCATTCTACCTTGTTTGCGTCCCAATATGTAGCAGCGGCGGAATACTCCTGCCTCGCGACGTTTCTTAACCCGCCTTGCGCAGTTCTTTATTGATTCAGCCATTACTCTTTCTCCTCTTCCTCCGCCATCAAAATACATATACGCTTGCCATTTGCTTCGTCTGTTTCGACCTTTTTAGCAGCGTATTGTTTGCCGTCAACTTCTGCAACAAGCTCATAATCATCAAGCCATTCATTCATGATGATTTCAGCAAAATTTTTTGCAAGCATTACTTCCTCCTCATCACCACAGCAAATATCCAGGCTGTCACCGATGTTTCTAATAGTTCTGCCCAGGATTTTGCAAGTGCTTTTCAGCCAATCAGCCGTGCGTCCTTCCAGCACCTTGTCCATTTCTTCGTCGGTCAAGTCGCTAAAGCAAACGCTTTCCCAACGCTGACCACGTTTAACTTTAAAATAAATTCCGTCTAAATCTCTATTCATTTTCTTCCTCCTTTTCAATTGCCGCACGAATAACAGCCATAGCCTTATACAGATAGTCAACATCGCCGGAGCAAAGCCATTCTTCCAGCTCTGCATTAACAGCCTTGATAAGCCGATTTTCTCTCAACTCGTCGACAGCTTCGTTCGTGCTGATGCACGCCATTTCCTCGTTATCGTAAAGCAATTCGCTCACGGGGATATTTAACACGCTTGACATTTTGGCACGCTTCTCAAAAGGAATATGCTCAGTTCCGCCGGTTTCGTAGCGGAAAACATCAATCGGCAGAATGCCCAGCACAACGCTCAACGATGTCTGCGTCATTCCCTTATTTTTTCTTGCTTCTCTGATAACCTCACCGATTTGTTTAGCGTCCATGTTCTTCAACCTCCGTAGTATGTCAAATACTCTAACTCTTCCCACTCATCCTCTGGGATTTCATACACACCACCGTCAAGATGCTCATGCAATTTTGTAAGTGCATTTGCAACTCGTGCTGTTTCTGGTGTCCATTCCGTCACATTATTGAGCTGACTAATCAAAGTTTTTTCTCTGGACAGCAGCTCTTTCAATTTCACTCTTTTAAACGCCATATTCTTCAACCTCCTTTAGTTCTTCTTTCTCTCCCTCGCCCCGCACTTCTGCGGCGTATTCTCGCACCGCTTGCAAGGTCGGTCGCACTCACAGCAGCAGATATGCAGCAGAGTGCTTATCGTGCACTCCTGTGCAACAGCCTTGCAGAAGTATTTAGGCTTTAAACGTTGCTCTATCGCACTGGCTCTCTCGCCTGCATACGGCGGAAAACTCTCCTGCGCTTCCGGAAACGTCAATACATTTCTTGCCTTGCGCTTACATTCCCGCTTTCCGCAGGTCTTTACTTTCCACCGTGTAAAGTCGGAAGCTTTAACAACCTTTTCACTGCCGCAGTCGCACTGACACAGCAAGTAAGTGTAGCCGTTTCTGTCAGTTCCTACGACCTGTTTTACAGTCAGCGTTCCATGCGTTTCGCCAATCAACAAGTCCCAATCTTTTTTCACTTTTTATCCCCCAACACTAGCGCCAGCAAGCACAAGCCGTCATTCTTTGCTTCGGTATATCCTAAATAGCCTTGCGGTTTGTCTTTAAGGATATAGCGGTTTGTCGCTTCTTCACGCTGATATTTACAAGTCTGCTCGTACAGTTTGCTGAGCTGATGCCACGCATTACTGATACTGCTTTGATTAGCCATACAGAGATTAAGCCATCCATACGCCTTTACAGCCTGCTCAATCTCCTTGCAACTAAACGTAGGCTTTTTGTAATTGCCTGCGATATTCAACTGCCGCTCAATCTCATGCTGAGCTTCCGCCCATGACGGCAAGCGTTTCCCTGTATTCGTGGCGGTAAGACTTCTCGCCGCTTCGACGATTTCGCTAATCGTCGGCAGGAAGTGCGATTCGTAGCGCAGTTTTTTACACGCCACGCCGATAAGCTCCGCCGGGAAGTCCGCAAGGTCAGCGACGTAGATTTTCTGCCGGTCTATGTCGCTGCTTTGTCCAAAAGCACCGAACAGCACAGCCATATGCTTAGCGATCTCGATGCAGTTCTGCTTTCTGTCCATGTCTACCACTCCATTCCCTCTAATCCTGCTACAACAGCTTCAGCCGCCGCCGCAACGTCATTCTTTTTCTTCACCGGCGGCACATCGTCGATTGGAATATCATCTTCCCACCGCTTGCCGTCGATGAAGTTCTCCGGATAAGGCACGTAGGTTTTATCTGCCCATTGCCGTGTCTTGCTATATTTCTCAACAGCCTGCAAGATACGCTCATACAGTTCTACGTCTACCGGCAGCGCGTTCCATGCAAGCTGCGCCTGGAATTGTTTCGCTTTTCTCGGATACATCAGCCAAAAGCGTTTGAAGTACTCGTTCTGCAACTGAGCTGTTTCAAGCGGTAAAGGTTGGCTGTTAAGGCGAGAGAGTAATTTCGGTTCTTCTCTCTCTCTCTGTTCTTGATTAGTTCTGTATTTATTTATATCTTTATTTATTTGTGTCGACTCTGCCTGTGTAGGGATTTCCTGTATAGGCTCACTCTCCGTTGGGAATTCCTGCTTAGTTTCCTCTTGCGCAGGCTTTTGTGGTTCTTCGTAGAGGATGTATTCCATATCGCCCAGTTTGCCTTCCGCATTGCGCTTGCGTTGGCGTGACAGATAACCTTGCTTCTCCAGCTCATGCAAGCCGCTACGGATGCTGTCCAGTCCCTCACCTGCAATTTTGGATAAGCCTCTTACGCTAAACTCCCATCCCTCCGGCAAGCTCAGCATAAGGATGAACAAGCCACGCGCCTTCAGCGATAAGTTCGTATCACGAATAATCGCATTAGATACGATGCTGAAGTTGTTATTCTTAACAATGCGCATAATAGCCATTTCTCCACCTCCTAGACAACCACTTAACATACTTCTTAAACTGCTTTTTTCTTAACTTCATGCCAGTCCTCCAGCAGCAACGCCCTGTCAGCGTCGCTGATAACGTCTACACCGATGCCTTTCGCTTCATCAATGAGCCAGTCTATAAGCTGGCTCATTTCTTTGGTATCGTATGCACTGCTGCCGTGATAGCAGGCGAGAACAACATAACCAGGGATTTTACTTTCCCCCATATTCTCGACCACCCAGCCTATGCCGTGCGCCTTCCATATCTCTGTATAGCGTTCAACAGCATCTGCCTTGATGGGCACCGGAGTATAAGCTCCGATGCTCTTAATAGCCTGCTGATACACTTCTTCTTTCGATGAGCGTATCACCTTGGCTATCGCAGTACATAACGCCCAACAATAAGAGTTAGCGTTATGGCTGCGTTGCTCACGTTTAACTTTAACTTCTACTGTTAAAGTCTTGCCGCTATTCGTCGCACGCTGTAACTCGCCAACCTGCGCCGTTTCTGCCCACGGCAACGGAAACTGCAAACTGCCGTTGAAACAGCAGATTGTTCTCGTATCAAACTTCACAGATAGTTCCTCCCGATTTTCTCCATCCACTCTTCCCGGCTATGTTTATCTTCATAGCAGGTTTGAGCAAATCTTTTTAATCGCAAGTCGGTTCCTCTGTCCTGATGCGGACCGAACCTTCCTTGATGGTGCTCGTGGCACAGCCAGACTGTTAAGCCTAGTTTGTCAGAAATCTTTCTGCCAGCAGTGCCGAAGATAACGTGGTGACGCTCAAGGTTGAGCGTCGTACCACACATGAAGCACTCTTTTTCTGACTGAAGAACGCTTTTTTTACTCACGCTGTCTGCCCCATTTCTTCAAGTAAGGTCTTAATGGCTGTATGAGCAAGCGCATATTGAGGAATTGTAACCATTTTTTCAAGCTCTTCAATAGTCAAGTCTTTGATGTTTTTGTAGGCAACAAGCTGTCTGCCGTTCTTATCGTGACCATTAGCAACGGTTACAATCACATTCCCTTGCGGTGTAATCTTAACGAATTTATCTCCGGTAGCTTGCGGTTGAGCTTTAGGTTTTTGCTCTTTCTTCGGTTCTTTAGGTTGATACTGCCCTTTTTCAACAGGTTCACAAGCTGAATTTCCGTCATCGTCCTCTTGCGCAAGTCCAAGAGCCGCTGCAAGGCTGTATCTTCTAGCATATGTCAGCGTACTGCCGAACCCCTGGGCATCATTCTTCTGAATAGGATAACTGCTCGTTACCTTAATAAATTGACCGCTGCTGTGCATGATCATTGTAGTAACAGCAAGTTTACTGCTTTCTACAATTCCTTCGTTAGCCTGGAATATGCTTAAGCCGTTCTTGCTAAGCGGCTCACGTGCTACGTTCAGACATTCCGCTAAATCCGCATATTTGCTTTTAAAAAACGGATTGTCACAGCCTTTGACAGCATTTTTCATTTCGCCCTGAGCCTTTGCTAAGGCTTCAGCCAAAGCGTCGATTTTCTCGCTCATTTCCATTTAAATCACCTTTCCTTCCTTAACCAGCTCTTCAAGTTTGCTATGAAGCTTAAGAGTTGTTTCGGCATCCCATTTGCAGCAGGCGTTGTATTGCCCCGGTTGACCCGGGTTATGGTGGCAAGTTGCCTGGGATTTACAATGGCTGCAATCCATATACTGATTCAGCCATTGTTTGGTTGTCAATTTCGGCTGTTTGGCGTTCTTTCTCGCCGTCAGGTCAGCCATAAGCATTTTTGCCTGTTCAATCGTCAATCTCGCGTCACACATTTTTCATATCTCCTTTTCATGGAATTGTGTTATAATGTGTGTAGGGTTTTTGTGACTAGCATTTTCCCCTACACGCTCTGCGGTTTCGTTGTACCGCGGAGCTTATTTTTTTACCTCTTTTTCAAGAGGAATGATAATTTGTTGCCCGGCCTGCAATGTTTTGCCGTGCAGTTTGTTATATTCCGCAATATCGTGAACGAGTTCACGAATATCACGCGTCTTGTCTTGCTCAGACATATACTGTCCTGCAATCTCCCACAAGGTTTCGCCCTCTCCTACATAGTAGGATTGATACGTTATGGCTCTTGTTACGCCGTAGCCGCTGACGAATACCGCCGCCGTAACCAGCAGCACAGCTAAGAAAAACAGTCTTTTCACTTCAAAACAACTCCTTTCAATTCGGGGATGTCCCCTTTATCAATGGCGATTTGCAACCACCATTTAGCCAGCATTGCCAGTGCAGCATCGTTTTCAGCAACGGCACCGGGATTTTCTACAATCCCGATATAGCCGTTCTCGAGCTTATATGTTTCCGGTGGTCTAATCACTGTTATCACTCTCTTTCAACTAAATCACTAACCGTTACGCCTAACGCCTTGCACACTCTATGAGCTGCTTCCAGCTTATTCGGCGGTGTCCGCTTCAAGCTATGCTTTTCGTATTGGTTTTTATGAACTCGCTTGCTGCGCGGATTCTTATTGCGGTTCTTCCCTGCCTTTGCTTTCACTCCCGTGAAGTGTGCGTGGCTGGGATAATGCCCTATACTTTTCACTTTGTCCTGCTTTCTCCCGTGCTATACTATACGTACAGAACGGAGGTGATTACTTTGGATAAAGAACAACAGATTCATGATATTGTTTTAGCTTACATGTCTGCTACCGATGCCCATATTGAAATTGACCAGCACCGTGCACGCAAAACCATTTCTCCAGAAGATTACGCCAAGAAGTATCTAAACTACTTCGATAAGATGTCTTCTGTACTCGACACTACCAAATAATCGCTAAGTAAAATTTTTACCAGCTTCAATGTTTTTTTAGTTTCAAATTCGCTCATGCCTTCAAGATTACCCATTATTTCATTGACGGCGTGAGCAATTTTTTTCTTGCTCGTTGCGTTGATGTAAGCAAACTTATCGCAACTGAGCAGTTCATGAATTGTTTCTTCAATCATGTTCCCACCCTCGCTTTCTGCCTTCCTGTATGGAAGGCTTTATTTTTTGCTTTCAAACTCACTTATCTTTTTCAGCGAGATTTTAAATATTTTGGACAGTTTTTCGGCTGTCGGAAGATTTAATTTAGGCTGATACTGCCCTAACTCTAGGCGAGAGTATGTATTTTGATTCATCCCTAGTTTTTTACCCATATCATTTTGGGTAAAGTTTCTATTTTCTCTTAGAGTTTTCAGCCACTCACGCATATGCTCACCTCTTTTCATCCCTATTAGGTATATAATACCATATCGGGATATATAAGTCAACCATTTAGGGATTGTATTTGTTGTTTTTTATCCCAAAAAAGGATATTATATATGTAGGGAGAGGTGATAAAAATGTTGTCGAACTTAGCTATGCTTCGGAAACGGCACAAATTGAGCCAAAAGGAATTGGCTAAAAAGTTTAACGTCAACCAAAATACTGTTTCGCGTTGGGAGAACGGAGATAGGCAGATAGATTTAGAAACATTAAAAGCTTTGTCTGTCTTCTTCGGTGTTAGTGTTGATTTCTTGCTGGGCAAAGACGGCAGCGAGTCTTCCGTTCCCGACTTGCCGCAAGATGCTAATGAGCTTTTGGCTTTATATGGCAAGATGGACGATAAATTTAAAATACGTCTTTTGGGTGCTGCATATGCTATGCTAGCAGAGCAAAAAGTAAACTCTAATCTTGATTTAGATACAATACGTAAAGCCGCTAAATGAGATTCGTAATGCGCTTCTTTTGCTATTGTCGATGTTCCCGACATTTATGTCGCCAACATAATCTATGGAGAAAGGATGGTGGATTAAAATGGATAATAGCGACGAAGAGCTAGAGATATTTCTCCGTGCGTGTGAGCTGTTCCGTAGTCTTCCCTACACTCACCAGCTGGTGGCCGTGGAAGCTATGGAGTATATTTACGCTGAACATACGGGGTACCCTTTTGTGACGATGCCGCAGAGATACGGCGAAGTGAGTTTAAGCTTTACAAGAAAAAAGCCCCGCATGACGCAGGGCGGGATGAATAGAATAAGTAATGCTCGGTCGGGATATTTATTCTAATCATCAAATGCATCCGCTTCGATGTTGGGGCGGATGCTAAACTATATTATTTTTTGATGGGAAGACGAGGAGAGGAAAGATGAATAAATTAAATCCGAATATATTATTCTCTGTATATGAAATAGGTTCAGAAATAGCAAAGGCAGGAATGTTAAGTGAAGATATATTCTCTGCATCTATCCAGCATTCGCTGACTTCTCGTGAATATGATATAGATGATATGCCCTACTACATTAGGGCTGCATGGAAGATGCTGCAAGCGTTCCCAACTTCTGAAATATACAATAGGGATTATATGCGTTCCGCCATTGAATACATAGCAATGAAGATGAATACCGGGGAGAACTTAAAGACTACCAGAATTAAATTCACTAAGCAATATGGCGAACAGTACCTCTTCTATCTTGAAGTTGCCAACGAGGGTGCGAATACTTTCCCACGTTCTTACGTTGTAAAGACCACCACGCGCAAGAAGCGGACAGTAAAGAAGAAGCCCACGGCGAAAGCTGCTGCAAGCAAGCTGCCTAAAATAAAATGGAATGAAGAGATTTCCATGGGTACTATTGATACGGACGCACTGCCGGGCGCAAAAATTTCTCTCTGCCGCAAAAGTGATGAGAAGTTTATCGTTCTCGAAAGCGACACCGCGCGATTCGCCATTCCTATCCAGTCCGCCCAGTCAATAGCAGTGACATTAGAAAACTCTATTGAGCAAGCGAAAAAACTAGAATGGCTATAAGAAGGGCGATATTATTATGAAGAGATTATTTTTCTTAGTCATTACTTTGTTGTCTATTGCTTCTGTTTGTTTAGCTTCTAATCCCCTTTTGCATTCAGACAGAGAACCGGTTCTTCCACCAGATAAAAACCGTTGGAAAATGATTTATTTAAATCCAAATGATTTTGTTATATTTGTTGATTCAGAAAATTATCAACCTACGCATGAACTGCTTCACGATAATTGCCGAATGGCTGATACGTGGGAATGGCGTGCATACTTCAATAATGATTCTTCGGATTTGTTTAAAGACACCTATACTATAAGCAATGTAATCTATGACTTTAACTGTAAAACAATTTCTATACAACGTATTATTGAATATGACAAAACGGGCAAAATGTTAGGAGACTTTTCTTATAGTTATTCCCCAAAAAGAATTATACCTGAAAGTACAGGAGAGTTGATTTTTAAGGGTATGGATTATTACGACAAACATAAAACAAATTAAATAAAAATAACCGCTCCCAACATGGTCGAAATCGACTATTTTAGAAGCGGCTATTTTATAAATCAAAGGAGATGTTATTTATGTTGAACGCAGTAATCTATGCTCGCTTCTCGTCAGATATGCAGCGTGAAGAAAGCATAGACGCACAAGTCCGTGCCTGCAAAGCCTACGCCAAAAGCAAAGGCTATACTGTAGTCAAAGAATACGTCGATGAAGCGAAAAGTGGACGCAGTACCTTAACCCGTGACGCATACAATCAGATGATGGCTGATGCTATGGAGAACAAATTCGATGTTATTATTTTCCATAAAATCGACCGCAATTCGCGTAATGAACTTAACTACTTTATATTCAAGGACAAATTAGAAAAGCTGGGTATACGTTACGAATATGCTGCTCAGCCCATTGATACCGATTCGCCCGAAGGTCAGGTAATGGAAACAGTAATGGTTGGTATGGCAGCTTACTATTCACGCAACCTTGCAAAGGAAACTAAAAAAGGCATGAATGAAAACGCTTATAAAGCTATCTTCAATGGCGGTTATGCTCCGCTCGGATATAAAATAGTAGATAAGCATTATGTAATTGATGAGAAAGAAGCTGAAGCGGTTCGCCTTATCTTCAACTTATATCTTGACGGCAAAGGATACGGTGAAATCTGCCTGGCACTTGCCGCACGTGGATACACTACACGTAGCGGAAAAAACTTCCCGAAGAACAGCCTGCATGATATTCTCCGTAATGAGCGGTATATGGGAACGTATACATTTAATCGCGTGCCCAAAACAAAACGCCGCAACAGCCATTCCTACGCGCGTCCTAACGATTTTATCTCTATCCCCGACGCTATTCCTGCCATTGTTTCAAAAGAAACCTTTTTGGCAGCGCAGGAGAAGATGCTTCTGAACAAAAAGCGTAAAGGCGGCGCATACACAGCCAAAAGAGATTATCTGCTGTCCGGTAAATTCTTCTGCGGTTACTGCGGAAGTGCAATGCAGGGATATTCCTGCTGTACCCGTGGCAATATGTACTACTACTATTCATGCGCAAGGAAAGATAGAGTGCCTGCGGACCGGTGCAAACAAAAAATGATACGCGCAGAAGTGATTGAGCACTGGATTATGTCGACGTTGGAAAGAGAAATCTTTTCCGATGCAGGTATTCAGCGTGTAGCAGATTCCATGTCTAACGCTTTCAGCAACGCTAACAAGGAAGTCAAGAACGCCACAACTGTTTTACTGCAACGCAAGGCAGCAGCAGAACGCAAACTCAATAACCTATATCAGGTCATTGAGGACGGTGACGCAGACGAATTCGATATGCAGCGTTTGAGAAAAGCGAAGGAAGAACTCCGAAACATCAACAGTGAAATTTGTGAAACTGCTGTGAAATCTGCGCCGGATATTGATACTTCAAAAATTGTCAGCCTGCTGAAGAATATGCGTGAGGAAATTTTTGCAAAAAAAAATAGCCACTACGCAAAACAAGCGATTGAACTGCTTGTAAAACGTGTGACCATTGTCGATAAGACTATCACCTTAAGCCTAACAACAGAAGGTTGTCTGAGCTTATTGGTGCCGCGGACTCGGGCCGTGATAAGCTCAGACACATGGAAAATATCAGCAAATCTTGCGGCTTAACTATAAGGGCAGGCGAGAACCTGCCCTTAGCTCATTATAGCATCTGCGCCAGCCAAACGTCAAGAACTTTTCCCTCTGATGCGTCCGGGTCGTTTATATACGCTTTTGCCATACGCACGTAGTTGTTAGTGTCGCTTCCAAGAATTTCAGCAAAATCACTATGCAGCATATTCATAACATAGTACCAATCAGCTTTACAACGTATTCCCTGTTGGTCTGCGAATTGACTGGTCTGCTCATATGTCCAATGCTCACCGCACGTGCCGTCAACATTCTTCATCCCGGCAACAGCTTTCTTTGCTAGATGCTCGTCAAAATGCGGGCCATAAGCTACACAATGCAGTTTATATGCAGTATCCCAAAATAACCGAGGGCAACGGCCACGCACTTCTTCTAACGCTTCACAAACTATTTCTTCCATCTCTTCTATCTTTACTGGGTCGGCGCTTACCTTCTCCCAATATTTCTTTAGTTTGTGCATAACGTCGCCCCCTTACGCCATTTTTACAACGCTCAAGGAAGCATTGCTGATAGTACCTGCCGCCGTAGCCTGCACCTGCAATGCTACATTATTATCAATCACACAGCAACTAGGCAATACTCTAAGTAATGTAGCAAAGGAGATATTATAAGTATCACCTGTAGCACCGGTTACTGTTGCTTCTGCTCCCGGTACTGCTACACCATTACGAAGAAGATTCAAACCTATATCGCCTGCCGCAGTCGGGGTAATATCAGCGTTCAAAGTAACAAGGTAAAGTCCCTGGATAAGGTTAACGCTTGTGCTTCCTGCCGGATGCTTAATAGACACACCGGTCAGAAGATTGTTAGTCGGGAAGTCAACAAAGCCGTTCGCTGTTACAGTCTGCGCCGCTGTTGCTACTGTTGTTAATGCGGATTTCTGATTGCAAATCATTTATTTTCACCTCTTTAATTAAAGCAATAGGGACGGCTTGCACCGTCCCTAGCAGTGCAGTTAATGCACATAACTTATTGTTTTAGCCTGCGTTATAAGTACAGCCACAAGCACCGGCTACGTTAGCAGCAATGCTCTGATATGGGCTATTCGTAATATAGGCAGGTTGCGGATAAGGTCTAAGTGTGCCGATAAGGGTTGCGCTCTGTGCCTGCTGACTTAATTGGAAGTTAGCGGTCTGTAAGTCGCGGTCACGGTCTGCCAGCTTGTCGCGCAGGTCTTGAATTTGGTTGGCAATCAGAACTGCCCTGGTCTTTTCGCCGTCCTCTTTTACCGCGTTGACAATATCGCAGGTATTACGCGCGTTCTCATAGCGCACTGCGTCAATATTTCGATTCGTCTCGCAGCAGCATTGCTGTTGAGCAAAACGATTTTCGGAAAGCTGACTGCCTAACTGATAACCGGTCTGCATAATGTCACGTTGCACACCGTTAAAACCGTTCAGCATAGTAGTGTTTTGAGCGTAGAAGCCGTCGCATAAGCCGTTCTGAACGCCACGAATACCTTCTTTAATATCCTGCATAGAGAATTGGTCCGCAATTTGGTCACGTGTCATACTGCCATTAGCGAAGATTTCTGCGCCCATATTGCCGCGGTTATTCCAATTACCGCCCCAGCCGCCCATAAGAGCGAAAAGTACGATAATCCACATAAACCACATACCGCCGCCCCAGCAGTCGCCGTAGTTGTTGTTTCTGTTCATGTCCATTACCGGAACAATGTTTGCACCTTCCATGATAAAAATTCACCTCCATGAATTATATATAAAGCTCATTGCGCGCTATTAGAGCTTTAAACCGAATTGACTTAAAAACTGAGTAAACTGTTCGTCACTCATACCGCGTTGCCTTGCAAGGTTACGTACAGTTTCTTTTAACTGCACTTCATTCTTGCCTTGCCCCATTTGCATAGCGCGGCTCATCATAGGATTCTGCTGTGCTAACTGTGTAAGCATCATCATAGGATTACCGCTGTTCTGTAGCATTGCCATTATCTGCATCGGGTTCATGGTTCATTCCTCCAATCTGCTTTTCCAATCTGTCCACACGTTCTACTAATCTATCTACAATATTTTGTTCGGCATATGCAGGCTGTTTCTGCGAATTGTTAATTTGATATACTCTGAAAATTGGCAGGCCGTCTAAGCCTATAAGTTTTTCGTAAATCTTGCCCTCGGCAGGACACGGGAAGAAAGTGCTCGTTCCGTCCAGGTCAATTTGAGCTGCCTTTGCTTCATCCATGCCAGTAACAATTCTGCCTTTCAATGTCATAGGCATAGGCTGCTGCATAGTTGGTTGATACATCTGCTGCTGTTGTTGCTGCAAATAATTCAGCCGTTGCTGCATCTGCGGTGTTGCTCCCATATAAGGGTTATATTGTCCGTACATACTTATCACCTCACTTATAGTTTAGCTGATTCTTTACAAAACAATCCCTACAAATTCCCCATAAAAAAAGAACCGCCCTAAAAGGACGGCTCCCTGCACTTAAAGGAATGATAATACATTTGTTATTTTTTTATACGCAGTATTCAATTCCTTGTCTACCGTTTTGACAGATACGTTCATTTGCATAGCTATCTGATAATTGGTCAAGCCTTTTACAAATTTCAGCTCGCAAATTTCTACCTGCCGTGGTGTTATCTTCGCTTCTTCCAATACCGCGCTGAAAGAACGTCGCGTTGACGTTTGCAACCAATCTCGCGTGTTCTTCAGCAGTATGTTCATTTCTTGTCACCTACCTACATACAATAAAAGCAATAGCTGTTGCCGCCCAGCCAAACAAGGCGGCACAGATGAGTTTTCTTTGAAAAGCAATAGTATCTACATAACCTTTTAATAACATTGTAATAATGCCTGCTGGTATTTGTTCCTTCTCTTCCATCGTACCACCCACCATCCGTGTTATTTAATTCTTTATTGCAGCATACAGCGCACACGTTGCTATCACATAAGCTATGTTGCGCTGTTTTTTAATGCGCTTCTGTTTTAGTTTGTACTCTTTTTCCAGCTCCGTCAAGGATGCGTTCGCATTCGTCAATAAGTTCTCCTGCTCTTTGACTTTGATTTTCAGCGTCAGACAAAGACTGTTCAGCTCGTCCGACTTCTTCTCTAGCTCCGCTAACTTCTTGTCGGATGCTCCCAACTGTCCCTTCGATTGCGTCAGCAGTTTTCTGTAATTCTCGTTGATTGTTTTTAGCTCCGTCAAGTTGTTTTTGAGTCTGTTGTATTGTTGCTCCGTCAGAACGTACTCCATTGGCTCGTCCGAATATCGGGGTGAACCAGCCAAAGCGGTTAGCGGCATAAAAAATACCGCAAGCGACACACACGCCAGCGGCAAAAGCAATGACAATTTTAGTTTTTCTTGTTTTCTCATTCTCCATTATAACCTCTTAGCAATACCGATATTTGTAAAATATAACAAATCCCGTCAGACGCACAAATTTCGCCTACAAGCGATTTTAGATGCCGACACGATAAATCATAAGCGGCACTGTTTTAAAAACGCTTATAGGCGATGCAATTTGTGTGTGATTTTTGTTCAAACTCGTTAACTTATAGCCTACTTGTAAGATAGAGATTCAGGATATTTTAAAGAGCAAAATAATGATGCAACGCACCAAGTACAAAACCTGCAACTAAACCAACAATAAATTTCTTGTCAATAACGAACATTTTCAGTTCTTCCATTGTATCACCCCCAATCATTGTAGAATGTGTCACCGGCTGTTACGCAAATAAAAATACCAGAAAATGCTACACGTATAGGAGAGGGAATAACTAAAGCCTCTTGTCGGTGACTGTATCTAAAGCATGAGCTTTAAATCATCTTCCGTTGCCAGCATACCCATAAGCAGGTACGCCGTATGGTGTAGTTAAATCAATGCCAGCAACATACTCATAAGTAGTTTGTGCTCTGTTGGCATAACCAGGTCGGTACATCTCGCCAACGTCGGCAGCAATCCAGTAGTAATTTTTAAAGAGTTCATTCAATGCCTTCAGTGAGCGCAAGTCGACGTGCATATATCTGTTAGCTAAAAAGCGTTTAACTACCCAAGTAGATGTAGGGCACCACATACCGGCATAGATAATGCAGCGTGTATCGTCCAACGTCGGCACTTGCTGAAGCACATCGACGTATTGCAGGCAGTCACGGGATAACTGTTCTAATTGTGCCTGCTGTCCTGCTTCACTTCTCAAAAGCTCTTTCAGCATCGGCAGTTCGCCGCTTGCCTTAATATCAATGTAGGTGCGGTCTGCATACTCTGCGCCGCCGGGGATAGCTTTCAAAAGCTCGTTGGCTCTGTTGCCTTCCCAACATGAACAGCCGATACTAGGATAATCATAAGCCGTAGATTTTACAACAGTGTCAAATGGGCCTTCTATACCTGTTTTGACAATTCCTTTTGCAATCTCTTTCGCTAATACCTTATTCCAATTATCCATTACAATACTCCCTTCTATATGAACCAAAATATTTTTCTTCTGCAGCTAACCTTGCTGCTCCAGCTTCTTTAAGGCTATAAAAAGTTCCAAGGTTTATTACTTTACCACTAACTCTGATGCAAGCTCGATAAACTTCCCTGCCTTGATAGTTAGGCTCTGTTCTTCTTGTTATGCCTTTATAACCATATTGGTTATTAGATGGCAACGCAGTGTTCATTGAGTTTGTAGATTTATTGCAGGAACGCAGATTTATTCTGCGATTATCTGTCCTATCCCCGTTAATGTGGTCAACCATTTTTACATTAGGTAGTACAGACTTGTGTAAGCGCCTAGTAATATTTGCACCATTGGCCCATTCTTTGCGCTCAACATATCCTACTTTTGATACATACCATGTATATTTCTTTACAAGTTCTTCGTCTTCTGGAGAAATCAAAAATGTTCGGCCTTTAGAGTCGGTAACTTCTAAAGTTTCTGTATCAATCTTTTTAGTAATCATTTTTTACTCCTCGTTCTTCACCTTAATCATCTTCGTTTCAACGTACTTGTTCCCAAGCTGTGCCAACATAAAAGATACACACGCCATAGCAAAGGCTTCATAGTTGCCCCACGTCTTGACGAAGTACGCAAGGTAAATAGATATTACGCAGAAAACGATAAACGCAAGCACTGCGCATAGTCTGCCGATACTCAACGTGTTATCATCTTTCTTTAACATATTAAGCAGTTTTCGCATTATCTCACTTCCTTAAATAGAAAAGCCGTGCTGTTTTAGCACGGCTTTCATTATTTAGTTTCTACATTCCTTACAGTCTTTACATCTGTGTTCCAGTTCTTTCAGTCTTTCGTTCTGCTCGTCATTCTCGTTAAACAAGGTTTTCACCTGTTCTTCAACACGTGCATGACGCTGTTCCAATGCCTGGATAGCTTGCCTGTTCAACTTCATCTCTACTTTTAAATCGTCAATGCTCAGTTTCAGCTCGCTGATAGCGGTCTTCAGAGGTTCAACGATACAGTAGGTGACAACCAAAGCTAAAAGGCTGATGACTGTACTATACCAGTTAAGGTCTAATTCCATTTGTGCACCTCAAGTGATTTATAAATATTTCCCCTGCATTTTATACTACTCGAAATATTTGCCATACCTTGCGGTGGCTTGTTTTGCAATTTGGTTCATCTTCTCCTTGCGCTTATCAATCAGTTCACGCTTGCGCTCCGGTGTTAAATTGCTGTGTGTGATTTTGTCTATATCCTTGCGGATTTTGCTAATCATACTGCCTGCGCTGCGGATGCCTTTTACTGCGGCTTCCGGCTTGCCTTTAACTCCATAGCCTGCGTGCTGTCTATTTGCTTTATCTAGTATACCATAAAACTCGTTCATTGGTCTACTTAAATTAGCGTCCGTCACATTGAAGTCACGCACAAACGGCAATTCACTGAAATGTTTCGCAGGCAGATTATTTGCTTTTGCGAACGGCTCGCCTGCCATACTCCACAACAATGCGCCCATAGTGCCTGTATAGCCACGTACAAGGTTATCAATCTTCATAGGCGATACTTTCAACGTGCTGCCGATTCCTTTGCTCAGCTCGCTAGTGTAGTCATTATATTGTAACTCATCTGGCAGGCGTGAGTACTTATTGCCTACAAGCGGACGGCCTTTGAAGAATGAATAGTTTACACTCCACTCAATCAGCGGAAGAATTACGGTCGGCAGAACGCTAGGTACCATATTGCTGCTGAACGCTTTCAAGAAGTTGCTTACTGCATCCTTATCTTTGCCTGCTGCCTGTTGGAACAGTGCTTCAATGCCGCTGCCAAACAGAACGCCTGCTTCCTGCGGTTTTGGGATACGGATATTTCTGCCTAAGCACCAATAGTTGTTCTTAATATCGGGGTCAAGGTCTTTGTACCAGTCTTCATCCCAGTTCATAGCCATTATAAGCAGGCTAGGCAGCATGATGTATTTAAACACCTTCAGCGATGTACCTACAAAATCTTCACGGAACAGTCTTACCATTTTATCGCCGCCTTGTAAGCAGGCATTGAAGAACGGAACATAGCGATTGATTTGCTCGCCAACTACGCCGCTACGTGAGAAGTCAAGCGTAACTTCCCTTGCAGCACGTGCCGCTTCTTCCATGCTCAGGCCTTTTTCTTTTGCCTTCATGAATTCGCCCATACGTGTGGACGATTCCACGAAGTCGCTCGCTGCTTCCATGTGCGTAAATAACCATTTGGCCATTTGCCACATTCCTACCGGGTTTTCTCCTGCCATTGCATCAATAGACTTAATTCTTGCGTTCTGCGAACCATAGAAGTTAAACTCTGTGACGCCTGCCGCTTCAAACTCTGCCCTCATTGCCGGGTCATTCCACAGTGCTAAAGCGCCACGTATGCTATCTACAAACGGGACAAAACCGTTCTTACTGGAAATGCTGGCAAAAATAGTATCTCGCAGGAAGTTACGTACAATAAATGACGGTGACATTGTTGCGCCTGTACGGAGCATATGCGCTGCCATACGAGCCACGTTGATGCACAGTCCTGCGGCAGGAAGATTATAGCCTACAATCGGGGAGTAAAGCTCCTGCGTGGTCTGGTATGCTTTTTTCTTACCATTGACTAATACAGTGAAGATACAGTTCTTCGGGTCGGCAACAGCGTTTACTACTTTGCCGCCTTTGCCTTTAACTTCCGGCACTTCCTTAATTAAATCATGCAACTGCGCTGTCTTAGCTGCGTTTACTGCCATTAAGCCTACTTTGTTACGTTCCGCACGGTTCAGCATTACAGAATAGGATTTTAAAACAGATTCCAACGGATTCAGTACGCCGCGCTCGCTGCCCTCAATATTAATCTTCTTCAGTGGGACAGATACGTTACCAATACCACGTCCGCCCTCAGTCAAACCGTTAATAAACGTGTCTGCTGCGGCAGTATCAGAGAAGTCACGGAGCAACGGGCAATATTTTTTGTACTTAGTGCGAAGTTGCTGCGCCAAATCATGGCTGAATACTTGAGCGTCTTCCATAACGCTAATCATATTATCGTTTACTTTGTAGAACATATCGGCTGCTTTGCGGAATTGCTCGGGAGCATTTCTTGTGAACGCTCTTAACTCTGCTTCTGTTAAGCCTTTAGGGAATTTATAGACTTTGCCATCAGCTTTTGCAAGGTCATTCATTTCAAGCAGGCGTTCTGAGCCCAGATATGCACCAAACGCATTTACCCAACTATCAAAGCCGTTTGTAGCAAGATACTTCGGCTGTGCCTTGTCCATGGTCTTTTTGTCAATTTGCGCTAAAGCCATAGCAAGAGTGATATTATACTTCATCTTGACGTTCTTTAGATGTTGGTTAGCCGCCTTAATGCTCAGTGCATTACCCTCACAAATAGCTTTCAACATACCTGCGGTAGTAGAAGGCAGGTTCTGCACTTGATCGTACACACTTAACCCGGTCTTAGTGAGCTGGTCAAAGCTCTTTAAAATATGGTTTTTGTCGATAAGATCAGTATACCAATTCTTTTTCTGCTCTTTGATGAAGTCTTTTGCCGTTTCGATTGTGCCTTTACGCTCGGTATTGGTAAATGCGTTAGCGATTTTGTGCTTGGGAGAAGCAACGGAATAATGAACCTCCTCGCCGTCATGTTCAAGATTAAAGCGGTCTAACTGTGTGTTCCAACGTTCTATGCCATTGCCGTCAGCAATTTCTGTTAGAGTGCCTAACCATTTATTACTCCATGCTTTCGACTGATTAATATCAAAGCCTTGATAATCATTCTTTACCCACAACCATTTATGATGCCATATATAGTTGCTGTGTCCACGTTTAACAGTACCGTCAGGCTTTACAGTTATGGTATCACCGACAATCGGCTCTCTTGCTTCGTCAAAGTCCGGAGCTTCATCAAATCTTACGTTACCAGTCTTGGTATCATACATAACGCAGTTGTACTCAAAACCGCTGTCTGCATCATCCAAAACTTTCAATGCGTTCTCCCATACTTTTTTCGGGATTACGTCGCTAACATAGTCTTTGTGTAAGTAAACCTGGCTTCCCATTTGTTTACCTACTCCATACTTGGAACGTTTAACAACAGAACCTTTCAAAGTTTTGTAGGTGTCTGGCATTTCTTGGTAAGATTCAGCATCGAACAATTCAAGTTGCTTTGCGCTTGTATTAGGTTGCGCTTTTACTCTTGTGATTGTAACGCTTGACTTACCGAATGTCGGTCTGGTCTTTTCAACTACAAACTCGTCGCCTAACAGTTCTTCAATGTAATTCTTCAGCTCGTCACCGTCAAAGCCTTTTTGGAATACATAGCCGTTCTTGCCTTTGTTTATCCATATTGCATGATGCTCATCGGCAGGCTTGAAGTTTTTCGCTGCGTTTACATCGTTGCTCCAACCTCTTGTTGTTATCAATGCTTTGCCGCCAACATTAAGGTGGTCTGCAATATCTTTAACAATCAAGTCGCGAATAGGCTTCTCAACAACGTTCAGCACGTTAGTATTAAGAATTAAGTCATAGTCTTTGCCGATTTGAGTATTATTGGTGTAAGTCGGCGGCTCTTTACCTGCCCATCTCTCCGGGTTAGGCTCGTAGGAGTCTATGTTCAAGTCGGGATTGTTGGAACGCATATCATCAGTGCCTAAGCCTAAGCCTGCGCCGTAGTCAAGCACTGTTTTAGCTTCCGGTGATTGATTGCGCAGCCACTTCAACGCCTTCACGTACATAGTACGCGTAGTCGCTACTTGTGTAGTGCCGCTGCCCTTTTGGCCTTGAATTTCCTCTTTGCTAAAGGAAATGCGCTTCGTTACACTATGATTATTAGTGCCACGTTCGTACACTCTGCCGCTTTCAATATCCTGCATAATGCGTTCTACTTCTGCGCCCTTGTCAAAGATTGCCTTAACTCTAGTGCAGAAGTCTTTGACTTTACGCCAAAGTTTGCCAAACATAGTGCCGCTTTTACGCTGTCTAGCAAGTACCCAGTCACGATAAGCGTCTGCAATTACTTCGTCAACATCACGATTTTGCTCTTTAGCTTTCTTTTCGTAGTAGTTGTACAGTGCGTTCTTTTCTTTTTCGGTCAGTACAAGGTCAATAGCGGCGTGCATAGCTTCATGAAAAGCCGTGCCACGTTCGCTGTTTTTAGATACTGCCAACATTCTTTGAACGCCATTACCTGTAAACTTCTTCCAAAAGCCTTGTACCCTAGCACCGCTAGTGCCGTGCGCTGCGTCGGCTTTTCTCTGCTCCTTAGCATTTACAACGATGTTTTCACGAATACTGTATTGGAATTTAGAACCGTTAGGCATTGTGATAGTCGGTACGCCGTTGACGTATTCTACTTTGCCGTTGGGGAACGCTGCTCTGATTTCCGCTTCTACTTCTTCTTTTGCACGTTGGGGCGCTTCAGAAGATACGGAGTATTGAGTGTTGTTTGCCCCGTTAACTTCCTCTACAAATTTATCTCTTCCGGTCTCGTTATCCTGGAATAAGAACGCTTTTGCATATCTGCTATAATAGCCGCCGTTCTTGCCTGCAATAGACTTAACTTTTCGATACTCCTCGTCGCTTAAATTTGCATTAAGTTTAGCGCTTGGAATAATTTCCCCAGTCTTGGTATGTTTGTAACTGTCTGCGGTAACGACTTCGCTGTTGCCTTCTGTATCCCCTTTGCGCAAACTGTTAGCGAAGTTCGCTGTTCCTGCATCAGTTTGTTTAGTTTGGTGGGCAGGCATATCAACACTTTCTAGGTTGTCGAACAATTCATTAATATTGTTTATTCTGCTCAGGTCTATACGCTTTACGCCTTGGCTTTCGCCGCCCTTGTCGATAATAACAATGCGTGTAGCGACTTTCGTCCCTGCGCGTTCAAAGGTTACGCCTGGCAGGAGCACTTCGCCAACCATGTGTGCGTCTTTTGCATCGTCGCTTTCATACCATGCATCGAAACGCTTATCTGCCATTGCGCCGCGTGGGATAATAGCGATAACGCGTCCGCCGTTACGCAGATGTTTAAACGCTTTCGCAACGTGTTCAACAGCAGTCTTACCGCCAGTACCGAACGGCGGATTCATCGTAACAGCATCATACTTGTTGCCGATATGTAGGTCTTCAAAATAACCGTTGATAAGTTTTGCATTATCGGTATTCATTTGAGCTTGTGGTGCAAGTCTGCTGCTAGGTTCAATGATTGTATTATCAGTGTTCGGGCTGAAGAACCGGCTAATTGCGCCGTGGCCTGCGCTCGGTTCAAGTACTCTGTCGCCGTCTTTAAGCCCTGCCCACTCAACCATCTTGTAGCCTATCGGTTCAGGAGTTGCAAAATAGTCAACGCCTTCCGCAGCTTTATTCTTAGAAGTCTTCTTGCCTCTAGCATAATAGAACGCTTTCGCCCTATCATAATCAGAAGAATTCGACACGATCGCTCTATCATTCTCTTTACCGCCAACGTCTTCACCTTCTGCCCCTGGCATTCTGTCTTCCCATGAACCATCGAGCACTTCTTGATAAGCATTTTTGAAGCTATCACGCAGTCCACGTGCTTTCCTGCCTAAAGCAAGATTTTCCGCTGTGCTAGCTCTGCCTGCAACGGTTTCTGCGAATAAGCCATTTTCAATATTAGTTGCTGTGGTCAGATAGCGAATGATAGCATTAGACTTATTGCCTAAGCGATAAATACGTCCTTCAATCTGAATAGCATAGCTTGGGCGGCGCGGGATACCGATGTTAATTAATACACGCTGGTGTTTACCAGTAGTGTCATGTAGACTAATACCGGCGTTGCCTGCATCCTGCTGCACAAAGATAAGATTCTTACCACTATCATCATTGTTGAATTCTTTAACATATTCAGCACGTTTCTTTTTAGACACTCTGCCATTAAAGAACATAGCGTCTTCTCCGAAGGCTTCTTGATAAATACTGATAGGCTCTTTTAAATCATTGAGATTTAAATTAACAAGGTCGGGACGTTCTTTAGCAAACATTTCCCACTCGCGTTTAAGTTGCTGCGCATATTCTTTGCTAGCATCAAGGACTGCTTGATTTTCAGGTGTAAAATTAAACGGGTTAAAGCTTTCACGTGCTACATTCGTTTCATAGAACACAACCACCTTTTTCCCTGTTTTTAGATATTCTTTGATGATCGGCAAAGATTCGCGGGCTTTAATACTTTCCAGCAAATAATTTCTGCGACGACTGTCGAATTGTCGTCTGAGCACGTCTGATAGTTGCCCATACTTTTGGTAGTTCTTTTGTAAGAAGTCAAAGCCTTCATCAATTTTTCGTCCTACACCCTGGTCCACCAACAAGAAGCCACGGTTATAGTCCTTGTCAATTTCAAGCTCATGTCCAGTAAGTGCGCCAGTCTTACGTAACCATTCATGGAACTCTACTTCCATCAACGAACTATCAACCTTGCTATCCGGCTTAGTCAATTTATTATATCTCATTCTATATCCGAAATGATCCATCATAAATTGAGCATATCCGCTGCCTGGCTGATTATATGTGCCGCCTTCGACTTTAGGATAATCAAACAAATAACCTTCTGCATAATCAATATCAGGCACATAAGCAAACGGAGTTGCACTCATAAACATTACTTTCGGCTTTTCAGTTTCATTTAATGCTTCCCAATCTTTGACTTGCGCATTAATTGCAGCAACTTCTTCTTTAGTAAGTTTATCAGCTTCTTCATTTTGAAGCTGGTCCGCTTTATCTACAATAGCTTGCTCTTCTGTTGTCAATTCATTTCTTTGATGTTTTAGCCTTGCCCCTTGTAATACAATCTGTCGTGCTTCCAACTTCTCTTTAGGAAGAATTAGTTGTTCTGCTCTATGATTTAACTCGGTAGGATGCAAAGTTAACTGACGCATTTTGGTTAAAGCAGCAGTTTTTTCGCCCTTCTCATTATTCATCAAGTTATGTGATTCATCGCAGATTACTAAATCCCAATTACGTTTAATCAGCGCTTCATTCGCTCCCAAATTAGCATATGTTGTAATTACAGCGCCTTTGCCTGCATCCTTAGTATCTTCTAATTTATTTAAATTGATACCAAAAAAATCTCCTGCTGCACTCACCCACTGATTATTAATGCTATCGCTTGGAGTAACAATCAAAATGTTGTCCTTGCCCTTTTCAATCAGTGCTTTAGCAACTGATAAGCCGCTAAAAGTTTTACCAGTGCCAGTTCCGTCAGTAATCATAACGCCTTGCTTGCCATTATCGGTAAAACGGTCTGCAACAAAATCACTATTAGACAACTGAATTGTACTCAAAAAGGGCATAGTCTTTGCTGTTTTACGCAATCGACTTGCCCTTTTGCTGTTCAAACTATTCTCTTTTATTACCTTATCAACTTTTGCTGTTACTGTATCGGCTGCATTAACTCGTCCGTCTTTAGCAGATTCAACAACGTCTCCAGTTGTTTGTCCTTCAACATCTGGTTTTCCCTGTAAGCTATCGACAACGCTGTCTGATAATCCAGTACTTCCGGAAGCATCGCTGTCAGTTGCGGATGCTTCTTGACTGCCTGTGCGAACAGAAGTCTTTCCGCCAGCAGAAGACCTACTTCCAGATACAGAATTATTACTGTCGGGTCCGCCTTGCTCTCTAGTCGTTTCGCTTCTCTGTCCATTGCCTGCACTGGATTTTCCTCCTTCAACAGTTCCCCGAAATTCGTTGCCGGTTCCCCTGCTTCCAGTATCATCTTGAGATAATTGCTCGGTGCTGTTAGAATCATATTGACTGCCTCCTTTATCTTGTTTTGATTGTACCATATTATCCGCAGTATTAGAAGTAGGAAACGCCTTTACGCCTTCGTATGCAGCATCAACATAATCTGCAACTTCATCGCCAAATTCTTCTATAAGGTCTTTCTTTATCTGTTGCAAACTTTTTCCTTCGTCGAAGTCGTTGCCTACACGCTCCATAACGGCCTGCATTGCGTCAGCGTTAAACTCTTGCTCGGCGGGGAATTTATTTACTGAGTTCCATGCAGAAGTAAGAAAAGGACGTACAGACTCGCCTAACGCACCAACCATGAGTTTCGACCAATGAGCGAATTTGTTAACACCTTGTTGTAAATAAATTCCACCTAAATGGAAAATGTCAGACATGAGTTCCGGGTCAAATATTGGGTTAGCGTTTAATCTGTTAAGCTTATTTTTGATTCTTTCAATAAGCTCATCTGCTTTGCTTTCATCAAAAACATTAACAAACTTCTTGCCAACATCGTTTGGTTTAGGCTCTCTTGCTTTATTCTTTTGCCCGAAAATACTAGCAAGTGTTTTATTTGCACGTTCCTTGTCAAAACGCTTAGCAGGCTCTTTGGTTTCCTGTTTTTCGGTAGGCTTAGGCTCCTGTGTCTGCTTCTTTGTAGTTTTGCTCTGCTCCGCTTTAGGCATTTTTTGGATAATGTCTGTAACCTGCTTAGGTGCGCCAGTTAAAGCATTAGTATTAAAGAGTGAGTCGGGGTTCTTGCTGAAAGTGTCTGCGCTAGGCTTTACTTTTTTGGCTCTCTCGAATAAAGTCTGATGGTCTAACGCTTCAATACCTGCTTTTTGCAATGCTGATTCTATCAAAGGATATGCGACTTCGAAGTGTTGGTCGGTCACTTGCACAAGCGTTGCTTCATCATTCTGTTGCTTGTGTACTTCTTTTGTACGTTCGTTGGGAGATTCTTCAATCTTTGTACGTTCGTTGGGAGATTCTTCAATCCAATTTTCAAGGCCTTCTCTGATTTTAGCTTTCAGCAGTTTACTGATGCCAGCAAGCCTATTGCCGTTTTGTGCAGCTCGCTGATATTCTTCAACACTAAGGCTAAAATTATATTGGTTGTCTTGAGGATTGATTTTCCTAGCGTCTTTCACTCGAATAATGCCGTCAAGAATGTTTACGCTGAAGAATTTATTTCTAACAGTGTATCTTTTCCCCGGTACAGACTCGTCTTTGTTTTGAGCAATAAGAGATTGCGTTGCCCTCTCGTTGCTTTCCTGCAAGCGTTGCTGTCTTGCATCACGTTCAAGCTCATAATCACGCTCTTGCGGTTTTGCTTCCTCGGTATAGCCTAACTGCTCTGCAACATCCATTGCTTTTTCAGTCTTGCGTGCCTGCCATACTTGCTTATCGTTTTTCCACTTATAGCCTGCTCTACCCATAATGCCGCCAGTGCCTTTGCCTTGTTCGCCATTAAACTTAACTTGAATGATGTTAGAGTTATCGCCTACGATTGATACATCAACGGTAGTACCTTTTGGTAAGTTTAGTTTTTTGACATTCTCCGCCGGTTGTGCTACACTTTGAGTAGATAAACCAGAAGCGGGGGTTGTCTGCTGATTATTCGGTGGCTGCTCTAACATACCTTCTGGTTTTTCTATTTCCATAAGTTCGATAGAATACAGTTTTTTGCCGTGTTGCACAGTTTCTTTAACAGTGATTTTGCCACTAAACGGTTTACCATTTACGGCATAATCTACTTGATAAATTCTAATATCTTTAATATTAGAGTGCTCCCCATTTTTCACCTTATAATCATCGTGTGTTTCTTTAAGAACGCTGTCCTTAAACAATTTTACTATATTGGCAGCAGCGGTATTGTGTTCCTCTAAAGTGTAACCATTGCCAATAGATTTTCTTGTTGCAGCATTAGATACTAATTTATTGATTCCAGTAGAACCAATGGTAACAATATCGCCATTATTTTCATTTTTAAATTCTTGACCAACTAAAGGTTTAAGAATAGAAATGACATCGTCCTTAGTATTTGCAATATAATAACCTTCCTTAGATTTCTCTAATTTCGGCTTGCCCTCTGCTAATGCAGGGGCTTTTTTATTTACTTCATCTTGATTAGATCCGGCAGGCTGTTTCGCTTCAGTCTGGATACTTTCGGCACTTGCAGTTTCCCCAGCGTTGCGTTTTTCTGCTCTACGTGCTTCCTCAGCTTTGTTAATGCGTTCTGCTTGCTCTTTGCCATAGTTAGGATTCTCCTTCAGTCTAAGCTCTAAACTTTCGTAGGTTTGGATATAATCGTTAATCGGGTCAAGCTGTGCGTGGTTTTCTGCGACGATTGCTTCAAGCTCTTTGCCCTGTACTCCGGCATAATACCCTACATCAGCGTTTTCACCAAAAGCAACTTCCTCTGCAATGTCATACATAGCCTTCTGTGTAGGCTTTTTCTTATGCTCTTTGAAATACTTAGCATACCACGGGGAGTTGTTGCTCTGACGATAAAATCTGCCACGATGCTGATTGTCAAACTCGATAATAGGAATACGTGAAACGCCGTTGCCTGCGCCCTCTGCCATAACATCGTATATAGGCTGCAAATACTCCTTGCGCATATCACGGAACATATTAAGCTGTCTTCTGCAAGCTTTTAATGGATGCTTCGGGTCATCTTTCCATACAAAAGCAATAGCATCCTGCATCCGTTCACGTGCGCTTTTTTTCTCTGCCCTGTCATTGATAAAGCTTCTTGCTTCAATACCAGGCTTAGGCATATTGCGGCGTGCGGCTTTATCAGTGCTTAAAAGTTGGGTTTGCGGCAAAGCAGATTCGCCGTAGCGTTCAGCATGATACTCTTTATGCTCTTTATCCCATTTATGCTGTTCCCTAACCTTCGGCAAGGTAATATCAAGCATATTTCGCTTGTCTAACGCTGCACCATTTCTCTCGGTAGGTTCTACGCTCGGCTGTTCTTCCAGTTTGACTTTATCCTGTGCGGCAAGGTTGCGGCGCATAGCTCCGTCATACATACTCTGACGTTGCGGAACAAATTTAAACTTATCGGCAGTTTCGGCTTCATCAAACTTCTGAGCGGCTCTAGCGTTGATGATGTTTGCAATAGCCTGCTGCTGTCTTTGCTTTTCTGCCTGTTCTTTTGCTCTGTCGGCATAAACCTGCTGTGTTGCGTCATACAGTCCTGCGGCTTTAGCATTCAGTAAATTTGCTAAAGCCTGCGCACGTGCTTTGCGCTCTGCTTGCTCTTTTGCTCTATTAGCGTAAACCTGCTGTGCTATATCATATTGCCCTGCGGCTTTTGCGTTCAATAAGTTAGCTAAAGCCTGTGCTTGATTTTGTTTTAAATTAGCATCACGCTCTGCACTGTCCCACTGTTGAGCTGCTCTAGCATCAAGAAGTCTAGCTATGTTTTGCAGTTGAGCTTGCTTCTCTTGCTCTACTCTTGCTTTTTGAGCGTTATCTGCTTCTTTAGCGTCCCACTTCTGTATAGCGCGTGCGTTAATGACATTTGCAAGAGATTGAAGTTTATCCTGCTTTCTGTCCCTATACTCCTGCTCTGCATTATCCCATTGCTGTGCAGCACGATTTCTAAGCACATTCAAGAAAGACTGCTGCTGTGCGTTAGCAATATTTACGATAGCCTGCGCACGTGCTTTGCGCTCTGCCTGCTCTTTTGCTCTTGCTTTATAAATGCGTTCCGCTGCATCCCAACTACGCGGAGAGTTTACAAATAAACTGTTGGGAGCTTTCTCTGCATTGCTGTTATCTAAACTTTGATTGAAAGAAGCGACTTCTTCGCCAGCCGGTGCCGGTTTTGCTTTCTTAACTCTTTCACCATAAAGCAGACTGTTTCTGTCCTGCGCAGTTCCTTTATCTAAATGGCTCACGTCAAAGCCGCGAACGGGGTTTAGAGAGTCCGGAATAGTATCATCGGTATAATTACTCTCGTCAAAGTAATTCTCCTCTGTATCGTCAATTCTCGCGCTGTCAGCCACATTCCCCATTCTCGCAAGCACGCTATCTGCGTATTCGTTAATAGAAGGTTCGTCGCCCTTGCCTTGCTTTCGGTTAAGCGCTTCTTCGCTATAATCTAAAGCGCCTTCGCCTGCGTACCAAGCAATAGCTGCACCTCTTGCGCCGTACTTATCGTAATACTCGCCAAGCTTATAGCGTGCAACGATTTCTTGATTCTCCGGAGTCATTTCTGCATCTGCACCGATGCCAGCTTCCTCTGCCCACGCAGGCCAGTTTTCCGGCATAATCTGATATTTTCCGCTCGCACCGGTACGGCCGTTTACCGCACCATAGTCGCCGCCGCTTTCCTGTCCGCCAATCGCGTTAATGAAAGCTTCTTTGCCGCTCTCACGATTATTCGCATAGTTATCCAATTCGTCGTTATAGCCTTGAATACGTCTGCTTTCAATCGCCGCAGCTACTTGCTTCTCGCGTGCTTTCAAACGCTTCTTGTCGGCTTCTCCAAGTTCTTCGCCGTTGAGCTGCATAAGCATAACTCTAGCATCGTCTTTAGAGATTAATCCGTCAGCATAAGCCTGCTGAATAGAATGTTTTGCTGCCTCTTTGTTTTCCCAGAAGTTTTCTTCGGTCGGAGCTTCTTCAATAGTGCCGCCGTCTTCACTTGCAATTTCTTCGGATACGTCGCTATTCTTTTTAGAGAATTTAGCAGATAAGCCAGAACCTAAGCCACCAAGAACGCCGCCACCAATAGCGCCCATCTTTGCGGCTTCCATTGCTTCATCGTAGTTAAAATCAGCCGTGCTACCACGTTTAGAATAGTCGCCGATAAGGTTCTGTCCGTATTCTTCTGCACCTTCACCAATACCGCTAGCAGTACCGCCCATGAGCGCGCGTCCTGCAATTCCTTTGTAGGTATCTTTAGCCATCTTGCCGCCAAGCGCACCTGTGATTTTACCCAAAGTGCCCGCTTCAAGCATATTCATACCTGTCAGCCAAGCAAGGTTCAGTGCTCCGCTGCGCAGCGCTGCATCCCTTATTTCATCGTCAGTATAGTTTGCCGTACCTTGCTGATTCTCCCTGCGCATATCAGAAATAAGATTACCCGCTTCAGAACCTGCTTCAAAAGGCGAACCGGCAACATTGGCTACTAAATATTTGCCAACCGGGCTGCCCCATAAAGTTTTGCCGGCCTGTACTGCCTTGCCTACTCCCGGAATAACTTTAGCTGCTCCGCCAAGCACCGTACCTGCTACACCGCCTGCACCTAAAAGGCTACCTATTCCAGCGACTACGCCAGCTTCTAATGCGCTTGCGCCGCCAGAACCAAGTGCGTTGCCTACTGCGCTAGCAACATAGTCTATACCTTCTAAGTTTTGTCCAGGTTGCGGGCTGTTACGTCTGGCAACATCATCAAAATAATCTGCCCAGCTATTCAGCGTGTCATTGCCGAACGGCATAAATTCGCCAGCTAATCTAGCAGTACCGCCAAGTGTATTAAAGAAACCTGCGTCTGCGCTATCTTTTAACCAGCCAAGTGCGCCATTGCCGGCGGTTTCCCCCTGCTGCATTGCGCCTCCAGACATATTGCTCAGTTCTGCTGCTCTTGCTTCCCAGCTATCGGCTGCTGGTTGATATTGATTTTGATTTCTTTTCACATAAAGGTCTTTTAATTTTCCAGCCATGATATGCTCCTTTTAAATAAAATATGCTATAATATACCCAACGATAAGGAGTGGTAATTATGAAGCAGTTCGCCAAATATATTTTCAACGTAATAAGATTGCTGGTGACTATAATTTTCTTGTATATCTTCGTTGGAATAGCTTTCCCCGCTATCGTCTACTACGTTGCACGGTTCATATATGGGTAAACTTTATTAAAAGAGGACAGTATAAACGCTGTCCTCTTTTTTTTACTTGTGTGCAATATTCCAGATTGGTCTACCATTAGCAATGTCAGAACCAACTCCGGCTATTGACGCTATTGTCTGGTCAACTGTATTAACATCATTCGTTCCCGGGTGAAGTATTTTATTAATTCTTTTTTGCTTTTCTGCCGCTTCTTCCTCTTTTTTGCGTTTAGCCGCTTCATGGTCAAAGCTGGAAGCAATCATCTTATACCACGGATGGTCAGTGCCAAGGTGTTCAGCCGCCAGCTCCAAAACATCTTTAGCGGTGTGTCCGTCTTTAAGCACCTGGTTAATACCTGCATTAATAGAGTTCCAATCATTCCAATCAACGCCTTGTTTATCGCTATCAGAAACATCGGAATGATTATTAGTGTCCTGCCCATTGCCAGCTTTACCCATGCGTTCACGCCGGTATTGCTTTATCATGGCTCGTGATTCTTCCCATTCTTCTTGCATAGAAGGAGGAAGTTTGAAATTCGGATTTGCATCCTTGTGCTCTTGATAATATGCTTCTATTTCGCCAGCACGTTTCTGTGCTTCCTTGTAATCAGCAGTGCTAATGCTATATTTGCCATTTTTAGACTTCAAGCCAGCGAAATATACTCGCTCTTGAAAATTCTGCGCCTTATCCTCTAAGTTCCATGCACGATTCTGTACAGCATTTTCACGCGCAACCTTAACTTGCTTGTCATACCTCTTATCAGCAACTTTCTCGTTATACAATGCCAGAGGGCCTACAATCTGGCTTGCATAAGTCTTATAAGTATCGGGAGAATACTGCTTAAGAGTTTCAAGTTCTGCCATAGCCTGCATAAAAGAAACTGCGTCCGGATCATGGTGAACGGAATATAAATTACCGTCCTCGCCTTTCTCTACAGTGTCATAGCCATAGAACATCTTCTTTTGAATAGAGGGGAGAAGAACCGCTTCTGCTCTCTTTGCAATGTCGCTTTTGACTTCTCCGACTTTTTCGTCGATAACATCTTTAGCAAGTCCTGCTTTTCTCAACGCCTTGCGCACGTTATCTTCGGTATAATCGGGATTCCAATTATACGCCGCCTGCGCTGTCGGGTTGCTAGCAAGTACAGCTTGAGCTTCTTTTTCTTTATTTAATGCGTTCTGATTTGCCTGCAAGGCCTTGTTAATTGAATATTCCTTGCCACCTGCGCCCTTTAATTGGTCGAGCGGAGAGGGAAGATTGAGTTTATACGGGTCTTGCGGCTCTGCCATTTGTGCGCCCATTCCCATAAAGTCAATGCCTGGCTGATTGAATTGTCCCATACCTGTTGCCTGCGTTGCTCCCTGTGCGCCTGCCTGCCGTGCTATTTTATCTGTTACAACTTGCACTGCATCATCATCGCTTATGCCTGCTCTACGAGCGTCAGCGATACGCTGAATTGCACGTTGGTTCTGCATCTGCTCAATAATATCATCAGCTTTTGCGCCTTGCCGCTTTTTGGCATTTGCCGCCCACATATTGCCGTATGCGTCGCCTAGCATCATGCCAATTTGAAAAGCGGGGTCTATATAATTACTTGCCATATATATTCACCGCCTTATTTTTTACCGCCGCCAAGATAATTCCAGAAACCAGAATTGCCAGCTAAGCCAGTAGCTGCACCGCCAAGGAATGAGCCTAAACCGCCGCCGCTAGTTTTCTGTGTCTGTGTTGTTGTGCCGTATTTTCCTGCGATTTGTCCAAGAGTGCCTGTGTTAGCACTGTCCAATCCAAGGGATAACTGCCACATCTGTTTAGGAATGTTGATAGCTGCATCCTGTGCGCCTGCCGCTGTTGTAATGCCCTGTCCTGCGTTTGCGATTTGGTCATTCGCAAGTCCGCCGACTGTCTGAATGTTATTAGTAAAGTTCTGCGCCATAGTGTTTGCTACATTCTTGCTAATATCATTCATGCCCTGATTCATCACACTGCTGTTGATAACGCCGTTGTTGCCCATAGTGTTAAGCAAGTTGCCTACACTGTTCTGAACGCCGCTCTGAATAGCCTGTGTCATATTGTCTGTGTATGCCTGCGGTAATTGTCCATTGGCAAGCTGTCCTAAAGTGTTCTGTGCATTGCTGATTTGCTCTTGTGCTTTTTGGTTCATGCCGTTGAAATCAGCCTGCGTATCTGCCCAACTGTTCCATAATAAATCGCCTGCACGCTGATTAAGCTTGCTCATGTTAGGCTGAATTTCTTTCAGATATTCCAACTGCTGATTAAGCAAAGCACGTTCTTCATCAGACATTTTATAAGTAGTAGTGCTGCTTACGTTGCCTTTAAACATTTGCAGGTCAAAGTAAAATTTGTTCATTTCAGTACCTCTATAACAACGTAATAAGCGTTACGCTGTTTTTCTTCGTCCCACCAGCGCGGCCAACATAAAAAGCGTAATCCCTCATGGGTTACGCCTTCAATCTTATAGCCGTTGTGCCGCTCCGGCTGTATTTCTTTTTTCGTAATCTTACCGCCCATACCCCGCAAATAAGGCAGTATATTCCTTGTACAAGTAGTACAGAATTTAGGAATATTATGTTCCCTGCAAAATTTTATTGCCCAATCGTACCAGAATTTGCCGTCACCGCACGTTTCTTCAATAGCAAGTACAGTTTTATCTGCACTCAATAGGAATTGAGCATATCCCCTGCGCTCATCCCATAACGTCTGTGCTCCGCCTGGTACTTTGTGCTTGTCCCCTGTCTTTTCTTCGTATAGTTTTACCCATTCTTCAAACGTCATATCACTTCACCACGCTATACAAGATAATTGTAGTGATAGTGTGCTGACTGTTAGAAGTCAGTGTAAGCTGTAATTCGCTGAGAGTATCATACAAGTATTTTATTCTGTGCGACTTCTTCAGCAGATACTTCCAACTTTGTTTTCCTGCCGTCAAATTGACTACGCCGCCTGCATCGCCCTCAATAGTAATGTTGTATTTTCGTGTGTAAAATGCAACTTCCGTTGTGACTTTGCGCGTGATCAGTTTTGTTTCAATCGGTTTCCCGTTGTCTGTTTTCAAATCAAAGCTCCAACGATATAAGGAATTGCCGCTCAGCAGGATAACTCCGTTAGAAGTTTCCGCAACATCATCAACAGCAAAAGGAAATTCAAGCTCAAAGCCTGCGTCCATGTTGTATTGGTAGATAAACACCTTCTGCCTGTTTCTTGCGTCTGGAATAATCACCAGCTGTCTTTTGCTGACGATGTTCCAACACATAGGCTTGTATACTACTTCTGTCAGCAGTTTGTTAAATTTATAGCCTATTTCGTTCATCGTGAAGTTGCCGTATGTCTGCACTGTGTCAACGCTTCGTATGCCGTTGGCTGTGATAAACGCTACACTGTTGCCGACAATCTCAATAGAACGCTGCATATCCTGCGCATGGCTCTTTTCGCCTACTTGTGATACTGTCCAGCTAGGATATTCATTCGATACACTGTAAATTCTGCCGTTGGTCTTGAAAACTAACAAGTCATTAGCCATTGGCTTACACGTGATAATATCGCCGTCGTCCTTATAGCCGACTTCTAACCATTTACTTGATGAGTCTACGTTGCTGTCCTCTGTCCATGCGTTCTCACTTTTTGCATCGCCTGTCGCTGAGTAGTATAAATTATCATCGCCCCTGTGCGTCACTACAAGCCTGCCAAAGCGTTCAAATACGTTGTCGCATAGTTTACTACTCTCGATTGTTTTAAGCGTCTCATAATCGTAATATTGGAGCTTATCGCCGCTTGCGATATATACGCAGTTATCGTACTTGCAACATATTGGCCTGTCTGCACCTGTCAGCACTCCTAAGAGTTTCGGAGTATCATTCAAGTATGTTATGTAGACGTTGCCTTTCTTCTTCTCTGTTCCCTCGCAGAAAAGGATATACGCTTCTGTTGCCGCGTCATAGAAGAAACTTTCGATAACGTCCTCGCCTTCCAACGTGACTAGCGGAGCAGACGTGCCGCCCCTAGTCCTCAGCCTGTTGTAATCGTACTCATAGTTAAGTATCAGTTCTGCTTCATTCTCTGCGATTTGTTCCGGCGGCTGTGCTACATTAACACCGCCCGAATAGTCGCTGAAACTGAAAGCAGTCAACTGTTCCTGTCTTTCTATCGGCATAATCTCACCTACATTGTAATCTTCTCAATATCAGCCTTGTTCTGCGCCGCTTCAACCTGCTCTTTTGCCTTGCGATACGCAGTATGCAAAGCGTTACTACGCACCGCAACAGCAGCGACTACCATACGCAAGTCATTAGCTGTCACTTTAACATCTTGATTATCCGCCGTAGTCCAGTCAATGGACGCATCCTCGCCTTGTAACGATAAGGCAATGATAGCTGCATTTATTCTATCACGGGCCTTATCGTCATAGTCAAAGCTATGCCCATTGTAGGCAATGGGTTCTACTTCTGCCGTGTCGCGCTGATATTTAAGCTCAATGATTTTACGTTCACGGAGCGTTTCAATCGGTTCTTCGACGTGGATAACCTCTACGCCTAATTCCTGCAAGTTATCGTCACTGATAGAGAGTGGGATAAAAATACAGTTTTTGGCTAAGGCTTTAGATACATCGTGTAATGTATCGTAGGTTTGATTGTTGTATGTGTATGTTGTTATCATGATTTTACCTCCGTTAATTTTGCTGCAGATAAAAGCACCATCGGGTCGCTACTTCCAATTGACTTGAAAATGTATGCTGTTAATATAATGCCCCATTTACTAATTGCATAATCAGTATTAGCACCTGTTATGAGAACAGAACTGTCTAAGCCTCTAATGGTAAGCGTATATTGACTACTATCACTACCACAAAGAATATAAGCTCTGAAAATCGTTGATTCGCCCTCTGCAACCTGTGAGCACAGTTTAGCTAAATCAAGAGTAATATCTCTATCAGCAAAGCCATAAATAATAGGGGTAGACGGAACAAAAGTCCCGTCTAAAAAAGTAGCATAGTCTATTTTATGCTTACTGATGTTGTTAAATGTCTGTGCCGCTGTCCATGTGTTAGCCGTATCAGTGCTTACACCACCGCCACTACCGCCACCAACAGCAACGCTTACATTACCGCTAGAATCAGGAGTAGTGCCGTTTACAGACTTAACCACCGCACTATCATCAGCCTTCAATGCAAGCATAGCCTTAATCTTACTATAAAAATATTTGAGTCCGTCAAGGTCTACCAATTTAGCCATTTTGTACATCACCTCCGTAGCCTAACAATATAAATCCGTTAACGCCATTTGTGCCGCCAGCCTTGCCGACAGTCAGCGTGTATGTATGCCCTGTTGTGACTGTGACGTATTGGCTATCGTAGCCACCACTACCGCCATATTGACCGCCGCCACCATAACTGCCAGATGACTTTGTAAACGATACCGCAAAGCCGTTTGTCAAGCTGTTGCCACTTGACGCATAGCCGTTAGGCTCACCGCCAGCGCCTTTACTCCATGCAATGCCACCGCCCTTGCCGCCTGTTGCCGTAACGCCAAATGCCATAGTATCACCGCCATTGCCACCGTTAGCTCTTGTCGAGCCTTTGCCAGCTCCGCCGCCGCATACTGCTACTCTTACACGAGTAACGCCGTCAGGGACAGTAAATGTGTAGCTCCCCGCCTTTGTCCATTGTTGCTCTGTGTAGGGCACTGTAACAGTCGCTTTGTGCTGTGTAGCGATTGCATAGGTCATTGTCCCTGTGCGGACACGTCCTGCCGTAGCGTTGCTGTCTGTAATAGGCTTTAATGCAACATATCCTGCCGCGCCACCAACTCTGACTGACAGTGCATTGTCACCTGCCTCTGCTGATGTTGTGTAGATGTTACAGCCTACCGCTGTGCCGTTGGTCTGCTTAACATACAGTTTTTTACTCATCGTACCCATATCATCACCCTATCCATATCTGACCGCCGGGGATGTTGAGTGTTTTGCTGACTGTAAGCGTTTCAGCGGATGTGTTACCCGTCAGCGTGGTGTTTGCCGTTGACGGTATTGTAGGCTTGTTTTGCAAATCATTATAGCTACCGCTTGTAGCAACGCTTGCTAAATCACTTGCCGCAACAGCTCCTAAATTAGCTCTTGCCTGTGCTGCTGTTGTTGCTCCTGTACCGCCCTGCGCTATGGTTACAACGCCGTCGCTAGGGACTGTGCCTGTTCCTGCAAGATTCAGCGCATTGTCAATCTCGCTGTTTGTCGCAACTTCTACATCAACAGTGCTTCCTGTGCCTTGTTCGCCTTTATCACCTTTCGCGCCTTGCGGAATTGTAAAGTCAAGCACCGCCGCTGATGTAGTACCACTATTAACTACCTTGGCTGCTGTTCCTGCTGCGCCTGTGGTAACAGTGCCTACTTTGATTGTAGCTGCCATACCTGTCGCCCCTTGGATACCTTGCTTTCCTTGTGGGCCTTGAATACCTTGGATGCCTTGCAGACCTTGCTCACCCTGTAAACCTCTCTCGCCCGTATCGCCTTTCGGGCCTGTATCGCCTTTTTCGCCGGGCAAGCCTTGTAGACCTTGCGGCCCTCTCTCGCCTGTATCACCCTTATCACCTTTAGGGCCTTGGATGTTACCGCAGTCAATCCATTCTGTGCCACTCCACGCATAGAGGTTAACGCCAACCATGTAAGCATCGCCTTCGTTACCTTTCGGGTGTGCGGCAATTAAAGCAGATAACGAATCATATCTGCCTTTAATGGTAACGCCTGTACCTTGTTCACCTTTGTCACCCTTCGGGCCTTGCGGGCCTGTTGCTCCTTGCGGCCCTCTCTCGCCTTGCGGGCCTGTTGCTCCCTGTGGGCCTCTCTCGCCTTGCGGGC
>ERZ1026882.152-NODE-152-length-52274-cov-20.208698_pt1 | contig 52274 bp, 43 predicted proteins | sample MGYA00380171_ERZ1026882 | MGnify/ENA primary metagenome ERZ1026882 (study PRJEB33269, sample SAMEA4719807) | human gut metagenome | biome: human-associated habitat; feature: organic feature; material: feces | place: Cameroon | collected 2013-10 ...
CAGCGAATGTATAGGTTGTATTCGGTGTAAGGTTATCTATTTGATAAGGTAAAGTTGCATCATGAGGCACACTTACGGTTTCTAAGCCTTCTGCTCCCGGTGTTATGGTTGTTCCCTCGGTATATGCCACTGTCCAAGCACTTTCTACATCGGGATCAACTGCCCAATTAAGCATAATAGTTGTAGGACTGTTTGCCTCAGCTGTTACTGACAACATATCGGCACAGTCTGTGTGTTCCTCGATTTTTATATTGTCTATATGCAGGTCATTGTCTTGATTTGCCATCATTTCTCTTTGTTCTCCATAGAAGCCTATCATCACATTGCCCGTATAGCCGAGTTCTGTAAGATTTACTTTTACTATCTGACCGCTTGGAGATACTTGTGAAAGGTCTTGGGTTGTCTGTCCTTCATAAGGAGCTTCCCATGTCAAAGCATCAATACTGTCCCAAGTCGAACCTCCGTTTTGGGATATCAAAACCATGAACTTTTGCTTCGCACAAGTTTCTGGCGCTACGGTGCTATTCCATTTCGTGAAGGCAAGAGAAAATTTCAAATCGTATTGAGTGCTTCCATCGCCTAAGTCTATTACCGGACTTATCATCCAATCATATTTATCAGGAGTGGTAGTTGAGCTTTTTTCTATATTGAGTTTTGCATGCTCCGAGCCTGATAGGATACCCTCTTTTGTCTGACTGCTCCAAGATGTGCTTCCATAAGTCAAAGGTGTGGTTGCGATATCCGAAAGAAATCCCTTGGCTCCTTTCCAACAAGAGGTCATCGACGTAAGAGATGGGAAGGTTGTGAAATCCTCTACAAACGGAACAGGGTAGGCAGAGCAAAGAGTTGCTACGCTTAAAGATGGAGCCAAGGTGAAGCCTGTTTCTGTTCCATCTCCACAAACAGAGGTTACGTCTATTGTGTATGCTGTCGCTGACGGAAGTCCTGATAATATATAGCTGTTTTCTGTTACAGGAACTACGATCCAATCTGCTGCTCCGCTTGTCTTATAATACAAATTATAAGAGGAAACTCCTTCAACTTCATTCCATGTAACACTGATTTCATTATCTGTTACATTCGTTACTGCCAAACCTTCCGGACGGCCACAAGCAGAGGCTGCTTTTACCGTTACATTATCCAAATACACAGAACCATGTCCGATTGTTTTATTCCTTACGAATGCCAATCTGTATTGACCGGACAAGGAACCAAGGTCTATTTCGTACTCAAGATAAGATGTCGTAAGGTTTGCCAAAGAGTCTATTGCCACAAAGTTCGCCGTATCTGCACCGGTGGTCATATCTCCATCCGTTAAAGCGTATGCGTAAATTCTTAATTCCGGAGTATCTGAGATGTTAGATTTCTTCGCATAGAAAGTCAATACCTCTCCTCCTGTCAATTCAAGTACGGGAGTTATCAACCAATCATCATTCTTGTATGAAAAACTTGTCGATGTTGTAGAATAATGACCTTCCATCTGAGCAGCAGAGTTTCCTTCATAAACAGAAGTACTACCTGTTACAGTCTTCCAAATGTATGAAGAGCTGCTTGGTTTACTTGTTACATTATACCAACAATATGGAGAGGCAATAGTTCCTGTCATCAAGTTCTCTGAGTTCCAAATATTTTCAAATCCTTCAAACCAAGGAAAAACTATAATGGGTTCACATGCAGTACTAAACGAACACATCATCCAGCTACTTTCACCTATTACCGGGCAAATGGTTTTTACTCTGAAATCATATCTCGTCGAACTGTTAAGTCCATTCAATAAAACAGAAGTTGAAGTTGTTGTTCCGCTGACAACATTCTCCGATTCCCAATCCTCTGAGAAGAGTTTATACTGATACTCGAAATTACTCTCTTCACTTGTCCATGTAATATTCGCTCCGGTTGTTGTAATGTTTGATGTAGCAAGAGCTGAAACAGGATAGCAAAAGCCTCCGTCAGGAGCAATATGGAAAATCACATTGGGTCTATAATTAAACGCAGAATTTGTAATCGTACCTGCGTTATTTACTGTAACAGGAGTGCCATCATTATAACTCACTACCGACATAGTATCAGTCGTTGAAGTTTGCCTGAATTTAACTCCACTTGTAGCATACCAAGAGCCGTGTCCATTTGTAAAAGCAAGTACAAGATTGGTGCCATTATACGAAAAAGACGTTGTAAAATGGATTGTTACCCAACCTTGCGAAAGTGTAATAGAACCATCATAAACAAGTGTCAAAGAATCGGCAGGAACAAAACTTCCTTCTGACATTCGGTTACGGTTCGTATTTCCAAGGTAAATCTTGGCATCGTTGATTGTTTTACTTACAGAGTAATCGTAATAGAAACTTATTGACTCTATTTGACCCGGTATGATTTCCTCCGCTAAAAACAACATCTGCGAATGCGAATAATCATAGTTGTTGTAAAGCGGAAGCATTTGTGTGGTAATAGTTCCGTTTCCCACTGTGATTGGCACAGTTTGTGCCTCCATCTGCGTCAGCGATAACGCCATCGCCAACAGCATGAATAATAATTTCTTCATCTCTTTGAATTTTAATTAGTAGTCATTTAATTGTACTTCCAATTTGAATTTACGCAGAAAACCGGAAATTATTGTATCTCCTACAAATTTCGGACGAAAAACCATATTGTCTCTCCATTTTTCTTTATCCAAGAGTTTTTATTTGGTCAGAGCATAAAGCCTTATTGTTTTTCCGAATTTGCAAGTGCTAAAAGCAGCATTTCGACTCTTATCATTGGATTAACTAAATTCAGTAATACATTCTCCTGTTTTATTGGCAAAGCAATAAGAGTGTGAAAGAAATCGGACAGTTGGATTTTCTCTGTGTTTTGAGCTGTTTTTTGAGAAAAATGGCTGTTTTTCGGAGTGAGAAAGAAGATTGCCGATGAAAAACAGTCGTTTTTTCGGGAAAAACAAAGTCTTTTTACCATAAAGACTTTGTTTTAGTACTACTAAAACTTCGTTCTGATTTTCAGGAACGGCGTTTTAATTTTGTGAAAGGGCGTTTCATTATTGGAAAAATCCTGTTTTTGAGTTCTCAAAGACAGAAAACTTTGATTGACAATACTTTGCCAAGTCTCCAAATACTGCCGATTCTCACGCCATTGTGTGCTTACTCGATTCTTTCGCAAAGCATGAAGTTAACGAAATTGAAAACCCTTAATTTAGAGTTGCTTTTGAGAAAATCGAAATGCTAAGAAATGTAAAGAAAAGAAAGTGGGTATAGAGGACAAATAGGGAGAGAGATTGTAAAAGAGAGGGAGAAGATATACCGATGAAAAAAAGAGATTAAAAAAGTGAGATAAGGTGAATTGAAGGGAAAGTCTTTGTTTATTCTCCGCTGTGCTTTTGATGGGTTCAGATGTTTTCTCTAAAAAAAGAAAGCGTCCCAAATGTTTGGAACGCTTTTGCTATTATCAATAGCTGTTTTAGCTGCCGAAGTTATCGTACATGATGTTTTCGGGCGGTACTCCCAAAGAGTCCAACATCTTTAATACGGCTGCTATCATTGGTGGCGGACCGCATAGGTAGTATTCTATTTCTTCGGGTTCTTTGTGGTCTTTGAGATAGTTGTTGTAGATTACATCGTGTATAAATCCGGTGTAACCTGTCCAGTTGTCCGTAGGATCCGGTGCGGATAGGGCGATGTGGTATGAGAAGTTTGGATTTTCTTTTGCGATTTCTTCAAATTCATCTACATAGAACAGGTCTTTTATGGCTCTTGCTCCATACCAGAAAGAGGCTTTCCTTTTGGTGTGATGTGTTTTGAAGAGGTCGAAAATATGCGAACGCATAGGTGCCATTCCTACTCCTCCTCCGATAAACATCATTTCTTTGTCTGTATCTTTTATGAAGAACTCTCCGTAAGGTCCGGAGATAGTTACCTTGTCGCCGGGTTTCAATGACCAGATATATGAGGAGCATATTCCCGGATTGACTTTTGCCCAACCTCCGTGTTCTCTATCCAATGGAGGGGTGGCAATACGGATATTCAACATTATGATGTTATTCTCTGCTGGGTGATTTGCCATGGAGTAGGCTCTGAAACATGGTTCAGGGTTTTTCATGACCAAATCCCATACTTTGAACTTATCCCAATCGGCATGGTATTTAGGGTCGATGTCCATGTCCTTGTAGTTTATGGTACATGCAGGCACATCGATTTGTATGTAGCCGCCGCTTCGGAAATTAAGTGTTTCTCCTTCGGGCAATTTAACAACGAATTGTTTGATGAAAGTCGCAACATTATGGTTGCTTATTACTTCACACTCCCATTTCTTGATTCCGAAGATTTCGTCAGGTATTTCTATCTTCATATTTTCTTTTACCTTTACCTGACAGCCCAAACGGTAGTGTTCTTGTTGTTGCTTTCTTGAAAAGTGCGGTTTCTCGGTTGGAAGCATTTCTCCACCGCCTTCCAAAACTTTACATTTGCACATACCGCAGGTTCCTTGTCCTCCACATGCCGAAGGTAGGAATATCTTCTCGGCTGCAAGGGTTGCAAGTATGGAAGAGCCGCTTTCTACTTCGAGTTCTTTCTTATCGTTGATGTTTATTTTTACCTTGCCTTGCGGTACTAATTTCTTTCTGGCGTAAAGCAATATTGCTACCAAAAGCAAGACTATGATTAAGAAGACTGCTATGCTTATTATTACTATCTTTCCCATTGTCCTATTCTCCTTATAGTTTTATTCCCAAGAAGCTCATGAACGCCATTGCCATGAGGCCTGTTATTATAAATGTTATTCCAAGTCCTTTGAGCGGTGCAGGAACGTGGGAGTATCTCAGCTTCTCCCTTATGGCTGCAAGTGAAACTATTGCCAACAACCAACCGATTCCGCTGCCTGCTGCAAAAGAAACAACTTCTCCTACATTGGAATAGTCTCTTTCTTGCATGAACAGGGAGGCGCCGAGTATGGCACAGTTCACGGCTATCAAAGGAAGGAATATTCCCAACTGACTGTATAAAGATGGAGAAACTTTCTCTATGAACATTTCAACCAACTGAACTATCGCCGCAACGACTGCAATAAAGATTATGAAGCTCAAAAAGCTCAAGTCTATATCGGCAAAAGAAGGGCTTATCCATGTAAGTGCTCCTTCAACCAAGATGTATTTATTGATAAGGTAATTTATAGGTACGGTTACGACCAACACGAACAATACCGCCGTTCCTAATCCCATAGATGTTTTTACCGTTTTAGATACGGCAAGATACGAACACATTCCAAGAAAGAATGCGAAAATCATGTTATCTATGAAGATGGACTTGATAAAAATATTGATTATCTCTTGCATGTCTCTGATTTTTCTTTGTTTCTACTTTTCGCAAAGGTCTTTGTTTCGACTTCTGTGAATCCATATTATAACTCCTACTATTATCAATGCCATCGGTGGCATTATCATGAGACCGTTGTTTACGTATCCGGCATCATAGAAAGATTGTGGTATTACTTTGTATCCCCAAAGCGAACCTGAACCGAATAGTTCTCTGATAAAGCCCATGGTTCCGAGGATAAAGGCATAACCCAATCCGTTGCCAATGCCATCAAGGAACGAAACTCCGGGTTTATGGCTCATTGCAAAGGCTTCCAAACGTCCCATGACAATACAGTTTGTGATAATCAGCCCGACAAAGACTGACAGCTGTTTGCTGATTTCATAGACAAAGGCTTTCAGAACCTGATCGACAAGGATTACCATCATGGATACGATAACCAACTGTACAATAATTCTGATTCTTGGAGGTATCGTATTTCTTAGAAGAGAAACTACAACATTCGATAATGCAACGACTACCGTTACGGATAGTGCCATAACCACCGCAGGCTTTAATTGTGCCGTTACTGCCAAGGCTGAACAAATTCCCAAAACCTGAACGGTGATTGGATTTTCTTTGCTCAACGGATTTTTTATCAGTTTCAAATTATTCGCCATCTCTATTTGTTTTTGATTGTTTGAAAGTATTCGGTGTACATTCCCAAGCATTCTTGTATCATGTTGGAAACGCCGGTTGAAGTTATGGTTGCTCCGGAAATTGCATCAACTTGGTAAGGGTTTGCTGCGTCTGCTCTTTTCTTTACTTCAAACTTCAATACTCCGTTCTCGAAGATTTGTTTGCTTTTGAAACGAGTTTGAAAAGAAGGTGTCGTTATTTCAGCTCCCAAGCCGGGGGTTTCGCTTTTATGTCCGAAGTTCACTCCTACAACTGTTGACAAATCGTCGTCCAAAGCGATATTTCCCCAAATGCCGCCCCAAAGACCGGCTCCTGTAACGGGAACAACATAGTTTTTCCTACCATCTTTTTCGCAAATGAACACAGGCATGGAGGCTGTTGCATCTTTTATCTTTGCTTTTGCCAACTCTTTTTTCATATCTGCTTTGAAAGGTCTTACTTGTCCTTTCTCTTGCTTTCCGTTGACATAGCTGTTTACAACTTCGCCCTCTGCATTAACACCATACTCTGCTACAAAGTATTTACCGTATAATTCCTCTGCATTTTCAGGTGTTGCATTTATTCCTACGGAAGAAAGCAACTGTTGCATCTTTTCAATCTCTTCGTTTTTCTGTTGAAAGGGTTTCAACCCTACCGCAGCCACTGATAAAACTGCTGCCGCTACTACAACCAATATGGTCGAGTAAACGAATATATACTTATTACTAAACATCTTTCCTCCTCGATTTATTGATTATTCTTTGCCAAAAGTTTTGTTCTCTTTGCTCTGCGACGTATGTTCGCTTCAACAACATAGTAGTCTATCAAAGGAGCAAACACGTTCAAAAGCAATATTGAAAGCATCATTCCTTCCGGATATGCAGGGTTAAGTACCCTTATCAAAACTGCCATAATTCCTATCAACGCTCCATAAATGTATTTACCGATATTGGTTTGTGCCGCAGTAACAGGGTCTGTCGCCATAAATACAGCTCCAAACATAAAACCGCCTATCAGGAAGTGATAATAAAATGGCATTTCCATATATGGGTTCGCTCCTATCATGTTAAAGACTAATCCCATGGCAGCACCGCCTGCAAATATGGAAAGCATTATTCTCCACGAAGCTATTCCTGTTACGAGCAGTATTACTGCACCTATCAATATAGCGACAACGGAAGTTTCTCCAACGCTACCGGGAATAAAACCCAAAAACATTTCCAATGCCGACGCATGTGGAGTTATTCCTCCTGCCAACATTTCTCCAAGCGGAGTTGCTCCTGAAATGGCATCGCCTTGCTCGGCAATCCAAACATTATCTCCTGACATCTGCGAAGGATAAGAGAAGAACAAGAATGCTCTCGCAACCAAAGCGGGGTTCAAGAAATTATATCCTGTTCCTCCAAATACTTCTTTACCTATTATTACTGCAAAAGCAACTGCTATTGCCAACTGCCACAAAGGCACATCGGGAGGACAAATCAAAGGTATCAACATACCTGTTACGAAATAGCCTTCACTCACTTCGTGCTTACGGATTTGAGCAAAGATACATTCTATTCCCAATCCTACTATATAGCTGACAAGCAACATCGGCAGGATTTTCAAGAAACCATAACCAAGATTGCCCCAAAAGTTATCGCAATAGCAACTTACCTGACCAAGGGAAAGATAATGCTGATAACCTATATTGTACATACCGAACAATAAGGCTGGTATCAAAGCTATTACCACCGTAAACATAGTACGCTTGTTGTCAACAGCGTCTCTTATGTGGCAACCGCTGACCGTAGTTTGCTCCGGCGTGTAGAAAAAAGTATCCATTGCGTCAAACAAAGAATGAAAAGTATACAACTTTCCGCCCTCTTCAAACTTCGGACGCATATTGTCCAACATATTTTTTATGAATTTCATTCGCCCATCTCCTTTCTCATTAAATCAAGACCTTGTCTTATTATGGCTTGTATATCCGTTTTTGAAGAGTCAACCAATTCGCAAAGAGCAAAATCCTCAGGAGCCACTTCGTATATACCCAACTGTTCCATCAAATCTATATCTCCGATAACGCAAGCCTTTATAAGTTGCATAGGATAAATATCCATAGGAAATACTTTCTCAAACTCTCCCGTAACTATTAAAGGTCTGATACCTCCATTCAAGTTTGTATCGACTTTATACGCCTTATGATTAGGACAATTCTTCAAAAATCCGGACAAGAAAGTTCTCGAAACGCTGAATTTATCACAACCTGGTGCCAACCAACCGAACAAATGCCTTTCCTTTCCTTCCTTTATAACAGTTACCTGATTATCGTAATAGGAAATAAAGCCGTCTTTTTCAATTCTGGTTCCTGTCAAAACATTACCGCTTATGAAACGAAGAGGATTAGCCGTTGTATTGTTGTATATCAATGAAGCTATGCTTGCACCTCTCTTTACTTTATAATATTGAGGGTGAAAAACCTCTCCTCCTGTCAATGCCACAATTTTATCAGCCACATATCTTCCCTCCATAAACAACTTACCAATGACCGCCAAGTCCTGAGCGTCCAAATACCAAATCCTTTCGCCCTTGTTAATCGGGTCTAATTTTTCAATCTGAACCGACACATTGCCACAAGGGTGCTTTCCCTCAAAGGTATTTATTTGAACGTTCTCCAATTTCAATAATTCATCGGTACGACTTATTGACGAATGCACGTTCAAATGAACTATTCCGTCTGTAAGTTTCCTCAAAACATCTACACCGACCTGCATTGCTGCCCTTTCTCCTTTCAAGAGAACAGCATAATCAGGAGCAAGCGGAGCAGAACTGAATCCACTTATAACAATACATTTAGGCTTTGTGTCAGGATTTGGAATCGTTGAATACGGTCTTTGTCTCAGCAGAGTCCAAACTCCGGAAGCAAGCATTTTATCTTTTACTTGCTCGGCACTCATGGCACTCAAACTTTCCTTTGAAAAGTCTTCATACTCCTCTTTGCCGTCCGGAACAATCCTGATAGACTTAATTACTCTTTTTTCTCCCCTTATGACAGCCGCTATGGTGCCACTCACAGGAGAAACAAATTTAAGGCGTTCCTCGCCTTTTGCATAGAAAATCGGCGTACCGGCTTTGACTTTGTCTCCTTCTTCAACGAGTAATTTCGGAGTCAGAGCGACAAAATCCTCCGGCTTAATGGCATATTCACCAACCGTCGTTTCCACAACCTCCGGCTTGGCTTCACCAAACAGACGAACGTCCAAACCCTTGGTAATCTTTATTGTTCTCGACATAGTCCTTGTCTTAATTACTAATTAGTTCTATTTTGCCAAAAAATAATTCGCAAAGGTACAACTATTTGCCCGATAATCGGCAGGCTTTCGCCGAAAATAATCAGCAATTTCAAATAAAAAACCGTCTGATTTGCTTCAATGAATGAGAATATACTCCGTCCTCTACGCGAAAGATACCTTTGGCGTCTATTTTATCAAGTCTGACATAAGCACTTGCATGAACGATGCTGTCTTTCGACAATAAAATTCCGACATGTACTATTTTGCCTGCATTATTTGAGAAAAAAGCCAGGTCTCCCGCTTTTGCCTCATTCAAAGAAGCCACAGTATTGCCTTGCATGAACTGTTGCGAAGCATCTCTGCTCAACCTTATCCCGAACATCTTGAATATACTTTGAGTAAAGCCCGAACAATCCGTGGCGAAATTGCTTTTCCCTCCCCACAAATACGGTGTATATAAATAGTTTTCAAGATACGCCTCCAATTTCTCCCTGCAAAAAGGCTCTTCTTTCAATAAACATGCCTCCGACGCATCTATTTCATAATTTCCTACTTTATAGCATTTTGAAAAAATCCTACTTGCAAACGGCAACCTCGCCATATAGGAAATACCTGTCCTATCATTTGAAACTCTTACCTCATTAACGAACTCTCCTGTGTATAAAGCCTTGGCTCTTGTAAACAGAAAAAATTCATCTTTCCCTATTTCTATGTACTGCTTTCGGTCTATCCAACCCTCATAATCGTCATACCATAATTTTATATAGGAATTTTTCTCGCTTGATTCAAGTATGGAGAAAACATCTCCGAAAACCAACTGACTGCATTGTTCAGCCGTTTCGGCAGCTTCGCTTCTCAATGGAACAACCGGCAATAAACAAATCCCGTATTGCATACTTATAGTTTCTTTGTCTCTATTCCGTATATTATTCTTTCGATAACCCTATCCTCGGAATTATTCACAGGGTCATATTTGGAACGCAAATTATATCCGAACAACTTTCCCAAAGCCTGATAGAAAGCAGCACGAAAACTTCCCCTCAATTCCTTGACCAAAGCGTATGAATCGCTTCCCGTCTCTCGGTCTATCAATCTCAATAATATCTTACCCTGCGATTTGTTCAACTTCTTCAATGTCGGACCGAACTTATTCTCTATTTCCTTTTCCGCCTGCTTCATTATCTTCTTTCTTTGAGAATCATTCTTTGCATTATTCAGCACAACGGTATAACGATCCAAGAGTTTACCTGCCTGTTTTGCGTAAGGATAAGTAATCTTCACGTTTCTGATAAGCTTCTTGTATTTCTTCTTTTCCGCTTCACTCAACGGGCAAACGTAACCGTTAACTCTTACAACATCGAGATATAACATCGGAATGGTATCACCTTGATAGATTGTTCCGAAAACAACCATTCCTCCTCCCTGTTGAGCTTTCAAACAATAAGCTCCGAGCACCAGAATTATAATTGCTATCCTTTTCATGGCAGGTAAATATTACTTATTCGTTGCAAACAACTTTTCTCCGTTCTTTTCGATTTGAGCCTTGGCGTATTCTGCGGTTACGGTAAAAGTTTTCATGTTCTTATCATCGGGACTTGAAAACATCAAATCGGTAACCACAACTTCCAATATGCCTTTCAATCCTCTCGCTCCCAATTTATGTTTCACCGCAAGCGAAACAAAATAATCCAAAGCCTTATCTTCAAAATTCAACTCTATACCGTCCATTTCAAAAAGCTTCTTGTATTGCCTTATCACAGAGTTTTTCGGTTCTGTAAGTATAAGACGCAAAGTCTTTTCGTCAAGGGTGTCCAAATGGGTCAAGACAGGAAAACGTCCTATAAGTTCCGGTATCAGTCCGTATGCCTTCAAGTCCTGCGGTTGCAAGTATTTCAAAAGATTTTCCTTGTCTATATTTTCTCTTTCACCTCTTGCAGAGTATCCTATTGCATTGCTGTTCATTCGTGAAGCAATCTTTCGTTCTATCCCATCAAAAGCTCCGGCTGCAATGAACAAAATATTTCTTGTATCTACCTGTATATATTTTTGATCGGGGTGTTTCCTTCCTCCTTGTGGCGGCACATTGACTATAGTTCCCTCCAATAGTTTCAGCAATGCCTGCTGCACGCCCTCTCCACTCACATCTCGCGTTATGGAAGGATTGTCGCTTTTTCTTGCAATCTTATCTATCTCATCTATAAAGACAATACCTCGTTTTGCCTTTTCAACGTCATAATCCGCCACCTGCAATAATCTCGTAAGTATGGTCTCCACATCTTCCCCTACATAGCCTGCTTCCGTCAATACGGTTGCATCGGCAATACAAAAAGGCACATCCAGCAATCGTGCAACGGTTTTTGCCAAGAGGGTTTTACCCGTACCCGTCTCACCAACCATTATAACGTTGGACTTATCTATTTCGACATCATCTTCCTTTCTTTCGGAGTGAAAATACCTCAATCGCTTATAATGATTATACACAGCCACTGAAAGCACTTTCTTTGCCCGTTCCTGTCCTATGACATATTGATCCAAATATTCTTTTATCCGACTCGGTGTTTTCAACTCATAATTATCCAAAGCCTTGACTTCAGGCTTGCTTTTCTCCTCTTGAAGCATTTTACCGAGCAATTCCGCACAATCGGAACACACTCCGAGAGAACCGGATTGGGATTGTATCAAATAATCCACTTGGTTCTCATCTCTTCCGCAAAATATGCAGTGGGCTTTCTGTTTTTTATCACTCATCTTGAAAGGATTTTTTTTGCAAAGTTACGAATTTGCTCCCATGCAACAAGATTTCAGTACTACCTCATCGGTCATTTGCCTATCTTATGTCCTCGTACTGCATAGTAGAATATCATTGCATAACAAGGCAATGTTATCATATAAGGCAGATGTCTGTTTCCTCCGAAGCAATCCACCAATCCTCCGTAACACAAAGGCAAAACGGCTCCTCCGGCTATTGCCATTATCAGAAAGGCTGATGCCAAGGCTGTATGCGAACCGAGCTTGTCTATTGCAAGAGGCCATATTCCCGGCCACATCATTGCATGTGCGAAACTCAAAAGTATGATGAATATTATCGAAACTATACCCGAAGTAAACAAAGCACAAAGGGCAAACACAAATCCGAGAACGGCTGAGATTGCAAGGGCTTGCGATTGGGCTATACGCTTTGGAACAAGGAAAATTCCCGCAATATATCCTATCGTCAAAGCAATCAGACTGAATGTCCCGAGTTTAGGAGCAATATCCTTGGCTATTCCCTGTGTTTCGGCATACAATCCGAGGGTGTCTATGGCTATAACCTCAACACCGACGTACAAAAACAGGGTAAGCACTCCCAACCAAAGGTAAGGTATCTTGAATATTGATTTCTTATTTCGGTTCTTCTCTTCTGCATCTTCGTTCTTCACCTCAGGCAAACGGGCAAGCAAAATCATCAATGCCAAACATAAGAGGAGCCCTGTAATAATCATATACGGCATTCTTATTCTTGAAGCCAACATATCAAGCTCCATTGCAAGTTCCTGACCTGTGGCGAGTTCTATTCTCGCACTCAATTCGTCCATTCCGGAGAAAAGCACACTGCTTATAAGCAATATGCCTATCATTCCTGCACATTTGTTGAACAAGCCCATTATCGACATGCGTTTCGCAGCCGATTCAATGGGGCCGAGTATGGTTACGTAGGGATTGACCGCAGTTTGCAATAACGCCAAACCCGTTCCCTGAATGAACAAACCGACAAGAAACAAGACATAATTACGAGACGATGCTGCCGGAAGGAACAAAACCGAACCGATTGCCATAACCAAAAGACCAAAGCTCATTCCTCTTGCGAAACCTGTACGTTTCAATATGGCGGAAGAGGGTATGGACATGACGAAATAGGAAATGTAAAAAGCAAAGGTTACCCAATAGGCTTGCGAATCCGGCAGTTGGCAAGCCGTCTTCAAGAACGGTATCAACAAACTGTTTAACCATGTTACAAATCCGAAAACAAAGTACAGCAAGCCTATAATCGACAGGCTGAAAACGTAATTCTTTTTTTTATTCATAGTATATTAAATTTCAATTATTTGCAAGGGAATAATTTCTTTCGCCGTTTTAATTTGCTGAAACGGCGTTTCGGAAAATTAAAACGGCGTTTCATTTCAGCCGAACGGCGTTTTATTTTCTGCATTTCAAAAAACATTTCAAGAGTTCTTGTTTCCACTCATATAAGTCGTCCATTTATTGATGACGGTTTGCATATCTTCCGGCAGTTGTGAAGAAAACAACATTCTCTCTCCGCTTGTCGGGTGGAGAAATCCTATGGTGGAAGCATGTAAAGCCTGGCGAGGCAGAATTTGAAAGCAATTCGCAACGAATTGTTTATACTTGCTGAAAGTGGTTCCTTTAAGTATTTGATCTCCTCCATAAGTTCTATCTCCGAAAAGAGGATGTCCTATGGATTTCATGTGAACGCGTATCTGGTGAGTTCGTCCTGTTTCAAGGCGACACTGTATCTCGCTTATGTAACCGAATCTTTGCAAGACATTATAGTGAGTTACGGCAGGCTTGCCGTGTTCTCCATCAGGGAAAACAGTCATTACTTTTCTATCTTTAAGACTTCTGCCAATGTTTCCCTCTATCGTTCCTTCCTCCTCGCTGACATCGCCCCATACAAGGGCTGTGTATTTTCTTTCTATGCTATGTTCAAAAAACTGTTTGGCAAGAAAGGTCTGGGAATACTCGTTTTTGGCAACCAAAAGCAAACCTGTCGTATCCTTATCGATACGATGAACAAGCAATGGCTTGGGAGTTTCTCCCTCTTTGTTCTTTTGGTTTTGGAAATGGAAAGCAAGAGCATTCAAAAGAGTACCGGAATAGTTTCCATAGCCGGGGTGAACGACCATTGACGAGGGTTTGTTAACCACAATCACATCATCATCTTCATAAACCACATCAATAGGAATATCTTGCGGCACTATCTCTATGGATTGCGGCGGAGTAGTAAGAAAAAGCTGTATCACATCTCCCGGTTTCACCCTGTAATTGGACTTAACCGGTTTATCATTCACTTTTATGCACTCTGCCTTTGCCGCTGTCTGTATTTTATTCCTGCTCGAACCCTCTATACGGGACATCAGGTACTTATCTATTCTGAGTAAAGTCTTTCCCTTTTCAACCTCTATGCGGAAGTTCTCATACAACTCCCTCTCATCATTGACATTCTGTGTCTCTTCTTGCATTACCTTGCCTTTATGATTTTCTCATGATGGATTAAACTACCCTCATCTGCAACTTGCAATATATATACTCCGCAATCGAATCGGGAAATATCTATTTCATTCTCTCTTGTTTGAACAAGCAATCTGCCGTTCGCATCAAACAATCGCTTCAACAAGCCATTGCAGTTTTGCAAATAAACCCTCGTTGAAGCAGGATTAGGATAAATCTTTATATACGAGCCATCTACATCTTTCAATCCGACACTTGCTCTATAACCAAAGTACGGTCTCATCATGACAGAACCTTTCTCGAAAGATTGTTGCCAATCTGAACTCGTCTTTGAAAAAGTATATTCGGAGGAATTGGTGTTTCTGTCAAATCCTATGTTAAGGTAATCGTTCCCCTTGGTTTGCAGACTTATGAAAAACGGAGCCGAAGGCAACACAATACTTTCATCGAGGACGAAACGAGTGAAACGATTTAAGCTGTCGCTTCTCGGTATCAATTTTTCGCTCTTATATATCATTTCCCCGGGCAGAGCATTCTCGCAAGTCCAAACACAAATAAAAAAAGGCTTGAAATTGCTTTCATTCAATGAAGTATTAAAATAAATATCCACCGCCGTGAGAGTATCCTTTTCGTTCAAGTCATATCTGACAGCCAAATGAGAACCACTTATCGGCTCAACACCTATACCGTTCTCGGCTGTACCGTCATCGTATGCAAAGAAATCTTCAAAAATCTGCTTAAATCGTATGGTGTCATTTGCAGGCAACCAATCCTGTCCCACACCCTCCTTAATAGTATGGGTAATATCGAAAGCATACCACCGCATGGGATTTATATCAAATACAAAATCGACAGCAGGACTTGCATGATTGGGAGAGGTTTGGTAGCGTTGTGTCTGTGAATAAGGAGAAATATTTTCAAATCCTCCGTCATAAGAATAGAGACGCATTCCGCTCTCATTGCTTATCTCATATTTATATGTGGAACTTAAAGCAATATCCGCCAAGTTGACTATTTTGATATGCAAACTATCTGCCATTTCTTCCTGTCTGAATTGCCGTGACGGCATTGCCTGATAACGTTTCAACATTGAGGGAGCCGGCTCGACGAAAGCCAAGTCTCTTCGCGAGCTATCCTCAAATGAACGATTTCTATTCAGATAAACATAATCTATATTCCATTGGTCGCAATTTCCGATGTACGAACTCTGAGAACTATTGCTCAAAGAAGCTATGTTCCGAAAGCGAAAACGAAATTCTTTACTGAAATATACAGGGTCGGTTATGGGAATAAGCACATACTTATAGTAAGAACCATATCTGTTGTAAAGACTATCCACATGCTCTCCCCCCATTGCCCAAATCCAATTCCAACCTGTTTCAGGGGAATAAAATTCCAATATTATGGAATCCTCGGCAGAAGGACGTGCCCCTACCGCCTCCCATTGTTTTCCGCTACCTCCGGCAGGCTGAACATAGAAACTCAAATACACGGAATCACTCGGAGAAAGTGCAATCCCATAAGGCGTCCTCACAGAGTCCAATCGAATGAAGCGACTTGCAAGAGTATCGGCATAAAAAGGCGAAGATGTCGCATGTGTATAAAGTTTTCCATAAATATCCGTCGCATCAAGAGTCGCAACTCCTACTGACGGAGGATTAAATTGGTAAGAACTGTTCACGACAACCCCGAAAGTTTCCCATTTATCGGGATTTGGAATCCCAATATAGTTTGAAAAATCATCTATAAAGGGTAAAAAAATATCGACAGAAGATTGAGCTTTCTGCATTCCTGCATTGGCAAAACTGCCAATGGGTGATATTATCGTCTGTGCGAAAGACAATACGGAGAACATGGAAAACAATAATGCAAATCCTGCTTTTCTCAAACCATTACTCCGATTCCACGTTTTCGATGTCTTCATAATTATTTTGTTCGAGTATAAGTTGTTCTTCAAACTTTCTCAATGTTTTCCTATAACTGCTTTTGGCATCATTGATAAAATGCAAGGATACCGTGGTTCCAAGAGTCAAGCCCTTAAATGTGGGAGTGTAGCTGACAACTCTTGAATGATTATGTTCCCTTTGTCCGTCAAATGTCTTCTTTCCCACATTCAAGCCCGCAGCCCACAACATCTTTTCCGCCTCAACCTCTGTCTTTCCAAGAATATCGGGCATGTTTGTCGTGGAACTGTTTACGTCCATTTCGACAAGCAAGTCTATTACATCACCTCTTTTAACCTTTGCATTCTGACGAATTATCTTCCCATTTTGCCTTTGTTCCAAAACGATATTTGAAATATCTCCCGGTCGGAAACTGATATTCCCTATTCTCAAACCTATATCGGTTAAAGATTGAACAGCTGTTTTCAGACTCATATCGGTGCATAAAGGCATGCTTAGTTCGTCTCCTGTTTCCGAAGTTACGGTAACGTAAATCTTTCTCCCTTTCTTTACCCTCGCATCGGCAATTGGCTCTTGGCTTAGAATAATTCCTGCCGGCGAATCCTCCTGAAAGATAGAGTCTATCACAATCACATTGAAATTTGCCATCTCTTTCATCTGCTCAGCTTCGCTAAGCAACTTACCTTCTATGTTCGGAACGGTATATTCGCTACCATGACGAGTATATTGTTTCAAAAGAAAGAACACCATGACGAATAAAAGAAAGAAACTCGCCACTATAAGTCCGAGATGAGCAAAAAAAACTCTGCTTTTTATGAATTGCTTGAATGACATGTCAGAATCCTTGATTTCTGCGGCAAAGGTAACAATTTTTGATTGATTTCTCGTCCACCGGAGCAGAGAATGCAGGGATTTTGTATTTTTGCGGTTTGATTTTTGTTTAATTGCAAGTATATGATTAAGTCGATGACGGGCTTCGGAAAAGCTCAGGCTGTTTGCGGCGACGCATTGGTTACGGTGGAAGTAAAGTCTTTGAACGGAAAAACATTAGACGCTTCAATAAAACTGCCATCTCATTTCAAGGAATTGGAATTGGAAGTAAGAAATATCTTCTCTGATTGTTTGGTCAGAGGAAAACTCGATTGCAACATAAGCAGCGAAAAATGCAATCTTGAAAACACTCCATTGGTCAACAAAGAGACGTTCAAGAATGTTTATAGTAATTTGAAAGCTCTTGCAGACAGTGTAGGAGCAGACACAAGTAATTTGCTGAATTACGTTCTCAATCTTCCGGAAGTTCGTTTTGCAGAACAGCAAGAACTTAGCGATGAAGTAAAAGTCCTGTTCCTTTCAACCGTTCGCCAAGCCGTGAAAAATTTGGACGAGTATCGTACATGCGAAGGAGGCATTTTGGAGAAAGATTTCATCAAAAGAGTAAACCTTATAGGCGATTTGCTCAAAGAAGTCGATAAATACGAGAATGAACGCTGCATAAAGATAAAAGACAGACTCTTTTCCAAACTTAAAGAGCTTACTCTGGAGAAACTTGACGAGAATCGCTTGGAGCAGGAAATGATTTACTATCTTGAAAAGTTGGATATAACAGAGGAAAAGATACGATTGAGACAGCACTTGGACTATTTTCTGCAATGTCTTGCCCAAGGAGAATGTCAAGGCAAGAAACTCGGCTTCATCGCACAAGAAATGGGAAGAGAAATCAACACCTTAGGTTCGAAAGCAAACGATGCAGACATTCAAGTCTTGGTTGTAAAGATGAAAGACGAGCTTGAAAAGATAAAAGAACAGTCAGCCAATATACTATGAGTTTGAGACGCTTCATTGTTCTTGCGATTGCATTCCTTGCCTGTTCCCTCCCTTCTTTCGGACAAAAAGATGTGGAGTTGCAACAAGCCCTTTCCTTGGAAGCAAACGGGCAATCAGAGGAAGCCATCAGCATTTACAAAGACTATCTCAAACGAAACAAAACCGAACAAGCCTACTCTTTACTATGTAACGCCCTGCAAAATAACGGAGACTTTGAAACGGCAGAAGATTACCTGAAAGAAGCCGCCAAAATCTTCCCCCGACAATCCGACTTCGGTGTTAAACTGTTTCTTCTCTACGAACAAACAGGGAAAAGCAGAAAAGCAGAAAAGCAGTTCGAGCGATTGCTGAAAAACTTAAAGGCAAACAATTCCGACATTCTCAAACTTGGCAATGCTTTCCTTTATTCGCGACATTCGGAAGAGGCAAAAAAAGTATTTCTGCGGGGAAGAGAGTTGCTCGGAGACAATTCCGCATACGGCTTTCAGCTTGGGAACATCTTTATGCAGGAAAACGACTATGAAGCAATAGCCAAAGAATATCTTCTCCTTTTGGAATACAAGCCTCAAAGCCTGCCTCAAATCACTGCCAACCTATCAGGACTTTTTGCAAAGGACTCCGTCAAACTCATAAAGTCGGTTGAAGAAGAGTGGACAAAACTTTACAAAACACAAAACCACAATCCCTATTTTGCTCAATTCGGTTTATGGCTCTATACTCAAAACGGCAAATATGAAAAAGCCTTTTCAATGGCAAAAATCATCGACAAAACTTTTGAAGAGGGCAGTGGAGCGGGTGTGTTGGACTTTGCCGAAAACATGAATGACGCAAATGCTTTATCGGTAGCCGAACAAGCGTACGAATATGTAATGAACAAAGGAAAAGAAGCGGCATTCTATCAAAGAGCTTTGCTCGGATACACAAGCGTTCTGTATAAAAATTTTATGAGGACAGCTTCCGACAAGAAAGCATTGGCACGATTGACACAATCCTTTGAACTTATCTTTTCGGAATACGGCTATAACAGAGACAACTTCACCACCATATTGCAAGCTGCCGAAATAATGGCATTTTATGACGACAAAGCCCAAGAAGCAGTTGACCTTTTGGAAAAATGCCAAGGCAACAACAGTTTTTCAATCAACCAAAAAGCAGAAATGAAGCTCCTTTCAGCCGAGATTTACAACAGATTTGGCGACAGTTGGCAAGCGAACCTGCTTTGTTCCCAAGTAGATAAAAACTGCAAGAACTCTCCATTAGGCGACAAAGCCAAATTCTTCAAAGCAATGTTGAGTTACTATAACGGAGAAATCGAATGGGCATTATCCCAATTCAAAGCACTACGGGCTTCCACCTCAAAACTTATTTCAAACGATGCCTTAGAGTACAGTATCCTGATAGAAGAAAACAGAGACGAGGACAGCACATTCACAGGCATGCAATGGTTTGCAGCAGCCGAGCGGGAAAGAGAATACAGACACTATGAAAAAGCACTGAATTACATAGACAGCATAGAGCAAGCCTATTTTTATCACCCATTATTTGATGAATGCCTCTATCTTCGAGCTTTGATTGCAAAAGACAAGGGCAATATTGATTTGGCAGACAGTTTACTGAAATCACTCCTATTGAAATACCCCTACGACCTTACGGCAGACGATGCCATAATGCGATTGGCAGAGATTGCAGAAACATATCACAAAGACCTCTCCACCGCAAAATCCTATTACCAACAACTCATACTGAATTATCCCGCAAGTCTGTATGTAACGCAAGCCCGCAAAAAGTATAAGGAATTGGAAAAAGGAGAACAATAACAGTCTTCCATCTCATCACAAACAGCACTCCTTTCTGTAAATTCGCCCTTCCCTTTACCAATTCACTGAAAACTTCTTACCTTTGCAAGCAAAAAATCAACAATATGGAGTTTAGTGCAGAACAAATTGCCCAAATGCTCAATGGAAGAGTCGAGGGAAACAAGAATACAGTTGTTAGCAAATTATGCAAAATAGAAGAAGGAGAGGAAGGCGGTCTATCCTTTCTTGCCAATCCCAAATACAATCACTATTTGTATTCCACAAAGGCAAGTATCGTCATAATCAACGAGGACTTTGAGCAGGAAGAAGAAATAAAAACCACTGTAATCCGAGTAAAAGACGCTTACAGTTGCTTTGCCAAACTTTTGGAGATTTACAACCAATACAGACTGAACAAAAGCGGCATTTCCTCTTTGGCATTCATAGATAAACAAGCCGAAATAGCCGAAGACGTTTACATAGGAGAGTTTGCCGTTATCGGCAAAGGAGCGAAAATCGGCAAAGGAACAAAGATTTATCCGCATGTTTACATAGGAGATGATGTCAAAATAGGAGAAAACGTTACCCTTTTTGCAGGAGTAAGAATTTATCACGACACAATAATCGGCAACAACTGCATTCTGCATTCCGGAGCAGTCTTGGGAGCAGATGGTTTCGGTTTCGCACCTCTGCCCGATGGCACATTCAAGAAAATAGCCCAAATAGGCAATGTGATAATCGAGGACGATGTTGAAATAGGAGCCAATGCCACCATAGACAGAGCGACCATGGGTTCCACCAAAGTGATGAAAGGAACTAAGATAGACAACCTTTGTCAGTTGGGACACAATGTTATAGTCGGTCAATCCACAGCCATGGCAGCACAAACAGGCGTTGCAGGCAGCACAAAAATAGGAAGCAATTGTTTTATCGGCGGACAAGTAGGTTTTGCAGGACATATAAAAGTCGGAGACCGCTGTTCGATAGGAGCCCAAGCCGGAATAATATCCGATGTCAAAGACGAAGCAAGAATAATCGGCTCTCCTGCCATAGACGCAAAGACATACATGAAAAGCTATGTCTATTTTCGCAAATTGGAACAAATGAAAAACAAGATAGACAACTTGGAAAAGAGACTTGCCGAGTTGGAGAAATAAGCCTTTGCCGACATACAAAAATAAGAACGGCATTTCACTAAACCAAAATAAAAAACGAGACTAATGGAACGAAGCAATAGGAAATTAAACCGAAGACTTATTTTGCTGCTTCTATGTACCATAATTGCAAGTTCTTGTTCCAAGAGAGAAACTCAAAGCGACAAGACCTTGTTCGGCGATAATAAGACAGAGGAAGAGCAAATAAGCATTCACCGTTTTGAACAAGCACTCTTCGCCCCAAGCAAGCAGACAACAGAACAGCACCTGCTTTCCATAGAACAAGACTTCAAGCCCATGTTCGCCGCAAGCCTGAGCGACAAACAATATATGGCTGTTGTCAAAGCCTTTGTGGAAGACGCTGAAATGAAGAAAGTGTATAATATAGTGAAGCGATGCTATCCCGACATGAAGTTTTTGGAGGCCGCACTCGCCCAAGCACTGCCTAAAATCCGCAAAATCCGTCAGGACACTTGCAAAACAAACATTTACACTCTCATTATAGGACCTGCCGAATACTCTTTCGCTTACCAAAACCGCATACTCGTTTATCCGGCATTCAGCACCATAAGCATAGATGCCTATTGCATGGATTCCCTATCGGAACACCCTTACTACAAATCTATGCCCAAGTATCTGCAAACCTGCCTTACAAAAGACAATATAGCCCCCGACTACATCAGAACCTACCTGCAAGAAATCACCTTCAAGGATATTCCGCTTCAAAACCAAAATCCCGATGCCACATTACTCGATTGCATAATAGACGATGGCAAATACTCCTATGCAGTGGCAGCCCTCTTGCCCAAAACCCTGCTACACAACATTCTTCGCTACACAGAAGAACAACAAAAGTGGGTTGAAGACAACGAATACAACATTTGGAGCTACATAATCCAAAACAAACTTCTCTATAACAAAGACCGCACAAAATACCTCTCCCTCATAGCCGAAGGACCGACCACAAAAGGCATTGCCGATTCCCCTTCCAGAATAGGGAACTACATAGGTTACAAAATAGTACAGGCATACATGGAAAAGAATCCCATAACGCTTGACAGTTTGTTCCGAACAAGCAAATCGGAACTCATATTGAAAGCATCAGAATACAAACCTCAAAAACGCTAAGAATGAAAAACATACCGGCATCGTATAAACTGCTTATCGGAAGATACCTCCTATCTCTCCTTTTCCTATATCTTACCCAAACAGCCTTCTATCTGTTGAATGCAAACCTCTTTCAAATAGATAGTTTCGGTTCTTTCTTCAAAATCTTCCTCGGTTGCACACGATACGCCCTTTCTTCCCTCAGCGTCTTCCTTGCCCCCTATCTGCTTTTATGCCTTTTGCCTATACCCGTGAAATCGAAAAAGATTTACCGATATGCGGAAAACATCTTCTTCTATGCCGGCAATATCTTCATGATGGCAGTCAACCTCATCGATACTGGATACTATCGTTTTACTTTCAAGAGATTAACAGCCGATATTACGAGATATTTAGGCGTAGGCGGCGATTTCAAGGAGTTGATACCCCAATTCCTAAGAGACTATTGGCAGATAGTCGTTATTTTCATCGTTTTACTGTCCGCCTTCATCTTTGCCGACAAATTCTTACGCCGCAGGAACAAAGACGAACAAAAAACCTTTACAAGAAAAAGCTTTCTTACTCAAAGCATGGTGCTTATCATAATTGTACCTCTGCTTGTGATTGCACAAAGAGGAGGTCTGCAAACCCGCCCTCTCAACCTGATGCACGCAAGTCGGTATGCAAGCACACAGAACACGGCTCTCGTTCTCAATACACCTTTCACCCTGTACCGCACATTCGGCAAACCAACCTTGGAAAAGAAACAATTCTTCTCGCAAGACGAAGCAAACAAGATATATAACCCTCACATAAAACCCCAAGAAAGCATTTGGGCAGACGAACTCTTTACAACACCTCTCCAAGTCGGCAAAACCAATATTGTAGTCATCATATTGGAAAGTTTCTCCGCCGAATACCTCAAAACATACAACACAAACGGCATAAGCTATACACCTTTCCTTGACTCCCTTGCCAAACAATCCATTGTTTTTCAAGGATTATCCAACGGTAAAAAGTCGATAGACGGCATTCCTGCGGTCTTATCCTCTCTTCCTTTGATGATGGAAGAAAGCTATCTCACAAGCTGCTACGGCGAGAACGAGCTTGGCTCCATCGCTTCGTCATTTGCTTCACACGGATATACCACAGCCTTTTTCCACGGAGGCTATAACGGCACCATGAACTTCGATAACTATACCCGAAAAGTCGGTTTCAAATACTATTACGGCAAAAACGAATACAATAACGACAAAGACTATGACGGAAATTGGGGAATATACGACGAACCTTTCCTTCAATACATGGTAAAGCAACTCGACACACTGCCCAAGCCCTTTGCAACAGCCCTTTTCACTCTTTCCTCCCATCACCCTTACAGCATACCGAAACAACACAAAGGACGCTTTCCCAAAGGCAGCATGATAGTGCATGAAACAGTAGGTTACACCGACTACGCATTGAAGAAATTCTTTGAGCAAGCCTCCAAAAAGGACTGGTTTGCAAACACTTTGTTCATCATAACGGCAGATCACAGCGCCCTTACCTCACAAGAAGAATTCAAAACCCAATTAGGCTTGTTCCGAATACCGATGATAATCTACCACCCGGGCATAAAAACACCCCTTATCAGCAACCAAGTAATGCAACAAATAGATATATACCCCACCATTGCCGATTTGCTGCATCTCGATGACGACATCTTCTGCTTCGGCAGGAGTGCCTTTTCACCTTTGCCGCATTACTATATCTATTACACCAATGGCGAATACCTTTTGTTGATAGGAGATTATTTGAGCAAGTATAAAGAAGATTTTTCCATCGAACTCTACAATGTAAAGCAAGACCCGCACTTGCAGAACGACATATCCGCCAAAGAACCCGCACTTGCAAAGAAGCACAAGGACTTCACCGAAGCAATAATTCAGCAATACAACAATAGTATCATAAGCAACAAAACTCACAATTAACGACATGAGTACCAAAAGCAGGATACTGTTCATCGTCAATCCGATTTCGGGCATAGGCAAGCAAAAGAAAGTCGAAAAAGCCATAGAAACATTTCTTGATAAGGACAAATTCGACTATCAAATAAGCTATACCGCTTATGCTCATCATGCCACAGCAATTTCCTTGGCAGCAGTGCTGAACGGATTCGACACAGTAGTTGCAGTAGGTGGCGACGGCTCTATAAACGACTGCGTCAAAGGGCTTGTTTCCACAGGAGTAAACCTTGCAATCATACCTGCAGGCAGCGGAAACGGCTTGGCAAGATGTCTGAACATTCCCCTATCCATGGAAGACGCCATAAAGACAATCAACTCCCTGAAAACATCACAAATAGACTGCATTCGGCTGAACGAAACCATCTATGCGAGCATTGCGGGAGTGGGCTTCGATGCCCTGATTGCCAAAGAATTTGAACGAACACATACACGCGGCTTCCAACCCTACCTCAAACTCGTCATACAAAACTATCCCCAATACAAGCAACGCACTTACCGCCTGACCATTGACGGCAAACGAATAGAAACACAGGCACTCTTTGTCAGCTTTGCCAATTCCAACCAATTCGGTTTCAATACCGAGATAGCCCCCAAGGCAAACCTCGAAGACGGACTTATAGACGTCATAATAGTAAAGAAACCACCCCTGCCCATGCTTCCTTTGATGGCACAACAACTCTTCCTGCACAGCTTCGACCGCTCCATGTATGTCGAGACCTACCAAGCAAGGGAAATAACCCTGCACAACGACTCAGCCATAGGCGTGAACATTGACGGAGAATACAAAGAATACTCATCGGATCTGCATTTCGATATCATCCCCCAAAGCCTCAACATCATAATTCCCTGAAAAACAATAACCCTATCAAAGAAACAAAAACCATAGAACAGCATGAGCAAGAAAAAGAATCTTACAGGCGTAATATATTCCACCAATCCCGATTTTGAATACCTATACGAAGAGGAAGAAATCATCGAAACGCTACCTCCGCAGCAACAAACACTTAAAATACAGCTCGATAAAAAGCAGCGAGCCGGCAAACAAGTAAGCCTTATCAGCAATTTCGTAGGTACGGAAGAGGATTTGAACGCCCTTTGTAAAGAACTGAAAACCAAATGCGGCGTAGGCGGCAGTTGCAAGGATGGTGAAATACTGCTGCAAGGCGACCATAGAGACAAAATCACCCAATACCTTCAAAGCAAAGGCTATAAAACAAAACGCATAGGCGGATAAGCAAAAACAAAACCCCGATCGAATTGAAATGAATCGATATTTCTGCTTGCTGAAAGAGTCGAATAATTGCTAAAAAGCACATTTTTACTACCTTCGCAGGTTGAACGGAAGATATAAAAGCAAAAAAAGTAAATCAACTGCAAAATACAGAGATCGATTATTGCAAAAACTATCCAAGGAACTGACAGAAGAATTCGGAAATGGCTTTTCTTATTCCAACCTTAAGAACATGAGGCAGTTCTACAATACATATCCCGACCCTGAAATATGCTACACGCTGTGTAGCGAATTGACTTGGAGCCACAATCGTTTGATAATGAGAGCGTAAAATATCGTTTTAACCAGAGGACATTACAAATGTGTCAAATCCAATTAGCAAATATTCAAATAGTTGTAATCTTTGACAGAAGTAAAGCATAATGGCTTTTGATAAATCAACCTTACTACGTCAGCTACATTTATTTGGCTTGCCGACATAAATCACAGAAAAATAACTACACGAAGATATAAAAACCAGATAGAACATTCGCTTAGACGGTTTGAAACATTTTCATTCATTCATCAGTAATCTTACGGGTCTTACACCTCTACTACTTGACATTGAATGCTTGTCAACCTTTTTTGAATATTCAAAAATTGAAACAGAAAACTGCTCTCACATCCAAAAACATAGCTACACTAAACTTGATAGAATGATAATACCAATAAAATTACAATTTCTTGCTATAAATCAGTAATGCAAAGAAATTTTGTGAAGTTATTTTTCTTTACTTCCTTCATTATCAAGAATAAATCTATAATCCACCAAATATGGAAGCCTCCCCAAGTTATCAATTTGAGAATGCCTTTTCCTGTCTGCCCCAATAAAAACCTGTCAAGTCCTAAATGCCCTGCAAATAATGATACTAAGAAAAACACAATTGGGGACTTGTACTCAACCATAAACAAATTTATTGATTTATTATCCGGAAATTTCTCTAATCTTTCCCTGACAACTATCAGATCTTCTTCACTGAAAAATTTCCCATTGTTCAATAAGAAATTTTCAACTTTACTTTGTTCCATAACTATCTCACTTATATATGTTGCGTGCAACTTTTATTTTCTCTATCCCTTTTCGACTTATTGACTTATCTCTTTCGCTTTTTTGTTTTTGCTACAAAGGTACAAAAGGTTTCTGATTGCAAGCTACATATATGACATAAATTTTGACTTTATCCAAATTGTCCATTTTATTCTTCTCCTCAAAAGTGAAAAAAATATTTAAAAGAGAAAATCAATAGAACATTGTGTTCCATGAAATGAACTCTAATCATAACGAATCGGCGTTTCAGTTTCGGAGAAAGGGTATTGGTTGCCCCGAACGGGCAAGGGTATTGATTATTTATTTGGTTTGCAGCAGTTTGTGAAAGGAGAGACAAAGGTCTTTGGGGATTTTGCTTTCAAGAGGGCAACAAGGCGAAAGCGGAAATAGAAAAAGCGGGTCGGAATTGTTGCCGTGCAACGCCTCCGACCCGCAAAATACAAACAATATTCTTGAATGAATCAATATGCTCGTTTATTGTTACCCTCGTAATAGTTGATGAATGCTCTGTTTACCACTTTATTGCCGCCCGGTGTGGGATAATTGCCGGTGAAATACCAATCGCCCGTATGTGCAGGGCAGGCTTTGTGCAGGGATTCTATGGTGTTATAAACCACTTCGGTCTTTGCATTTATGTTGTCAGGGGTTACCAATTCCGTTATCTTGCCGGAGATTTGCTCATCGGTGAAAGGTGCGTATATTTCTTTTACGTAGTTCACTATTTCTTCTTTCGGCTTGTTTTCCTGTGCTTTGGACTTGTGGTAAACCTCATCTATAAGTCCTGCCTGACCGTTTTCTTTCAGCAAGGCTATGGCTGCGTTGAAGGCAATGAAGTCTCCCAATCGCGACATGTCTATTCCATAGCAATCGGGGTAGCGTATCTGCGGTGCAGATGAGGCTATGACTATTTTCTTGGGACCGAGACGATCGAGTATTCGCACTATGGATTGTTTCAAAGTGGTTCCTCGCACTATGCTGTCGTCTATCACAACCAAGTTATCGACATATTCTCTCACTTGTCCGTAGGTTACGTCATATACATGGGCGACCATGTCATCGCGTTCGCTGTCTTGGGTGATGAAAGTACGGAGTTTCACGTCCTTAACCGCTATATACTCACGACGAGGGTGCAGAGTGAAGATTTCTTTCAGCTTTTCCTCGTCGAGATTATCCTTATTGGCGAGTATGCTTTTTATTTTCTGTTGGTTGGCATAGTCGGTGAATGCTTCTGCCATGCCTTGAAAGGCTACCGAAGCGGTGTTGGGAATATATGAAATGACAGTATTCTTTATGTCGTAGTCTATTGCCTGCAATACTCTCGGGCAGATAAGTTTGCCAAGGGCTTTTCTCTCTTCGTATATGTCCGCATCGGTTCCGCGGGAGAAGTAAATACGCTCGAAAGAGCACTTTGCGGGTTTCGGAGACGGTTGTTTGATTCGGCTGATGGAGATTTTGCCGTTGCGTTTTATGATGATGGCACAGCCGGGTTCCAATTCCTTTACTTCGGTCAAAGGAACATTGAATGTTGTCATTATGGCAGGACGCTCCGAGGCTACAACGGCTATTTCATCGTTGCAATAATAGAAGCAAGGTCTTATTCCGTTTTCGTCTCTAAGCACAAAGGCGTCGCCATGTCCTATCAAGCCTGCCATAACATAGCCTCCGTCCCATTTCTTTGCGGCGGAAGACAGTATGGTTTCTATATTGAGGCTCTCCGCTACACGCTCGGAGATTTCCACATTGGTCAATCCCTGCTGTTTATATTGCTTGAAAAGCGTCTCGACCTCTCTATCGAGGAACTTTCCTATCTTTTCCAGAATTATTGCGGTATCTGCAACTTTTACGGGGTGCTGTCCGAGGGATATAAGCTTGTCCAACATCTCGTCAATGTTGGTAAGGTTAAAATTCCCTGCCAAGACAAGGTTACGTGTCTTCCAGTTGTTTTCTCTCAAAAAGGGGTGCAGATTTTCCAATTCGTTTTTACCGAAAGTGCCGTAGCGTAAGTGACCGAGGAAAAGCTCTCCCGTAAAACGGGCATTGTGTTCCAACCATTTGATGTCCCCTGCCTTTTCAGGCTCTTCCTTTTGCAACATTTTCATATCCTTGAAGGCTTCGGCGAATATGTCTTGTATGGGGGTGGAACTGTTGCTCTTTGTTATGTTTATGTATTGCTCGCCCGGCTTTGTGTCGAATTTCACGTTTGCAAGCCCCGCTCCGTCCTGTCCTCTGTTATGTTGCTTCTCCATAAGCAGGTACATGCGGTTCAAAGTCCACGCATTGCCGTATTTTTCCTGATAATATTCCAATGGTTTGAGCAATCGCAACATTGCGATGCCGCATTCATGTTTTATTTGTTCGCTCATCTGCGTTGTTTATTTGTTCGAGTGAATTTTTACGTTTATTCCCGCTCTTGTTTCTTCGATTTATTTCCTTATGATACAGGAACGCTTCTGTCGATTCCGAATGTACAGGAAGACATCTTCAAACTCGGAGCTGCCTGTCGCCGTTTCCATTCGTTTATCCTTACCAATCGCAAGATCTTATCCACAACGGCTGTATCGAAGCCCTGCGATATTATTTCTTCTCTGTCTTTTTGCTGTTCCAAATGTTGGTATAAGATTTTGTCAAGCACGTCATATTCCGGCAAAGAGTCGCTATCTTTCTGCTCGGGACGCAATTCGGCGGACGGAGCCTTTGTTATGGAATTTTCCGGTATCACTTCGCCATTGCGGTTTATCCAACGGGAGAGTTCCCACACCTCTGTCTTGTACATATCGCCTATTGCCCCTATTCCTCCCGACGTATCGCCGTAAAGAGTGCCGTATCCGACGGCGACTTCGCTCTTATTGGAGGTGTTCAAAAGGGCTGCTCCTATTTTGTTTGCAACTGCCATGAGAATACAACAGCGTATGCGTGATTGCAAATTCTCTTCCGCCAAGCCGAAAGGCAGGTTTGCAAATACGGGTTGCACTGCGGAAAGTATTGAAGAGAAGCTTTCTTTTATCGGAATGATGTGATATTTCATTTGAAGGTTCTCTGCACTTGCCACTGCGTCGGTCAGGCTGTGGGAAGTGGAGTATTCACTCGGCATAAGTATGCCTATGACCTTATCTTTTCCCAAGGCATGCACGGCAAGCACCGCAACCAATGCGGAGTCTATGCCTCCGGACAAGCCTATCACGGCTTTGCCGATGTTGTTCTTCTCAAAATAGTCGCGAATGCCTGTAAGGGCTGCTCCGTATAGTTGTTCGGGCTTTGAGGTGTGCCGTTGCGGAACGGCTTGCAGGGCTTCTGTTGTTATTGTTCTTGTTTCGGCTTCAAACAAAGGGTATTCCTCTGCAATTTCTCCGCTTGGCAGTATAAGAAGGCTGCCTCCGTTGAATATATATCTGCCTTCTGCTCCACTTCTGTTCAGAAAAGCGAGAGGACAGGCGAGCTTTGCAGACATTCTTTGCAGGTATTGCAATATTTTGTCCTGCTTTCCTATCTCAAAGACTTCATTCGATAAGCATATAATAAGGTCTGTTTTTACCGAACTGCCGACAAAGTCTTCCAAATCGGCAAGAAAGCCGAATGCTATGGTCTTTTCCTTGTATTGTATCTGCTTAATGCCTTGTCCTTCGGCAAATCCGTTATCGAAGTTTCCAAGATTGCGTTTTGTGGAAAGGGCTTTCAATTCTCCTTTCTCAACAAAGGCAATGGCGTTGTACTTTTTTCCCTCCCGTATCAGGGGCAAACCGACCATAAAGTCCCTTTTCGCCGTACATAGTTCCTTTATCTGCTTTGCCGAATTGCTGAAAACCTCATCGTATGCCGTCAATCCGTAAAGCGGTGAGCCTGATAAGAACAATTCGGGAAAAAGAAGCAAAGTATCCTTGTCCGTTTTCTCGAATGCTTCCTTTATCAAGGCTGCATTATAGTCGAATTTGTTTGTCCTCGGGTTTATTTGAGAAAGTGTTATCTTCATTTGGCAAAAGATTGTATAGGGTTTCTGTTGCAAAGATGTGTGTTCATCAACTTCTTATGCTCCTATTCTTCTTCCCTTGTGAGGTATTCTTTTATTTGAGCGGCTATTTCCTCCTGCAATTCGGGATTGTCTGCCAACAGTTGTTTGACTGCTTCTCTTCCCTGTCCGAGTTTGGTTTCTCCATAGCTGAACCAAGAGCCGCTTTTCTTTATTATGCCGGCATCGACTCCTATATCGACCATCTCTCCCATCTTGCTGATACCTTGACCGAACAATAAGTCAAACTCAACTTGGCGGAAAGGAGGAGCAACTTTGTTCTTGACGATTTTAACCCTCACTCTGTTGCCTATGTTTGTCTCTCCGTCTTTAATGGCTTGTATTCTCCGTATATCCAAACGAATTGAGGAATAGAACTTCAAGGCGTTTCCGCCTGTCGTTGTCTCGGGAGAGCCGAACATTACGCCTATTTTATCTCTCAACTGGTTGATGAATATGCAGCAACATTTGGTTTTGCTTATCGTGGCAGTCATTTTTCTCAATGCCTGGCTCATAAGACGGGCATGAAGTCCCATTTTGCTATCTCCCATTTCCCCGTCTATTTCGCTTTTCGGGGTGAGGGCTGCAACGGAATCTATGACTATTATATCCACTGCACCGGAACTGATAAGGTTATCGGCTATTTCAAGGGCTTGTTCGCCATTATCGGGTTGCGAAATGTAGAGATTATCGACATCGACTCCCAATTTCTTTGCGTAATTACTGTCAAAGGCGTGTTCCGCATCTATGAAAGCCGCCAATCCTCCGTTCTTCTGGCTTTCCGCTATGGCGTGTATTGCCAATGTTGTCTTACCGGAAGACTCGGGACCGTAAATCTCTATTATTCTTCCTTTGGGAAATCCTCCTACTCCCAAAGCTGCGTCAAGTGCAATGGAACCTGTGGAAATCGTATCCATTTCTTCCACGGCTCTATCACCCAATTTCATTATCGAACCCTTGCCATAGTTCTTCTCTATCTTCGAAATCGCAGCTTGAAGCACTTTCAACTTTTCCGATTTCTCGGCTGCGAGGTCTTGTTCTTTTGCCATAAACTTCTCTTGTGTTTGAAATTATAGCCACAAAGGTAAGAAAAAAAATCGGCATGGAAAAAGGAAGAAACAAATGCCTGTTTTGTTTCACGTGAGGGAGCAAGTCATTTGTCTGGAATGCAGATATTTGGATAGAATAAAGGCTTTTGCGGTTTCTATAATGGGAAAGAGGATTTCAAATCAAAGAAGCCTTTATTTCAAAAGAAGATTATCCATCACTGCTTTCAAATCCGGTTTGGACATCAAGCCGGAAGCAACTCTTAACTCGCCTTCTCGGTTTATGAAAAAGAGAGTAGGAATGCTGCTTATGCCGTATTGATTTGCCAACTGCTTTTCGGAATCCACATCGACCTTGTAAAAAATCACTCTATCCTTATACTCCTCTGCCAATTCTTCGATTATGGGAGACAAAACCTTGCAAGGTCCGCACCAAAGGGCGTAGAAATCAATGACTACGGGTTTTTCTCCATTGTAAGCGAAAGAATGGGTGGATATATCATAGTTTCCGAACTTCTCATCGAACTCCTGTTTGCTCAAATGTCGGACTTGTTTATCGGTATCATCGATTTGTTGTTTTCCAATGGTTTTCCCGCCACAGGCAATAAAGAGAAGGACAACGACAAATACAGCCGAAATTTGTTGAAAAAGTGTTTTGAGAGATATTTTTCTGCTTATCGTTTTCATGAATCAAAGAATATTTTTTACCAAAGGCGGTTCCACGAAAATGAAACGCCGATTCAATTTTCTAAAACGGCGTTTTAATTTCACGAAACGGCGTTTCATTTCAGCCCTTTCGGGCTTTGCTTTATCGGCAGTTGAAAACATTTGATAATCAATGAGAAACAAGAATTTTTACAGCCACTTCTCTTTCTTGTACCAAGCAATGGCTTCCTCTACTCCTTTTTGCAAATCGTACTTCGGCTCAAAATTCAAATCTTTTTTCAAATCTTCTATATCGCATTCCCAATTTCTTGCGGCAAGAATGGCAAATTTATCATTGTTCAAGGTGAATTGTTTGCCTATCATGCGACCGAAAGAGTCCAAGAAAGCCGAAATCCATCTTACTATGAAGAGTGGAAATTTCAATTTCAAGGTTCGTTTGTGCAGAACCTGCTTCGTTATTGCCGCAAAGTCCGAATCCAAATACATTTTGCCATCACTGACAAAGTAAGTCTTGCCCGACACTTCGCTTTCAAAGGCTTTAAGGCATACTTCGACCAAATCTTTGGAGTAAATGAAAGTCAAGTGTTGCGGAACGAAGCCAAGGTAGGGTTCTATGTGGTTATCAATGGTTTGAAAGAAGACAAAATAATCTGTTTCACGTGGACCATAAACTCCGGTCGGGCGGAAAATGACATATTTGCCCTTAAAGGAGGAATTGATGTAGTTTTCAGCTTTCAATTTTGACCTTCCGTATGCCGTATTCGGTTTATTCTCGTCCGAAATCTTGGCTTTAGTAAAATGAACCTCCTCTCCCGGACCATGAGCAGCAAAGGAAGAAAGATATATCAATTTGGTCTTTTGCGGGTCTATTGCATCAACAAGGTTTTTCGTCAAAAGGAAATTCACTTTCTCGAAATCGTCCAAATGCTTTGCCTTGGTCAAACCTGCGAAATGAAAAATGCAATCGAAGTTTTCCTCCGATAATTGTTGTTTCAGCCTTTCGGGTGAAGAAAATGCGACATCTATGAATTTTATCCTTGAATCCTGTAAATACTTTCGAGCGGAAGTTTTTCTGACACCTGCATAGACTTCATACGTACCTGCTTCAAGCAATCTGTCAATAAGCGTACTTCCTATAAATCCGCTTGCACCGGTTACCAAAACTTTTTTCATATCCCCTACTCTATCGTTTTTATGTAAGCTCTTCTCCTTATGGCTATGCGGCTGTCATATTTCTTCCATATATTCGCCGCCTGATTGGTTTCCAACTGCGGGTCGGCAATAGCCATCTTTGAACCGAGTTTTATGTACTGTTTATTCATCTCGGCATAATAGATGGAATGAATGCCTTTGTTTTGCCATTCGGGCTTCACTCCATTGAGATAAAGGTCTATATTCTCAAAAGTCTTCAAGGCTTTCAAAAGATGTATCCAACCAAAAGGGAAAAGCCTGCCTTTGCACTTGCGTAAAGCATTACTTAACGAAGGCATGGATATACCGAATGCCACAACATCATCATTCTTATCGACAACCAAACAAATCAATCTTTTATCCAAAAAGGGAAAATACTGATTGATGTAAAACTCTTTTTGTTTGTCGTTAAGCGGAACATATCCGAATAAATCGGCAAAGGCTTCGTTCAACGTATTAAACAGTTTCAATCCGTATCTTTTGGCAAGTTGTTTTTTGCTAAGCCCTTGAAGTATTCTCAAATCATACTTCTCCTTTATCATTTCGTTTATACGATGAACTTTGTCAGGCACAGCTTGATTTGCAGGTATCTGATATTGTACCCAATCGACTTCCTTACGATATGAAAGCATGTCCATGTGCTTCGGATAGTAGGAAGGATTATAATAACAAGCCATAGGGCAATCCACATCGAAACCCTCGACAATCATTCCCTCCTTATCCATATCGGTAAAGCCCATAGGACCCACTATTTCTTCCATACCCTTGGACTTTCCCCACTCTACAACGGCATCAAGCAATATCTTGCAAACTGCATTGTCGTCAACAAAATCGAACCAACCGAATCGAACTCTCTTTTCCTTCCAAATAGAATTGGACTTCTCATTGATAATTCCGACGATTCTGCCTACTGCTTTCTCTCCTCTGTATGCCATGAAAATCTTACACTCGCAAAATTCCAAAGCAGGGTTCTTCCTCTTATCGAAAGTGGTTTTCTCGTCAATTATCAAAGGAGGCACCCACATCTTATCGTCTTTGAATAAATCGTATGGGAATTGCAGAAAACGATGAAAGTCTTTTTTTGTGCTTACTTCTTTTATGGTCAGTTCGTTCATTGCTTTTGATTTTCTATGCTATTATACCGTACTTGCGGAACGTCTTAGTAAGTTTATCCACAGCCTCATCTATCTGAGCCTTTGTATGAGTTGCCATAAGAGAAAAGCGTATCAAGGTAGCATCAGGGGCACAGGCAGGCGGTATTACAGGATTTACGAAAATTCCTTGCTCGTAAAGTTCTTGCGTTATGATGAATGTCTTATCGTTATCCCTGATATATAGAGGAATTATCGGCGTTTCGGTAGGTCCTATTTCAAATCCGAGACTTCTGAATGCGTCAAGCGAGTAATTCGTTATATCCCAAAGGTTCTTTATTCTCTCAGGTTCTTGCTTTATAACGTCCAAAGCAGCAATCACACTTGCAGTGGCAGCAGGCGAAATGGAGGCAGAAAATATGTAAGAACGGGAATGATGCTTCAAAAAGTTAATAGTGTCGGCGTCAGTGGCGATAAATCCGCCTATTGTTGCCAATGATTTGCTGAAAGTACCCATTATCAAATCCACTCTATCGGTTAAGCCGAAGTGATTGCAGATTCCGCGTCCTCCTTCGCCGAATACACCCAAACTGTGAGCCTCATCAACATATACGGAAGCGTTATATTTTTCTGCCAAGTCCACTATGGCAGGCAATTTCGCCACATCTCCCTCCATAGAGAAGACTCCGTCCATCACAATCAGCTTAATGCTTTCATAAGGTATCTTTTTCAACACGGCTTCCAAAGATTCCATGTCGTTATGCTTGTATTTCATATACGTAGCAAAAGAAAGACGACGACCTTCCACTATTGAAGCATGATTGAGTTCGTCTCCTATTATATAGTCTCCCCTACCCACTATGGTAGGTATTACTCCTATGTTTGTATGAAAGCCTGTGGAATAAACTATTGCCTTTTCTTTGCCTACGAAATCGGCGAGTTTTTCTTCTAATTCTATATGAATGTCCAATGTTCCGTTGAGAAAAGGAGAGCCGGCACAGCCTGTACCATATTTTTTTATCGCTTCAATGCTTGCTTCTTTGATTTTAGGGTGGTTAGTCAGTCCGAGATAACTGTTGGAACCAAACATCAAAACCCTCTTTCCCCGCATTATCACTTCCGTGTCCTGTTCGCTTTCTATTGCTCTGAAATAAGGATAAACCCCTAAGGCTTTTACTCTTTGCGGTTCCTGATAACGAGCTAATTTAGAACGTAATTGCTTCATATATCTGTTATTATTGTTTATTATTTACTCTTTTCTATTTCCTTTTTCACACTCTCCAACAACCGACTGCAACCTATACGGAAACGATTGCTTGTTTTCAAATCTTTACTTATGAAATGGTCGAACAATTTCCCGTACATCAAGGCATCATTACAGTTTCTTATTCCTCCGGCAACCTTTAAGCCTTTGAGAATACCGTGTTTGCGATAGTATTCTCTCAAAGCCAATAACATGATACACACGGAATATTTATCCGCTCCTCTGTTTATTTTCCCTGTTGAAGTCTTGATGAAATCGGCACCGTTCTCCAATGCGAGAAGTGAGGCTTTCCTTATATCCGACAGGGAATTCAATTCACCGACTTCCAATATCACTTTCAACAAAACAGTTTCTCTATATGCTGAAATCAAGTTCTTTATGCTTGAAATCTCGTTTGCCGCCTCTTCTTCCCTACCCGAGAGAAATAAACCTCTGTTAATGCAAATGTCTATTTCGTCTGCACCATTTTCCAAAGCATATCCGATTTCCTCTTTCTTGATTTCCAAAGGCATTTGTGCATGAGGGAAACCACCGCACACCACAACGGATTTCACATCCGCCGATTTCTTACGGCTATTCAGGTAAGGCAAAAAATTGACAAAGCTGCAAATTCCTGCAACCTTGTAATTTATGCCGGCACATTCAAATTCCGATTTCTCAATCAGGTCGCTTATCTTCTCTTCACTGTCTGTTGATTCCAAGGATGTTAAATCCATATATCCAATCAAAGACGATACCTCATCGAATGAAACATTCCTTTTATCATAAAGGTAATCCAACGTATCTATAATGGCGGTGAACTCCCCTACTCTGTCATTTGAAATTAAATCAAGCAACAAATCCTCATTTTCAATCTTATTCAAGTTCATCGTCTTCACTTTATATCCTCCTCTTTCTCTTTCAGAACATTGAAAGATTCCTTTGCAAAATCAGGTAAACGCCTTGTTTTCAACGCAGAACTCGGAAGCAACATTTTCATTCTTTGTTTTTTGCTCCAAGCACTCTTATTCATGTTCTTACGGCTTAAAAACAAGTTCTTCAGCTTGGAAACCATCAGGCTGTCTCCCCAATCCATGATTTTCTTCTCGAAAAAGAATTTGCGGTTCTCTATCATCAAATCACTCAAAGGGATATTCATCGGACAAATTCTGCTGCAATTTCCACATAAAACAGAGTTGAAACTCAAATGTTTGTAGCTATCGTAATTTTCAAGGAAAGGTAGAACAACATTTGCGAAAGGTCCGCTGAATACATTGTTATAAGGCTTATCCCCTATTATGGAATAAACCGGACAAACCCTTTTACAAGCTCCGCAATCTATACATAATAATGCTTTTCTCTGCTCTTTCATGGACAAGAGATTGGTTCTGCCATTATCAATCAAAAATACATGAACTTCCGTATCCGATGTATTGTAATTCGGCGTAAATACAGATGAAAGAAACGGAAAATCAACATTATCCCTATATATAGACAATATGTAGGAAAAGAGTTCCAAATCAGCAATATTGCATATAAACTTATTGATTGGAAGAATGAATATCTTCAATTTGGAACACATAACAAGTTCCATGTCATAGGCTGAATCGAAAACAGAAAACAAACTTCCTGTATTTACAATGCCTAATGCAGGTTCAAATATGGAACAAGCATTATCCGTTGCCAAAGTGGAAATTCCTTCTTCTTTCAAAGAAGAATCAAGCCCTAACTCACTGTTAAAGGCAGAAGCAAATGTATTTACAGCCTTTATTTTTTTTGAACGCAGCAATGAAAAAAGACTGTCCAAAAAATCGTCATAAGCAACGCACCAATGTACAATTCCTTTGTTATCAGTGAATTTTCTCTCAAAAATCAAAAGATTTTCATCTATCTTTTCGAGAAATTTTTCCCTGAGTTCCGAAGCCTTTGCGTTAACCTGCTTCGGATTTGTGAACACACTGTGAGCCAAGTCTGAGGTTTCGTCAAACGACAAAGCCATATCACCGGAGCCGGCACACTGCCTGCATTCCGACAAAAAATTCTTGTACTCCTTAGTATTCATGCAATTATTTATTGTCTCTTATCGCTATTTTATCTATTCTTCTCTGATGTCTTCCACCCTCAAAAACAGCATTATAATAAGCATAGAAAACATCTAAAGCTCTCTCCTTGGAAATAAATCTTGCAGGCAATGCAATTATATTGGCATTATTATGCTGTTTTGCAAGTTCTGCAATTTCTTTTTCCCAACAAATGGCACATCTCACATTCGGATACTTATTTGCTACCATGGAAACACCGTTGGCAGTACCGCAAATAATAATTCCAAACTTAAATTCTCCCTTATTTATTGCACTTGCCAAAGGGTGAATCATATCAGGATAATCCACACTCTCAGAGGAATAAGTTCCCATATCCTTAATATTGAAACCTTTTTCCGAAAGTTCCTTCTTCAAGAACTCTTTCAATTCAAAACCTGCATGATCGCAAGCAATGGGAATGATATCGGATGTAATATTCATAATGTATAAAACTTTGTTTTCCACAATATACAATCCGCCATCTCCGCTCAAAGAGCGGAAAAACGGATAGCAAAGGTAATAATTATTTTTCAGCTGGACGCCTCTTCAAACGCAAAATATTCACCCACTGATTATTTATATCGGAACAAACAACAATCTCTCTAAAAGGGCGTTCTTCAATCAATGAAAGGGCGAAACAATTTCATGAAACGCCGTTTTAGAAAATTCAAACGGCGTTTCATCAATAGTAAAACAGCTTTTTAATTTCATGATTATAAACAACTGATTATCCGACTTATAACTTTGGTTATATATAATTATAATCTGACAATTACATAAGATTATCCGAGTAAACAAATCCACAATGAAAAAGGCAAGAATCAAAGTTTCCAACATCAAACAAACATATTGTTCATATCTCACAGAAAAACATGTCGATAAATTGCTGCAAAAATGTGAATAAGTTTCTTCTGTTGAAAACAAAGCAGTTTTCCAACCAAGAACAAACAGCTTTTACACAGTTTCCATGGACTAAAAAGCAAACTTTATCTTTTCAACAAAAAGTACAAATGGAAATTTTGTTTGCAATAAGGATAAATTCTTGATATGTAAACGATTGAATTGTGAGTAATTGTCATTGTTTTGTTGATAAAAAGTAGTAATTTTGCAGGCTGAAAATGCCTGTGTGATTCGTTTTCAACAGTATCAACGACATATAACAATAACAGAATACTTAAAAAGAAGTACATTATTATGATTAACCGTGAACTTGCAGAGAAAATCTCGGCACTGAAAAAAGAGAAAAACGCAGTTATACTTGCTCACTACTATCAAATTCCTGAAATACAGGATATAGCAGATTATGTAGGGGATAGTCTCAATTTGGCTCAAAAAGCGAAAGAAACAAATGCAAACATTATTTTGTTCTGCGGAGTACATTTCATGGGTGAAACAGCAAAAATTCTCAATCCTGAAAAGAAAGTGATAATTCCGGACATGAATGCAGGATGTTCTTTGGCTGATTCATGCAAATATGATGATTTCAAAGCATTTAAGGAACGCTATCCCGAACATAAGGTTATATCATATATAAATTGTTCTGCGGAAATAAAGACATTGTCTGACATAATCTGTACTTCCGGAAATGCGGTGAAAATAGTTGAATCCTTACCAAAAGAGCAGAAAATAATATTTGCACCTGATAAAAACCTCGGAGGATATATCAATAGAATAACAGGAAGGAATATGTTGCTTTGGAATGGAAGTTGTGAAGTGCATGAGTTGCTCACTTCCGAATATGTTTTGAAGATGAAAGCCGAAAATCCTGATGCAATCTTGGTTGCACATCCGGAATGCAATGATGCGGTTTTGAAACTTGCAGACTTTGTCGGCTCTACCCAAGCGATGATAAAATATATAAGTGATTCGGAACACAAACGTTTCCTTGTAGCAACCGAATCCGGTATTACACATAAACTTCAGCAAGAAAACCCTGATAAAGAGTTCATAGTAGTAACTCAAAATGAAAGTTGTGCTTGCAATGATTGCAGACATATGAAGCTTAATACTATGGAGAAGGTTTTGAACTCACTTGAAAATGAGTGTTATGAAATAATATTATCGCAAGACTTGATTTCGCAGGCAGCAAAACCGATAAATGAGATGTTGGATATATCAAAACAGCTTGGCATTCTAAAATAGGTGAGGAGGAGAGAGTTTATCAAATTAACAAATTTGCCTTTGTAAATTGTTCTTGCATAGTTTGTTATATTCTGATTTCTCTCATATTTCCTTGTCTTTTAACTTTATATCTTGCGAAAGACGGGACAATGTGATGAAGAGTTCATTCTTTTGCAAGATATATGGCTTAAAAATCCCGTTTATGAAGATGTATCGCCTCAAATTTTCGACACTCTTTATTGTGTTCTTGATTTGGAGTAGTCAATCGATTGCACAAAACAAGAAAATGATATTTCGAAGTATGAGTTGCAAGAATAAGATGTGGGCAATTAAGAATGTACCCTCATTAAAGAAAGCTCTTGTAATATCAAAGGAGGTTTTGAATACGATGGATAGTCTTTATAAGGAAAATTTATTTGAAACAAATTCTGAGGGTAGTCGTTTAGATGCATTCAGACATATATATTGGATGTATAGTCTTGCGTCTGAAATAGGGATTGAGAAATCCAGACGAATAGGAATAATATATGAGGATTACAATCAGTATGTTTTTTCTATTCGTTCGTTTTCAGGTTACGACTTTGCGGGCAGAATGATGGACGAATATAACAATGAATTGGGATTATACTTGTTTTCAAAGATAGGAGTGAGGGAGAAAGATGAGGTTTTTGAAGAAATAATGATTTTAATTTCAAGAGGTTGTGCAAGAATAGTGGCAAAGGATAAATTGCAAAGAAGTTTGGATAGAAACAATAATGTGATTCCGGATAGTGAATGGAAATCACAATGGAATAATAGTAGGTATTTAATCAAATCAAATAATGTGATATGCGAATAGTGTGCTTGATTTTTTCAGTGATGTTGTGTTTTACTTCATTTTCTCAGTCATATAATTATGCTGTTTTTTGTAAGGATACTTTGACAAGTCAATATATGGCAGGGAGAGCTTATATAGATGATGGCGATAAGAAGGCTGCAAATTTCATAAGGAACGAATTGCGAAATAATGGTGCGAAGCTGATGGGCGATAATGGTTTCCAAACTGTCGATATAAGCGTGAATAATATTCTTGATGCGAAGTTGAAATTTGGAAAGCCTATAAAAGATTTCAGGGTAGGGGAGGAGTTTCTCGTTTTCGGTTCTTCGCCATCTTGCAATATCGAATTGAAGAATGTAAAACCTCTGTTTTTCAATGCAAAACAGGAATTGGAAAAGGTAAAAACGTCGAAATTGAATAATAAAGTATTGGTTTTCAATATTGAAACTTTGTCTTATATGGATATTGTTTTGTTTTTGAAGGCTTTAAAGAAAGAGAATATAAAACCTGAATTGGTTGTAATTCAAGGATATGACAAAATACAGTATTCTATCGGCAGTTCTGTTTTGCCTTTTGCTGTTTTACAGTTGAAAGCTAAGCCTATATCAAAAAAGATAGCTTATTTGTCTCTTCAAATAGAGAATAAATATGAGCCTTGCTATCATTCGCAAAATGTATGGGCTATGGTTGAAGGAACGAAGCATAAAGATAGTTGTTTTGTTTTTGTATCCCATTATGACCATCTTGGAAAGGTGGGAGATGTTTACTTTCCCGGTGCAAACGATAATGCAAGCGGTGTAAGTGTTCTTTTGGATATGGCAGCTTATTATGCAAAAAATCCTGCGGAATGTTCTATAGTATTTTTGTTTGTAACAGGAGAAGAGATAGGTCTTGTTGGTTCTACTGTTGCTGCGGAAAATCCTTTGATTGATTTGTCAAAGGTGAAGTTCTTGTTTAATTTGGATATGGCAGGTACAGGTTCTACGGGATTGGCTGTAATAAACGGACAAAAAGAACTGCAAGCAGGAAAACTCTTACAAAGTATCAATGCGGAAAATCATTGGTTTGCCAAAGTAGTATTGGGAGATGAGAGTTGCAATAGCGACCATTGTCCGTTTGTTATGAAATCTGTTCCTGCTCATTTCTTGTTTACTTACGGTTGTGAGTATAATGAATATCATACAGTGTATGATGATGGCAAGGATTTGCATTTTACCAAACATATAGACCTGTGTAATCTTCTGAAAGAGTTTGTCAAAAGGTATTAGATAAAGTTTATTCAAAATGTTTCACGTGGCAACAAAGCCTGAATGCTCTTTCAATATTTTGAATCTTAGCTTTTTAATGGTATGAACAGGCTTTACGAAATGTAATGCTTGATAAGCGTTTCACGAAACGCCGAAAGAAAAAATCCAAACGCCGTTTCGTAAAATTTTTCCGCCGTTTCAGTATAGACGAAACGGCGTTTTATTTTGATGAAGCAATGGAAGAATTTTGTGGAATAATGTATGGAAGAAGAGTTTTCGGGCAGAGGCTTTTTTGTATCTTTGCATGACGGATAAATAACGAAGAAATATGAAGATAAGTTTTGCACCGCCATACATAGATGATGATGTAATCGATTCGGTTAACGAATCCTTGAAAAGCGGTTGGATTACCACCGGTCCCAAAGTAAGGGCTTTGGAAGAGGAATTGCAAACGAGATTGGGTATAGAAAGTGTGGTATGTGTCAATTCATGGACAAGCGGGGCAGTTTTGAGTTTGAAGTGGTTGGGATTAAAGGAAGGAGATGAGGTTATAGTTCCCGCATATACTTATTGTGCAACTGCAATGGCTGTAATGGACGCAGGTGCAAAACCTGTGATGGTTGACATAAACGATGATTTGACCATTGATGTCGAACGGCTGAAAGAAGCAATTACTCCGCAAACCAAGGCGATAATACCGGTGGATTTGGGCGGGCTTCCTTGCGAATACGATAAGATTTGCGAGATTGTGAATGATGAAGAGGTGAAGTCTATGTTTGTTCCCGAGTCAGAGGTTCAACAGAAATTGGGAAGAATATTGGTTTTGTCTGATTCCGCACATTCAATAGGAGCAAAACTGAACGGAAAGGACGTATGCAAGTATGCGGATATAACAGTAATGTCTTTTCATGCCGTAAAAAACATCACTTCTGCCGAAGGAGGTGCTATTTGTTTTAATTTGCCGAAAACCTTTGATACAAAGGAGGTACAAAAGTGGTTCAAGATAATGGCACTTAACGGACAAACGAAAGATGCTTTCACAAAAACGAAAGCCGGAGCTTGGAAGTATGATATTGTAGCACACGGAATGAAAATAAATATGCCTGATGTGAATGCCGCAATAGCTTTGGCACAACTGCGAAAGTATGATTATCTTCTTGAAGAGAGAAAACGTGTTTATGAACTTTACAGAAAATTGCTCGGAGAATACCATTGGGCAATTCTTCCGCCAAAGGATAGTTCTTATATGCAATCATCATATCATTTATTTCCCCTAAGAATAAATCCGATAACCGAAAGCATAAGGAATAAACTTATTCAGAGGTTGGCAGAAAGGGAAATAGCCACCAACGTGCATTATATACCCTTGCCTTGTTTGACATTATTCAAGCAAATGGGGTACAAAATAGGAGATTATCCCAAGAGTTGGGATACTTACACAAGAGAAATAAGTCTTCCTATATATCCGCAACTCGGTAATGCGGAAGTGGAGTATATAGTCCGTAATCTTGTGGAATTGTACTACGAATTGACTGATAAAATATAGGGATACCATTCTTTGATTCAAAGATTAGATTTTGTTTTCTCATGAAAAGATTGTTTGATATTGTTTGTTCGTTCTTCGGTTTGGTGATTTTGTCGCCTTTATTCATCTTTTTGTCTCTTTGGGTAGGACTTTCGAGTAGGGGAGGAGTGTTTTACAAACAACAGAGAGTAGGATTGAACGGTAGGGACTTCACTCTATATAAATTTCGTTCCATGGCAACAGGTTCCGATAAGAAAGGACTGCTTACCGTAGGAGGTAAGGACAGTCGCATAACCAAAGCCGGATATTTTATTCGTAAATACAAATTGGACGAATTACCGCAACTGTTTAATGTTCTCAAAGGAGATATGAGCTTTGTGGGACCGAGACCGGAGGTAAGGAAGTATGTCGATATGTATTCCGAGAAACAAAGGAGAGTTCTTTCGGTGAGACCCGGCATAACGGATATTGCTTCCATGAAATACAGAAATGAAAACGATCTCTTGGCAAAGGCAGAAAATCCGGAGCAGTATTACATAGACGTTATAATGCCTGATAAACTTGCACTCAACTTAAATTACATAGATACGAGAAATTTTTTCAGGGATATAAAGTTGATTTTTCGCACAATAGCCGGAAAGAACAATGAATAAGGGAAAAAGAGAATTGAAAGTTCCATGAAAACGCACATATCCTTTCGTTGTATATAGCAGAAAGAATAAGCAAAAACATTGACAGCCAAGAAAAATGATAAATGCAGGAAACAACAAATTGACAGTATATTCGGCATCGGCAGGAAGCGGGAAAACATTCAGTCTGACGGTAGAATATGTAAGTAAATTACTGAAAAATCCCAAGGCTTACCGCTCCATACTCGCTGTAACCTTTACCAACAAAGCCACAGCGGAGATGAAGAGCAGAATTTTGTCGGTTTTGTGGAATTTGGTCTATGAACCGCAGAAAGCACAGGCTGAGATAGACACAATAAAAGGGGCGAAAAATTCCGAACTTTCGGAAACGGAGGTAGAGAATGCGAAACAGGCTTTGATGTACGTACTTCATGATTACGACCATTTCCGGATAGAAACCATAGACAGCTTTTTCCAAAGAGTATTAAGAAACATGGCAAAGGAGATAGGGGTCGGAAGCAGCTTTGAAATCCTTTTGAATGATGAGGATTATGTTGAAGAGGCAGTGAAAGAATTGAAAGAGGATAGCGAAAACGATGAATGGTTGAAGCAATGTTTGGATAGTTTGATAAAGGAAAGGCAGACAGAGGGTAAAAAGTGGAATTATGAGAAGGATATGACGGAGTTCTCAAGAGAACTCAACAAAGCGCTTGTCTCTGACGTGGTTGGGAAAATCGGAATCAAGGATTTGAAAGTGATTTTGTCGCAGGCCGATGAGGCAATGCGTGAAGTCAGGGAGTTTGAGAAACAAATCAGAACTTTTATTCGGACTTTGGAAGAAATATGCAATGAAAATGGTTTGAATGTTTTGAGCTATGTTTATACAGCAGTAAGAGGGGAGAAATTCTCGATTACGAGTGCGGAAAAGAAGTGCAGAATTTTCAAGAATAAAGCAGGGAAAGAAGAGTTGTTGAGTGGTCTTTATGAGAAATTGAATCATTACTACGAGAGGTACTATGTCAAATGCAAGAAATCTTATCTGCTGTATAATTCGATTTACAAACTATGTCTTTTGGTCTTTATAGCGAACAGAAAGCAAGACTTGCTGAAAGAGGATAACGGTTTTTTGTTGAGAGATACTCAAAAACTGCTTAATGCAATGGTTACAAGCGAAGATGTAGTTCCTTTCATATATGAGAAGATAGGTTCCCGCATAAGGAATATCATGATAGACGAGTTCCAAGATACATCTTCGCAAGCGTGGTACAATTTCATGTTTTTATTGAAAGAATGCCTTGCAAGCGGTGGTTCCTGTGCTGTTTTCGGAGATGTGAAACAGTCCATTTATCGTTGGAATGAAGGAGATTGGCGGATATTGAAGGATTTGTATGACGGGAATGCCAAAAAGAAATATTCAATATCAACAACGGGTAAATCTTTGTCGGATAATTACAGGACGGATGCAGAGATAGTGAACTTCAACAATGATTTGTTTTCGCAGGCTTTCAAGAGACTTGGCATCGATATTGATAATCAAACTCCGAAGCGAAATATCGGGAAAGGAGAATTGAGATTTCGCTTTACCAATACAACGAAAGAGACTTCGGAGCGAGAGGGAGAAAAATCGAATTTAAAGAATTCCGACTTGGAGATGGAAGCAACAAGAGCGGAAATCGACTATTATCTTGACAACGGTTACGAGTTGGATGATATGGTTATTCTGTTCCGTCATAAGTCGAAGCTGCAAATGTTTGCCGAATATTTGAAAGAGTGTGATAATGCCGGTTTGCATGATCATAAATACAATCCTTGCTCCAATGAAGCTTTCCTTTTGAAAACGAGCGAGGAGGTCAAGAAAATCGTATTCATATTACGTTTCATTGCAGATAAGAAAGATACCATTGCCAAGTACTGGTTGGAAAAGATAGCGGGAATCGGAGAATTGGATAAACTGAATGAATATAAGACTGAGACGGTTTCATTGATAGATTTGGTTTTGAGGATAATCAAGGACTTTGATGTAAATGCACAAGATGTATTCGTGCTTGCTTTTTGCGATAAACTTGCGAAATATTGTTCAGGAAGGAGTAATGGATTAGATGATTTCATTCGGCATTGGAATGATACAATGAGCCAAGAAACCGTCATAATCAGCAAAGAGAAGAATTCCTTGGAATTGCAAACCATTCACAAATCGAAAGGTTTGGAATACGATGTGGTCATAATCCCGTTTTGCGATTGGTTTTTTGTCGATAATAGGCATGATGTTTGGTTTGAAACTCCTGAAAAGGGTTCGGCAGTCGGTATTTTCCCTTCAGGATTGAAACCTTTGCATGAAGTCGATGACAAATATGAGCAAATGGTTGAACAGGAGGAGTATTTGCAGAGGGTGGATAATCTGAATCTCCTTTATGTTGCCTTTACCCGTCCGAAACATTGTCTGTCCGTTGTATGTAAAGAACCGACAGTGAATGAAAATTCCAAAAACGGATTTCCTCAAAGCATGAATAAACTACTATATAGTTACTTGCAGACAGGAGACATCGAGAAAGTTCCGGACAAACAAGCAGATGATTTGTTTATGATGGTTACGAGAGGTGCGCATACGCCGAAAAAGAAAGAGGAAAAGTCGGAAGAGCAAACAAAGAATCCTTTTTTGACATCTTTTGACCTCGTTGATTTGGATGCGAATTACGGATTCGATTTTTCGAATATAAGTTATGCTTTGTCCAAATCGGCTTTCGATTATTTCGAGACTGTCGATGAGAAAATCATGAATGATAAAGCACAATGGGGAACACTTGTCCATTCGGTACTTTCACATATAGCAGCCGAGCAAGACTTGCAAAAAGCTCTGTCATTTGCCGATATTGAAAAAGCAGATGAGGTTGAAAGGGTAATAAGGTGTATGTTTAAGTTCGTGGAATCGAGGCATTGGTTCGATGGAACGTACAAAGTGATTATGGAACAATCGATAGTCGATAATTCGTATGAAGAAAAACAGAGAGTGAAACGTCCCGACAGAATAATGATTGGGGGAAACGGAATTACGGTCGTGGATTATAAGTTCATGCAGAACGTAGAGGACACATCAAGATACGAGGATCAAATCAGAGAATACGGACACAGGCTTATGAAGATGGGTTACGAAAATATTAACTTGTATTTGTGGGCAGTGCAATCGCAGATGGTGCAGGCGGAAGAACATTCCGAAACGTTGAAACAAAAATTAGTCGAAGTCAAATTATAACAGAAATGGAATCAATGATTGCAAGTAATACCGAAAAGAAATCTTTCCTCCCTAAAGTTGCGGAAGATGTACGATTGATAAGCAATGTAGATATACCGGATTTGCGTTTGATTTTTACCAATAGGAGAGCCATCAAGTATTTTGTGAAAGAGTACGAGGCATTGTGCGATGGAGTTTGTTGGTTGCCACGATGTGAAACGATAGATGACTTTGTAAGGAATTGTTCTCCGTATAAAAAAGCAGAGGAACTGAGTTTGATATATGTGCTTTATCTATGCTATCAAAAGATTTTCTATTCCCATAATCCGCTTCCCGAAGGTGCGGAAGCCGAAAGTTTCGATAGTTTTTACTTTTGGGGTAAAACAATACTGTCGGACTTTGACGATGTGGATAAAAACCTTGCCGATGCAGAAAAACTCTATACCACTTTGAGCGAAGAAAAGGAGATAGAAGAAATGTTTGATTTCCTTGATACTCAACAAAAGACTGTTCTTTTGCAGTACTTTGAGGATTTCAAGAAGCTTTATTCCACAGACAGCGATTTGAAGAATAACTTCGTAAAAATATGGAACTGCTTGTTCGAGATATATTCCGATTACAGGAAAACGCTTGCCGAAAAATCCATTGCATATAGCGGAATGATGTATCGTGATGTGTTGGAAAGGCTTTTAAGGAATGAGATAAGTTTTGAGGGAGAGACTTTTGCCTTTGTAGGTTTTAATGTGCTTAATCGCAGCGAGAAAGAAATATTCAAGGCGATACGGAATACCAATACGGTGTATTTTTACTGGGATTACGATACCTACTATACCGGAAATAAGGACAATGAGGCAGGATTGTTCATGCGGCAAAACATAAAGGAGTTTCCTTGCAAGGAAAGTTTTGCAGGAAATGATTTCTCGCAAATAGAAAAGACCGATTGCAAGTTCAATATCATTTCAACCACATACGAGAGTTCGCAAACTCTTTATATACGGCAATGGATTGAGAATTTGGAAAGAGAGTATGGCGATACTTTGAAGCAAAATCAAATAGCAATAATTCTTCATAACGAGAACCTGTTACCCTTCGTTTTCAAAGCACTGCCTGATAATATAAACAATGAAGCGACCAAAGTGAATATAACCATGGGTTACCCTTTCAAGTTCAGCAATCTCTATAATGATATAGCGGAGTTTTTGAACGCAGAATCGGAGAAGGAGGGTAATTGCATGCAACAGCTTGACAGCTTGGCGGATTTCTTGAAAAGAAAGGGGAAAGAGCCTGATTGCGATAACGAAATCAAGGAAGCAGCTTTCAGAAACATAAACATTTTGCAGGATTTCAAGCGTACGCTTGTATTCATAGGCAATGAACTACCCAAGAATTTTGTTCGGAAAACTTTGTTGAGGTTATTGCAGAAGCAAAGTATGCCTTTCGAGTCCGATGCCATTGATGGAATTCAGATTATGGGACTTTTGGAAAGTCGAAATTTGGATTTCAAACATATTCTCATGCTTTCAACCACCAATGGAAATATTCCGTCGGCAGATAATGTAGTAACATTCATACCTCACAGCCTTAGGAAAATCTTCAATCTGACGACAAGTGAGAGAAAGGTGGCTGTGATTGCATACTATTTCTATCGTTTGCTGCAAAATGCAAAGACCATGGATTTTGTCTATAATATGGTCTCTACGAATAAAGACAGGGAAGAGATGAGTTGCTTTTTACAACAGTTGAGAGTTGAACTTGGAAAATCTATACGATTGAAGACATTGAACTTTACGCAAGGCAAGGAAATATTGAAGATAGACATGCCATCTAAACGTCAAGAGACAATAGAGGAAATAATAAATACCAAATCGAATGTTGATGATAAGTCTTCTTATCTTTCTCCTTCATATCTGACGACCTATATCGATTGTCCGTTGGAGTTTTACTATAAAAATATATGCAGACTTAAAGTACTTGAACAGGAAGAGGACAAGATACCTCTTGCTTTCGGTACACTCTTCCATAATTCTGCCCAACTCTTGGAGGAAAGCAAACATGACAAAATGCCGCAGGTGTGTGTGATGGAGGCTTTCGATGCCATGGGAGAGGAGAAAGACCTATTGAAAGAAGTGCATAAGAGTATGATAACATCATATCTTCAAGACCTGTCAGCGTACGATAAAAAGAATACGGACAGACAATTTCATGCAGCGGAGAAAGAGGTTTCAAAAGAGATAAACATAAACGGCAGAACATTGAGATTGGGCGGACGAATCGACAGAATAGATATTTCAGATGGCGAAATGGTGCTTTGCGATTACAAAACAGGAGGTAGCGATGAAGATTACAAGAGCGTTGAGAGCCTTTTTCAATCAGGTAAGTATGGAAGAGCCAAATATCTCTTCCAAATAATGTTCTACGCTTGGTTGTTGTGGAGAGGTAAAACCATAAAAGTAGAGATAATATACGTTCACAAATTAAAGTACAACCGGTACAATTCCAAATCTTACCTTTACGATTCGGAACTTCACGAGAAGTTCGACCGAATGATGAGAGAAAAATTGGAAGAATTTCTTTCTGTTAGAGAGGCTTCCGTATGGGGAACGGCGGAAAGCGATGAGGCTTGCAAATATTGCAATTATAAGGACTTGTGTCCGAGAAAACAAAAAATGAACAGCGATGATACAATTTGATAGCTTTACATTGAATAACGGTCTGAAAGTGATTGTGAACCGAGACAACAAAACTCCCTTGGTTGCGGTGAACCTCCTATATAAGGTGGGAGCGAAGAATGAAGACCCGCAGGCAACGGGTTTCGCTCATTTGTTTGAACATCTCATGTTTTCAGGCAGTAAAAACTTCCAAAGCTACGATCAGGCATGCCAGATGATGGGAGGGGAGAGCAATGCTTTCACAAACAACGATTTCACGAACTATTATTTGACCCTTCCTGCGGATTTTCTTCCATACGCCTTGGATTTGGAAGCCGACAGAATGCAGAACCTTAATATCAATGCACAAAGCCTTGAAGTGCAACGCAATGTCGTCATAGAAGAATTCAAACAACGATACATCAATCAACCCTATGGTGATTTATGGACAGAGATAAGACGATTGGCATATAAGGTTCACCCATATAAATGGCAGACAATAGGCAGCGATATTTCGCATATAGAAAATGCCTCCTTGGAACAAGTCAGGAGTTTCTACGATAACTTCTATCAAGCCTCCAATGCAATTCTTTCCATATCCGGAAATATCTCATTGAGCAAAGTAAGAGAAGAATCCGAAAGAGCATTCGGCAAAATGCCATACAAACAAACCATCTTTCCTGCCTATTCCCAAGAACCTGAACAAAAGGACAATCGTAGAATAAAAGTATTCCGTGATGTCCCCTCCGATCTTATTTGCATAATCTTTCCTATGAGCAGTCGCAAAGACAGACAATATTTCGTCCAAGACCTTTTGAGCGATGTGCTTTCAAACGGAAAAAGCAGCCGAATGTATCAAAGCCTTGTCGTAGAGAAGAAACTCTTCACCGAAATCAATGCTTTCATAAGCGGAGACGATGATGCAGGCTTGTTTATCGTCATGGGAAAATACTGCGACGGCATATCCTTGGAAGAAGGAGAAGAAGCAATATGGCAGGAGTTGAACTCCGTATGCGAAAACCCTATTGCCGAACAGGAACTCCGTAAGATGAAAAACAAAAACGAGGCTTCCGCAACATTCTCCAATATGAAAATTCTCGATAAAGCCATGAACCTTGCATACTACACCCATTTGGGCGAACCGGATTGGATAAACAAAGAAAGAGAGTTTTACAACAACGTAAGCATTTGCGATTTGCAACAAGCCGCAGAACAAATGTTCCGACTTGATTATCATTCCGTATTATACTATTTGAAGAATGATAAGAATGCAGGCGAGTGATACCGACAAGCAGACTTGTATCCTCCGCTTTATCCTCCCATTCTAAATTTACTGCATACTTGCAGGAAATTTAGAATAGGCAGAATAATGAGAGGGAAAAGCAGTTACGGAACTTTGATTTCTGACTGTTGCAAGAATATTGAGTATCAGCATCTTGCCGAAACGCCCTTTTAATTTTCTAAAAGGGCGTTTCGTGAAATTCTTTCGGCGTTTCGATAAAGCCGAAAAGGCGTAAGAATTTCAACTGACTTTTTCTTCCTTTTCTTCCCCTCCGGAAGTTCGCTTCTCTTATCTGTGAATAGGAGAGATTTTGAGTGAAAACAGAGCGAAAATTCTGCCTCGAAATTACGATTTCGCCGCTTGAAGAGTGGCAAAACAAGGGGTCGGAAGCGGGAAATCTCCACCCGAAAGTGTTAAAAGTGAATTGTGAACAAAAATTTATCCTTTATAGCTCTGCGAATGTTCTGAGAAAGGAATTGTAAGACCGATAAAAAATCAAACCTTAAAATTACCCCCCCGAAAATTAAAATCCCAAATAATTACAATAGGAAAGGAATAGAGGGCTTGGGTTTTAACAAGTCTGTCAATCAGGATTTTGTCATTTTGTGCGGAGCTTGTATTTTTGCAAACTGTTAAAAGGTATAATTTATTCAATAACAACAAAAATAAGGATTGAGATTATGAAGAAAGCGATTTCCATTATGGCATTATTCTTATGCCTGTCATCGGCAGTTATGGCACAAACGCCACCTGTTCCAACGCGGAGTTCGTTCAATTCTGCAAACCAAACGGATAAAGGCAATAGCGTTAAAGGAACTCCAATCGCCCCTGCAACCTTGTTGCTTTTGGGCTTGGCAGGAGGCTTTGCCGGAGTAAAGATTTATCGTAACAGCAAAAAGGAGGAGG